>Ga0315900_10009354_pt1 | contig 12434 bp, 11 predicted proteins | sample LakEriMetagenome_FD_203521 | JGI IMG/M metagenome (GOLD analysis project Ga0315900, IMG submission 203521) | Freshwater fungal communities from buoy surface, Lake Erie, Ohio, United States - Buoy 12 MA114 | ecosystem: Environmental > Aquatic > Freshwater > Lake > Lake biofilm | place: USA: Lake...
GGACTACGTGTTCCGCGGCATCTCGCAGACCCAGGAGCGTGGCGCCATTCAGGGTGGCTTCGATGCGCTGCTCGACAACGGCATTTACGCCGGCGTCTGGGCCTCCAACGTCAATTTCGACACCGGGGCGACCGGCACCAGCAGTGAGGTCGACTACTACGGTGGCTACACCGGAGCGCTGGGCTGCGACGGCTGCAGCTACAAAATCGGTTTCATCTACTACCGCTATGAGGGCGACACGAAGTACGACTACATCGAGGCGGCCGGTGCGCTCACCTTCGGGGGGCTCACGGTTGGCCTGAACTACTCGCCCGAGTATCTCGGCGACGGCACCACCGATGCGGTGGGCGACAAGGTCGACTTCTACTACCCCTACGTCAAATACAACTACACGCTGCCCGGTGATATCGCACTCGCCCTGCACGGCGCCTACAACAAGATGGGCGAGGAGGGCGTGTTCGAGGCCGGCCAGGACGACTACAGCGAGTGGTCCGTGGGCCTCAGCAAGACCTTCAACGGATTCACAGCGGGCCTGACCTACTGGGACACCAACACGCATGACCTCGCCGGCGCGCTCGAGGGCGATGGCGCTGCACGCATCGTCTTCTCGCTGAGCAAGGTCCTCTGAGCAGGCAAACACCAAACAGCCGGGCGCATTGCCATGCGCGCACCGGCTCCACCGGAGAACACGCATGAAACTGGTTACAGCCATCATCAAGCCCTTCAAGCTCGATGATGTCCGGGAAGCACTCTCGGACATCGGTGTGCAGGGCATCACCGTGAGCGAAGTGAAGGGCTTCGGGCGCCAGAAGGGCCACACCGAGCTCTACCGCGGCGCCGAGTACGTGGTCGATTTCCTGCCCAAGGTGAAGATCGAGGTCATGGTCACCGACGCCATCGTCGACAACGTGATCGAGACCATCACCAAGAGCGCCCGCACCGGCAAAATCGGCGACGGAAAGATTTTCGTCGTATCGGTCGAGCAGGCCGTACGCATCCGTACCGGCGAGACCGGCGAGGAGGCGGTATGAGCGAGCACACCTTCCCATCCACCGGCACCACCCGGAGCGATCCCATGAAGAGTCCATTCCTCCGCACGGCAGGCGCGTTGTTGCTCGCGCTCGCGCCGGCGCTCGCCTTCGGTGATGCGCCCGTGCCCGACAAGGGCGACACCTCCTGGATGATGATCTCCACCGTGCTGGTCATCCTGATGACGATTCCCGGTCTCGCGCTCTTCTACGGCGGCATGGTCCGCTCGAAGAACGTGCTCTCGGTGCTGATGCAGGTCTTCATGGTCTTCTGCCTTGTCACCGTGCTGTGGGTGGTCTTCGGCTACAGCCTTGCCTTCACCACGGGTAACGCCTTCTTCGGCAGCCTCGACAAGATGTTCCTGAATGGCGTGAACGCGGGAACGCTGGCGGCGACCTTCTCGAAGGGCGTCTACATCCCCGAGTACGTGTACGTAGCCTTCCAAGGCACGTTCGCGGCGATCACGCCCTGCCTCATCGTCGGCGCTTTCGCCGAGCGGATGAAGTTCAGCGCGATCCTGCTGTTCGTGACGTTCTGGCTCGTGCTCGCGTACCTGCCGATCGCGCACATGGTCTGGTTCTGGGATGGCCCCGACGCCTACACAGATGCCGAGGCTGCTGTTGTTGCCACGTCGCATGCCGGATACCTGTTCGCCCTGGGCGCACTGGACTTCGCGGGCGGCACCGTGGTGCACATCAACGCCGGCATCGCAGGCCTCGTCGGTTGCCTTCTGGTGGGCAAGCGTCTCGGCTACGGCTCCTCGGCGATGGCGCCGCACAACCTGCCGCTCGTCATGATCGGTGCTTCCCTCCTCTGGGTCGGCTGGTTCGGTTTCAACGTGGGCTCCAACCTCGAGGCGAACGGCCTTGCCGGCCAGGTCTTCGTGAACACGATCCTCGCGACGGCTACCGCTACCCTGGCATGGAGCTTCGCCGAGTGGCTGCTCCGTGGCACGCCCACCATGCTGGGCGGCGCCTCCGGTGCCGTCGCAGGCCTCGTCGCTATCACCCCGGCTTGCGGTTGGGTGGGTCCGATGGGTGCGCTGGCGATCGGTCTTGCCGCCGGCCTCCTTTGCCTCTGGGCTGTCAGCTGGCTGAAGCACAAGCTCGGCTATGACGATTCGCTCGACGTCTTCGGCGTGCACTGTGTTGGCGGCATTCTGGGCGCGCTCCTCACCGGTGTGTTCGCAGATCCGAAGCTGGGCGGCGTCGGCTTCGTGGACTGGGTCACGATGGAGCTCGCGCCCTATGACATGGCCGCGCAGGTCATGATCCAGGCGAAGAGCGTCGCGCTCACGCTGGTCTGGTCTGGCGTCGTGAGCTTCGTGCTCTTCAAGCTGATCGACATCACGCTGGGTCTGCGTGTCTCCGAAGACTCGGAGCGTCAGGGTCTCGACACCGTCGAACACGGCGAGCGCGCATACGGCTGATCCTGCAGGGCGGGGCAGCCATGCCCCGCCGTCTCCCACAAGAACCTCCTGTTGGCGCCCTCCGGGGCGCTTTTTTATGTCTGCGAACGCGGCACTTGCGCTCGCGCATCGCTCCGGTGTCACTATAATGCGGCCGCCCTTGCCGCTTGGCTGCCGCCACGGAGACACCGCATGAAGCTGATCACCGCCATCATCAAACCCTTCAAACTCGACGACGTGCGCTCGGCGCTCTCCGAGATCGGCGTGCAGGGCGTGACCGTCAGCGAAGTGAAAGGCTTCGGCCGCCAGAAGGGCCACACCGAGCTCTACCGCGGTGCCGAATACGTGGTGGATTTCCTGCCCAAGGTGAAAATCGAGATCGCCATCGACGACGCTCAGTGCGATGCCATCATCGAGGCTATCCGCAACGCGGCCTACACCGGCAAGATTGGCGACGGCAAGATTTTCGTCTCGCCGCTCGAGCAGGTGATCCGTATCCGCACCGGCGAGTCCGGCTCCGATGCAATCTGATTCCGCTCGGCCCCCCTTGCATCCGGGCCGGTTCCGCAATACAAAATCTCCCGCCACCTGCAGGGAAATCCGGAAGAGCAGTCATGTCCTCTGAAGATGAAGAAGACGACGACGCCGTAGAGTCCGAACCGGTCGAAGCCGCGGAGGCACCGCCCCCCCGTGACGAGACAGCAGACGCTCCCTCCATCGAGGCGCGTCGGAAAGTGCGCGAGCAGATGCAAGCGGAAATCGACGCGTTCCTGCGCGGCGGCGGTCGAATCGAGAAGCTCGAACCGAGCGCTGCCAACCAGAGCACCAGCCCCACCGCTGGCGTGAACGACCTCAGCCAGTAGAGAAGCGTTTCTCAGCCTTCGAGGCGGCGAAGCAGCTCTGGCAGTTCCGCGAAGTGCCCGAACTCGCCGTCTGCCGGCGATCCGCCGGGCCACTCCCGGGCCTTGGGATTGAACCACGCGCTGCGCATGCCCGCCCCCATAGCGCCGGCGATATCGTGATCGTGGTGGTCTCCTACATGCAGCGTCTCTGATGCCTCCACGCCAGCCGCGCGCAGCGCCTCCGTGAAGGGCTGCGGGTCGGGCTTGGCGGCTGCGAGTGTTTCGGCGCGCACGGCAAAATCGAAGTACCGTCCCAGCGGCAGACGGAACACATCAGCGTTTCCGTTGGTGATCACGCCCAAGGTGTAACGCCCCTGCAAGTCTGCCAGACACTCTTCCACCCCTGCGAAGGGCTCCACTGCGTGCCGTGCGGCGATGAACACCTCGAAGCCTTCGCGTGCGAGCGCCAGTGCCTCGACGGGTGCGCGGCCACATTGCTCCAGCGCAATCCGCAGGGACTCGATGCGCAGGTCGCTGATTCTGTGCGCGAGCTCCGGCCGCGAGCTCATCAGCTCGAGGCGCAGCGCCATCAGGGCCGCGCGATCGAATCGCTCTACCAGCTCCGGGCAGCGCCCCGCGGCCCATGTCGCCAGATCCTGCTCGGCCTGCACCAGCACCGGGCGCAGATCCCAGAGCGTATCGTCGAGATCGAAGGTGATGAGTCGCAGCCTGCACGCCATCGCGGTTCAGTCCGCGCTTTCGCCGCGACGGCGCACGGCTCGCGGGTGTGCCGCGTCGTAGACCTTCGCGAGATGCTGGAAGTCGAGGTGCGTGTACACCTGTGTGGTCGAGAGATTGGCGTGGCCCAGCAATTCCTGCACGGCGCGCAGGTCACTGCTGGACTCGAGCAGATGGCTCGCGAAGGAGTGGCGCAGCATGTGCGGGTGGAGGTGCTGCGGCAGGCCGCGCTCGCGCGCATGCTGCGCGAGACGAAGCTGTACCGCACGCGTGCCGAGCCGGGTGCCCCTGCGGCTCACGAAGAGTGCCGGGCAATGCGCCGCGCGGGGCCACTCGGCCCGTAGCTGCAGCCAGTCCCGCAGCGCTGCTACGGCTTGCCTGCCGACGGGCAGCGTGCGTGTGCGATTACCCTTGCCGGTCACGGTGACCAGCGCTTCCCTCAGGTCCAGTGCGGCGATGTCCAGTCCGCATAGCTCCGAGAGACGCAGACCCGAACTGTAGAAGAGCTCCATGATGGCCTTGTCACGCAGGCTTTCAGCGTCGCCTGGCTCGGCATCGAGCAGACGCTTGGCCTGGTCCACGTCCAGTACGTTAGGGAGCTTCCGTGTGCCGCGCGGGGCCTGGATCCCCAGAGCCGGGTTCGCCGACATGAGCCCCTGCCCGATCATGTAGCCGAAGAGCCCGCGGCAGGCTGACAGGAAACGCTGGATGCTGCGCGGCGACAGCCCGCGTCGGTGCAGGGCGGACACGGTCTGGCGAATGGCGAGCGTGTCCACGGAAGCGGCATCCTCCAGGCCACGCTCGGCCAGCAGAGCCTGCAGGAGGCCGAGGTCCCGGCGGTAGGCGGCGAGGGTGTGTTCCGAGGCGCGACGCGTGGCTTCGAGATAACCGAGGTATGCCTCGGTTTGCCCCGACAGCAGCGCTTCGCTCATTCAGGCCCGCAGGGCATGCTGCGGCAGCAGGCGTGCGAGCACCTCGCCGATGAATTCGAGGAACATCGTTCCCATTTCGGCGTGGAAGCGGCGCGGATCACTGCTGCCAGCCACGAGCACGGCGATGCAGCTCGGGCTGCCTACCGGCACCACCGCGGCCGACTGCACGTCGTCGGCGAACTCGCCGAAGAGGATCGCGCGCTCCTGCGGGCGCAGTGGCCCCACGATGGGCTTACCCACGCTGAGCAACCCGTTCAGAGCAGAGCCTGCCTGCGCGCGGTCGAGGATGCTGGCTGTGTCGGGCCAGCCGAGCGTACTGCCCGATAGCAGGTGCAGCCTGCCGTGATCGATGGCGAAATCGCGGCGCAGGGCATCCAGGACCACGCGGCTGCAGGCCTCGAGCGAGGTTGCCTCGAGCAGTCCCAGCACCAGGCGCCGGGTCCGTGAAAACAGCAGGTCGTTGTCGCGCGCTGTCTCCATGAGGCGACTCAAGCGCTGGCGTGAATCGATGTTGCGCTCGCGCAGCAGGCTCACCTGTCGCTCCACCAGCGAGACCGCTGAACCGGCGCGGTGTGGGAGATCGAGGTCGAGCAGTGCCTGCTCGTGTCGCTTGAAGAAATCCGGATGTGCCGCGAGGTAGGCGACGACGTCTTCCGCGGAAATGCCGGGTTGAGCATCGCGGCTGCGCAGGTGTACGGCGTGGTCGTCTTTCATAGTGGAATCTGTCCTTCGAATACCGTCGTCGCAGGCCCGCTCATCAGCAGGGGATGACCCTCGCCTTGCCACTCGATCTGCAGGTAGCCGCCGCGGAGGTTCACGCGGACACGCTCATCGAGCAGTCCGCGAAGCTGCCCCGATACCACGGCAGCGCAGGCGCCGCTCCCGCAGGCCTCTGTCTCGCCCACACCACGCTCCCATACCCGCAGGTTGATTTCGCCGCGGTCGAGGATCTGCATGAAGCCCACGTTGGCGCCTTCGGGGAACCGAGGGTGTCGCTCGACCAGTGGGCCCAGCGTGCCGGTGGGGGCATCGGATACATCCTCGACCAGCAGTACCGCGTGAGGATTTCCCATGGAAACGGCGCCGATCGACCAGGTGTTTCCACCTGCGTCGAGAGTATAGACGGCCGACTTTGAGGGGGCCTCGAATGGTATTTCTGCGGGCTCGAGCCGCGGTATTCCCATCGTCACCGCGAACACATTGCTGCGGCCGAGATCCAGCGTGAGCCGTCCGCCGAGTGTCTCGACCAGCACCCTGCGCTTGGCGCAGAGGCGTTTGTCGCGGATGAACTTCGCAATGCAGCGCGCACCGTTGCCACAGGCTCCGACTTCGGAGCCGTCCTGGTTGAAGATGCGGTAGCGGAAATCGACCTCGGGGTCACCCGGGGGCTCGAGCAGCAGCACCTGATCACAGCCCACGCCGCGGTGGCGGTCTGCCAACATGCGCACCAGGCGCTCATCGACGCGCAGGCCCTGCGTGACGGACTCGAGCACCACGAAATCATTGCCGAGGCCGTGCATCTTGGTGAAGCGCAGCAGCATGGCTCAGATACCCGCCGGCAGGAGGCGCTCGCCGCGCACGAGGTCTTCGAAGCGCTCGCGCTCACGCACGAGGAAGGCGGTATCACCGTCGACCATGACCTCGGCCGCCCGGCAGCGGCTGTTGTAGTTCGAGCTCATGGAAAACGCGTAGGCGCCGGCATCACGCACGGCGAGCAGGTCGCCCGCCTCGAGTCTGAGTGCACGCTGTTTACCGAGGAAATCCGCCGATTCGCAGACCGGCCCCACGATATCCCAGTCCTGTGTCGCACCCGCGCGTGGCCGTACCGCCTCGATACCCATCCACGCCCCGTAAAGGGCAGGACGCAGCAGATCGTTCATGCCGGCGTCCACGATGGCGAAATGGCGCTCGCCGTTCTGCTTCAGGTACTCGACGCGCGTCAGCAGCAGGCCGGCCGACGCCACGATCGCGCGGCCCGGCTCCGTGAGGAGGCGCAGCCGCCGCGTGCCGACGCCGGCAACAATCGCTGCGGCGTAATCCTGCACTGATGGCGGCGTCTCGCCGTTGTAACTCACGCCTAGACCACCACCCACGTCGATGTGCTCCAGCACGATGCCCTCGGCCGCGAGCGCATCCACCAGCGCGAGCACGCGATCGAGCGCATCGACGAAGGGCGAGAGCGACGTGATCTGCGAGCCGATGTGGCAGTCGATGCCACAGACGCGCAAGGAGGGCAGTGACGCGGCGCGCTGGTAGAGAGCCCGCGCGGTCTCCATGTCGACGCCGAACTTGTTCTCGCGCAGACCGGTGGAGATGTAGGGGTGACTCATCGCGTCGACGTCGGGGTTCACCCGCAGCGACACGGACGCGATCTGCCCGCGTTGCGCCGCGATGCCGGCGATGCGCTCGAGCTCGGCTGCGGATTCGACGTTGAAGCAGAGAATACCCGCCTGCAGCGCGGCCGCGATGTCTTCGTGGCTCTTGCTCACACCCGAGAACACCACGCGCGATGCGCTTCCCCCTGCCCGGATGACGCGCTGCAGTTCACCGCCGGAGACGATGTCGAAACCTGCGCCCGCCCGTGCCAGCACACCCAGCACGGCGAGGGTGGAATTCGCTTTCACCGCATAGCAGGCGAGGCTGTCGGACGCGGCGGAAAAGGCGTTCGCGAACCTGCCGTATGCCTGCGCCAGTGCAGCTTTCGAGTAGACATAGGTTGGAGTGCCAAAGCGCGTGGCCAGATCCGCCAGCGCCACGCCCTCGACGTGGAGCGCGCCGTCGCGCAGATGCAGGCAGCCCTCGGCTCCCACGGCAGGCTCCGTGTGTCAGCGCGGTGCGGGCGTGGCAGGAGCGGGAGGCTCCTGCGGCAACACGAGCGGGCCTTTCTGACCGCATCCGGCAGCCGCGCACAGCAGAAGGACGAGCAGAACATGGCGCACGGCGGGGTATCCTGCGGTAGGGTGGCGAAGTATAGCCAGCCGCTGTGGGCGGCGCACCGCTCTGCTCAACAGGTGCGATTCACGGCAGCAGCACGGCGTTCAGCTGCTGCTCGAGCAGCCGTCGTCGCACCAGGTACTCGATTGTCTGTGGCGGATTCGCGGGCTCGAGCGCGCTCAGATCGAGGTCGGTGATGTAGACGGGATACTCGGCACCGCCGCGTCTCATCGAGCGAATGTGCGAGGAGAGCCGCGAGGCGAAGGCGTCTCCGAGTTCCCGCTGCGAGAAGGCCAGCCCATCGCAATAGACCGTCCAGTCACCGTCGGGGCCGGCCAGGGCCTGTACATGCAGGGCCGTGTTGCCGGGAGGCGCAGGGTCTGCGGTGCGCTCGGCGGACCAGCCGGTGCCTCCGCTCCCTCGTCGCAGTGCGTGGAAGATTGCAGGCCGTGACGCCGGCGCGCCCGCTGCAAGCTGGCGAAGCTGCACCGAGCGGAGGAACTGTGCGAGTGCTGCCAGCACCGAGGACTCGCGAGCGCCGTGAGTCGTCCAGCCGAGCAGGGAGCCGCGCTCGTCGGCCACCAGAATCCTCAATCCTTGCTGCTGGTGTTCCCAGAACACCGAGGTCCTGCCCCGCGCCAGCATGTCGGCCACCAGTGCAAGCGAGCTTCCCGGCAGCGCGTGCGCGTCGATCACCAGGCCTGACCAGTTCCGTCGAGGCCTCGCGAGATGGACCCACAACTGATCCTCGCCTCCGGGGCTCTGCGTCGACAACACGCCGTTCTCGCGCAACAGCAGATGCAGGCGTCCTCTCATGGCGAGCACATAGCGCACGTCAGCGTCGCCCCTCATCGAGGTGAGGAACGATGTGAGCAAGGCCTTGATCCGCGATTCGACGGTGGATGCATGACGATTCCCGGTGCAGCGCACGCGAATCGAGGGCGCCTGCGCCACGGCCTCGCCCAGACCGGGCAGTTCGCGCAGGAATCGCAGCAGCCCCTCCTCTCCGGCGTAGCGGGTAGCCACCACCTCGCCCCAGCTGTTGCACTGCAGGATCTCGACGTTGGCGACCAGGTTCTCGCGCATGGCGCTGTAGGCGAGGGCGTCGCTGTGGCTGCTGATGCGTTGCACATTTGCCTCACCGGGCAGACTGCCGGTGGCTACGTTCAGCAGCACCAGCACCGACACGGGGCGTGCCTGCCGGCTGAACACATCTTCGGTGGGAACGGGACGTTGTTGCTGGAGGAAGGCGCGGATTTCGCGCAAGAGGATTTCCAGCTCCGCATAGCCCAGCCCGTCCTCGGTCTCCCGCAGGGTGATGCGCGTCTTGTCGTCGACCACGCCGTTCAGCAGGCACCATCCGAGCAGCTCGCCGAGGCTCGCCGCTTGTCGCAACAGCGTGCCACCGGGCTGGCCACGCGGCTTGACGAGCCCTTGCCAGACACCCCACAAGGCCTCTCCTGTGGCGTCGCGCCGGGCGCAGATGCTCAACTCCGGTTCGGCCACCTTGGCCATGTGTCCGGCGCCCAGGTCTTCGATCTTGCCCGCCCGACGCTCATACGCGGCGTGCAGCTTGCGTCCGAGTACGCTCAGCTCCTGCGCATCGATATCCGATGCGGCTTCCGATCGACGCGCAAACTCCGCGAGGAAGCGGTAGCTGTGCACCAGTTCTTTGACCAGTGCGTTGCGCTCCGCCGCCACTTCCGCGACGTTCCAGTGCGAGCGCGAATCGAGCACCGCGAGTTTCGACGCAGTCCAGCCCCATTCGGCCGCCAGCCGCTCCATCAGCAGACGTTGCCAGTCCGGCTCGCCGCCCTGCGGCTGCGAGAGACGGTTGCCGCTCTTGTAGTACAGACAGCGACGTGCGAGCTCCAGGCGCTCGGGTTGCCCCTTCTGCTGCAGCCAGGCCTCGATCCGGCGGTACACCATGAGGTAGGGATCGAGCTCGTCGATATCCGCAGTGCCTGCGTAGACCGCGCGCTTGAAACCCGCGCTGAGCGGCAACGCGGCCGGGAACTCATCGGCATAGATCTCGAAGAGCAGCAACTTGAGGACGGATTTGTGGGGCGAGTCGATCGCCTTGTAGAGCTGCCAGATGCCGGCACCCACGAACTCGCTCGCCGGCACCGACTGCAGGCTGCCGAAATCGAGCAGTTGCGTCGCGCGAACGTGCTGCCGGGACAGAAGCCCCGAGAGCCAGGCCTGCGCGAGCGGTTCCTCGTCGGGCGGAATCAGCCACCAGGCCGGTATTCGCCCGGCAAGCAGGATGCCCGTCCGGTAGAACTCGTCGAGCAGCAGATAGTGCTGTGCCGTGCCGCAGTTCTCGCCCGTGAGCGATTCACGCTCGCCGCTGCGGAACTTGTCGTCGTTCATCAGAAAGAGATGCGCCTCGACGTTCTGGCTGCGCGCCCAGGCACCGATGGCCTCGGCCTTTCGCTGCAACAGCGCGAGGGCAGCGTACGGCAGATCGCTGCGGTAGCAGATCCAGGCATCGAGGTCGCTGGTATCGGCGTGACCGAGGGTTCCCGAGCTGCCCATGAGGTACACCGCGAGGATGTCCTCGGGCGCGGTCTTGCCCGGGCGCGCCTCGAAGCTGCGCCACTGCCGGTGCGCGAGCGCGAGGGTGGTGCTGTCCGGGCGATAGGCGCTGATACCAGAGGGCGTGCTCGCCGAGATGTAGCCCGGCAGCGCGGGATGGTTCAGGTGGAGCAGCAGCGGGAGCAGGTCGATGAAACTGCGCGTGTGTTCGTCGACCATGTCACGCAGGCGATCGAGCCTTGCAGTTCCTATGGTGCGCAAGCGCTCTTGCACGCGACGCAGCATTCGGCGGTCTACTTCCGCGCCGTCTCGCTGCGCCACGTCGTCTATGTTCATGGGCGCAGTATAGGGCCCCCGCGCTCAGCCTCCGCGGGCTGCAAGTCGTTCGCGCGCCGATTGTGCAGCTGCCCGCACCTGGGCAGGCGCGGTGCCACCCACATGATTCCTCGCGTTTACCGAACCCTCGAGCGTGAGGACATCAAAGACGTCCGCGCCGATCAGGCGGCTGAAGCCCTGCAAGGTGGCGAGCGGCATGTCCGCCAGATCCGTACCGGTGGCGACGCCCTGGGCGACGGCCTTGCCCACCACCTCGTGGGCATCACGGAAGGGCAGGCCGCGGCGCACGAGGTAATCAGCGAGATCCGTGGCGGTGGCGAAGCCGCGGCGGGCGGCCTCTCGTGTGACGGCAGCGTTCACGGTCAGCGCGGGCATCATGTCGGCGAAGGCATGCAGGCAATCGCGCAGCGTGTCGACGGTGTCGAAGAGAGGCTCTTTGTCTTCCTGATTGTCCTTGTTGTAGGCGAGCGGCTGGGACTTCATCAGCATCAGCAGCCCCACCAGATGCCCGCTCACGCGGCCGCTCTTGCCGCGCACCAATTCGGGCACATCAGGGTTTTTCTTCTGCGGCATGATCGAGGAGCCGGTGCAGAAGCGGTCGGGCAGGTTCACGAAGCCGAACTGCGCCGATGTCCAGAGCACGAGCTCCTCGCTGAAGCGCGAGAGATGTGTCATGGCGAGTGCGGCTGCGGCGCAGAACTCGATGGCAAAGTCCCGATCTGCCACTGCGTCCAGGCTGTTGCGCGCCGGGCCGTCGAAACCCAGCAGTTCCGCGGTGAGTTCGCGGTCGATCGGGTAGCTGGTGCCGGCGAGTGCGGCTGCGCCCAGTGGGCAGATGTTCAGGCGCGCGCGGCAGTCCTGCAGGCGGCCGTGGTCGCGCTCGAGCATCTCGTTCCACGCGAGCATGTGGTGGCCGAAGGTCACGGGCTGCGCGGTCTGCAGGTGCGTGAAGCCGGGCATGATGGTGTCGGCCTCGCGCAGCGCGAGCGCGACGAGAGCCTGCTGCAGGCGCGTGAGCTCGGCGCATATCACGTCGATTTCCGCGCGCAGCCAGAGCCGTATGTCGGTGGCGACCTGATCGTTGCGCGAGCGGCCCGTGTGCAGTTTCTTGCCGGCGATGCCGATGCGGTCGGTGAGGCGTGCCTCGATGTTCATGTGCACGTCTTCGAGCGCCACGCTCCATGCGAAGCGCCCGGCCTCGATCTCGGCACGTATGTCGGAGAGCCCTGCGCTGATCGCGCCGAATTCTTGGTCAGTGAGCACGCCGGCACGTGCGAGCATCTCGGCGTGAGCGAGCGAACCATGGATATCGTGCAACGCCAGGCGCTGGTCGAAGGACACCGATGCCGTGAAGCGCTCGACGAAAGCGTCCGTGCTCTCGCTGAAACGGCCTCCCCAGGGTTTGGCTGTGGCGTCGTTGCTCATGCGGGAATTCCGTGCGTCAGGGCGAGGGGCCGGATTATAGCCACGCGCGATGTGCGGTCTAAACTGGGCTCATGAAGGAAGCCCGCGCTCCAAGACCCGCGCCCCCCGAGGGTGAAGCCGCATCCGTCAGGTCTGCCGGAGGCCTGCACCTGCCGGATCTCTGCAGTGGCACCGCCGTGCTGTTTCTCTCGTTGATCGGCGTGCTGCTTGCGTTGTGCTTCGTGCTTTTCGCCTCCGGACTCGCGACCTTCG
>Ga0315900_10009356_pt1 | contig 12431 bp, 12 predicted proteins | sample LakEriMetagenome_FD_203521 | JGI IMG/M metagenome (GOLD analysis project Ga0315900, IMG submission 203521) | Freshwater fungal communities from buoy surface, Lake Erie, Ohio, United States - Buoy 12 MA114 | ecosystem: Environmental > Aquatic > Freshwater > Lake > Lake biofilm | place: USA: Lake...
AGGTGCTGGTCAGCGCCCTCACACCCCAACCTCAAGGAGAAGACTGAGTGATCAATCCCGCCCTGTTCAAGAAGGCCGCCGCTGTCGACACCACCGCGCACCGTGGCTGGCGCATCGCCCCTGCCCAACCGAACTGGTCGGTGGCGTCTGAGCTGAATGCGATGTTCATCGCATCGGTGGAATTTGGTGACGCCTGCGTGGAGTACCCCATCGTCTTCGTCAATGCGGGCAACGATCCCCAGGGCAACCGCCAGATCGCACCCGTGGCCGTGTTCGGCCTGCGCGAGAAGGAGAACCTGTACCTGAAACAAGACGGCACGTGGCGCGCCAGCTACCTGCCCGCATTGCTGCAGGCTTATCCCTTCGGCATCGCGCGGGTGGACGACACCCGCGTGGTGGTGGTCATCGATGAGGCCTGGTCGGGCTGGTCGCAAAGCGAGGGCACGGCCCTGTTCAACGAGGATGGGCAGCCCAGCGAGCACCTGACCGCTGTGCGTAACCAGCTGGAGAAGATCGAGGCTGAAGTGCAGCGTACACGGCTCTTCGGTGACGCTCTGGTCAAGGCCGACCTGCTGACCGAGATGCGCTTCGACGCCACCTTGCCGGACGGCAAGACGCTGACCGTGGACGGTTTCCTGGCCGTGGATGAGAAGAAGTTCGCCGCGCTCAGCGATGACAAGGTGCTGGAGCTGCACAAGAACGGGGCGCTGGGGCTCATCCACGCGCACCAGATCTCCCTGCGCCATATGCGTCGCCTGGTGCAATGGCGCCAGGAGCGCGCAGCCGCAGCCCCATCAGCCTGAGACCCCGCATGACCGTTCAGCTCAAGAAGCCGGTGGCCTCGGCCACGCCCATCCACCTTGTCGACACGGCGTCCTTCCAGGCCAGTACCCAGGGGCTGCCGGCGGCCACCCGGCAGTGGATGGCCACCACGGGTTTTGTTGGGGCGCCGGACACCCACGCCCTGGTGCCTGATGCCGAGGGCCGTCTGGCTGCCGTGTGGGCGGGGGTGAAGTCTGCCGATCACCCCTACGCCCTGGCGTCGCTGCCGCGGGCCTTGCCACAGGGGCGCTACCGCCTGGGCGCGGAAGCGCTCAAGGCCGACCCCCTGGCCGCAGCCTTGTCCTGGGAGCTGGGGGCTTATGTCTTTGACCTCTATAAGTCACCCAAGCGTGCGGCGGCCGAGCTGCAGATGGCGCCTTCGGAAGCGGCCTCCCGCGGGCTGCTCATGGCCACGGCCATTGCGGCGACGCGCGACCTGGTCAACACCCCCGCCGAGCACATGGGGCCGGCAGAGTTGTCGGCTGCAGTCAAGGCCGTGGCCCGCGCACACGGCGCCCGGTTCCGCGAGGTGGTGGGTGACGCCTTGCTCAAGAGCGGCTTCCCGGCCGTGCATGCGGTGGGCCGCGCCTCCAGCCGGGCTCCGCGCCTGATCGAGCTGAACTGGGGCAACCCGAAGCACCGCAAGCTCACGCTGGTGGGCAAGGGCGTGTGCTTCGATTCCGGCGGTCTGGATCTGAAGCCCGCCGATGGCATGCGCTGGATGAAGAAGGACATGGGGGGTGCCGCCAATGCCCTGGGCCTGGCCACCCTGGTGATGGCGCTGAAGCTGCCGGTGAACCTGCAGTTGCTGATTCCGGCGGTAGAGAATGCGGTGGCGGGCAATGCCTTCCGACCGGGCGACGTCATCAAGACGCGCAAGGGCCTGCACATCGAGATCGGCAACACCGATGCCGAGGGGCGCGTGATCCTGTGTGATGCCCTGGCCTATGCCGCAGAGCGCAATCCCGAACTTGTGATCGACCTGGCCACGTTGACGGGCGCGGCCCGGGTGGCGCTGGGGCCGCAGTTGCCGGCGCTGTTCTGCCGCCGCATGGAACTGGCGCGGGAACTGGTGGACCGCGGGCTGGAGATGGAAGACCCGCTGTGGCACCTGCCGCTGTGGAAGCCCTATCACCCGCTGATCGAAAGTGATATCGCCGACATCGTCAATACCGGCCGCGGCCCCATGGCCGGTGCGGTGACGGCGGCGCTGTTCCTGGAGGACTTTGTCCCGGAGGCCCTGGACTGGGTGCACCTGGACCTGTTTGCCTGGAACGATGCCGCACGGCCCGGCCGGCCCGTGGGCGGTGAGGCGCAGGCGATCCGAACCCTGCTGGCCTACCTGGAAGACCGGTTCGGCGATTGATTTGGGACTTTGTCCCCGTCCGTCAGGCCGGGCCGGTGGCCACCGGCGCGTCGGGCCAGGCCGACCACTCGCTCCAGGAGCCGGGGTACAGCGCGGCGCCGTCCAGCCCGGCGTGCGCCAGGGCCAGCAGGCTGTGGCAGGCGGTCACCCCCGAGCCGCACTGCATCACCAGGTTCTGAGGCGCTCTTCCCTCGGTCAAGGCCAGAAATTCGGTGCGCAGCACCTCAGCGGATTTGAAGCGCCCATCGGGCGCGAGGTTGTCCTTGAAGAAGCGGTTGCGTGCCCCCGGGATGCGCCCGCCTATGGGGTCCAGCGTCTCGTTCTCGCCGCGAAAGCGGTCCGGGGAGCGGGCGTCCACGACCAGCCGGGTGGGGTGGGTCAGGTTGCGCAGCAGGGTGTCGCGGTCCACGGTGGTCGCGCGTGCGGGCCTTGCGGGCGGTAAAGAAGCCCCGCCCCCAGGCGGCGTATCCGCAGGCCCCGGGGTGGCGGCTTCCTCTGCCTGAAGTGGCAGGCCCAGCGCCTGCCACGCGGCCAGGCCGCCATCCAGCACCGCCACGTCTTCATGGCCGGCCCAGCGCAGCATCCACCACAGCCGGGCCGCGTACATGGCGCCCGTGCGGTCATACACCACCGCTTGCACGCCATCTTTCACGCCCCGCTGGGCCATCTGGGCGGCAAAGGCCTCACGGTCCGGCAAGGGGTGGCGGCCGTTGCGGCCGGTCTTGGCGCCGCTCAAGTGCTCGTCCAGGCTGAGGTAACGGGCGCCGGGAATGTGCCCGGCCTGGTAGCTGCGCCCTCCGGCGGCGGGGTCGGTCAGGTCGAAACTGGTGTCGAACAAGGCCACCCTGGCCGGGGAGTCCTTGAGCAGGCGGGCGAGTTCGGCGGCCTGGATCAGCGTGCGGTAGCTCATGAGGTGTGTGCCGATGGCATCAGAAGTCGAGAGGCGCTCGGATCATAGGGTGCCCGCGTGGGGGCGCCAGGCCCGTCAGGCCGCGACGTCCAGGCGGTAGAAGCGTGCGGCATTGCCGACGAAGAACGCATGCTGCTGGGCCGCGCTGAAGCCACTGACCATGCGCGCCACCGATCGCACCAGGGTGTCGTAGTCCACGCGCAGCCCTGCCACCGGGAAGTTCGAGGCGAACATGCAGCGCTCTATGCCGAAGATCTGGATGGCTTCCAGCACGATGCGGCGGTTGGACGCGTAATCCCAGGGCTGGTCCTTGAGGCCGAATTCCGACACCTTCAGCCAGACGTGCGGCTGGCGGGCAATCACCTCCATCGCCTGGCGCCAGGCCGCCAGGCCGTCCTCGCTGCGGTCCCACGGGAAGCCGGTGTGGTTCAGCACCACCGGGATGCCGGGGAACATGGCCACCACCTCGGCGGCTTCCGGCAGGTGCCAGTAGGGCACGCGCAGATCCCAACTGAAGCCGTGCGCCTGCAGGCGCGCATAGCCCTCCAGCCAGCGCGGGTCCTGCATGCTGCCGGGCAGGCCGCGTTGCATCAGGTCCGGCCGCAGGGCCGTGACCGGCTTTGAGCGGATGCCGCGCACCAGCTTGAAGCCGGCCTGGCGGGCCAGCACCTCCTGGCTGTTGGGCGTGTGAAACCAGGCATGCGCCACGATGGCCGTGGGCAAGCCCTCCTGTTCGTGTACCCGGGTCAGCCAGGCCGTCTCGCCCACCTGGTCATCCCGGGTCCATTCGGCTTCGCAGTGCACCGTGCCGATCACCCGGTGCGCGGCACTGTCGCGGCGGTAGTCCGCCGGCAGGTAGTTGCGCTTCAGTGCGTCGTAGTTGCCCAGGAAGAAGTGCGGCTCAGGGTGGTCGCTGAGCCACGGGTAATGGTGCTGGTCAAGGTTCCAGAAGTGGTGGTGCGCATCGATCAGGGTGACGGGCGCGGACGCTGCGGGGTCTTCGGTGTCCATCGTGGGCTGGGCAGGATTTGCGGACCGGTTGGATGGCGAAACGCGGTGGTTCACGCCGACCCAGGCGCCGAGAGAAAGTGCTGGTCTTGCGCTGTGCGCAGCCGATGCAAGGCGGTGTTGTCGTCCAGGCTGACGTCGCCGCAGCGCAGCGGTTGTCCGGCAGGCACTGGCCGGACCACGCGGGCGCCGGCGGCCATGTAGTAGGGCAGGGGTGTGTCTGCCCCCAAAGCCTGCGCCGGGCGCAACACGTGTTGCAGGCCGTCGATGACGTGGCGCACGCCGATGGTGAACACTTCGCCAACCTCCAGGTCGCGCTGCGCGATACCGATCAGGTCCACCACCGGCCGCACCTGGCTGCCGCCCGTGCTGCACCCCAGTTGGACCGCCGCCAGCATGGACATCGCAGCCTCCACGCCCAGCAGATGCACCGGGTTGTGGATCAGGACATGGCGGCCGTCCGCGCTCGTGGGCATGCCCTTGGCGGCGAACAGTCGCCCGGTGGCCAGATCAGGCGCCTCGATGACGACGAAGACGCCGCCCGCGAAACTCAGTTCATCCGGACGGCGCAGGCAATTGAACATGTCGACGCGGCCTGTACCGCTCAGAACCCCGCCGTGCTTACGCGGACTGAAGATGGAGGGCAGCTCCACCGTCCTTGCAAGCGGTGCGTGCAGAGCTTCGCAGTCGGGCATCAGGCCCGTGTGGTTGGCCACGATGCCCATCTCGCAAAGATCGGGCACGGTGGTCATGTCAAAGGGCAGCAGGCGTCTGGCCGCCAGCGTGGCGGACCAGGCCCCTGGCTCCCTCGCGGGGCCGGGGGCGAAATGCGGGCCGAACGTCGGTGCGTTGGCGCTGCGTCCCCAGGCGCTGATGTGGCCGTCTGCGGGGTTCCACACAAAGTCGGATTCGCTGGACTTGCCTGCCGCCACCACGGGCAGACCCAGCAGCCGCGCCCACTCCACCAGCCCGATGAGCAGGCTGGGCTGGTCGCCGTCTACGGGTGCGCAGACCACGCCACGGCGGGTTGCCAGCCGCGCCAGCTCCGCGCCGACCACGATTTCGGCCTCCTTCGTGGCCAGCACCACATGGCGGCCGGCCTCAAGGCAGGCCTGCGCGGTGGCGGCGGCGGCATGGGGGTCCCCGGTGGCTTCCAGCACGGCGGCAGTGGGCAGTTGCGCCAGCAGTGCGGCCGAGTCGACGATGACGACCCGGCCCTGTGCCACCGCCTCGACGGCCTGGGGCAGGTCTTCGCAGACGCGGACCTGGGACTCCTCAAACCCGGCATCCTGCGCCGCCTTGCGGGCGCGCTCCACGTTCTGGTCGCACAGGGCGGCCACCTGCAACTGCTGCATGCGCCGGGCCTGGGCCACGAAGGTGGCGCCGAACTCGCCTGCCCCCACCAGCCCGACACGCGCTGGAGGCCCCTCGGCCTGCAAGGAAAACCGCTTGAAAATGGGTTCGAGGTTCATGCCCAATTCTTGCATACAACATGCTTTCGTTGTCAAATCAGGCCCCTGCTCATCGCCTCACTTCATGACCTCAGCGACCGTTCCTCGTCGGCGTGCCCAGTCCATCGCGGCCGCGCTGCCCCCGGGCCATGAGCAGCCCGCCACGGACGCTTCCGCCCGCAAGGGGGAGCTGCACCAGAACGCGGTGCAGGCCCTGCGCGCCATGATCGTCACGGGCGAATTGGCGCCTGGAGAGCGGCTCAACGAGCGCGAGCTGTGCGCCCGCCTGAACGTCTCTCGCACCCCCATCCGGGAGGCCATCAAGACCTTGGCCCAGGACGGCCTGCTGCAGGTCTGGCCGAACCGGTCACCCGTGGTCATGCCCCTGGAGTCGGCCCAGACGCAGGCCCTGGTGGAGGTGGTGGCCGCCATCGAGGCCTTGGCTGGCGAGCTCTGCGCCACGAGGATCACGGACACCCAGGTGGCCGACCTGGGGGTGCTGCACTACACCATGATGCGACACCACGCCGAAGGCGATCTGCGGGCCTACTTCGAGGCGAACAAGGCTTTCCATCGGCTCATCATCGAGTGCGCGGGCAACCCGGTGCTGGTCTGGGTGTGGGACCTCCTGGCCCTGCGGGTGGACCGTGCCCGCTACTCGTCCAACCTGCGTCCCGAGCGCTGGCGGCAGGCGATTGCGGAGCACGCGTGCGTGCTGGAGCGCATGGCTGCGCGCGATGCGCCCGGTGCCGCGCAGGCGCTGCGGGGGCACCTGCGGGCAGGTCTGTCGCAGGTGGTGCAGACCTTGGTGGAGGCGGAGCAGGCTGCCACCTCCAAGGCCGGGGATCCCCTAGGTTGACGCCCTGCAAATCTTGCATGCAAAATGATTTTGGTGATGGATCTACACCCCACAGGAGACATGAAATGACCGAGCTCACCTCCCCGAAGCGCCCCCTCAGCCGGCGCGTCGTCATGCAGCGCTCCGCCGCTCTGGTCGGCGCAGGTCTGTTCATTCAGCCCGCTCGGGCTTCGGTGGAACTGCGGCTGACGCACCCGGCCGATCTGTCCCATCCGGTGCACATCGAAGCCGACAAGATGGTCAAGCGCATCGCTGAGCGCACCAACGGTGCAGTGAAGATCACACTGTTCCCGAACAACGCCCTGGGCTCGCCCGTCGAGACCGCGCAGCAGACGCGACTGGGTGCCATCGACATGATCCTGATGAACCCAGCGAACATCGAGTCCATCTCGAAGGCGGTGGGCGTCATCAACATTCCCTACCAGTTCGACAGCTACGAACATGCGCACCGCACGCTGGACGTGACGGGGCAGGCCTGGATCGCGCGCCAGTTGTCCGCCGTCGGGTTCAGCTGGGTGGCGAACTTCGAATGGGGCTTCCGCGCGCTGTCCAACAGCCGCCGGGCGATCAACACGCCGGATGATGTGCGGGGCTTGAAGCTGCGCGTGCCGCCCGAACTGGCGATCAAGGCCGCTTTCGAAGCGCTGGGGGCCAACACCCAGACCATCGCCTTCCAGGAGGTCTACCTCGCCCTGGCCAACAAGACGGTGGATGGTCAGGACAATCCCATCGGCACCACGTTTGCCGCCAAGTTCTTCGAGGTGCAGAGCCACATCGCGCTCACGCGCCACATCTACACCTCCATCATGTTGGCCGCCAACCAGCGCACCTGGCAGGGCAAGCTGAACGACGCCCAGCGCAAGATCATCAGCGAGGAAGCGGTGGTGGCCGGCCAGGCTGCGCGCAAGACCGTGCGGGAGCGTGAGGAAGACAACCTCAAGACCATGCAGGGCGCTGGCGTTGCCATCACGCGCCCGAGCGTCGCTCCCTTCCGCGACAAGATGGGGCCGGCCTACGAGGTGCTGCGCAAGAGCCTGGGCGAAGAGACCTGGACCGCCTGGACCGGCATGGTCAACGCCGCGCGCGGCTGAGCGGCAAGCGGCTGAGTCCGGCTGCGCAGGTCGCCGATGCTGGTTGCGTCCATCCTTCTGGCGATCTGCGTCACCATTCTGCTGGGGTTCCCTATCGCGGGGGCCCTGGCGCTGGTGTCCATCGGCGTGATGTGGTTCACGTCAGGGTCTGACCTGTTCCTGATCTTCATCCAGCGGGCCTACGCCACCACCACCTCGTTTCCGCTGCTGGCCATCCCCTTCTTCATCCTGGCCGGCAACCTGATGAACGTCGGCGGGACGACCGAGCGGATCTTCGAGGTCGCCAAGCTGCTGGTGGGTCGTGTGCAGGGCGGGTTGGCGCATGTGAACGTGCTGGGCAGCATGCTGTTTGCCGGCATGTCCGGCTCTGCGGTGGCGGACGCTGCGGGTCTGGGCGTCATCGAGATCCGGGCCATGGTGAAGGAGGGCTATCAGGCTCGTTATGCCGCCACGATCTCGGCCGTCTCGGCCACGGTGGGCCCGCTGATTCCGCCCAGCATTCCGTTCGTCATCTTCGCCAGTCTGGCGAATGTGTCGGTCGGCGGTCTGTTCCTGGCCGGCATCGTGCCCGGCTTGCTGGTGGGCGCGGGGCTGATGATCTCCATCGCCCTGACCGCGCGCCGCCGGCAATTGCCGCGGTCTGCGGGCCGCCCCTCCTGGCGCGAAGCCCGGGGCACGCTGGCCCATGCCCTGCCTGCCTTGTCGCTCCCGCCGCTGATCCTGGGCGCCATCTTCAGCGGCGTGGTCACCCCCACGGAAGCGGCAGTGCTGGCCGCAGGTGCGGCCTATGTGATCGGGGCGTTCGTCTACAAAGAGCTCAGCGCATCGCAGCTGATGCAAACCTTGTGGGAGTCCGGGCGGCAGACCGTCCAGGTGATGTTCATCATTGCCATGTCGGCGCCATTTGGCTGGGTGCTGGTGCAGCAGCAGGTGCCCAACAGCATCCTGCAGGGCCTGCTGGCCTTGTCGACCGAGCCTGTGGTCATCCTGCTCATCGTCAACCTGGTGCTGCTGTTCCTGGGCATGTTCCTGGAGACCGTGGCGATCATGATCATCGCGTACCCGATCCTCGCCCCCGTGATGGCCAGCATTGGCGTGGATCCCATCCAGTTTGGGGTGATTCTCGTGGTCAACATGATGATCGGCCTGGTCACGCCGCCGGTCGGGCTGTGCCTGTTCGTAGTGGCTGGCATTGCGAAAGTGCCGATTGCCGAGGTGGTGAAGGAACTTGCGCCTTACCTGGCAGCCCTGCTCGTCGTGCTGGCGCTCGTCACCTATGTGCCGGCGATTTCCTTGACGCTGCCGGCATGGTTCGGGTTGGGGGTGGTTCGATGAGCCGCGGGGCCGAGGGCCTGGGGTTCTGGCAGCGTGCGGATGCCATGCTGGCAGCCGCCATGCGCTGGTTCGTCGTGGGCTGTCTCCTGGGCCTGTTTTTCCTGCTCACCCTCGGTATCGTCCAGCGCTCGGTGCCGTGGTTGAAAGTGCCGGGCTATGACGAACTGATCGAGCTGCTGTTTGTCTGGCTCACCTTCGTGGGGGCCGCGGCGCTGTGGCGCGAGGGTGCCTTGTACCGGGTGGGAGCGTTGGACCGGTTGTTGCCGAGTGCGGCCCGGCGGGTGGTGGCTATCGGCACCAACCTCACGCTGGTGGTCTTGTTGTGGATGTTCGTCGTCAAGGGTTGGGAGTTCGCATCCCAGTCCGGGGAGACCACGCCTTTTCTGCAAGTCGACAAGATCTGGTGGTATTCCGCCATTCCCGTGTCGGGGCTGATCATGACGGCCTACAACCTCGCAGCCCTGTGGCGCCTGTGGCGGTATCCACTGTCTGACGAGGCGCCTCCGGTCGGTTTGCTTTGAATCTTGGGGAGTGCGCTGCGTATGAACCGCCTGGAGAACAAGGTCGCCATCATCACCGGGGGGGCGGGTGGCATCGGTGCGGCCACGGCCCGTCTTTTTTGTGAGGAAGGCGCGACAGTGTTGCTGGTGGACCTGCCGGATTCGCCACTGCCGCAGGTGGTGCGTGACGTGCAGGGGAGGGTGCTCGGGGCCCAGCTGACGGGCCTGGCTGTGGATCTGGGCGAAGAGTCTGCGGCGGCAGCTGTGGTGAAGGTGGCGCTGGAGCGGTTTGGCCGTCTGGACGTGCTGGTCAATAACGCCGGTGTTCGGGCCTACGAACCGTTGGCCGAGGCCCAGGCCGAGACGTGGCAGCGCATCCTGTCGGTGAACCTCCTGAGCTACGCTTACCTCACGCGCGAGGCACTCCCGGCTCTGCGGGCCAGTGGGCGCGGTGCCGTCGTCAACATCTCTTCGACGCACGCCTTTCATCCGCGTGCCGGCATGGCGCAGTACGACGTGGCCAAGGCTGGCATCGTCTCCATGACGCGTTCCCTGGCCTTTGAAGAGTCTGCTCGCGGCGTGCGTGCCAACGCGGTGTGCCCGGGCCTGACGCTGACGCCGTTTCATGTGCGCCGTGCCGCCGCGCAAGGCAAGACCGAACAGGATCTGCGCCACGAGGTGGTTGGCAACAACCTGCAAAAGCGCTGGGCTGATCCGCGTGAGGTGGCCTTTCCCATCCTGTGGCTGGCCTCTGACGAGGCCTCGTTCGTCAACGGCGCCGCCTTGATGGTGGACGGCGGTACTGTCGGGTCCTGAGCGGCGCCGGCCTGGCGCCACACGCCAGGCGAGCCCGGGACCGACGATTGTTTTCCCACAGAAGTTCGCCAAGAGCTGCTCCCGCCCCGGTACTCGGTGCCCGCTATGCGCGCACCCGCATTTGCCAACGGCCAGTCAACTCGGATATGATTAATCGACCAAGCGGTCGAATAATGATCATCGAGCAGGTGCTGAACGCGCCTGCCAGTTCCGCGGAGACAACATGGCAGAAGTTCAAGAAGCCCCCTTGCTGGTCACCCAGGCGGGGCCGGTGTGCACCCTTACGCTGAACCGCCCTGCAGCGCTCAACAGTTTCACCGCGCAGATGCACGAGCTGCTGTTGCCGGCGCTGGAGGCTGCCGCCGCTGACGCCAGCGTGCGGGTGGTGGTGATCACCGGTGCCGGGCGAGGGTTCTGCGCGGGCCAAGACCTCAATGACCCGGCCATGGTCGGCACCGGGGGGCCGCCGGATGTGCAGTCGGTGATCGAACGTTTTTACCGCCCGCTGGCCAACCGGGTGCGCTCCATGCCTGTACCAGTGATCGCGGCGGTGAACGGCGTGGCCGCCGGTGCAGGGGCGAACCTGGCGCTGTGCTGCGACATGGTGATCGCGGCGCGCAGCGCCAGCTTCATCCAGGCCTTCAGCAAGATCGGTCTGGTGCCGGACTGCGCGGGCACCTGGCTGTTGCCGCGCCTGGTCGGTCGCGCGCAGGCCTTGGGTCTGGCCATGACGGGCGAGAAGCTGCCGGCCGAGGAGGCTGCGCGCATCGGCCTGATCTGGCGCTGCGTGGACGACGCCAGTTTTGCAGCCGAGGTTCAAGCCCTGGCGCAGCGTTTGGCGCAGATGCCTTCACGTGCGCTGGCGCAGACGCGCCTGGCCATCGACGCGGCCACCACGCTGGACTTTGACGCCGCCTTGGTGCGCGAGGGCGTGGTGCAGGGCGAACTCGGCCAGGCGCACGACTTCGCCGAGGGCGTGGCTGCTTTCCAGCAGAAGCGAGCGCCTCGCTTCAGCGATCGCTGATCACCGTCCGCCCCGCTTCCTGAAGTTCTTCGCGCCTGTCTGGCACCGCAGTTCCCACACCAGGGCCTATCCCATGACCGCCTCTTCCGCTGCCACCGCCCAGCACATTGCCGAGGCTTCGCGCGACGCGATGCTCAAGGACGACCATGCCACCCGGTCACTGGGCATCCGCATCGAGTCGGTGGGACCGGGCACCTGCACCGCCACGATGACGGTGCGCCAGGACATGCTCAACGGCCATGCCATCTGCCACGGCGGGCTAATCACCACCCTGGCCGACAGTGCCTTTGCCTTCGCCTGCAACGCCTACAACGAGATCACCGTGGCCTCGGGCTTTGATGTCAACCTGCTCGCTGCGGCGCGACTGGGCGATGTGCTAACGGCGCACGCCGTCGAGGTCAGCAAGTCGGGTCGAACAGGGGTGTACGACATCAGCGTCACCAGCCAGAAGGGGGAGGCCATCGCCGCCTTCCGTGGTCGCTCTTACACCATGAAGGGCAAGCCGCTGGTGGAAGGCCTGCCCATGGGCAGGCCGCGCTGAGACCGAACGCCTCCCGAGTTGTCGCCGCCATTTCCGCTGCCCGCCGCTGCACCCGTCCACACCCACCGACCCCACAAGACAAGAACCCAGGAGACCGCCCGATGCCCGTGAAGCACCCCGCCCCCGGCGACCTCGAGCCCATCGAGCGCGCCAGTCGCGATGAGCTGCAGGCGCTGCAGTTGAAGCGCCTGCAATGGACGCTGCAGCACGCCTATGACCACGTGCCGCACTATCGTCAGGCGTTTGACGCCAAGGGCGTGCATCCCTCGGACTGCAAGACCCTGGCGGACCTGGCCAAGTTCCCCTTCACGGCCAAGGCCGACCTGCGGTCCAACTACCCTTTTGGTCTGTTTGCCGTGCCACGGGATCAGATCGTGCGCATCCACGCCTCGTCTGGGACCACGGGCAAGCCCACAGTGGTGGGCTACACCCAGGGCGACATCGACCGCTGGGCTGACCTGGTGGCCCGCAGCATCCGTGCCGCTGGCGGCCGGCGGGGTGACATGGTGCACGTGTCCTACGGCTACGGCCTGTTCACGGGCGGCCTGGGGGCGCACTACGGGGCCGAGCGGCTGGGCTGCACCGTCATCCCCATGAGCGGTGGGCAGACCGAGAAGCAGGTGCAGCTGATCGAGGACTTCAAGCCCGACATCATCATGGTCACCCCCAGCTACATGCAGGTGATCGTGGAGGAGTTCCGCCGCCAGG
>Ga0315900_10009360_pt1 | contig 12427 bp, 15 predicted proteins | sample LakEriMetagenome_FD_203521 | JGI IMG/M metagenome (GOLD analysis project Ga0315900, IMG submission 203521) | Freshwater fungal communities from buoy surface, Lake Erie, Ohio, United States - Buoy 12 MA114 | ecosystem: Environmental > Aquatic > Freshwater > Lake > Lake biofilm | place: USA: Lake...
CTTTGCACCGCCGGGAAATTGCAACTTGGGGCTACTCATGAGTACTCGCACGGTGAGATCCTCGGGTGCGGTGTTTCGCATTTGAAAACGAATGTCGCCATTGCGACTGCCAAGGGTGATCGCGCCAGGATTTGCAAGTGTGATGGCGTCACGCAGACTTTGAAACTGTGCTTTGAGCCCATCGACATAGGGAACGTAATCACTGACTGCAGAACTGATGATGAGTCCGTCAAGTTGCTCCCAAAAAATGATGCGGGGATCACTGTCTGGCAACATCGATGACGTTGCGTCACGTTCTACTTGCAGTCGAGCGAGCGCGTTGACACGTTCTGTGATGTCGCCCGAACTGATACGTGGAACAGTGACTTGTGCATCGCTACTGATTGCGGGAGTGTCGAGAGCGCTGTTGATAAGTGTGAATGCCGGATCAAGGCGAAGCAAGTTCACAAGTGATTGAAGTAATTGTTGTGACGGAGGAGCACCATCAAGTGTTGAGATAACAAATCGCATGTTGGTGTAACTGATACCAGCAGCTTTCAGATCATCTCTGTGAAGTAGAAGTTCGGCCACCATTCGATGTGCGCGTTCGACGGGTTTACTAATGGGAGATGTCATCACCTTGTGTAGTGACTCATCAGCAAGCAACATTGTCATGGGTGATGCATCATTGCGGTTTGCGATGTTCTTTGCTGATGGTGATGATGAGTAACGAAAATCTTTCATTGCTGATGGTGTCGCAATGACAGTGCGTCGTCCGGCATCACGTAGCAACTCAATGCCAGATTCGTCGAGACCGTCAGAAATAATTGCTGTTGAGCGTTGCACCGTGCTCGCGGGAAGCAATTCCAAAAGCACGTCCTCTCCTCGACGAAGTTGACGCAAATATTCCTCCGCGGCACCTGCACGACTTGCAGCTGACACATCAATGGGAACAAACGGCAACAGAGCAAGTGTGCGTCCGGTCAGTGATTCTGTGAGACGTGTAAACAACGTCGCGTCTTCCTCATTCTCAGAGTTCTTTAGTGACCATAAAATTTCTGGTTGCACCGCGATGGTGAATGGCGCATTGACCGTGCTGATGGTGTCGATGAATCGTTGCACACGGTCTCGAAGGTCATCGCTCACGAGAATTTCACCATTTGGTTGCAGAGAGGGAGCTGCACGCAGGGAAATAACAATTGATGTTGTTACAGGATCAGTAATGCTGTTTGGTGCTGAACGGTGGATATACGTCAATGTTTGCGCAGTTATTCGACCGTTTTGGCGTGCGACAATCGAGATCGGATACATACCCAGTTCAGCCATGTATAAACCTGAGAGTCCTCTATTGGATGCTTGTAGAGGAACACTCACAACGATTGCGCCTGAGTCATCAACGCGGACGTTCGGGATAGTTACGGTGGCAACATCTGTGACGCGAGGTATCGCACCGTCATCAGAAACATTTTGAAGTTGCTCGCGAGTCGAAATTCGTCCATGTACCCGAACTTCAATTGATGCGTTGTTGTCATTCAATACCGATTCGGGAATCAGAACACGGAAAACTCCATATTGTGAGTTACGCACCGTGAAAGGTTGATTGAGGATCTCCATTGTTCCATCGGGCACAGCTGCTCGCACAGGTGTCGGCGCAACAGATGAGGTAATGACGAGTGTGGTGGCGAGCACAACAAAACATGCAAGAACAATCGCTGTGATGCGATGTCGTGTCCGCGATAACACGGTCATCGTCAGTTGCCCACCTGTTTTTCCATGACCGTTAAATGGTAGGGCAACTCAGTGAAGCCAAACTTGCGGTAGAGATTCAGCGCTGCAGTGTTGGTGAATTCGGTATTGACGATGGTGTCTTCGCAATTTCGGGTGCGCAGCCACGCCAGGGCAGTGGACAATAACGTGGCAGCGATTCCTGAACGTTGGTGGCGAGGGTGCACAGCGAGACGCTGGATGTAGCCGCGATTATCACTTGCTCCAACGAGAACGAATCCCTCAATCTCCTGCCGTTTCACAACAAAGATTTCTGACATTGTTGTGGCGCGAAGTGCTTCGCGTAATGCGATGTGGTCGAGACCCCATTCGACACCGAATGCAGCGCAATCAAGTTGCACTAATTGTCTCGTGATGCCGTTGTCACGACCAATCCGATATCGCGAAAAGTGAACACGCTTGGGGCGAAGGTCATCTGCAACCGGTGGTACAGGTGCGAGATAAGTGTTCACTTGCAAAACACATAACTCTTGGGCAGTGCTGTAGTGAAGTCCGCGTAGTTCAGATGCCACCGTGGGCGCAATTGCGTTAGTGCGAATGTGTCGAAATCCGCGCTTCACAATGTCGTCTTCCCATGATGCAATGACATCGGCGCTCGGAAGCGAACGTTGCATGTCGTGGCCACCCGAGAGCAACAAGAACCCGATTGACGGATCATGCGGCCACGTGCGCAGTGACGCCGTCATCGCACCGGACCATAAAACGATCGGAGTGCGAATATGGGCGATATTGGGCACCTCTCGAACGTAGTCTGAAGAAACACTCATGGTCCCGACTCGCTTTGCCCCCATCCTGGAAGAAATGGCGCCATTGGCGCAGCGTTTTCGCGATGCTGGCCATCGGCTGTATCTCGTCGGGGGCACTGTTCGTGATTTGTTGATGACCACCGACGTTGAGTCACTGCGCGCCGACATGGATTTTGATGCCACTACTACCGCGCGTCCTGAAGAGACCAAGAAGTTGGTGGCGGACATCGCCGATGCGGTGTGGACACAAGGCGAGAAGTTCGGCACGATCGGACTGCAGATCAAGGGTCGCAGTTACGAGATCACCACTCACAGGGCTGAGGCATATTCGCCAGATTCTCGCAAACCCGAAGTGCAGTATGGCGATTCCATCGAGGTGGACTTGTCGCGGCGTGATTTCACAATCAATGCGATGGCACTCGAGTTAACAAGTGATGCTCCAACACTTGTCGACCCGTATGGCGGTGTTGACGATCTCATGAATCGCGTCTTGCGCACGCCGTTGTCACCAGAAGAAAGCTTTAGCGACGATCCACTTCGTATGTTGCGCGCTGCGCGGTTTATTTCACAGTTGGAAGTAGCACCAGACTCATCGCTCACTACAGCGGTGAAAGCAATGGCCGAGCGTCTGAAAATTGTGTCTGCGGAACGTATTCGTCACGAACTTGATCGTCTGATGGTGACTGATCATCCGAGCCACGGCCTTTGGTTCCTCATTGATACTGGTCTTGCGGATTATTTCTTGCCCGAGTTGCCCGCAATGCGTTTGGAGCAAGATCCAATTCACCGCCACAAAGACGTGTTGACACATTCCATCGCGGTTGTTGAAAACGTGCGCCCTGATGCCTCGCCAGATTTTGATTTTCGTCGCACGCGTCTTGCGGCACTTTTTCATGACATCGGCAAACCCAAAACTCGTGGTGTCAAAGATGGAAAAGGCGTGACGTTCTACCACCATGAAGTGGAAGGCGCGCGAATGACAAAACATCGTTTGCGCGAGTTGAAATATCCAAACGACGACATTGAAGCGATCACTGATTTGGTTGCGTTGCACTTACGTTTCCACACGTACCAAATGGGCTGGACCGACAGCGCGGTACGACGTTACGTGCGCGATGCGGGTGAGCAACTCGCCGAATTGAATGTGTTGACCCGTTGTGATTGCACAACGCGCAATGAAAAGAAAGCGCGTATCTTGTCGTCGCGCATGGATGACTTAGAAGTGCGCATTGCGGAGTTGAATGCAAAAGAAGAGTTACAGAAGTTGCGCCCCGAACTTGATGGTCAACAGGTGATGGAGTTACTGAATGTTCCAGCCGGACCGATCGTTGGTGCAGCACTGGAATTTCTCATGGACATTCGTCTCGAAGAGGGCCTCATCGGCGATGACGCAGTTCGCTCGCGCCTTGCAGCGTGGTGGGATGAGAACAGAGACAACGTGGGTGCATTGAAGCGCTCGCGCCGTCCGCGCGTGTAGTTCAGCAATAGCCGACTAGTTACGAACCAAGTTTGCGCGCACGCACAACAAGTGTTGTGGGTACAACCGCGCGTGGCTGACGAAGTGATGTCAACTCGTGCATGATGTCGATAGAGAAATTCGCTCGTTGCAAACTCATCGCTAACTGACCAATTGTTGGTGTGGTCGACCCGTATTGACGCTGAATGGTGACATTGTTTCCTGAACCGTCGCCATCAAAGATCGCGGCGGCCGGATGTCCGATCACAAACACAAAACCTGCTTCAGGCTTCAACACGCGGTGTACTTGTCGAAACAGTCGTGCTTCATCGGTGTCGATGGTGATCTGATGCACGCACAACACCAAGTCGAGCGAAGCACTACGCATCAGACCCAAATCGGCGATGTCGTTGTGGTGAAACTCAACGGCGACTTCTGCTTGAGATGCTGCCGCACGTGCTTGTGCAATGTATGTAGCATTTGGATCAACAGCGATTGAACGCGCACCCTTTTGCGCTGCGACTACGCAGTTGGGAATTGCGCCGTAGATTCCCAGTTCCAACATGCGCTTACCACGCAGGTCACCACACACGCGCAACTCAGCATCAGTGACCACGTCGGGGCCAAAACTGATTTCTGGCACACCGAAATCTTGTGTCATGTACGAAGTCTATGGCTAATGTTCGTGTGCATGACGTTCTCTGTTGACATGCTGCGTGGGGGTGCTGGTGTTGTTGACCATCGCCTTGCCCGACGCGCGTTGATCAACGAGTTCAAACGTGGTCGCATCAGCAAAGACACCGTATGTGATGCGCATCCGGAACTTATTCGCGCTGCGCGCAATGTGGGCGAACCAACCGACACGCTCTGCCCCATTTGTGCCGAAGGCAATGTCGTGCTGTTGACATACGTATTTGGGCACGGGTTACCAAAGCACGGTAAATGCCTCACTGATAAACGCGAAGTAGAGAAATTGCAGCGTCAACCACACGACTATGCGGCATATGTTGTTGAAGCATGTCCATCATGCAGGTGGCACCATTTGTTACGCGTGCTTCCGATCGCTGGCCGTGGTCGTCGTAGCGCAGCCTCTGGCTGAGTGTTACTGATTAGCTCAGAAGGCGTTTGCGCATAACTGTTACTGCACCACCCAATGTGAGTTACTCGAAGGAACATTTGCGAGTTGCCAGTCAGTTCCGTTTGTGCTGTACATCGCAGTTCCAGACCACGACACTGCGACAAAGGTGTTCTCACCAAACGCGACCGAGCTCCACGCGTCAGCTGCCGGAGCAGTTTGTGCGGTCCATGTTGTTCCGGCAGTCGCATTCGCGGAATGGTTCGGGATCCACCAAGCAACCAAAAGGGACGCAACGAGGAGAGTAATTATGCGCTTCACAGAAACCCCAAAAAATCTAGACGAACCTAGATAAAAACTCTAACGACGAATTAATAAGAGATGGTGAGAATTCTTGGGACAAGGATTGTACCTTTACAAACATGAGAAAAGTAAAGGAACGTCTCCGTGGCACGAGTCGCATCAGTGCCAAGAATCAGGTGACACTTCCCGTTGATGCGATGAGAGAAGCGGGTCTGCAAGTTGGTGAACGCCTGACTGCAAAGGCCGCAGGACCCGGACGCGTTGTGCTTGAGCGGGAAGATGATGTCATCAGTGAGATCGCCGGAAAGTTCACCGGCTTGTATTCAGCCAATGAAGTCGATGAATTGCGCGCTGAATGGGAGTGATTCACATCGATACCGGAGTGTTCATTGCGCTATTGGACAGCGATGATGTACATCACGATGTAGCCACCGCATTTTGGACATCTTCGCGTGTTCGTGGCGACCGTATTGCAATGTCGGCAACTGCATTTGCTGAATGTCTGATCAAACCATTTCGCGATAATCCCCAAACCGTTACCGCAGTGCGTGACCTGTTTCGTCGCATTCCGATTGAGATTGTTCAACTCGATGAAGTCGTCGCAGAAAAGGCGGCTGAGCTACGAGCTTCACAACCTTCATTACGACTACCCGATGCGATGGTTATCGCTAGCGCCATTGTTGGTAATGCAGATCAACTCGTGACTACAGATCGCAAATGGCCAACAGCCCCAAAACTCGGCTACTCCGGAAGCATCATTTGTCTTTAGAACAGGCGCCAGATCTAGTCGAGCATGCGGTGCGGATAGTGCGTGCAACAGGCAAAGCACCACTTCTCTATATCCGGCAACACCGTTGATTGACCACCAGGCTCAGAGCTCGGGTATTCACGCTGGACTTGATAGATGACCTCGTCCGATGTGCCACAACTCTCGCATGGTCCACGTTCGCCAAATTCGCTCACGCCCCCAAAGTACTCGGGCAATCAGCAACTTGGATACCTATGAGACGTCGATCAAACCCATACAAGTATGGGACTCTTGCCCGCCGAACACGTCAGGTGTCCACATAGCGAAAGTGCCGATACGCTCACACAGTCATATTCACCCTGCTCCATTACGGGGCTCCAGGAGAAAGACCTGGATCCAGAGGGAGGTATCAGCGCATGCGTGCGTATGAACTCATGGTCATTATTAGCGGCGATCTCGACGAGAACACTGCACACGGTTGGGTCCGTACCATTACCCAATCTGTTACCACTGCTGGTGGAAGCATTCACGGAAATCCCGATTGGTGGGGACGTCGTCGTCTTGCATACCCAATCAATAAAAAAGACGAAGGCTTCTATGCCGTCTTCAATGTGATTGCACCAGGTGGCGCACTCGACGATGTTGAGCGCACATTCCGTATTTCAGACGACATTGTCCGTCACAAGTTGCTTCGTCTTCCAGACCATGAAGCCGCTCGACGTGGCATGACCTCGGCGGCCTGAGCCGTCTTTATTGGGCACACCGCTCCCGTAGGTTCAGCACCACTCGAATTAAGGAATCACCATGGCTGATAACAACATCACTCTCGTAGGCAATCTCACTCGCGATCCAGAGCTTCGTTTCACAACGGGCGGACGTGGCGTCGCATCATTTGGCATTGCCGTCAGTCGCCGCTACCAGGTCAACGGCGAATGGCAAGAACAGACCTCCTATTTCAACATCACCGCCTGGGGCCAGTTGGGCGAAAACGCGGCTGCAACTCTCACCAAGGGCATGCGCGTGATCATCAATGGTCGTTTGGAGCAACGCGAATACACCAATCGCGAAGGCGAAAAGCGCACAGCGATTGAAGTAAACGCCGACGAAATCGGCCCGAGCCTTCGTTGGGCAACGGCACAAGTCGAGCGCACACCACGCGGCGAAGGTGGCGGAGGCGGCGGATCACGCGGCTCATCAGCACCAGCAGCTGACTATTTCCCAACCGACGAAGAACCGTTCTGAGATTTCGAAAGGAACCACGATGACAAGCAAGAAAAACAAAGCTCGTAGCGCGCGCGCACTTCGCGAAAACGCACGCAAGATAAAGAAGAAGGCAAACCCTCTCAAGATTGAGAAGGTTGAATACATCGATTACAAGGATGTGTCGCTTCTTCAGAAGTTCATGTCCGATCGTTCAAAGATCCGCGGTCGCGCCGTTAGTGGCACCTCCGTGCAAGAGCAACGCGAACTGTCAAACGCAATCAAGAATGCACGCGAAATGGCATTATTGCCATACGCAAAGCGCGTTACCAGCACTCGTGCACCACGTGGTGGCGCAGGTCGTGAAGAAGAAGCAGATCTTGAGTTGGAAGACGCAAGTCTTGGTTCGACACTCGTTGATGATTCAGCATCAGAAGGTGATGTTGATGCATACGACGACGTAGACGCTGCAGATGCAGCTGATGATCAAGTGGAGGCAACATCATGAAAGTGATTCTTCGCGAAGACTTGGCCGGTATCGGCTGTCGCGGTGACATCGTGTCTGTCGCCGATGGACATGCTCGTAACTACTTGTTGCCAAAGGGACTTGCCATTGTCGCAACCGACGGTGCAATCAATCAGGCTGCAGCAATGCGTAAGCGTCGTGACCTGCGCGAAGCAGCAGATCGTGATTCAGCACGCACAGTTGCAGAACAACTTGGCGCAAAGACCATCACCATCCGTGCAAAAGCGGGTGCTGAAGGTCGTTTGTTTGGTTCAGTCACCACTGCCGACATTGCATCGGCGCTTGCTACACAGGCTGGCATCACCATTGATCGTAAGAAGATCGTTGCTGATCCCATTCGTTCAGTGGGTGGACATAGCGCAGTCGTGCGTTTGCACGCTGATGTTGAGTGTCAGGTGAAACTGTCCGTCGTCGCCGGATGACAACTGTTATCCCCAAGTGACAGCAGTTGTCCACATCACAATTCACAGGCAATTCATAGGGTTGTCCACTAGCAATTCACAGGCAATTGCTGGCACCGTAGGGGTGCTGTATGTCAAACGTTGCTGATCTCCCGCGCGATAGGCGCCCGCCCGCGCGCAATGATCTGCGCGTACCACCGCACAACATTGATGCAGAAGCATCACTACTTGGTGCGATGTTGTTGTCAGCTGATGCTGCAGGTCTCGCAGTTGAAGAACAACTCATGCCCGATGACTTTTACAAACCTGCGCATGTCACGATCTTTGAAGCAATTCGTTCGCTGATTTCTGGTGGTGAAGCAATTGACCCCGTCACAGTGGGTGAAGAACTTCGTCGTAACAAAGTATTGGAAGATACTGGTGGCCTTGACTACCTCGTTGAGTTACAAAACTCAACACCATCTGTCAGTTCTGCGTCGCGTTACATCAAGATTGTGAAAGACACCGCGTTGTTGCGTCGTCTAATTCTCACTGCAAGTGAAATTGCAGACCTCGCATACAGCGAACCTGATGATGTCACTCAGGCACTGAATCTTGCAGAAAAGAAAGTGTTTGACATTGCTGAAGAAGAAGTCACGAACACTCTGTATCACCTCAATGAACTGACAGGTGATGCGATCAACATCATTCAAGAGCGTTACGACAGCAAGTCAGAAATCACTGGTGTGCCAACTGGCTATTACGACCTCGATCGTTTGTTGTCTGGCTTACAGCCCGGAACGTTAAACATCGTTGGTGCACGTCCAGCTATGGGTAAGAGCGCCTTTGCTCTTGGTATGGCAGTCAACGTTGCGCGCCGAACAAATCGCCCAGTCTTGTTCTTCTCGCTCGAAATGTCAGCGGTTGAATTAACGCAGCGAATTATTTCTGCAGAAGCACAAGTACAAAGTGAAAGTTTGCGTTCTGGCAAACTTACCGAACGTGACTGGTCGAGCGTTGCAAACTCTGTCGGCCGTTTGAATATTCCGCTGTACATCGATGACACATCACAGATCACCGTGATGCAGATTCACCAAAAGATTCGTCGCATTACCCAACGCGATGACAAACCTGCACTTGTTGTCATTGACTACTTGCAGCTGATGGGAAGCGACAAGGGAACTCGCTCAGTGGAAAACCGCCAGATCGAAGTGAGCGAAATCAGCCGTGGTCTTAAGTTGTTGGCACGCGAATTTAACGTTCCGGTTGTGGCGTTGTCGCAGTTAAGTCGCGGAGTGGAACAGCGCACCGATAAACGTCCGGTGCTCGCAGACCTTCGTGAATCAGGAGCATTGGAACAAGACGCTGACGTCGTCATGTTTTTGTATCGCAATGAAAACCCTGATGATCCGAACGAACACGGTTATGCCGATGTGTTGGTGCAAAAGCACCGTTCAGGTCCAACTGGCGCATTGAAGTTGTTGTTCATTGGACAATTCACGCAGTTCCAAAACTTGGCAAAGTAGGCCTGTGTCTCTCATCCGATGAGATCAGACAGGAATGGTGTTTTTGCTCATACGAATATCTTCAGTGATCGCAAGAAGGTTTTCACCTATTTGTCTAATCTCACGCCCCGTGATCGGGCCAGGAAAATTGGTCATTGCGATCACCATCTCAACATCAAATGTTGGTCCGTACACAGGTGCATTAATCGCGAGAGTCTGATACTTCTTGTCGTTCTCGATTTCGCCAAGGAGATAGACGTGGTTCTTCAATTGGTCAATCGCAAGACGTGTACTCGAATGCATCAGATCCTCTAGTTCTGTGCGTTGACCATCTGCGAGGCGTTGCGCCAAGAAGTAGGTCTCATGCATTGGTAGTCGAAGTTCGATTGTGTATCCACGTTCACGTGAGGCAAGTAGCGCTGGGAGGAATCGCTTCTGAGCATCTTCTTTGTTGCGAAGGATGGAATCGTGTAACCATTGGTCGATTGCGTCATCGTTTGCTCGGAGAAATAGAGCGGGGCCTATTGGAGCACCGATTCTTGTGAGATGACCTCTCCGTAGCCCCAGCCAGTCTGAGACTGGTCCAGATGCACTCACGATCTCTGTCATTACGAGACCATTTGCAGAGGGAGTTAACGCCAGACACGTGCATCCAGTTGTCATGGCAAGTCCTTGCATCGCTGGCACTACGTGTTCGCTGGGAACACTGACCGAGGCGGCCTGTCCGATTGCAACAAGAGCGGGACCAAGTCGATATGCCTTGGTTGTCGGGTGACGAACTAACCATCCGGCGTCGGTGAGGGCGATCAGTGTTGGATGCACGCCAGCCTTGCTGATTCCAAGGTGGCGCGCTATTTCAGCGAGATGGAAAGAGGACCGAGGAGAATGAGCAAGCAAATCTACAATTTGTTTGATTCGCTCGGTTTGCGGAGATGGTCGGGCCATGAGCCTCCGATCATATGGTTTACAATCTGCGAACTTTAGTAGTCGCACTATGAATGTTACATCGGTCACACATGACTGATGACCGACACGAAACGACGGCACACTGTCACCATGTTTTTAGGTGAAGACATCCTCGCTTGGCTCATTCTTGCCCTTGGTGGGGCATTGGCAGTCGGCAATGTTATGGCGATCATCAAGCCGCCAGCGGCTCAAAAAGATGACTCTGATCTCACTCGTGCACCGATTGCGCGATCCATCGGCATGGCAGTGGTTGGAGGGCTCGCCGCACTCTGGGCGTTGTTTAGTCTCTTGTCATGATTCTTGACTCACTCACTGTCTCGCGTGCGACGTTCGCGTCCGCTACCGGGTGGGACATGAAACCGGAAGGGGCGTGTCTTGGCGAGATCTGTGTGCCAGTGCAAGACGGTCTCGTTGATGGGCACGTCAATGTTGAAGCAGTCGCGAACAAGTTGGGCATGCCAATTGTCCACGATGAGTCTGCTGAGTTGTGGGCACTAGGCACAGCAACATTTGCTGGTCATGCTTTGTCAAGTGCAACTGCGCCAGAGTTAGAACTTCCTGATTGGAAAGGCAACTCGTTTCGACTGTCATCGTTGCGTGGCAAAAAAGTTGTCATCGTGTCATGGGCCCCATATTGAGGCTGTTCACGTGACTTGCCAGTGTGGCAAGCGTTTCGCAATGAAGTTTTTCCTAAAGGATTAGAAGTGGTCACTGTTGGCATGGACACGCTTGGGTTTGAGTCGTGTGTGCCATTCATCGAAGCGGCGCATCCTGAACATCCGTCATTAATTGACGTCAATCATGTGATGGCTGAACGATTTGGTGTGGTGAACATTCCGAATGGCATTTGGATCAATGAAGACGGTGTCATCGTGCGTCCTGCAGAACCTGCATATCCACCAGGTGGCGCAGCAGCTCGTGGTTCGTTGCCAGATGAATTGCCACAACGTATGAAAGACATATTCACGGAAGCAACAAAGATCTCAAATGACCGCACGTTGTATGCACAAGCGTTGTATGACTGGGTGGAAAACGGTGAGAAGAGTCGATTCGTGTTGTCACCTGAAGATGTGGTCAATCGTTCGGCTTCGCGTGATATGTCGTCTGCGCGTGCAGCTGCTCACTTTGCACTTGCACAACATTTGTGGAACACCGGCAATCGCGAACGCGCGATTCATCACTTCCGCGAATCACATCGTCTACAACCAGAAAACATCTCATACAAACGTCAGGCATGGTCGCTCATGGCGCCACCCGAAGCTGGTCCGTTCACTCGTTTCTGGCAGGGACCTGCTGAAGGCAAAGAAGATGAATGGCCGTTTGAAAGTGATTGGTTGAGCGAGATTCGCGCGATGGGCGCGGAGAATTATTACCCCGAATTTCGCCCGTAACTCTTGCTGATAGTCCGAAATCGCAACTGAGTAAGGTTGCCAAATGACCAAGAAGTTTCGACTCGATAGCACTGTTGACGCGGCAGTTGGCGATATACAAACCGTCACAAGCGACGGAAAACAAGTGGGCACGACGATTGATGGTGTGCAGATGTTTGCACCAACGAATCATGTTGACCATCGTGGGCGAGTGTTTGAAATCTTTCCTGGCATGAATGACTACTGGAAAGATCCCGTGGTGTATTGCTATGCGTTCTCTGTTCGTCATCAGCAAGTGAAGGGGTGGGGACTTCATCGTGAAAAAGATGATCGCTACACATTGATTACAGGCGAGTTAATGACGGTGTTGTTTGATGCGCGTCTTGAC
>Ga0315900_10009361_pt1 | contig 12424 bp, 8 predicted proteins | sample LakEriMetagenome_FD_203521 | JGI IMG/M metagenome (GOLD analysis project Ga0315900, IMG submission 203521) | Freshwater fungal communities from buoy surface, Lake Erie, Ohio, United States - Buoy 12 MA114 | ecosystem: Environmental > Aquatic > Freshwater > Lake > Lake biofilm | place: USA: Lake...
TCAGCAAAACCCTTCCGACTTACCAGCTTATCAATAAACTCCTTTGTAACGCTTAAATCGTCACTTTTAACATGATTAACTGTCACCCAAGACCACAGGCGCACCAACTTTCCCATCACCATGTCTTCATCCATTTTCAGATGGGTGGCGATGGCGCAGATTTCGGGTTTATCTGGCGTACAGGCTTCGATTTTAATCCAAGGGCGTCTCATAAGGGTGGATTGGGCTGGTGATGACCATATGTCGAACACGCACCTCCTGATTTCAACCCTTTTGAAACCTCGATGAAACGCTTCAGATGTTAAACTTAGCGCACAATCACCTTGGATCCGGGGCGAATCAGACTTGGCAGACGCACGATATCCCAGTTGGCAAACCTGACGCACCCGGCGCTTCGACTGCGCCCGATCGTTCGAGGCAGGGCGGTGCCATGAAGGCCGATCCCGCTCTTGCTAATGCCACACCAGAGGATGCCGACCGGACTGTTGGGGCCTGGAGGAAGCTGCCAGGCTTCGTCTCCCCTCACTCCCGCCTCCAGGAACTGCTTGTCGTAACGAAAGCTGGGAGTGTTGAGCATGGATTTCACTTCCCATGTGCCGACCGGAATGAACTCCGGCTTGCCGGGTGTGATCGGAAAGGCGGCCAGAAACTTGTCCCCGGGAGCATAGACAACCGCAATGCGCTCGGTGGTGTCGATAACGATCGTGTTCAGGCTGAGGACAGGATCCGCCTTGTGGCTGGCCAGCGGCTTGAGTTCCTCGATCCGGAAAGAACGAATATTCGGAACAACCACCGAGTCGCCAGCCTTCAACTGGTTCAGACGCTTGTCAGGATTAAGCCGGGCCAGGAAATCCTCGTCCGTGTGAAAGCGTTCGGCGACAAGCTCAACGAGGCTCCGGTAGGCCATGTAGGAAAACTGCACCTGCTCCTCCGGCTTTTCCGGCAGGTCAGGATTCACAAATTGAAGCAGTTCCGGCCTGATTTTGAAGGATGCATACATGACCGGCACCTCCTTCGCCGCCTGAGCCAGGGCATGGCTCCAGTCATAGATATCCTTGCGACCCTGGGCGAAGTTGTAGTTCACCACCGCCTTGTAGGTGAATTCACCCACAGCACCATCCAGCTTTCCAGGTCCAAAAAGCTGGCGGTCGAGAAAAATCTGGAGCTGGAGGATGGTGCTTCGGTCCAGAGCCTCCGGTTTGAAGGGAGCAGGCGCGGCTTCCTGGGGAGACGTCGCCGCCTGGAGGGGCTGGAGGCCCAGGCAGAAGAAGAAAAGGCAGAGCAACCGACGAAGGACGGGGAACACCATTTCAGTTTAGGGAAGACCGCGCTTCTGGCAACCGCCCGACTTCAGGCACCGCTGACGCCGCCCGTGGCCCGATACGCCATCGGAGTCAGGCCGGCTTGGCGTTTGAACCAGGCGGTGAAATGCGGCGGATGACGAAACCCAAGCTGATAGGCAATCTCCTTCAAGGCGATGTTCTCCGTGGTCAGCCGTTGCTTGGCCGCCTCCAGCTTCCGACGCTCCAGCCAGGCCTGGGCCGTCATTCCCAGTTGATCCCGCAACAGGTCGTGCAGCCTTCGCTCACTCCAGGGCGAGCCGGCGGCGAGCCGGCCCAGCATCAAGGATTCCCCCAGTGGCCAGACCTCCAGCTTCTTCAGCACCCTGGCAAGCCGGGCGTCTTTTCCAGACCTCGGCTGGGGTGACACCCCCATCTTCATCACCAGACCCACATAAACGCTGAACCAGCTTCGGAACGCCGCCTCATGAGCACTCCAGCCCGTCAGAGACCGGCTCACTGGCATCACAGCCTCATGATAGCCCATCTCTTCCCTGCCCGGATGCACGGCGGCAAACAAAGCCTCCGTGGCAGCTTTCAGCGGCAGACTGAACCGGGCATTCTGCCTAACGTTGAGCCCGGGTTTGAACAAGGGCGATCCGTCCGGCCTGTCACTGCGCAAACCCACCGACATCAGCCGTGTTCCCTCGGCAAACCACTGACGCCGAGTTCCCGGTGCCGTGAAAAATCCCTCGCCGGGTCTGATGACGATCTCCTGTCCATCCGCCCGGATTTTCACCAGCCCCGCCTCCACCCGGAACCAGCCCGACGGCACGGTGATCTCCTCCGACCACTCCCCGGCCCTTGGCACTGCGCCGCGATAAACCCAAAGCCATTGAAGGCGGAGGCTCAGCCAGCCGTCTGGAGGAAGCAGGGGGGTGTTCATGGGGCCAAAAGTGTGTAAGCAATTGCAGCCGGATGTAAGCCGGCGGGCTTGCCTGAACGAGCCTTTTCATGCTCCACTGGCAAATGATGCGACTGCTGACCTCCTCCCTCGCCCTTGCTTCCGCCGCCTTGCTTCAGGCTGAGGAATCCGTTCCCCGCCACATCAGCGGCATCTACCCGCATCTCGCCATGTTCAACCAGGAAGGCGAATGCGGCACCGGAGCCGTGGTGCCCTGGGCCAACCGCCTTTGGGTCATCACCTACGGCCCTCACCTGCCCTTTGGTTCGAGCGACAAGCTGTACGAAATCACCCCGGATCTGCAGCAGGTCATCCGCCCGGAAAGCGTCGGAGGAACCCCGGCCAACCGCATGATCCATCGTGAAACGCAGCAGCTTCTCATCGGGCCCTATGTCATCGACGCCAAACGCCAGGTGCGTGTCATTCCCCCGAACCGGATGCCCGGACGCCTGACCGGCAATGCGCGCCACCTCACCGACCCCGCCAACAAGGCCTTCTATGCCACCATGGAGGAAGGCCTTTATGAGGTCGACCTGACCACACTGGAGGTCACCGGCCACATCAAGGACGGCAACGGCGCCAAGAAGGGCTTTTCCAAGGAAACCCACCCGGCGGTGCTCAGTTCCAACCTGCCCGGCTACCACGGCAAGGGGCTGTTCAGCGGCCAGGGGCGGCTGGTTTATGCGAACAACGGCGACCGCGACAAACGCGTCACCACCGATCCGGCAACCCCCAGCGGCGCCCTCGGTGAATGGCGCGCCCCAGGCCAGGACTGGCAGCTTGTCAGGCGCAACCAGTTCACCGAAGTCACAGGCCCGGGCGGCATCCAGGGCAATGAAAAACCTGAGACCGATCCACTGTGGAGCATCGGCTGGGATCACCGTTCCCTCATTCTCATGTGCCTGCATGAAGGCCGCTGGCAGGGCTACCGGCTGCCCAAGTCCAGCCACAGCTACGACGGCGCCCATGGCTGGAACACGGAATGGCCGCGCATCCGCGACATCGGCGAGCCCGACCTGCTGATGACCATGCATGGCGCCTTTTGGAAGTTCCCTCGAAACTTCACCCCCGCCTCCAGCGCCGGCCTCACTCCGCGCAGCAACTACCTCAAGGTCATTGGCGACTTCGCCCGCTGGGGCGACCGCCTCGTGCTGGGCTGCGACGACTCCGCCAACAAGGAGTTTCTCAATGTCCGCAAGGCCAAGGGCAATCTCGCCGGCCCCGGCCAGTCCCAGTCCAACCTTTGGTTCATCCAGCCTGAAAAGCTCGATCAACTCGGCCCCGTCATCGGTCGCGGCGCTGTCTGGCTCAACGATCCCGTCGAAGCGGGTGACGTCAGCGAACCTTTTCTTTTCAGCGGCTATCAACATCGCTCGCTGCTGATCAGCTCCTCCGAACCCTCCACCTTCACGCTGGAGGTGGATGAAAAAGGCACCGGCGCCTGGACACCCAAAAGCACCCTGGATGTCCGCGCTTCCATACCGCTGCAGATCGACTTCCCCAACAAGGAAACCGGCATCTGGCTGCGTCTCAAGGCGCAGAAGGCAGCCGCCAAGGTCACGGCCTTCTTCCATTACCGCAATGACGACCCACGCTCCGCTGAAGCCGATCCCATGTTCGCAGGCATCGCCGAACCTGACGACAAGGACGTCACCGGCGGGGTCATGCTGGCGCGTGGCGGCGGCTTCAAAACCCTTCGCCATGTCACCACCACCGGGGCCTGCTACGATCTGGGCTCAGCCTTCGACCTGAAACCCGTGAATGATCCTGCGGGCATGAAATGGACCGCCCAAAACGCCGCGATCCCCCAGGGGGTTCTCAGCCACGACGAAGCCTCCATCCTCTACGTGGACGAAAAAGGCCGCTGGAGACTGCCGCGCGGCACCGCCAGCCTGGACCAGGGCGGCCCCCTCGGCGCCGAACGCGTCTGCCGTGAGGTCTGCACCGAGCGTGACCTCTTCAATGCCGGCGGCACCTTCTTTGAGCTGCCGGCTGAAAACGCGGGCGGCTTTGCCAAGGCACGCCCGGTTTGCACCCACAACCGCCGCATCAAGGACTACGCCAGCTATCGCGGCCTGCTTGTGATCAGCGGCCTCCGCCGGGATGCCCGCGGCGAACACATCGTGCGGTCCACCGATGGCGGCACCGCCTTGTGGATCGGCGCCGTGGATGACCTTTGGGCCTTTGGCAAACCCAGGGGCTTTGGCGGCCCTTGGAAAAACACGCAGGTGAAGGCCGGGCAGCCCAGCGATCCTTATCTTGTGACAGGCTATGACCACAAGGAACTAACTCTCAGCACCGACACGCCGGCCCGTGTCACCGTCGAGGCCGACCTCACCGGCACCGGCTTCTGGGCGCCCGTCCAGTCCTTCGACCTCTCCCCGGGCGAGGAAAAAATCCACGTCTTCCCGGCCAGCTTCGGCGCCTACTGGCTGCGCTGCACCAGCAGCGAGGACGCCACCGTGACGGCACAGATCGAGTATCGCTGACCCAGGTTTCCTGCGTGAAAACGATCAGGGCGGACCACCCGGTCCGCCCTGAAGTTTTCGAAGGTAGCCAACAGCCAAGAAGGTACCATGATGAGAAATGTCCGGCAGGAAGGTGGCCGCAGGGGCTCTTCCGTCACCTGGGGAGATTCTGCCACATCCCGAAGTGAATGCGTCAGGCGCTGGTAAATGGGTTGTAAGGCGATTGTCAGAGATCAAACATCACAAACCATCGCCGCATGGCGAAGCGCCAGGATGGTGTCCTGCCAAGTCGGGATGAACTCATGCGCCACGAAGTCATGGTAACCGATTTCCAGCAGCGCCTGCATCACCGCCGGATAATGGATCTCCTGATGCTCGTCGAGCTCGCATCGGCCCGGGTTTCCAGCCGTGTGAATGTGGCCGATGTAGTCCTTGTGCAGCCTCAGCCGGCGGATGATGTCGCCGTTCATGATGCTGACATGATAAATGTCGAACAGCAGTTTGAAGTTCGGGCTGCCCACCTGCTTGATCAGGTCCACGCAGAAGTCGACATCATCGCCAAAGTAGCCCGGATGCCCCTTCATCGGATGGGAGCTGTCGCGTGAATTGAGATGCTCCAGAACCAGCGTGATGCCTTTTTTCTCCGCATGCATCAGCACCTCCTTCCAGGTGCTGATGCAATCCCTGACAGCCTGCTCCCGGTCCATGCCCTCAAACTTCATGCCGGTGAAGGTGATGACTTTTTTCGCACCCACATCCGCCGCCACGTCAATGCCCTCCCTGAGCTTGGTGATGACCTCGTCCCGGAACTTCGGGTTGCAGGGCCCGTTGCTGAAGCCGTGACCGCTCACCAGCGAGATGTCCAGCCCGAGCTTCTTCACCTCCGGGTAATATTTACGGTCGATGCCCTCAATGCCGACCAGTCCGATCTCCTTCGCGTGCTTCGCCAGCTCCAGGGTGTCCATCGGCTTCCAGCACCAGCCCATCAGCGTGTGCTTGATGCCCTTGTTTTTGATCACGTAGGCCGGATCCGCGGCAGACTTGTCGACGCTGACAGCCCTGCTGAGGCTGGGCAGCACGGCCGAAGCCCCCAGGGCGGCGGCTGAAGTGCGGAAAAAGGTGCGACGGGAGAGGGCTGAGGAGTTCATGCGGGAATGTCCAAACGCGTCGCCCACCCCGTGTTTCACGACAAATGATCAAAAGCAAAAACTTGCCCCAGTCCCTGGGCCTCAAGGCACTCCAACAGGCCTCACAGCTTGCCATGTTTATCATTACCAAATGGTAAGGTGATGTTTTTAACGCGGCTTGCTAGCCTTTTGGAAATTCAAGAAATTCCCCCCTGAATTGCATCAAATGCCCTGGCGCTACATCCTCTTTTCTTTGCTCATCCTCGTTCTCGCCTGCAGCGCCTCCCGCCACCTTGCCAGCTCCAAAATTTCCCATGAAAAAACCAGCCTCCTCCCTGCCGCACCACGCGCCGAGGAAGCTGCCGTTCCGGTAAAAGTTTCTGGAAGATCCATCGCTCCGGGGGGGGCTGGTGGACGCCAGTCGTAATTCCCGGCGGTGCTCTGATTCACCAACCAAGATCAAGCACCGCCGGGATTACTCCCAAAAAGGTTTGTCCATCCGCCTTTTTGTCAGCTTGCCAGCCTCCATGGAGGGTTATTGATGCCCCATGAGTTCCATCGTCTGGCTGAACGGCTCCTTGTTGCACGCTGCAGAAGCACGCATCTCCCCTTTTGATCAGGGCTTTCTGGTCGGAGACGGCGTTTTCGAAACGCTGGTGGCCCGCCATTCGCTTCCTGTGGCGGCCAGGGAACATTGGCGGAGGTTGCTGAACTCCTGCGAAAAAGCAGGCCTCGAAGCGCCTTCGGAAGACCTTTTCCTCGGGGCCCTCCAGGCCGTCATCACAGCCAACAACCTGCCCGACGCCCGGCTGCGGGTCACCCTGACCCGGGGAGAATGTCCTCCAGGAACCCCTTCCTCCCTGGCACATCAGACTTTTCTGGCCACGGCCGTTCCCCTGAAACCCTGGCCGCCTGTCGAACACATCTGCCTGGCGCCCTGGACCCGGAATGGAAACGGCGCGCTCTGCGGCATCAAAAGCCTCTCGTATGCCGAAAACCTCCTGGCTCTTGCCCATGCACGTTCGCTTGACTGCGGCGAGGCGCTCCTGGCCAACATCCGGGGCGAGCTTTGCGAAGGCTGCGGCTCCAATGTTTTCCTGGTGATCGCAGGCAGGCTGCTCACCCCGCCCCTCTCCTCCGGCTGCCTGGCGGGTGTCACCCGCGCACTCGTCCTCGAAGCCTGCCGACGGGAGGGCTTGGCTGTCTCAGAAGAAACTGTCCCTATTGGCCGCCTCCAGGAGTGTGAGGAGCTTTTCCTCACCTCCTCGACCCGTGAGGTTCATCCGGTTGCCCAGGTGGATGAACGCGTTTTGACGGCTCCCGGGCCGGTGACCAAGCAGGTCATGAAGGCGTACGCCAGTTTGCTGTTGTCCCGCAGCGGCACCTGATGTTTGGCAGCGTCCTCACTGACGCATGTTTTTTGACACCCACACCCATCTTGGCAGCCGCCAGTTTGACGCCGACCTGCCCGAGGTCATCGCCCGGGCCCGGGCAGCTGGCGTGGACCGCATGCTGGTGCCCGCCACCGACCTGACGAATGTCAGGAAATGTCTCGAAATCGCCGGGCAAAACTCCCCCGGCATCCGTGTGGCGACCGGCATCCACCCCTGTGATGTGGACAGCGTTTCCGGTGACGCCTGGATCGAGGAACTGCGTCCGCTTGCCCGGCATCCCTGCACGGCGGCCATCGGAGAAATCGGCCTGGATTACTTCCATGCGCCGCCGGACGGTTTTAACCTAACCTCATGGAAGGCCCATCAGGCGCACTGCCTGCGCCTCCAGCTCGACCTGGCCGTGGAGCTGGGCCTGAACGTCGTCCTGCACAACCGCGAAAGCTGGGACGATCTCGTCGCCATCGTCAAACCCTACACCGGCAGGCTGCGCGCGGTCTTCCACTGCTTCACAGGAACCTTCGAACAAGCCAGGCCGCTGCTCGATGACGGCCACTTGATCTCCTTCACCGGCATTGTCACCTTTAAAAACCCGGGCACCGCCAGGGACACGCTTCGACAGGTGCCCGACGGCTTCTACATGCTGGAAACCGACGCCCCTTACCTCGCTCCGGTGCCGCATCGCGGCAGGCGCTGCGAACCCGCCCATGTGGCCGACACCGCACGTGCGACGGCCCTCATCCGCGAACAATCGCTGGAACAGGTCGCCCAAGTCACCAGCGATGCCGCCCGCGGCTTTTTCAAGGGCTTCCCCTGAAGACAGCGCCCGGAATTCCACAGGAATGTTGCCCGAACCAAAAGAGTGACGGCCCATCCAGCGTTTTGTCGCCCTCATTCATCCCTGCCCTTTTCCCATGCGCCACCTTGCCCCCGCCCTCCTGCTCAGCCTCACCGCCAGCCTTGCCCAGGACTGGACTGAATTCCGGGGCGCTGACAAGCAGGGGCATTCCACGTCCGCCGGCCTTCCTGTGGAATGGAATCCGAACCTGAACCGCAACATCGTCTGGAAAACCTCCCTGGCCGGTGTCGGCTGGTCCTCCCCCGTGATCATCGGCGACCGTATCTATCTCACCAGCGCCGTGCCTGTCGGAGGCGATGAAAAGCCTGTGATCGACCGCAGCCTGCGCACCCTCTGCGTCTCCGCCACGGATGGCAAGACGCTCTGGGACAAGGAGATCTTCGCCCAGACAGCGGCCACAGCCCCGAACATCCACCGGAAAAACAGCCATGCGAGCCCCACGCCGGTTTACGAAAACGGCCGTCTCTATGTTCACTTCGGCCACCAGGGCAGTGCCTGCCTGAACGCCGAGGACGGGTCCATCCTCTGGAGCTCGCGCGAGTTCGCCTACAAGCCCGTCCACGGCAACGGCGGCAGCCCAGTCATCGAAGGCGACCTTTTCATCTACAACGCCGATGCGGAAAGCGATCCCGCCGTCATCGCCCTCGACAAAAACACCGGAAAACTGCGCTGGAAATTCAGCCGCGTGAGCGATGCCAAGAAGAAGTTTTCCTTCTGCACCCCGCTCGTCATCGACGTCAACGGCAAGCGCCAGTTGATCACGCCCGGCAGCGGCGTGGTCAACGCCCTCGACCCCGCCACCGGGACCGAGATCTGGAAGGCGCGCTACGATCAGGGCTACTCGGTCGTTCCCCGCCCTGTCTTCGCCCATGGCATGATCTTCATCAGCACCGGTTACGACAAGCCCGTCGTGCTCGCCATCCGCGTCGATGGCAGCGGCGACGTGACCGACACCCACATCGCCTGGAAACTCGACAAGTTTGCCCCGCACAACCCCAGCATGGTCGTGGTCGGCGATGAGCTCTATCTGGTGGCCGACAACGGCGTCCTTTCCTGCGTCGACGCCAAAACCGGCGGCATCCATTACCAGGAGCGCTGCACAGGGCCCATCAGCGCCTCCATCCTGTACGCCGACGGCAGGCTTTATCTCCAGGATGAAAAGGGTCTTGGCGTCGTCGTGAAGCCCGGCAAAACCTTCCAGGTGCTCGCCAAAAACGACCTGGCTGAGCGTTCCCTCGCCTCCTACGCCGTCGTGGGCGACGACCTGATCATCCGCACCGAGAAAAGTCTCTGGCGCGTCGGCAGCAAATAATCGCGCCCGGCTTCAGGCCAGGATGTCCTTCACCAGCTTCGTCGGCTCCACGCCGGTCAGGCGGAAATCCAGCCCTTGGGCGCGGAAGGTGAAGCGCTCGTGATCAATGCCCAGCAGGTGCATCACCGTGGCGTGCAGGTCCCTCACATGCACCGGGTTCTCCGCGACGTTGTAACTGAAGTCGTCCGTGCCGCCATAAGTGATGCCGGGCTTCACACCACCGCCCGCCATCCACACGGTGAAGCAGCGGGGATGATGATCGCGCCCGGCCTCGGGGCTGTCCCACTTGCCCTGCCCCGCCACGCCGCGACCAAACTCGCCACCCCAGATCACCAGCGTTTCATCCAGCAGGCCGCGCTGCTTCAGATCCTTGATCAAGGCCGCGCTCGGCTGGTCGGTGTCTCGACAGCGCGCCGTGCACCAGCTTGGCAGACGACTGTGATGGTCCCAGTCGGGGTGGAAAAGCTGGATGAAACGCACCCCGCGTTCCACCAGACGGCGGGCGAGGATGCAGTTGGCCGCATAACTTCCGGCACGCCTGGAGTCCGGGCCGTACATTTCGAAGACATGATCCGGCTCATCGCTGAGATCCGTCAGCTCCGGCACGCTGGCCTGCATCCGGTAGGCCATCTCATACTGACGGATGCGCGTGGTGATCTCGGGATCTCCCGCCTGCTCAAAACGCCTCTGGTTCAGCTCCGCCAGCCCGTCCAGCATGCCCCGGCGCAGATGCCGCGGCATCCCCTCAGGGTCGCTCAGGTAAAGCACGGGGTCCTTCGAGTTGCGCAGCTTCACGCCCTGGTACCGGCTCGGCAGGAAGCCGCTGCCCCAATAGTGATCGTAAAGCGGCTGGTCGCTCGGTCGCTGCATCTTCGAGATCAGCACCAGATAGTCCGGCAGATTGCGGTTCAGGCTGCCCAGCCCGTAGCTGATCCAGGATCCCATGCTCGGCCGCCCAGGCAGCTGATGCCCCGTCAGAAACTGCGTCATCGCAGGCGCATGATTGATCTGATCGGTCGTCATCGACTTGATGAAACAGACATCGTCCGCCGCCTTCTGAAGATGCGGCAGCCACTCGCTCACCGTCGCGCCGCTGCTTCCACAGCGGGAAAACTTAGTGATCCCCGGCAGGATCAGCTGCTTCTGGTTCGCTGTCATCGTCGTCAGACGCTGCCCGCGCCGCACGCTCTCAGGCAGCTCCCGGCCCGCCCATTTCATGAGGCCCGGCTTGTGGTCAAAAAGCTCGAGCTGCGAAGGCCCGCCCGACTGGGTGAGAAAGATGACCCGCTTCGCCCGGGACGCAAAATGCGGCAGATGCGGCAGCCCGGGCCTCTCCTCGGCCCCCATCGAATGCAAGGCCATCGCACCCACGGAAACGCCGGTGCAACGTCCCAGGAAATAACGGCGGGTGACGTGAAGCCTGTCTGGATCGGGTGAAGCTGCCATCTGCAACCTTTAAACGCCAAGTTCGCCCTGGTCCTACCCCCATGTTGAAAAGCACATGGCTGCGCGAGTTTTATGCAGGTGCTGATTTTTGGCTGAACAATAAAAACCTGGGCTCGTCTGAATTTCGGCCCCACTGCTTCCATGAAACACATCCGCCTTCCGCTGAGCCTGCTGCTTGCCCTCTCCATCCTGCCCGCCTGCAAGCCCGCATCGGACTCCGCCGCCGAGGAATCCCGCAGGCTCCTGGAGCAGGCCCAGATGGACAATGCCCGCCAGGCGGCCGAACTCCAGAAGCGCAGCGATGACCTGCAGCAGCAGCTCGCCGATCTTCAAAAGGCCCTCCAGGAAAAGGAGTCCGCTGAACTCAAGGCGCGCCTGGAATCCATCCGTCAGGAAAACGAACGCCTCGCTGCGGATGCCCAGGCGGCACGCCAGAAAAGCCTCAGCCTTGCCGAGGAGCTGAAACGCTCGAAGCTGCCCAGGGCCCTGCCCTACGTCCCCTCCTCGGCTCCAGCCTCGCCCCAGCAACCCTGGACGACACCCGGCGACGACTACTCGCTGTTTTATGATTCGCTGAGGCCGCATGGCAAATGGGTTGATGTGGACGGCTACGGCTATGCTTTCCGGCCCAGTCTTGCCGACCGCCCCAAATGGCGCCCTTATGTCGACGGTCGCTGGGCCTGGACCGACCAGGGCTGGGCCTGGGACTCCAATGAACCCTTTGGGTGGGCCTGCTACCACTATGGCCGCTGGGTGCAGGTTTCCCGCCACGGCTGGCTCTGGGTGCCCGGCAGGGAATGGGCGCCCGCCTGGGTTTCCTGGCGCTATGGCGACGACTGCGTTGGCTGGGCTCCACTGCCCCCGGGAGCCGGCAGGACGGCGGTGGGCCATGACTGCGACGTGCAATTCGGCCTGGGCCCCTCCAGCTACACCTTCATCAACGCCGGCAACTTTGGCCGAACCAGCTATGTGAACGTCAGCCTGTCCGTCACCAGCATCACGCGCCTCTTCCATCAGACTCTCAACGTCACCCGCATCGTCCCGTCAAACCATGGCAGCGTTTTCACCCAGCGTGGCGGCCCGGACCTGGACTGGGTGCAGAAGCGCTGCGGATCACCGGTGGTCCGTGCACCCGTCCACTTCAAAGACCGGCTGGACCGTGCGCCCGACTTCCGCAGGGAACATGACCATGGGCATCCAGGCTTCAATGCGGCACCGCTGGAAATCGTCCGGGGCAAGTCCAAGCCCGGCACTCCCCTCATCGCCGAACACATCCAGCAGCCCGTCATGATCGACGCCTGGAAGGATGTCCCCGAGGACAAAAGGCAAGACTTGAAGGAGGCCATGCTGCGTCAGGCAAAACTCCCCCAGCCCAGGCCCGCGCTTGCGGACACCCCCAGGCAAGCCGAACCCGCTCAGCAGCCCAAACAGCCCGGGTTGGAGACACCCACAACGGCGCCAGGCTTCCCAGGCGGCGATCAACCCACCCTTCCTGTCACCGTCGAAGCCGGCAGGAACCCTGGGCATCCCGAAATTCCGGCAACCCCGGGCAGCAGGCTTGGCTCGCCAGACATGGG
>Ga0315900_10009362_pt1 | contig 12422 bp, 27 predicted proteins | sample LakEriMetagenome_FD_203521 | JGI IMG/M metagenome (GOLD analysis project Ga0315900, IMG submission 203521) | Freshwater fungal communities from buoy surface, Lake Erie, Ohio, United States - Buoy 12 MA114 | ecosystem: Environmental > Aquatic > Freshwater > Lake > Lake biofilm | place: USA: Lake...
CTGAGGTTGAAGCTTTCCGGATTGACAAGGTTAACGAGTTGAATGCTCGTGCTTCTGAGGCCAAAGCATTTAACAATATGGTTGCCGGTCCTTCAGTAATTGAAGAAGAGCCTGCGACAGAACCTGATCCTAACTCAGATCTTCCCTTCTAATGTCACGAGGCGTAGCTAATCCTACTCTTGCTGATAAGATTGGTAAAAAGGTGGAACCTGTTCACATGAAGCATTATGCTAGTGAGCAGGTTTCCATCATACGCCAGTCTTCTATCAAGAGTGCAGTCGAACTGATGAGCGGTTGGATTGCAAAGGAAGACAAGAAGTACAATCCTCAGCAACTTGTAGAATTGACTCTGCTTGCTGCCGAAGAGTTTGAAAAATGGGTGTTAAGAGATGAATCTACAACTAGTACAAATTAACAAAGATAAAGCCTATGACGAATGGCTTAACTTCCGATCACGAGGCTTAGGGGCTTCTGAGGTCGGAACATTGATGGGCGTAAATAGCTGGAAGAGCCCAGCTGAATTATATTACCAGAAGATTGGTCTCATCCCCCAAAAAGCACAGCAGAATATTCCTATGTTCATGGGAACTATTATGGAACAGACTGTTGCTGAGATATTTTCCTATTGGGATGGAGACGATGAGTCCATGCTCAAGAATCATGAAGCCGGGACCAAAGTGCGTACTTTATACGAGCCGGTGGGTTACATTGTAAATCCTGAGTATCCTCACTTATTCTTCTCTCCGGACCGCTTGCAGATAAACAAAAGCGGTATTCGCATACGCAATGGTCAGATTAATCTCAGCAGCGTTGAGGCAATTATCGAGATTAAGACAATCAGCGGTTGGAGCAGTAAGCAGTGGGAAGGTGGTGTTCCTCCATCCTATTACTTGCAGTTGCAAACCTACATGATGGGCCTTGGTATAGACAAAGGTTACTTGGTTGCACTTGAAGACGGAAGAAACTTGAAGGTCCACTATTTTGAGAAGGATCAGGAAATCATGGACGCTATCGCTAATGTAACCAAAGACTTTTGGGATCGGGTTGAAGCAGGTCGTTTAGCTCTTGAGTTAGGAGAGGACTATGATCAGTTTGCTCCTCCTCCTGATGGGACAGAAGCATATGCTGAGTACTTAAATACTCGCTTTGCCAATCCGGAAGAGAATTCAATTGTCAGCACTCCTGAGATAGATGAGCACATTGAGGAGTATCTTGCCATTGGGCCTCAGATCATGGAACTAGAAGAAAAGAAGAGAGAACACTCCAATTACATAAAAGCCTACATGGGTGAGAATATGATAATTGACAGCGAATTGGCAAGAGTAACCTGGAGACCCAATAAGAACGGTACTAGAGTATTTAGGATAAATTAATGAAAGGGGATATAGAGTGGTACAAAAATATGTGGTCCACAAGACAGAACCATCAATGCGAAGAATGTGGTGTTCGTCTTCTACACTTTCATCCGATGTTTGTGTCTCATATATTGTCAAAAGGAGCATATCCGACTTTGAGACAGCATCCCGAAAACTGGATGCTATACTGTATGGCTTGTCATCAGCTTTGGGAGTTTGGGAATCGGAAGACGATGAAGACGTATCCCAGGGCGATGGAGATAGCTGAAAGGCTGAAGAGAGAGTACCACGAAAGCAAGAAAAAGTAGATATTTATACACATTGTAAAAATTTATTTGCAAGTTGTAAAGTTTTGTACTTAATTTGCATTCATGGAAGCAACCAAGAGAAGCAAGCAGTATTGTCCCACTTGTAAAAAAGAAACAATGCACACACCTAAGTTAGGACTTGCCCCTCTTAACAAAAGGTTATGCGAAGTATGTAGAACAGTAAATGAAGTAATAAATGACACCACAAGAAAAAGCAAAAGAAATAGTCTATAAATTTTATGATGAAATAAAATATATGGAAAGAGCTAAACAATGTGCAATGATTGCAGTCGATGAGGTGTTGAATGTATTGCCACAGCAAGAATATCTTGAAGATAGAGGTGAGTATTCTGAAAATAGGGAAAGAATTTATTGGAAAGAAGTAAAAAGAGAAATTGAAAATTTATGACACAGACAGCAGTAGAATGGTTATACTTACAAATGAAGAAGTATTGTGATGATTCCAATGTACCTAATGACTTGCTTCAACAAGCCAAAGAAATGGAGAAAGAAGATCATAAAAAAACTTACTACCAAGGTCTTAATAGTAATTTCCAAGACTTTGAACAATACTACAGCGAAACATTCGGAACAAAAGAGCAAATGACACGAGAAGAAAAATTAGAAACAATAGTAAAGCTATTTGCAAAGAGTATGTTTTATGGATATTGGGAATGGGAAACTCCAAATGAAAGAGTCATAACTATGCTAATGCAAGAAGTTGGTATGTTTCCGTTTAAAGATGAGGATGATATGATTTCCAAAACTTCAGTGAGTGAAGACTTGTATAAAAAAGCAATTAAAGAAGTAATACCAAGACAAGCTAAAGGATGGGACGAAAGTACACCATATAAAACCTACGAGAAATGAAACAAACAGCAGTAGAGTGGTTTATTGAGCAACTTGAAGAAAAAGGAGATTTGAGAGAAACTCCATCAATTAGGATTGTTCAGTTAAATATTGACACATCGGACTATCTTGACATAAAACGACAAGCCAAAGCAATGCACAAGGAAGAAATATTAATTGCTTATGATAACGGATGGGAGGCAGGTTCTTATAACCCAGAACAATACTACAACGAAACATATGGTAAAAATACTACTGACAATACTAATCTATGAGTTCTTTAGATGGATTATTAGAGAAATTTGGTATAACACAATAAAATAATACAACGAAGAGTATGGAACCAGATTGGATTAAACTTGTAGATAAGTACTGGCACGCCATGAGCGAGGAGACCAGGAAAGAAACTTTTAATCATTGGGTATCGACTCCCGACTTTGATGATATGCGTGAAAAAGATGAAAAGGTTAGACTATTCTACGCTAGATTCCATCCGGATAATCAGTTTACAGTAAACACAAATTATAAGGGTAATGTAAACAAAATGCGAGCTTTTAAATGGGGTAATAGGTATTACGTTGGGTCTCGGACCTCTATTAACGATGAGTACATTACATCAGTAAAAAAGATATGAAGAATACACCAATAGAAGATATAATCGAGAAGATAAAGGGAGATGAGGCAATTAGTCCTGAGACCCGAAGCTATATAATCGCTACTTACTTGCGTCCGGAACTCAGAACAGAAAAGGAAGAGATCATGATTGCCTGGGTATACGGCACACTAGAAATCATGCATCCATTCAAAACGCCAGAGGAATATTTTAATCATACCTTCTTCAAGGATCGTTTACTATAAATTAGTATTATATTTGTTCCATGAGCGATATAACCAAATGCAAAGGCGATGGCTGTAAGAAGAAGAGGAGCTGCTACCGATTTTTGGCTCCGGCCTCAGACTACCAGTCTTACTTCATGGAATCCCCTGTCAAAGAAGACGGTACTTGTAGTCAGTACTGGGAAGTAAAAGCAGAACATAAAAAAGATGAAGACAAACAAAATAAATAAAAAGCAGTACTTACGTTACGTTAAGACATTCGCCTGGGCAATTAAAAAGAGCCAGACAGAAATCTCTGAAGCCGTACTTAAAAAGAGGATAGAAGATTATCCGGTAGATGCTAGAGATCTAAGAGATGCCATTACCTGCATAGAGACAGGAGAGGGACTGCGCCCTACCGGTACGAGCATAACCGATTTATACGCAATCAAAGAAGCATTACAACATATACAAAATGAAAGCACAGCAGTTATACCAGGAGATACAGAGTCTCAAGATGAACATGGATCCGGTACTAGTGAAGCGGATAGCCCGGTACTCGATAAGCCTAGTAAAAAAAGAGCTACAAGAAGTAGAAAAGGCAGCAAGGGTGAATCTGAGTGATCCGATTAGATTTTGGGATGAATTAGGTAAAGAAGTAGAAAAATTGTAAATTTGCACATATGACACCAGCACAATTTATCGGAACCCTACTTGCTAGTCGTGATGCTATGCACCTGGCACACTGGAACAGCAGAATATACTCAGAGCACAAAACTCTTGGAGAGTATTACGAAGGCATACTTGAGCTTACTGATAAGTTCGCAGAAGCGTATATGGGTGCCAATGATAGGGTAAGGATTGTTATTCCGGAGACCAAGGCAGAGAATGCTAGAGCACACCTAATGGGTCTCAGAAAGACTATTGATGCCGAATCAGAGAATTACGAAAGCGAATTAGAAAATATACTAGAGGAAATGTTGGCTCTTATAGATAGAACACTGTATTTGCTGACATTGACATAAGGGAAAAACCGCCAAGTTTAGATAGCCGGGTAACTCCGGCTTTTTTTTCTTTGTCACAAATCTTCAAATTTCCGTGACATATCTTCATATCTTTTGTCACAAAAGTGGGGTAAATTTGTGACAGATTTGTAACAGAGTTAGGGATGTCGTATCTTTGTATATATGGACGAATTCAAAATCGTGATGGATTGGCTTGCTGTTTTTGCAGCTGCCCTTGCTTTGTTTGTGTTCTGGATGAGAGGGGTAGATAAATGAAAATAGCTAGATTACGCAAAAAGAGGAAGAGGAAATTAAACAATCCCTTGAATAATAAGGAGCTACGCCTCACGCTGCTGCGCATTCGTTATGCCAGAGTCAACCATATGGTTAAAGAGATAAAAAGATTATGCTTAGACTACCGCTTATTCTAGACGTTATCGCCTCAGATGGAAATGAGGAAGACCAGGAGTATCTGGAGGATTTGGGCCTCAGCTCGATTTATGAAGAACCCACCTTTCCTATTCTATTCTACCACATAGACCATATACACGAAGACATAAGAACAACAGAGGAAGAACCCCTATCTGTAATCTTCAGCGGAGGAGAACAATACATCGTCAAGCACAGTCTAATAGACCTAGCCCAAAAGATCGCTAAAGCTCAATAAGCGTAAAATCAATTACTTGTCCGTTTACGTAGTTATTTACGATCTGAAACCAATGGGTATCAGGAATCACTTGACAACCGGCAGACCAATTTCCGATGGAAAGTCCCGTACCAGCCCGGTGGAAGTTAATGCCAAATAGACCAAATTGTTTGTTCACCCTATCAATCTTCCTGTCCCTGGTACCATCTCGCCATATAGTGATTGGCAGTACTTGCTGAAAGTATGGGGCTCCGAGCCACAGCGTTCTCCAATTACGACTAGTTACAAAACGATGCGATCCAATCACCTGCTGCTCAGCTGCAATAGCAGTACCGGTAATACCCATATGAGTAATAGGTCCAAAGATATACTTATCCCCGGCAGTAGTAGAACAAGGTACAACCGCTACACATACACTGCCTTTGTACACAACAGCAAAGTCATCAAAGCTGTTCGATAATACCTGGTCAGTTCTGAGGAAGACAAGACCATCTTTGGGTCTCAGCCATTTCTTAGAAGCAATTAAATTACTAACAACCCAATCGGCTGCCTTCAATGTCTGGGGCCCAATGATTCCGTCAACGGTTAATTGAGCACCTTTCTCGTTAAGTATCTGTTGTAGTCTTTTCATAATCTTTTTGCCAGTAGAAGAGAGGTTCCTTATCTACATACTCCCCAACCACATCAGAGCGGAAGTCCGAATCCCAATGCTCTGCCATAGATAAGAATAGAAGATCCTCGTGCTCATACCCAATATCATATAAACGATTACGAATGGCAATCATAAATGGACAAGTGTAGGTTGCACACACAATAACCTTATGATAACGAACCTGGAATGTCTTTGCCGAAATGCCAAAATAAGTCAGATACTCTTCCTCCTTATTCGGCTCCGGTACATCTATGCCAATGACAATCGGTACGAAGTTGGGCTTAGACACCGCATGAGCTACTCGCTGAGAAAGAATAGAACTGTACTCAGGATTGATAGATAAAATAACCGTGTCGTAAGCATCAACAGATGGCATCCTATCTATCATGCTCTTAATTAAACGATCCTCTTTGGCGATGTCTATCATACACTACAAATATAATACAAATATTAATTATAAAAAATTAATACCCCCCCAATAAAAATATACCCCCCCCTATTATACCCGGTAGTACTATACCCGGGGGTAAAATCAAGCCCCCCCCTACTGCATGAATTTTTCCAGATTTTGCAGGCAGAGTAAAACTTTGTGCGGGTGGTGGGGGTAATAATACGCTATTCAAAGTAGACATTTTTCTATAAAATACCCCCCCTATGCCTTCGCTATATTTCTACAAATAAAAACAATAAACAAGCATACAAAGCCAATTTGAACTTATTCTATAAAAAAATTCGAAACGGGAAACGCACCCTTACACGTTCGAACGAATGGACAACACACACGCACGCACACGCACGCACGCACGTACCTTTATTGGGAAAATAAACCTGGAACTGTCTATTATTCTGGACACAACCCTGTCCATTATACTATACACCGGCTGCGTCTATTATCCTGGACACACTTTGTCCAATAAAATGGGCACATTCCTGGTCGCAAATATGCGGGTTTATATATCCAACAAAGGTATTTTTTTACTCCTTTTTTCAGCCCCTTTTTTGCCCATTGCAAGGGCTGAAATTTGCGGCACGATTAAATTTTAAAAAAAAATTTCACAAAATTATTTGCACGCTAACTTATTCATTTTCAATCACTTAACTACCAATTTTTATTTAGAACCGTTCTAAATAGCAAAAAATGCTTGACTTTTTTTTCTGAATGTATTTAGTTTGCATTCAGTTACCCACAAGCAAATGACAAAATATGCACACGGGCAACAAGTTCTTTAAATTACTACAAAGGTTCACACGGGAGGTTAAACTACGGTTTTACCCTGGATAGCGGAGACGTTAATCCCGTGCAATGTAGCGTTGTTTGACATAGTATTATAGTAGTAACTTTCGTTTATTACATTTAATACCACAATACCACTTGTAAGCGTGACGAATCGGCTGATCCCGTAGGGCACGTTTAAATGTATTGTTTATACCACGTAACGGGTGCAAACGTAAAAAGCGTGACAAACTATTTTGACGTAGTTTGTTGGTGTGCAATTCGCCCCCCGTTACCCAAACCAAATTAAACAAAATAAAACACCATGAAAACTACATTTGAAATTTCGCAAGGCACTTATGTGCACACCATCAACGTAACTGTTAACAGTAACGTACACCACACTACGGGCGCAATTGTCGGCAAGTTAGCGCACCGTTTTTACACCGTACTTGCTACCATGCGCCTTGTCGGTAACGGTGCGGGCATTGACCTACGCAAGCCGTTTGAAATTGTCATAAAAACTGAAGGTGTAACTTTGCTCAACACCTTTGAAATTGACGAGCAAATTAAAGGGCGAATTACGTGCGGACTAACTAAACGAGGGCAGAACCGTTTTGCACGTTTGTTAGCTATCGCTTTTTGGGACGGTAAACACGAACTTACTGATGAGGTGTTTTGTGACCTATTAGATGAAAATAACACGTGCGAAACTGAACAAGTTATGGCGCAAGTTCGTGCGCTGTTAGATACACCTTATAATGAGGTTCTAACCTTTGTAGCTGAGAACGAGTAAATCTGAGCCCCAACCCCTGCAAAGTTGCCATGTTGCGGAGCGTTACCGCAAAGGGGTGCAAATTACCCAAACGACAAATATAAACGGTTGCGCTACGGTGCAACCCTCGAGGGCGGAGACGCTAAGTTTATACGGGCGGGCGTTATTTGAAATTGTGCACCAAAAAGTAAAAAACAACCTAAATTTCAATATATTATGAAAAAAGTAACTCAACAAGCCATCCGCAAATTTCTGGATGCACAGCCGTTCAAAAGTGGCAACACACAGGTACACGTATTGCCCAATGTAACTGTTTTATCTTTGCATGGCAACGAAATTGCCTACAAGTATAACAACCCCGAAAATACCGTGTCAATCTGTGCCTGTGGGTGGCTAAGTAATACCACAAAAGAAAGATTAAACGGCATACCTGGAGTAAGTATACACCAAAAGAATTACCAATGGTATTTGAACGGGCAAAAGTGGGACGGTCAATTGATAGACGTAAAATAAAAATAATAAAAACATGAAAACACTTGCCTTAATTTGTGCCGTTGGTAGCTTCATTGTTGCTGCCCTATCTTTGTCCATTACTCAGTATTTCCTGAGCTTTATTTGTATTATCTTAGGCTGTATCTATTTAGCTACCGTAGTAAATAATAAATAAAAGTATGGAATTCTGTATCGTGTTTGGGTTTGCCTCAATGGTAACCCTGGTAATTCTTTGTGTTATCGTATACCTAATTGAAAAGTTATGAAATATACCATCATGTTAGACGGCAGTGTGTCGCACCGTAATTTGTCGGCAGCCGAAGCCCTGGCTACGTACTATGATTTATGTATGTATCATCCATCCCTTACTTTCTATATAGTAGATAGTAATGGGGTGCAAAAGTCCTTAATTGAATTAGAATCTGAGTCCCAAAATAAAACCATATGAAAAAAGCAGTATTCCGTGTGGGTGACACGATAGTGTTATTCACCTTTAGCAAAACAAGTAACAAGAAAATTGCCACAGCCACTGAAAAGATTGTGCAAACTTTCCACTTCAGCCGTGAGCAGTTCGAAGTCGCACAGCGTAAGACTACCATGCAAGAATTCTTTGGACATGATGGCAAAGTATGTTTCGACTGCCCCTTTAGTGTAAGTAATGGCGCAAAGTTATCAGCGTGCTATACCCATAAGATGATGCAGTACACGGGCTTCTTATCTTCCCTACGTTCTATAGGTAAGGAGTATGGCTCATTCGATGCAATACCTTATCTGAGCCCCAAAATGTCCGAAGATATTGTGCAAGCGTGCGTGGGTAAGTATGTCCGCTTCGGATCTTATGGCGAACCTATCCTTGTGCCTTTCGATATGGTGCAAAAGATATGTGCAGTGGCAAAATCCTGGACAGGCTACACTCATCAATGGCTTTCTTATCCCGAATACTCAGCGTACTTTATGGCATCAACCCACGCACCGTGTGGCGAAGCTATGGCACGTGCCCTTGGATGGAAGTCCTTTGTTGCTTCACCCGAACTGCTTAGCGGTATGGTTAACTGCCCTGCATCTGAAGAACAGAACTTCCGTAGTAATTGTGCTAAATGTGGTTTGTGCTCAGGCACAATGGGCAAGGGCACTAAGTCAGTTGTAATACTTGAACACTAAAAATTATGTACCTAATAAAAGATAAAACAGGACGGGGCTATGCACGTATAGCCCTTTGCGATGTCGATGTCAAAATCGATTTCATGGACGAATTATTAGAAGAATATGAAGCCGAAGATATCGAGTCCTTTCTCGAGTCAGCCTATACCGGTGACGAACTGAACACAACCACAATTAAGATAGTAAAACTATGAAAGAAATAGAAAAGAAAGTCACAAGCCTTACCGAATTGCAGGCTAAGAAAGTAGTAATTTTCTTGTATGAGTTTATACAGGAGCTACCCATGTCCGAATCATTGAAGAAACAAACTGATAACCTATTGAAACAAATAATTAAATAGTCATGAATAAGAAACAAGCAATCCAAATCATTAAGTCGGGTTTATTTTTCTCGGCTGAGTTTATTAAGAAAGACGGCAGTGTACGTACTATCTATGCAAGGTCAGGTGTCAAAAAATATCTGAGGCCCAATGCACAGCCACGAACCTACAACCCTGGCGAATTAGGTTATGCCACCGTGTATGACCTGCAAGAAAAAGACTACAGATTGATTAACCTACAAACATTAACCAAAGTAAACAGAAAGGAAGTCAAATGATATTCACAAGCAATCTCTTCTTTTGGGGAGAAGTAAAACGTAAACCCCACGATGCAAGTGGTATCACCAATCCCGAAGATTGGATGTGGTGGAGACAGCACGGTATCTTTTATCCTAAATTCAAAATCATTAAATAATAAACACATGGCAAACAATTGTTACAACTGGGCTCATATCAAGGGCTCAAAAGAAAGTTTAGACTTGCTTCAAACAAAAATAAAAGAAGCTACATCTGAGACCCGACACTTATGGTATCAGACATTCTACCACGTTATTGGTCAACCCTTACCCAATCCCGAGACCAATACATATGATGACTTTGGTACTAAATGGTTCGATGCCGAATGGGAAAGGGACTCTGACACCTTAGCCACGCTATCGGGAGATAGTGCATGGTCACCACCTTGTGAATTCTTTCTCAAGTTATCCGAAGTTTATGGTTTAACTATCGAATCAGATTATGAAGAGCCTGGTTGTGACTTTGCCGGATATTACAATTGTACTAATGGCAAAGTAACTCGTGATGAGCAGTACAGTTATAATTATTTTAAACTTATACAGGATAAAGATTGCTTCATGCATGACTTAGTTGAGCATATTGCTTGTGGCACTTATGAAGATTATAAAGACTTTGCTAAACATAATCAAGATGTAGTAGCAGAGCTGAGCCCCAAAGATATTGAAGAAATCAAAGAACAATTTAACAAAATAACACAATGAAAATCGAAACCTTTTGTCCGCTATTTCCAGGGTTCTATAACACTATGTTTGAACCTTGTGAAGAGAACGAGATCTACTCACACAATCAGGAGAACAGCACTGATTTGTCCTATGATGATTTTGAATGGGACTATAGTGATTATCAGGATAGAGTAGCATCTGCCTTTGTGTCTTCCTTTGAACGTGAATTCAAAGATATCATGCCCGGCATTGATATTAAATTCCAAAAAGTTGTGAGCCCCAAAGAATACAACTTCCGTAACGATAGCATTAATATCGAAGTCAACATGAACTTCAATAACTTCATGGAAATTGTCAACGAGAACAAAGAAAATATCCGTGACTACATTCGCCAGAACTATACGTCCCGTGATGGATTCATATCATGGCATAGCAATGACGTGGAAGATTGGTGCAATCCGGAGTACATCATGGAGAATCTAGACCATAGGGTTGGGGCTCTGATGGAAGCACTTGCACAACACTACATTGATGTTGACGATACAATCTATTGGGCAGATAGCGAAATGTGGATTAACTACACCGTAAAAGAAACAGAAAATGAATAAGCAAGAAATTAAAGAAGCCATTGCATGGTTTCAGAGTCGTGGTATTGAAGCACGAGAAGTTAACGATACTGTTTATATTACAGTTCTTGATTTCGAAGTAGAAGTTAGCACAGGAGAAGTCCTGTATCGTAGCGAGTTATTTAAAGGAGAAAACAACTAACAAATAAACACATGGAAAAACTAAATCAAATCATCGAATCAATGGCATTGGCTCAGTACAAAGCCGAAACAAAAACCACAGACCAACGCAATGCTTTTATGCTTGAACACGCTACCCTTGCAGAATTCTGCGAATTCTTTTCTACTAAGAAAACAGGTGCAGGTGATACGTGGTTTAAGCAATATGGCTATTGTACACTTGGCGGTATGGCTGGACTAACAGAAACATTCTGCTATGAAGTATTATGGTCTAAACTCAAAGACAAGTACATCGAAGATGTAGTTAAGAATCTTGAAAATAAATTAGAAACAACTTACAAAATCACAATCGAACAAATCTAAACACATGAGCAATAATTATTCTTTCTACCTATTCTGCAAACTCAAAGATGTAATCATGCCATCTGAGGAAGCCTACGATTTGCAGTACGAACAAGACTTGCAGTTGTATGAAGATTATTTGGAATCAGAATTCAACGTAGACACCAAAGGTGAATACGAATGTATGGTAGATTTTCTAACAACTTACAACACACCCTATTCAAAACCAATCTAAACAATGAGCAATAAACAATTCGATGTACTGAGCCCCGATGGGTTCAGCATCCACCACAGCGACACCTACACTAGTGTAGAAGAAGCACGCGAAGCCCTACAACAATGGGCTAAGCGTTACGAATTCCAGGGCTACTATAGTAGTATGAATTATGGTCGGATCCATATAATGGATTTGCCGGATTACTGTACAATTGTGGAGGTAGAAAATGTATAAGGTAGAAAGCAATCAGTACATACCATTTCGGGCTCAGCGTAGTCCGAGTGGTATGCCACTGGCTAGTACATATTACTATGTAGCCAATGGAACAGGGAGACCAATCAATAAGAATACCGGCAAGCCATATCGTGGCAGGCAGATGCGAGAGTATGCCTTTCGTTCTGAGGCCGAAGCACAAACCTTTTTGGTTCAGCTAACAAAATTAAAATAAATTTGCACAAATCGAAATAATAATGTAATATTGCACAACCTAGTAACACACAAGACACATGATTAAGACATTCAAAATCGGTGAGTACGCCATTGGCGGTATCATCCGGGTAGAAATACC
>Ga0315900_10009363_pt1 | contig 12422 bp, 12 predicted proteins | sample LakEriMetagenome_FD_203521 | JGI IMG/M metagenome (GOLD analysis project Ga0315900, IMG submission 203521) | Freshwater fungal communities from buoy surface, Lake Erie, Ohio, United States - Buoy 12 MA114 | ecosystem: Environmental > Aquatic > Freshwater > Lake > Lake biofilm | place: USA: Lake...
ACGGCGCAATCGAACACGTAGTCGCTGCCCATGATGTGGGCAAAGCGATCAATCCGCAGCTGTGCGAGGGCCAAATCGAAGGAAGCGTGCACATGGGGCTCGGTTACGCCTTGAGCGAGGACTTCCCCAGCGACCCGGAAACTGGATTTCCGATTCCGAAGACACTCCGCAGTCTCAATATCCTGCGCGCAAAAGACGTTCCCAAGATCTCTGTACAACTGATTGAGTCCCCTCAACCCGACTCGCCTTATGGCATCAAGGGTGTCGGCGAGATCGGTTTGGTACCTACCGCTGGAGCAGTTGCTCAGGCACTGAAAGAGTACGACGGTCGCTGGCGCAATACGTTGCCACTCAAACCAAAAACCTCAAGCGACTCCGACGACTGAACATTGCGATGACTGACACGCGGTTGACGCTCGCCCCGAATCAGACCTCTGGCTTGGTGTGTGCGCACCACCACCTGTACTCCACTCTCGCCCGCGGTATGCCTGCACCGCCACGCTCCTCACAGAATTTTGACGAGATTCTCGAGGACGTCTGGTGGCGTCTTGACGCTGCTCTTGATCTCGACATGATCTACTGGTCTGCGGCACTTGGTGCGGTTGAGGCCCTCATGAGCGGCACCACCGCCATTCTCGACCATCACGAGTCACCTATGGCGATTGAAGGATCGCTGTCAGCAATCGCCAAGGCGTGTCGCGACGTCGGTGTGCGTGTAAATACCTGTTATGGCGTCACCGACCGATGGGCAGACGATGGCTCGCTCGTGCATTTCGTCGATCCACTCTCGCCCAGCACGCGAGCGGCGCGGCGCGGACTCGACGAATGTGAACGTTTTCTTGCGTCAGGTGCGGACGGCATGGTGGGTGTGCATGCCACGTTTACGTGCTCCACCGACACGCTTGAACAGGCAGCCGAACTCGCCGCCCGGCATGGTGTAGGTGTTCATATCCATGTGGCAGAAGGCCCGAACGATTCGCAAGCGGGCGCTCGTCTGGAGAGTCTCGCCCAGGACAACTGGGTGCTCGTACATGCGGTACACCTCGACCGTGATCTTCCCGGGTTTATTGCACATAATGCCCGCTCGAACATGAACAATGGAGTTGGGTACGCCAAGCCGACGCAGCGTTCCAATCCGATCATTCTCGGCACCGATGGCATTGGCGCCGACATGCTGGACGAAGCCCGTCTTGCCTATGTCAAACTTCGCGAATTCGACATCACGGAGAATCCGGAGACCGTATGGAGCTGGCTAGAGAATGGCTACCGACTCTTTCCTGATGCCCGACATGATCGCGTTGTGTGGTCGTACGACAACATGCACTCACCATGGCATCTGGCCTTCACGCCCGGCGTACGACCCGTTGAAGTCGCTATCGGTGGAGAGACAGTGCTGAAAGACGGGCTTCCCACGAAAGTCGACATTCACGAAATTCGCGCTCGAGCAGCAGAACAAGCTCGTCGCTTACACGAAAGGTTGCGCTCATGACCACCTCGAACTCCGCAGCAATTGATCCGCGGGCGAAAAATAGCGATGGCACGATTCGTGCCGCGATTTACCTGCAGGATGCGCATCCCATTCGTGACGGAATGAACTATGCGCAATACGCCGAAAAACAGGGTTTTGAAGCAGTGTGGCAAGCGGAGAGTCGTCTGGTTCGCGAAGCCACCGTACCGATGGCTGCATTTGCAAGCGTCACCGAACGCATCAAGGTGGGATCTGGCGTGGTGGATTGCTGGAGTCGTAACCCGGCGCGTCTGGCGGCAACATTCTCCACGCTTGACGATCTCGCGCCAGGACGAGTCATTTGCGGCATTGGTGCATGGTGGGATCCTCTGGCCCAGAAGGTGGGTATCACTCGCGCAAAGCCACTTCGTGCGATGCGTGAAATTGTCACCGCAGTGCGTGCCCTGCTGAACAACGAAACCGTTACCTTCAACGGCGAATTCGTTCAACTCGACGGCGTCGAACTCGACTATGTCTACCAAGACCGACGTCCGAAGGATGTACCGCTCTACATCGGTGCGACCGGTATGCAAATGATGGAACTCACCGGCGAGATCGCCGATGGTGTTGTTTTGAATTACCTCGTCTCACCCGACTACAACCAGCAAGCGATTGAGGCGCTACAACGAGGCGCGGACAAAGCGGGTCGCAAGGTCGCCGATATCGATCGCCCGCAGCTTGTCGTTTGCAGCGTGCACGAAGATCGTGCGACAGCCCTTGATATGGCGCGGATGATGGTCACCCAGTACCTCGGGCAACAGCCACACATTATGAAGGCTTCTGGTGTGCCGCAAAGCCTGCTTGACAAGGTCGGCGAAATCCTGACGTGGCCCGCAACTCACGAGCAGGTTGAACGCGCATCGCGCCTGGTACCTGACGAAATTGTGCAGATGCTGACCGCATCGGGCACGCCTCACGAAGCTCGACAGCACGTGCGCCGCTACCTCGAAAACGGCGCTACCTGCCCGATTCTGTATCCATTAGGCGATGTCGAAGCAATGATCGATGCGTTCGCCGGCTGGGACGGCACGGTATGACGATTGTTAATGCACGAAGTATCGACGAGGCACTCCACGCGCTCGAGGAACGCCCGGGGATACTGCCGCTTCAGGGCGGCACCGACGCCATGGTCGCAATGAACTTCGGACACATAGCACCCCACGATGTCTTGTCGCTACGACGCCTTGAGGAGCTCCGTCAATGGTGGATCGACGTCGACGGCTCGATCGTTATCGGAGCGGGTTTGCCCTATGCGGCAATGGAGAATGGCGCGCTTGCTGAGGCACTCCCCGCACTCGCCCAAGCAGCACGCACAGTGGGCTCACCACAAATACGTGCAGCGGGATCAATCGGCGGCAACCTCGGCACGTGTTCACCAGCAGGCGATGCACTGCCTGTACTCTCCGCATGCGAAGCGACAGTTGAATTACGCTCCCTCCACGGCTCGCGAACCATCCCGTTTGCTGAATTCATGGTTGGACCTAAGCGATCCGTACGACAACCAAACGAGCTCATTATGGGTGTTCGTATTCGCCCTACTCGAGGTTTTCAGGGGTATGCAAAAGTTGGCGTGCGTAATGCCATGGTCATCTCGGTCGCCTCGGCATGTGTGGTGGTTGATGCAGAGGAACTGCAAGTGCGTATTGCGCTCGGGTCGGTTGGCCCCACCATCATTCGCTGCACCGAAGCCGAAACGCACGTCGCGGCCTCCATGCAACATGCTCCCAAATGGCATGTTTCGCCCGTCGTGGCACAGGAGGCCTCCGTCCTTGCCGCTGCTGCAAGTAAGCCAATCGACGATCACCGGTCCACTGCGACGTATCGCCGTCACGCGGTGACGGTACTCACTCGAAGACTCCTGGAGCGTTCCAACAATGTCTGAACAATTGATTTATCAGCTTCGCGTAAATGGGAAAATTCGTGAAGTGCGTGACGCTTGGGTGGGTGAAAGCCTGCTCTACGTGTTGCGCGAGCGTCTTGGGCTGCCCGGCACAAAAGGTGCGTGCGAACAGGGTGAATGCGGCAGTTGCACGGTGTTTATGGATGGAGCAGCGGTCTGTTCGTGCCTTGTGATGGCCGCCAGTGCAGGAGACGCCGACATCGTCACGATCGAGCAACTCTCCGAAGGAGGGCTGACTGATGTACAGGAGGCATTTGTCAACACCGGTGGTGTCCAGTGTGGTTTCTGTACGCCGGGACTGATCATGGCGGTCCATCACCTCCTCGAGCACACACCAGATCCCAGCGATGAAGAGATCAAGGAGTCCATCTCGGGAAATCTGTGTCGTTGCACGGGATACGGACGCATCTTCGAAGCGGTCCGCGAGACGATCCGCACCCGAGGAGGCAACGCGTGAACATCACCATCGACACCCGCCAGCGCAACGTACTCGGCTCCAGCGCGTTACGCCCAGATGGTGGAGCGAAGGTCCGTGGAGAGTTTTCCTTCTCGTCTGACATGTGGGCGGAAAACATGTTGTGGGGTGCGACACTCCGATCGCCGCACCCACATGCTCGCATCGTGTCCGTGGATATCTCGCGGGCACTGACTATCGCAGGCGTGTCCTGCGTCATCACCGCTGAGGATGTGCCCGGCAAGGCAACGTACGGCCTCATTGAATCTGACCAACCGGTCTTCGCGCGAGACGTCGTGCGGTACATGGGAGAACCCATTGCGGCCGTTGCGGCCGATCACCCCGAAACGTGCCGCATGGCGCTCGCCGCCATCGATGTGGTCTACGAGATTCTGCCTCCACTCAGCGATCCCGAACAGTGCCTCGACCCTGCCACACCCCCTATCCACGAATCAGGCAATGTCTTTCGCCATCAGCGCATCGTGCGAGGCGACACCACCGTGACCGGCGACATCGTTGTCGAAGGCACCTACGACATTGGCATGCAAGATCAGGCATTTCTCGGCTTAGAGGCCGCACTCGCGATTCCCGGTCCCGATCGCCTCTCGGTGGAACTCCACATTGCGACCCAATGGCTTCACGAGGACCAGCGTCAGATTGCTGCGTGTCTCGCTCTCCCCGAAGAGGCTGTGACGCTCGTGCTGGGCGGCGTGGGCGGCGCGTTCGGCGCGCGCGAAGACATCAGTCTCCAAGTGCATTGCTGCCTGCTTGCTCTTCGGACGGGACGGCCGATCAAAATGCAATACAGCCGTGAGGAAAGTTTCTTCGGCCACGTCCATCGCCACCCCGCTCGCATTTGGATGCGTCACCACGCCGATCGCGACGGCACCATCCGCAAAATCGAAGCACGTATGGTCTTCGATGGTGGCGCCTACACCAGCACGTCTCCCGCAGTGCTGATTAACGGTATTACCCATACGCAGGGCCCGTACCGCTGCGACAACGCAGTAGTGGATGGGTACGCAGTTCGAACCAATAATCCGCCCTGTGGAGCAATGCGCGGATTCGGTGTCGTTCAGGCTTGTTTTGCCCACGAAGGTCAGATGGACAAGCTCGCGGAAGCGTGCGGTGTAGATCACGTCACCATTCGCTTGCGCAACGCGATGCGCCACGGTGACTTGCTCATCACCGGCCAACCCATGGACAGTGTCGCTCCAGTTGAACGCTGTATTCGCGAAACAGCAGCGATCCCCTTGCCACCCGACATGCCCGACGAACCACACCTTCTGACCCTTCCTGGAGGCGCCGGACGCACCGCAGATAGGCGCCATATCCGCCGCGGCGTTGGCTGGGGTGTGTCGATGAAGAACTTGATGTACAGCGAGGGTTTCGACGACTTCGCAACAGCACGTTGCAGCCTCAAAGACGGTGTCGCCTCAATCAAGTTCGCAACGGCCGAGGTCGGTCAAGGATTCGTGACATTGGCGACGCAGATCGCCACGACGCTGCTCGGCGTAGACGATGTGGTGCTCGAGCGCATGGACACCACCATCGGGAGCGCGGGTTCCACATCGGCTTCGCGGCAGACGTGGATGAGCGGTGGCGCTGTAGATGGCGCCTGCAGACATGTCCGAGAGATGCTTTTTCAGGACGTTGGAGCACGTGCGGGCATTGACCCGATTCGTCTTGCGATCGTTGACACCGACGTCGTTGACACAATGGGCGACTTTCGTATTTCTGTAGCCGACGCAACTGCTGGCAAAGATTTCCACTACACCTTCGAACATCACCATCGACCGACAGAGGACCTCGACGAAAACGGACAAGGCAATTGTCACGTGGCCTTCGCCTTTGTTGCTCATCGTGCCGTGGTGGACGTCGATGTTGACCTTGGCCTTGTCAAGGTCGTTCAAATCGCGACCGCTCAAGATGTGGGACGAGTGTTGAACCCGCTCTCCGCGATCGGCCAGATCGAGGGGGGAATCGCTCAGGGCTTAGGCCTAGCGGTGATGGAAGAAATCATCACCGATAATGGCGTTGTGCGAAACCCAAGCTTCACTGACTATCTCCTCCCCACCGCCCTTGATGCTCCAGACGTTGTTGCGGTCATGATTGAAGAGCCCGAGCCCATGGCGCCACTCGGCGCAAAGGGAATCGGCGAGCCGCCATGCGTATCGGTAACGCCAGCAATTGTTGCGGCCATTCGGGCCGCTACCGGCAAAGATCTCGATCGGGTACCCGTGCGGCCACAAGACATCTGCTGCTAGCGATGCGTTAACACCACCGACCCGATATCGCCGGGGCGCTGTTTAGGCTTGTCCCCTTCATCCGATGGTTCGATGATGTTTGGCTCCACGTTGACCGCCTTCGCCATCTGAACGACTGCACGACGTTGAGAGCGATCAACAAGCGAAAACACGTGCCCTTTCATACCTGCCCTACCCGTCCGTCCCGACCGATGCACGTAGTCCTTCGGATCCTCAGGAAGATCGAAATGGACAACGCACGGTACTGCATCGACGTGAATGCCACGAGCAGCAACGTCGGTTGCTACGAGAACCTCCGCCTTTCCTTGCTTAAATTGCTGCAACGACCTCTCGCGTTGGGCCTGACTTTTGTTTCCATGAATCACCGACGTGGTTAAACCAAGCGTCTCCAAGTTCTTTGCGACACGATCGCAGCCGTGTTTTGTACGACAGAAAACGATTCCGCTTTCGAAGCGACGGATGATCTGAGCCGTCCTCTTAGTTCTTTCGTCTCGAGTGACCGCCCAGAACTCGTGATCAATTTCGAGCGCATCCTCGTCACGATGCACTTCGTGTCGTTTTGGGTCACGCTGAAATTCCTTGATGAGAGCGGATATGTCGCCGTCAAGCGTCGCCGAAAACAGAAGGGTTTGTCGTTCGGGGCGCACCATTCGCATGATGCGCTTCACTGCAGGAAGGAATCCCATGTCCGCCATGCGGTCGGCTTCATCAATAACCGCCACATCGACATCCCCAAGATGTATGTCGCGTCGATCGATGAGGTCCTCGAGTCGACCCGGTGTTGCAACGAGGATCGCAGCAGCCCGTGCCTTCTTTACCTGCGGTCCGTAACCGGCGCCTCCATATACCGCAGCGACAGCAATCGAAGAACCCTTTGTGAGTTGCGCAACTTCACTTGCTACCTGCAGGGCGAGCTCGCGTGTGGGTACAAGAACTAATCCTCTCGGCCGACCTGCTTTGCACGGCTTGACATTGATTGCCAGAGCTATACCGAACGCCAGTGTCTTGCCCGATCCCGTAGGAGCCTTCCCGCAAATATCGTGCCCGGCAAGCGCATCAGGCAAAGTTGCTTCCTGAATCGGAAAGGGCGACAGAATCTCTCGAGCCAACAACCCTTTCGCAATTATCTCGGGCACACCAAGTTCAATCCATGGTCGAATGTCAGTCGTCATCGTTCCTACTCCCTGTTAAGGCGGCTATGCCGCAAACGCGCTTTCGCGCGGCGAGGCCATAGCCATTATGACCAAGACCATCAATAGACCAGCGAGCACGGTCGAAACATTCGACAACATGTGATACCCGATTGCCTTCCGAATAAATCCACTGGCGAATCCCGACAAGCCGCCGAAGAACGACATCAATAGGTCGGCAGAACCCTGGACACGGACGCGATACTCACCCGGGATCGCATCAACGAGCAGACTGGAGCCGCCTATCAAGCCGAAGCTCCAGCCAACACCAAGCAACCACAAAGCCGGAAACAGCAGGACGGCCTCATCGCCAGACATTGCCGCCATGATTGTCGACGTCATCAAGATAGATGCACCAGTGAGGATGGTTGCGTACCGTCCATAACGATCAGAAAACCGACCGACGAGCGGGCTGAAGGCGAACATGCCGGCAATATGGAGTGAGATCACGAATGAGCTCACTGACTCGTGACCATGTGACTTCAGATGTACTGGCGTCATCGTCATTACCGCCACCATGCACGACTGCGCAATGACCATGGCGGTTAAAGCCAAGCGAGCGTCGGGGATACCGCGGGCCACACGCACTGCATCCAGAAAACGCCGGCGCGGTTCATCATCCCCGCGCTGTCTATTCAGCCCACCGGCCACCTCGAGCGGGTCGGGACGAAGTCGGAAGGTGGCATTTACGAACGAGGTAAGAAAGAACAGACCGGCGAAAATCCACGGACCCGTGTATTGGTTCCAGCCGAACAATGCTTCTCCAAGGCTCTGAGCCGGACGAATCAACAAGGGGCCGAACACCGCACCGAAAGTTGATGCGAAAAGAATTCGACTCATCGCGCGTCCACGTTGGTCAGGATGCGCAAGGTCGGTTGCCGCGTACCGACTCAACAGATTGGCTGCCTGTCCATTGCCGAAGAGGAACAAGCCAGGCAAGAACACCCACAGGGTTCCCAGTTCGACGCCAAGACCCGCAATCATTCCGCCGGCAATAGCTAGCGAATACCCCGCCTGCAAACCAGAACGCCGACCCTTCACATTCATCAGGCGCGCCAAAACTTGTGACATGAATGCGGTACCCATGGTCACCGTTGCTGTTGCGATACCGCCAAATGGTGTTGACTGACCCAAGATGTCTTGAACGACAAAGGCACCGACGGTCACCGCCGCCGCCAAAGCGGCTGAACCCGCTATCTGGCCAGCTACAAGAACGCGCAAAGTGCGGCGTTGAATGGCCGCTATTTCGTCAACTGTGTACACACAACTCCGTTATTCGTGGTGTCGAAGGGGGGACTTGAACCCCCACGCCCTTTCGAGCGCCAGCCCCTCAAGCTGGTGCGTCTGCCAATTTCGCCACTTCGACGTGGGACAAATGTTATCTCGTGCGTACGTGTCTCAGACGAGCAACATGCCCAGTGCTACGACGGTGAAGAGCCACACCAAGGCAATGACAGTCGTGATGCGGTTGAGGTTTCGCTCCGCTGCTGCAGATCCCAGTGCAGTGGAACCACCGCCACCAAACATGTCGCTGAGCCCACCCCCACGTCCGCTGTGCAACAACACTGCAACGACGAGCGCAACGAGGGACAAGACGTTAATGACCACGGTAAGGCCGGTGATGAACTGACGCACCCCAATAGCCTACTGGCCATCGATCACGTCGAAACGAAGCGCCTCTGCCAAGGCTGGTGATGCCTGGGAAACGAGCTCTGCGAGCAATCGATTCGCCTCATGCGATTCAGGCTGGCCCGAAAGAAGCACCGAGCGCCTTCCCTCGACAACGAGGAGCAACGCGCCCGGAGAGGGCCGAAGCCGTCGCCGACCATTTATCTCGCAACGACGAAGCGGTCCTCTCGTACGCCTGATTGCCACGATCTCCTCCCATGCGATCCTCCGTCGACGAAGCAGCGAACGTATGACAACTGAGTGCGCAGACACCTCACTCGAGAGCGGATATGACCACGCCAGATAGACGAAAAGAACGCTGCAAAGCCCAATACTGAGCATTGGAAAGACGGGATCCATGGCCACCAACAGTGCCGTGACCAGAAGCCCACCAAGGATCATCATGGCGATCTGCCACGAACTTGTCCGAAGCACCACGGTCACAGCAACGAACGGCTACGCAACACCAATGACTCTCCGGGCGCCAAGGGAAAATGGCACGCCACCGCGTTGCCACGGTCACCGATGAGCGCTGGGCGCTCGGTGGCGCAACGTTCTTGTGCTATCGGACATCGGGTTCGGAATTCACAGCCGCTGGGTGGATCGGTTGGGCTTGGCACGTCTCCCGTCAACACAATGCGCGAACGGGTGCGTTCTGTTCGCGGATCGGCAACCGGGACTGCCGACAGCAGCGACGCGGTGTAGGGATGTGCAGGCCGTTCATAAATAGAGTCGCGATCGGCTATCTCAACGATTCGACCGAGATACATCACCGCGATGCGATCGCTCACGTGGCGCACCACTGAAAGATCGTGCGCAATGAAGATCATGCTGAGCTGCATTTGTCGTCGAATATCAGCAAGCAAATTCAGCACCTGCGCCTGGATGCTCACATCAAGGGCCGAAACGGGCTCGTCGAGCACCAGCAATCGGGGACCAAGCGCAAGCGCCCTCGCGATGCCAATCCGTTGACGCTGTCCACCGGAAAACTCATGCGGATATCTGTTGCCGTGTTCGGGCAGCAACCCGACCGCCTGGAGAAGCTCTGCAACACGCACCCGGGTGTCCTTCGCATTCATGCCGTGTACGCGGAGTGGCTCTCCAATGATGTCGTTAACCGGCAAACGCGGATTAAGCGAGGCATAGGGGTCTTGAAAAACGATTTGAATATCTTTGCGAGCTTGACGCAGTCGCTTGGGCGTGAACCGCAGGATGTCCTCGCCATCGAATCGCACATGTCCCGACGTCGGCTCAACAAGGCGCACAATAGAGCGACCGAGGGTGGTCTTCCCGCAGCCCGACTCGCCGACAACGCCAAGTGTTTCATTTGCGCCCAGTGAGAAACTCACACCATTAAGTGCATGCACGTGACCGACAACACGGCGGAAAAGTCCTGCTCGTATGTCATAGCGAGCGACGAGATCTTCAACCTCCAAGAGCGCATGATCAGCCACGAGCGCCTCCCGATACCGCATCATGTCGGTGGCAACGGGAGAGGTGTCCGTTACCCACGTCAACGAGTTCTTGCCGCGTCACCGCACATGCGTCATCGGCCATTTGGCAGCGGGGATGGAAATAGCACCCACTTGGCAGGCGCAAGAGACTCGGTGGACTACCGCCAATCGTCTGCAGGGCAGCTCCGGGATGCGCGATAGCGGACGGAATGGACCGGAGAAGCGCATGTGTATACGGATTTCTGGTGTCGTAAAAGATTTCATCAAGATCGCCCTTTTCAACTATTTGACCGGCGTACATCACCTGCACGCGGTCGGCGTACCCAGCTACAACCCCCAGATCATGGGTAATAAGCATGACTGCGCTCTTCGTTACTTCCTGCACTTTGGCGATGACCTCCAACACTTGGGCTTGAACAGTCACGTCAAGGGCAGTGGTTGGTTCGTCTGCGATCAACAAGGTGGGATTATTTGCGATTGCCATGGCGATCATCGCTCGTTGACGCATTCCGCCCGAAAACTCGTGGGGATACTGGTGCGCACGGCGTTTTGGTTCGGGAACGCCAACAAGGTCGAGGAGGTCGGTCGCCCTGCCCCACGCCTCCTTCTTGTCAATCCTGGTGTGTACGCGAATGATCTCCACGATCTGTGCGCCAACAGTAAAAACGGGATTCAACGCAGTCATCGGGTCTTGGAAGATCATCCCGATTCGCTTGCCACGTATAGCGCGCAACTCCCCTTCAGTCAGACCCACGAGTTCTGTACCTTCAAACGAGGCGGAGCCCTCCACGAGTGCGGCTTTACCCAAGAGGCCCATCAGCGCAAGCGCAGTAACCGATTTCCCCGAGCCTGATTCGCCGACTACGGCCAATGTCTCGCCAGGATGCATCGAAAATGAAACGCCACTTACGGCTTGCACGCGACCCGCATCGGTGTGAAACGTGACGCTCAGATTCGTAACTTCGAGGAGCGACACTTAGTCCCTCCTGCTCTTCGGATCAAGAGCATCGCGAAGTCCGTCGCCGAGGAAGTTGACACACAACACGAAAAACACGACGAAGAAACCAGGCAGCAAAACACGAAGCGGTTCATCGTCGATCGCGCCCTTGGACTGCTGAATAAGGTTGCCAAGAGTCGGGATCGGTGGCTTCACTCCGAGACCGAGAAATGACAACGTGCTCTCGAGCACTATTGCTGTTCCCAGCAATAGCGTGATCTCCACCAAGACCGACCCAACAACATTGGGGAGAATGTGCCGAAACACGATTCGACTGGGTCGCGCGCCCACAGCCTTCGCCGCAAGCACAAATTCCTGCTCCTTGTACTGAAATACCACGCCACGCACCACTCGCGCGATACGCGTCCACAACAGTGCGGCCAGAATCACTGAGATACCCAACGGCGATCCACCAAAGCGCAGGGCAAACACCGACAGCACAATGAGGGACGGCACTATCAGGATCAGATTGATGGTCTGACTCACCGCGAGATCTACGCCCCTGCCAAAATAACCCGCGGCGGCGCCAAGGAGCGTACCCAACAGCGTCGACAACACCGCGACAAAGAGCGCCACTCGCGTCGAATACTGTCCACCGAGCATGGTGCGCACGAAAAGATCGCGACCGAGTTCATCGGTTCCAAACGGATGGTCCCAAGATGGCGGAGCCAGTCGATTGACAATGTCGACTTGGTCAAACGTATAGTCCGACAACGATGGTCCAGCGAAGAAAGCGGCGATCATCAGCACCAGTCCGAAGAATGCAGCAATTGCAAGTCGGTGATGCAGGAAGCGACGCCACGCGAGACGCGAAAATGACGTCGCGGAAGCCGAGAGTCCCTCGGCCTCGTTCACTGCAGTGCTATCAGTCAAGGCGAATCCTCGGATCGAGCCATCCGTACAACACATCGGCGATGAGATTGAACAGAATGGCGATGAATGCGGAGAAAATAGCAATACCCATGATGAGATCAAGATCGGGCTT
>Ga0315900_10009365_pt1 | contig 12421 bp, 9 predicted proteins | sample LakEriMetagenome_FD_203521 | JGI IMG/M metagenome (GOLD analysis project Ga0315900, IMG submission 203521) | Freshwater fungal communities from buoy surface, Lake Erie, Ohio, United States - Buoy 12 MA114 | ecosystem: Environmental > Aquatic > Freshwater > Lake > Lake biofilm | place: USA: Lake...
TGGACAAGCTGCCCCCAGTCGCGTGGTTCCAAGGATGGTGGTCATGTCGCACCGACGGGCGGGACGCCCCTCCAAAAACAGCAGAAAAAGTTTGTCGCCCCGGCCAGCGACCGCTCCATCCCCGACTGCCCACGCAAGTCGGCCGCCAGACGATGGGCCTTCGACTCTTGAAATCCCTGGTGAAACCTCCCCATCGCCCCCGTTGGCATTAGTCGACTGGCAGACATTCGAAGAGCCATTAGAGCCAGCACTTCCGCCACAGGCGGGCTTCAGCCAAGCTCCCTTTGCGCCTCCCCAATCCGAATCGCCTGTCTCCATGCGCATCCCCGTCGGCTCGATCTCACTGAGCCCTGCGCAGTTGAAGCAGCTTCGGCCGGGAACCATCCTCACCTTAGATCAACGCATCGATGAACCCGTTGTGATCTGGATCGATCACCTCCCAGCGGCTCGTGGCACACTGCTGCAACGCGATGGTTCGTGCACCGTGCGGATCGACGAGCCTTTGTCGGGCTGCTCTCCTGCTGACATGCCTTCTTCCCATGCTGGTCCATCGGCGGCCAGGAAGGCGGCCTGATCATGCAAGGAATGCGCGCACTCCCAATCTGCAGGCAACCGGATCCCGGTGATCGACCGCGCGGATTGTGGGTGCTGGCGATCTGGCTGTTGCTTAGCATTTCTTGCGGCGATCTTGGCAGTGCGGCTGAGCCAGAGGATCGGCCACCGATGCTGCTTCGACCCAACACACAGCAGATATCCGATCGACCCTTAGCGGCATCCAGCTTTGGCGCATCCGTCGACGAGGCGACGGAACAGGCCGCATCGCTACCTTCCGCACGAACGGCTCGGCCCCTGGCACCTCCCTCCTCCAAGCGGATCGGCCAGGATGCTTCTGCCTCGGCCCCGTCAGCAAACGCATGGGCTCCTTGGAGCACGAGCGCGGCGACGCTGTTGGGTTTGTCCCTAGGAATGCTCTGGTGGTGGCGACGCCGACAAACTGCCTTCCATCCGCCGGAGGAATCGCCTTGGGTGGAGTGCCTGGGAACCTGCCGGCTGGCCGCTCAGCAACATTGCTACGTGGTACGGTTTGGTGATCGTCTGCTGCTGGTAGCCAAGGAACCTGGGAATCTGCGCACCCTGGATGTCATCGACGATCCGCAGGAAGTGGAGCGGATGATTCAGATGCACCGCCGCCCAACTTCTGTAGGGCTGTTCGGCCGACGCGATACCGCCTCCAAGATCGACCCATCGACGCTGGATCCCCTGCTGCGCTATCCCTCGGAACATCCCTATCTGGATCGGAGGGGATGATGCACCAGGTGCTACCGATCGGGTTGCTGAAGGTTCTGGGGATGCTGCTGCTAAGCGTCTGCCATTTTTCTACCCTATCGGCACAGGAGACGGCTTCTGCGGCGACTGCGATCGACAGCGATGCTTCCGATCGTCCCCCGGAGCTGATCGAACGAGGGTTGCATCGGTTGATGGGAGAGGTGTTGAAGGCTGAGCCCTCAAGTTCCTCATCGGACACGACGAATTCGGATCCCAGCGCGGACTCCAGTACAGATTCCAGCGACCAGTTGCTGGGAGGATCGATGGCCAGCCTGCGATGGCTGATCCTGCTGGGCACCGTAGGGCTTGTCCCGGCGGCATTGCTGCTGACCACTTGCTACGTGCGGATCGTCGTCGTCTTTGGACTGCTGAGGTCGGCTTTGGGTACCCAGCAACTGCCACCCGCTCACGTCACCACTGCCATCGCCCTGTTCATGACCTTCTTCATCATGGCGCCGGTATGGAGCCGTGTGTATCGCGAAGCGATCGAACCTTATGGACAGTCTGCCATGGGCGATCGCTGGCAGACGGCTTGGGAACGAGGGGTTCAACCGATCCGCGAGTTCATGGAGCGGCAGATCGACCAAGCGGGGAATCACGATGAAGTGCATCTTTTTCTGCAGTACGACAATCCCGGAGCTACGGCTCCGCAGAGTTTTGATCAGGTCCCGTTTCGCGTCTTGATGCCGGCGTTCCTGATCAGCGAATTGAAGACGGCATTCCTGATCGGATTTCAGATATTCCTGCCGTTCCTGATGGTCGATCTGCTGGTTGCCTCGGTGATCGTTGCCATGGGTCTGTCGACGCTGTCTCCTACCGTCATTTCGTTCCCCTTCAAGCTGCTGCTGTTTGTGCTCTTGGATGGCTGGCGACTGGTGGTGGAGTTGTTGCTGGCGAGTTTCGGAACGATTGGGTAGTGGCGGCGATCGGACAATCGAAGGTCACGGACAGGGAGTGGTTCGATGGATGGTGCATGGGTTTCCGATGGAGTGCAGCAGGCATTGCTGACGACCCTGTTGCTGGCCTCCCCCTTGCTGCTGGTAGCGCTTTTGGTCGGTGGCCTGTTTAGTTTCCTTCAGGGAGTGTTCCAGATCCAAGACAGCGCCGTTTCGGCGATCCCGAAGTGGCTGGCCACGTTGCTGGTGGCGATGCTCCTCTTGCCTTGGATGACGGAACGGTTGGTGGAGTTCTCCCAAGACCTGTACCGGAACATTCCTGCAACGATCGGTCGTTAGAGGCTCCGAAGGTGCTTCGTGGGAAGCGATGGTCTCCTTGTACTGCCACTTCAGAAAGCGGCCATGATCGAATCGATCGGCGGTGATCCACTTCCATCATTGGCTTCGGTCTGGACGGCACTGTGCATCGTGGTGCGTCTGCTGCCGATGTCGATTGTGATTCCCCAGGGCTTGCTGCAGGGAATCTCCATGCGGATGCAGGGGCTGATGGCGGTCCTGCTGGCCGGATGCCTGGTGCCTCTGGTACAGCCTGACTCCCCTGCCCTTCCGATCGACTGGGCTCATGCCATGATCGCTCTTGGGGTGGAGTTGCTGCTGGGGGCAACCATCGCCTGCGCTGCGTTCCTTGGGATTCACTTTGTGCAACTGGGGGCCGACTGGCTGGCGCACTCGGCAGGTCTGGATACCAGCTCTTCCTCTCATGCTCTTCATGGCCCCTCTTCCCATGGCGACGGGACCACTGCCTTTCACCTACTGCTTGGGCTTTGCTCGATCGCCTGGTTCCTTGGCATCGGGGCTCACCAAGCCCTGGTGCGGATGTGGCTAGAGAGTTTCCATCGCTATGCGCCAGGGGGCTTATCGGTTGATCCGGACTGGGTGGCGGGAGTCCTTGGGCTGATCCCCGCCAGCGCGCTGATGGGACTGCGGTTGGTTGCGCCGATCGCTTTTGTGGTCATGGCCTCTCAGGCCACCTCTGGGCTGATCGCCAAGGTGCTTCCCGGCTGGTCCTCTTCCGAATCGAATACACCGATCCGTGTAGCGCTGCTGCTGGGATCTTTAGCGGCGATGGTCTATGGGATGGAGCGATCGGCGGTGGAGGGATGGCAGGAGTATTTTCATTGGGTCGACCTCTGGATGGCGGGGGTAGGCAATGGCAAGTGAACAGGAGCGGAAGCATCCTCCTACTGCGGCACGTCGTCGACGGGCCGTGCAGGAAGGGCGGGTGCCGCAGAGTCGACTGCTGCTTGGGGCGATTGTCCTGTTGGGATTCACGATGCTGCTGCCAGCGATCGCTTCGGCGGCCAGCCAGATCCTCACACATCCCTGGCATCCTTTCTGGCGCGATCCCACGGGATCGGTTCCCCAGCCTTGGCTGGACCGACGCCAGGCGCTATCGCTCGAGTGGCTTTCGGAGGCCTTTCGCGGATGGTTGGTGATTGCGCTGGTCATGGGTGCTATCTGGTTGATGACGCTCACTGGTTCGTTTCTGATTCGCCGCCAATGGATCGTTCGCTGGCAAGCTCCTGGAAGTGATGCCTGGATCGATCGCTGGCAACGCCCGATGCAATGGTCCACATGGCTTCAGCAGTTTTGGAGCGGTGGGATGGCGATGGGGCTGGCGGCAATCGGTCTTCTGGTGCTCTATGGGTTTCGTCACCGCATCGCTCAATTGGGGCTGATTGCACCGGAGCAAATCGCCGGTGGCTTGATGGAGCTATTCCCGCTGTTCGGTCGCTGGTTGGCAGCCCTGCTTTTGCTACTAGGTGCTGCCGACTATGGGTGGCAGTGGGTTCGCATCGAGCGATCGCTGTGGATGACGGATGAGGAACTGCGAGAGGAGATCGAACAGAGTCGCGCGCGGCGCAGCCCACACCAACCAGGACTGGCACAGCGCACCGCCGGTGTGGGCGCTGTGGCTTCAACGGACGCAGCACGGACTTGATCGGTCGCGGGGCGATTAGATTTCCTGAAGCTGTTCGGCGGCGTCGCCGAATCTCTCTGGTCGCACTTCCATCTTGTCCATCATCGAAAGGAACAGCCGGCACATCTGCCGCTGGGACTGGTCGCGATAGCTGAGCACCCTTCCGGTGTCGATCCGGCCACCCCCGCGTCCTACCATCACCACCGGCAGTTCGTCGTTGTTGTGACTTCCGGTCATCATGCTGGAACAGAGCATCAGCATGGAATTATCGAGTGCTGTGCGGTCGCCTTCCTGGATCGCATCCAGTCGGGTGGCGATGTACGCAAGCTGTTCCAGGAAGAATTGATTGACCTTCAGCCAGTCGGCCGTATCCGAATGGCTCAGCAGGTGGTGGATCATGTAATCGACCCCCAGATGCGGGAATCGCAGCGAGGAGTGATCGTTGTTGAGTTTCAGGGTAGCGATGCGAGTGGTGTCGGTCTGGAATCCAAGCACCAGGATGTCGGCCATCAGTCGCATGTGATCGGCGATATTCTGCGGAAGTCCATCGGCGGGCCGTGGCATATTGGGTTCGGTCAGCGTCGGCCGCCACCCCTGCAGCTCCCCTTTCTCTCCCGCAGCTGCAATCCGCTGCTCGACGTCCCGCACCGAATCGAGATACTCATCCAGCTTTCGCTGATCGGCAGAGCTGATTTGACGCCTGAGATCTCCCGCGTCGGCGAGGACGGCATCCAGCACACTGCGGTCACCGGCCTGCGAGCTTTCCTTGAACAGTCGATCGAAGGCCAGAGCGGGGTAGATTTCCAGAGGGGTTGGCGTAGTCGGGGAGCTCCATGAGATATGGGAGCTGTAGAGCATCGAGTAGTTCTTGTGGACCGATGGATTGGGGGCTTCACAGCCTAGCACCAGGCTAGGGACCTTGGTCGATCGACCGTAGGTCTGCGCCAGAAGCTGATCAAAGCTGGTCCCTGATCGGATGTCGCCACCGGGCGCCAGCGGTGCACCGGAGAGAAGATTGCCGGTCTGGGAACTGTGGATATTTCCTTTGGTGGCTTCCGCGTTGTAAAGACCTCGGACGAAGAGCAGCTTTTCGCGATGGGGATGGAGTGGTGCGAGCACCTGCCCCAGCTCCATCGAGGCTTTTTCGCCGCGAGCCCACCACTCCTTGCTGTGGAAACCGTTGCCGGCAAATAGCACGGCGACGCGTATCGGTGCCTGGCTGGCCGAATCGGCCGTCGATTTGGCTTCATCCCCCCAGACGCGAACCGACTCCATCCATGGCAACGCCATGCTGACTCCCACGCCCCGCAGGAACGTGCGCCGCTGGAATTGGTGTCGATTCATGGTGGTTGTCTCGCTGCTAAAGGAGTGGAGTGCAGTTCGTTTCTATTTTCTCGTCATGATCCCCGTGGAATCTCAAACTCTCACGGGCATCTTAGGTCGATTGGTGCGGAAAGTCGATCCATCGGTGCTGGGGAGCTTGGATCGTTGCGAATCACTTGGCCACCACCTCCGGTTCGGTCCGTCGAATGTTCCGAAACTGGGGGCTGAGCACGATCGCCTCGATCCATCGTCCAATCGTCTGCTGGTCCTTGGGTGTCTGTTCTCGGAAGTCGTCGATCAGGGGAAGATCCGATAGCGCTACAGAACGGCCCAGGGCGTATCCAAGCAGCTTGCGTTGGAACTGCCGGAGGAAATCGTCGCGCCGGGGTCCTGCGATGTATCGGCGAAGATCATCGATTCCGTTGACCTCCGTTCCATCGAAGAGGGTAGCGCGGGCATCGATGGGGTTTTGGTGTAGATCGACTTGGCGGAATTTTCCGATCCCATCGAACTGTTCCATCGCAAATCCAAACGGATCGATCCGCTGATGGCAGTCGCTACACGATTCCAGCGACGAATGCATCTCAATCAGTTGCCGCTCCGAGAACCCTTCGGGTGGCTCCTCTGGAAGTTGTGGCACTCCCTTGGGTGGCTTGGGGAGTTTCTCACCCAGGAGGGATTCGCTGAGCCAGTTGCCGCGGAGGATGGGGCTGGTGCGGGAGGCGCCGGACTGCCTAGCCAGGGTGCTGGCAAGTCCCAAGATACCGCCGCGATGCAACTTGGCCACTCCCTCAACCCGCCGCCACTGGTCCCCTTCGACTCCCTCGATCCCATAGAACTTCGCCATCGGCTCATTGAGCATTGCTGCGTCGCTTTCGACCAGTTCGATCATCGGCCGATTGTTCTGGAGGAAGTCGATAAAGGTCTGGATCGTTTCTTCGTACATCGCTGAACGCAAAGAGGCAAATTCGGGAAATGCCTTTTCGCTTTTCTCATCCAGTCGATCGAAGCCATGCACATGCAGCCACTGGCACCCGAACTCGATCGCCAGCCTGCGCACCTTGGGATCCTTCAGCATGCGGCGGACCTGCGAAGCCAGTTCTTCCGGTTGTCGCAGCTTCCCCTCCCCAGCCGCTCGCCAAAGCTCCTCATCTGGCATCGAAGACCAGAGGAAATAGCTGAGTCGACTGGCCAATTGCCAATCGTCTAAAGGACCGACAGGCTGCTGTCCCTGAGGGTGTTCGGCGCGATAGAGAAACGCAGGGGATACCAGAATACGGGCCATCGACAGGCGGATCGCTTCCTCATGGGAAAGATCATCGCTGCGCAGCTTTTGGTACCCATCGACCAGCGATTTCCACTGCGTGTCGGTGATCGGTCTCCGGAACGCTTTTGCGGCGATCGGCCGAAGCGCCTCCAGTTGCAGCGGCTCCACCTCCACCAGCCGCCTTCGATACTCGGCAGCGCGACGATCAATGCCTTCCTTCATCGCGGCGAACTGCGGAACTAGGTCCTGGCGATCCTGAGTGGCAAACTCCTGCAGCTGTTGGTGTGCGTCGATCATCTGCAGTGGTTCACGACTGACAAAGAGCAGTTCGTCCCACAAGCGATCGATCTCCTTCTGCTCGCTTTCCTCCAGCATCAATCGCTTCAGCTGGTCGTCTTCACGAAAGAAGATATTCAGCGTCACCACTTCGTCGACCGGTACGATTTTTGTGTAGCAGAGCGCCACTGGGAAGAGATCTCGAAACTGCTGGAAGCGTTCCTTCCAAGCGGCTTCGGCCGAGCTGCCTTCCGCGACCAGCAAGGGAAGCTGGGGCTGAAGGGGGAGCGAATCGGGCTTCTGAAGCGAAGCGCGGACCTGCACCGACCCACGGCCCATTGCATTGGGAGCCTGAGCGTCGGGGGCCAGTCGTGCCAGCGATTGAAAGACTCGCCCCGCCGCTAGCTCGGCAGGAATCCGAATCTCCAACGACTGAGGCGCCGCGACGACCAGCGTCGTCGGATCGGTCGCCGATCCATCTGGCAAGCTTCCGAAGCGCGAAGCGGGAAGACCCCACTCCGGCAGCGGCTGGGTAGCGTCGGAGGGAGCCAGCGCATTCGACGCGATCTTCTTGAGCACCATGGTCATGCGTGGGCCCTGCGACCATCGGAGCTGTTTTCGCAGCAGTCGATCGGGATGGTCGGCAGGCAGATCGGATGGTTCGGTCTTCACCAGCTGAGCGATCCGCTGTGCGAGAGCGCGACGCTGGTCGGGATCCACTGCGGCCTGCCACTGCGCCAAGAGCGATCCTGCGGGGAGGACGACGGCGCTACTGCCCGAAGTCGGTTCGGAAAAGCAATGCCAAACGTCCGGGTTCCCCTGCAGATCGGCATGTGGATTGGCTGCGAGCAGGTCGGGCGAGAGCTGTTGGGCGAGATCCCACTTCTGATCGCCGGCGGTGATCGCCAGATCGATGGCGGTCAAATCGCACGAATGATTCCCATCGCGTGGCAGGATCGTCAGGACGATGGCATCTCCCTTGCGGACGGCGATTCCATTTTGATCGGGAATTGGGATGACGGCGGCGCCCTGGCTGACCCCTTCGGCCAACCGCTGGCGGGTATTGCCGCGCCGCAGTTCCAGCACCCAGAGGACACCGTTGCCACACTCAGGATGAGCGTGCTGGACGGCGCCCTGGATCGTTAGCGGGGATTCGATCGGGCTTCGCCAGCCGACGGAGATCGATCGATTGGGGGCAGGATGGACGGCGATGGAGTGAGGTTTCATGTTGCCGGGAATCCGGACATGCTGATCCGATCGGTTGGCGATGATGCTGAGCGCATCGGCACCCACCCAGCCCTTGATGAAATCGTAACCTTCGGCGCTTTCCATTTTCTGGGTCAATAGTTCACCCAGCGCCGCTTCGGCACCACCAACCTGGATCCCGAGGAAGTCAAGCCAGGCGGCCAGTCCGATGGGGTCGACGTCATGACGACTTGCCAGTTGGTCCAGCGTCGATGTCTGGGCAGCACCTCCCTGCATCGCTTCTGCACAGGCATCCAGCGTCGCCAGTGTCTCCTCTTCCCATCGCTCGGTTTCCTGCGTCATGATCTGCGCCGCAGCGGCGATTTGGCTGAGCGGCAGGTCGGGGCGTCCAGGGGCGGTCAGGCGCGGATTGGTCCAAAGCACCGTATCGCCAGCATCGCCGTCCCCGGCATCGTGGCTTGCCAGGTGGATCGTGATCGACTGGCCTTCCGCTGTTTCCGGAATCGGTAGCTCCACGAGGCTCTGGCCGACCAGTGGACTCAGTGGTTCCTGCCATGCCTTGGGGCCACCCAAGCGACCGATCTGTCCTACCGGCTGGAAACGCCATAGCGCCGATTGCCATGCATGGATCCAGGCGATCATCGCCGAGGGATCGGAAATCTTCGGATCGCGATAATCCCGGAGCAGTGGCTGAAGGAGGGGGGATTGCGCCGATCGATCGTCTTGGAGGGTTTGCATCAGAAGGTTGGCATAGCGAGCCGTCAGATGGCGATCGCCAAGCGTCTGCGATCGAGTCGTCGGGTTGTCTAGAGAGCGGAGATCGAGTGCTGCCTGCAGGTATTCCTTCAGTGGTAGTCGGCCTCCCTGGTTGGTATCGAACTGGATCCCCTGGAGATTGACCGCCATGGCGCCTTCGCTGCTGGAATATCTCGCGTAGAAATTGCGAATGGCAGTCAGATACTCGTCCGTCCAGTCGCGCTGGGTGGTGCTAGGAGAAAAACGAATCCCCGAAGGAAGCAGAACCAAGTGATCGGCCACTGCCTTGCCGGCATCGAGGTACTTGGAGACCATTGCCGGGGACATTGCCATCGCCTGTCCGACGTTGGTAAATCCTTCCCCTGCTGCGGAATCGACTGGGAATTCGCGGACTGGATCGAGGGAATCGATCCCCGTCAGGTCGCGCACGGTGTGGGTGTATTCAGCATTGTTTAGTCGCCTGAGGACGACGTTGCCGGGATCACCCGCTTTCGATCGCGCCTCGTCGCGCAGATATTGATCCAGCCATCCCAGAAGCTGTTCGCGCTGGCTGGCGTCCAGTTGCGGGGAATCCTTCGGCGGCATCTGCCGACTTTGTACTACCTGCCAGATCCGTTCCCAAAGCAGGGGCTCCTTGCGTATCGTCTCGACCTGGTCGTAAACACTTAGATCGATCTCCCCTTCCACCACGGCGCCGCTGTGGCATTCGAAACAACGGCTTTGCAGGATAGGGGCGATCTGATCGCGAAAGTCTCGATCCAGTCGTTGCCAATCGGCTGATGGATTGGCCTCTTGGGCTGAGAGGATCGACGAGGCGCCGCCGAATCGCAAAAGGAGCAGCAGCATGACCAGGATGCGGCAAGTTCTTGCAGGCATGGAAGCGAGACCGATCGCAGAAGGGAGGATTGGCGGCAGGTGCAGGAGGGATGGCCGAAGCGCAGAGGGAAACGTTCACCGATTCCTTCCTCTGTCAGGCTACCGCGCCGCGCCATGCATCGCAACATTTTCGGCACCTTCCCTGGCGGCCCATTCCAGAGATACACTCCCAGAAGCTGCCGGTCGGGATCCGGTTGCCATCGAGGACCGTATGAGAACTGCCAACTGGATACTGTGAGCGACCAATTATGCGCCAGCGATCGATTCGACTTTGGATTTGGACCGTGATCTTCCTGCTGCAGCTCAGCCATCCCTGTCTGGCACAGATTCGCCATGTGGCGTCGATCGACCAATTTCCAGAGCATGCGCGCGTCGATCGCTTCCGGGATGCTGCAGGAAGCTGGCAACCGATCTCCAAGCCCGAAGATTGGGAAGTACGCCTGACCGACATCCGCAAGCAGGTGGCATCGGTGATGGGGTCACTTCCATCTATCGAAAAGCGGTCGCCTCCCGAAGTGGAGTGGATCGACCAGTCGATCGACGGTTCGGTGGTCCGCAAGAAACTTCGGTACCGAAGCGAAGAGGGAGATTGGGTGACCGCGCTGCTGCTGATGCCAAAAGGTCAGACCGCACCCGTTCCAGCGATGCTGGCGCTCCACCAAACGATCCCAATCGGCAAGGAGGAGCCGGCGGGCATGGGAGGCAATCCGCATCTGCACTACGCGAAGGAGCTTGCAGGGCTGGGGTATGTGGTGCTGGCACCGGACTATCCGAGTTTCGGCGAGCATCCTTATGCTTTCGATCAGAATCCGCAGTGGGCCAGCGGGACGCTGAAAGCAGTCTGGGATGCGATGCGTGGGGTGGACCTGCTCAGCTCACTTTCGGAAGTTGACGCCGGTAGGATCGGTGCGATCGGGCATTCGCTGGGTGGACACCACGCGATCTTCACCGCTTTTCATGATCCGAGGATTCGAGTGGTGGTGACCAGCTGTGGCTTCACGCGTTTTCATCGCTACTACGAAGGAAATCTGAAAGGCTGGACCAGCGATCGCTACATGCCGCGCATCGCAACGCTACATGGGAACGATCCCGACAAGGTACCGTTTGACTTTCCAGAGTTGATCGCTGGACTGGCACCGCGAGCCATTTTCGTTTGCGCGCCGCTTCGCGATGAGAATTTCGAAGTGACCGGCGTCCAGGAATCGCTTTTTGCTGCATCGCAGATCTATCGTCTGCTAGGAGTTCCCGGTCAACTGCAGGCCGACTATCCGAACGCCGCGCACGACTTTCCGGACAGCTCCAGGCAAGCAGCCTACCAATTCCTAGGGCGGGTGCTGGAGCATCATCCTTGATGGAACTTGGATTGCAACTTTCTGGCTGTCACCAACCAGTCATTAACCTGCGATTCAGCGATCTTTCAATCGCTTGATAATCCATAATTGTTCAGGCGTGGCCTGAGGATTGACTTGGATGATCTCCGAATTGGGCGCTGGATTGGCGATAGAAATTGCCATTTGGTTTTTTGACAGAAACTGGACAACCGATCCTTCTCCACGGATCCCCCAAATTTCATTGTCTGCACCATTCTGGTTACCCCAAAGAATCAATGCCAGGTTTTCCTGTTTGCTGTTATGGGGGACATTCACCAGCATGCCATTTTTTACATTCTCCAGGGTATAGGGGCCCAGGTCGCTTCGCTTGTTGATGCGCCAGCGATGCGTCGGAGCATCGCTGCTGGGAAGAAGCAAAAGGCGATTCTTCTCCACTTCGGTTGCCAAGCACAGTCCGGTCGCCAGGTGGGTCAGGCGATACTCCCCTTCCCCGGTGATGCCCGCGGAAGTCGTCTGAATGAAACGCTGCTTGGTTTCCTCCAATTCTCGCTCGATCGCCGCCGCAGAGAAACGGTTTTTCGCTTTGGTGTAATCGCTGACAGACTTGTTGAGAACCTGCAGCAGAGCCTGTCGTGCCTGATCGCGTTTTTCGATTAGATCAGGCGTGGCGACCAGGAAGGGAATCGAACCCGCCTCACGAAACAGCTTTTCGTCGTTCTCCAAAACATCCAGCATCGCTTTGTTGCCAAGTTTCGTCGCTTGCGCTTTGGCAGCATCGATCTTGCTTTGGACCTGCTTTGCTAACCCTTCGATTTTTTCTTGATAAGTTTCGCGTGCCTTCTCCAGCCGTGTGGCGATTTTATCTTCCCCAAGAGAGATCTCGGCCACCAGGACCATCCATCCCACCATCGCCAGGGTTTTCAAGCATCTTTTCAACAGCATGGGAATGCCACCTCAGGAGGCTCAGGATCGCGGCAATGATAGTGAACGCGATGAAAGGTCATGCCAGCGGAGTCTACAAACCAGGGTTATTCTTTCGGATGATAACCGATGGAATTGCACTTTGAAACGAGAACCAGCAAGGCGACATTAGATTGGTGTCGTTCAAGGTCCGTCTGGGATTATTGTGGGCGATGTCCAAGACATCTAAGGGAAGGCTTGTCACTTGGCTACGAGGCGGGGA
>Ga0315900_10009371_pt1 | contig 12418 bp, 8 predicted proteins | sample LakEriMetagenome_FD_203521 | JGI IMG/M metagenome (GOLD analysis project Ga0315900, IMG submission 203521) | Freshwater fungal communities from buoy surface, Lake Erie, Ohio, United States - Buoy 12 MA114 | ecosystem: Environmental > Aquatic > Freshwater > Lake > Lake biofilm | place: USA: Lake...
CGCGCTCGCGCAGGCGCTGCGCCAGCTCGGCCAGCACCGGGCGGGGCCAGGGCCAGGGGCCCAACTGGGCCAGGCTGGCTTCGTCGATGTCCACCAGCACCACGCCCGTGGGTGGGGCGGCGGCGGGCAGCGCCCGGGTGATCTGGTCGTGAAGACGGGCGTCCCACAGACGCACAGTGGGCCCGGCGGCCACCCAGGCCGCCAGCAGCAACACGGGCAACAGCAGCAGCAGCGCATGCGGCCGACGCGGCCGCACGTCCGGGCCGCTTACCGACCCCAAAGCGTGACGCCCCGGAAGGTGCCGGCGCTGACGTCCTTGGAGAAGAGGTAGCCGGCTTCCTTGCCGTCGCGCGTGAGGGCTCCGGCCACGCGGTCGGTGGCGGTGGTGCCGACGAACAAGCCTTCGTTGTTGAGCTTGCCCTTGACAGAGACGTTCACGTCACCGGTGGCGGCGTGGTTGAGCGCCACGGTGGCCGCAAAAGCGGACACGTCGAAATCAACGCTGAGGGTGGCGCCCTTGACCCGGGCTCCCGTGGTGCCGCTGGGTTGGGTAAACCAGGCCTCCGAGGCCGCCAACGTGAAATCGGCACTGCCTTTGAGGGAGGGGTCCATCCTGCCCGTCGGGTCGGCGCGCCACAGCGCGTACTCGCCCAGTTCACCCACGGTGACATGCCGGCCTGCCATGGCGGCCTCAAAACCCAGCATGGCCACTTGCGACCCGATGAGCTTGCTGTTGCTGAAGCGGCCCCACACCAGGTTCTGCGGCAAGGGCACAGCGGCAAGAACCGGCGGCTGCGGGGTGGCGGGCACAGCGGGGGCCGGGGGGGTGACGGCGGGCGCCGCCACAGGGTTGACGGGGTTTCCGGCAGGGGTGCTGGCGGGGGTGTTCGCGGGACTGTTGGCAACGGGCCCTGGCGCTGGCGCAGACGCCACGGCATCCGCCGGCGGGTTTGGAAGCGCAGGAACCGTGGGCGCCGGGGCCGCAGGCGCAGCCACCGCCGGCTCAGCAGTGGACGGTGATGCACCTGCAGGGGCCGTGGCAGTGGACGCGGCCGCACCCAGACGGGCCACGAAGATGGTGTCGGTGATGAACTGGGTACCTAGCGGCAGCTGGAAGTCCCCTCCAGCCGCATGGGCCTGCGCCGGGCCCTGGCCGCGAGCGCGGGCGGTTTCCACGCCGAACACTTTTTCCAGCTCGCCGGGGCGGAACTCGCGCTGCTCCACCTGCCCGGCCGCACTCAGGCGCACGTAGCGCAGGTTGCTGGCCGACGTGGCCTGGGCCAGCGGGTCACAGGCGGCGGTGGAGCCCTCGGCGCAGCGTTCGTTGCGGGGCAGCAGCACGATGCGGCCCTCGTGCACGAAGGCTTCCACCGCATCACCCGCGGTCTTGGCGATGAAATCGGTGCCGCGCACGCCGATGACGGCGATGGGGGTGTTCAGGCGGTAGCGCTCAGGCTGCGCGCGCGAGGCGTTGCCTGAAATCTGGCGCACCGTGCCCTTGATGAGCTCCAGCTCGATGCGGGTCTTCACGCCGGCAGGGTCTACTTCATAGTGGCGGATGAGCAGTTCGGAGTCGGCACGCAGCGAGATGCGGCCCTCGTCGGCAAAGACCAGGATGGCCACGGCGTCCGGCCCGGTGCGCACACGGTCGCCCGGGGTGAGCGCGGAGCCCACTTGAAGTGCCTGTGTCTGGCCGCCCGGGCCCACGCGCAGGGTTTCGCCCACGGCCACCGCCACCCGGGCCACGGGCGCAGCCTGCGCCGGGCCCGTGGCCTGTACAGCCGATGCCACCTGCGCCCAGGCCACGGGCCCGGCACCGGCCACCAGCGCGCACAATGAAAAAGAAAAAACAATCCCGTGACGCATGACGATGCACCCCCACTGCATTTGTATCATGCTCAATTTTTGGAGCATGGGCTAGGCCTGTTACATGCCAGTTCTGGACTTTGCCCTGCGCACTTGTCGCTTTTTTGCAACGGTGCCGGATGCCGTGCTGCAGCAGGCCGCCCAGGACATGGACATCGTGAACTTGAAGCGGCGCGAGGTGCTGGTTCGCGGTGGCCGCCCCTTCAATGGCTTGGGCGTGGTGCTGCAGGGCCGGCTGCAAGCCATGGACCGCACGCTGGACGGGCGGGAGGTGGCGCTGCAGACCATCGACGAACGCGAGGCCTTTGGCCAGGCGGGGCTGCTGGCCAGGCGACCGGTGGAGCTGACCTGGGTGGCCGCAGCACCTTCAGCAGTGGCCGTGATGAGCGCAGACCGCGCCCGCCGTCTGCTGGAAACCACTGAGCTGGGCCTGATGGCCGCGCACGACCTGGCCGATCAGGTGAATGACCAACTGGGTTGGCAAAAGCTGCTGGCGGTGACCCCCATCAGCGCCCGGGTGTGTGCCTGGGCGTGTTGGGCGGCGGCCGGTCAGCGGGTGCTGCTCATCCCCAAGCACGCGGAACTGGCCTGGCGGCTGAACACCACGCGGGAATCCATCACCCGCACGTTTCAAAAGCTGCTGGCCGACGGCCTGCTGGCGCGCGACGGTGAGGAATGGCTGATAGCCGACCGCGCCGCACTGGCCCAGATGGCCATGGGTGAGACACAGGACGACCGCTGATCAGCCCAGGCCCCCGGCAACGGGGCCGCCGCCCCGGCGCAGCGGCGCCGTCCAGCGCCAGGAGCGGGAGGACAGGATGGCGTGCAGCTCGGCTTCCCGCTGTGCAAGGCGGTGCTGGAGCACGGCCATCTGCCGTGACAAGGCCTCCTGCGCGGCGAGGTGCTCCTGCTGCAGGCGTTCACGCTGGGACTCGTGCAATGCAGCCTGGGCACTGAGGGCCTGGCGAGCATCCTCGGCCACGCGCTGGAGCTGTGCTTCCTTGGCATCGAGTGCGCTGCGAACCTCCAGGCTGAAGCGCTGCAACTCGCTCTCCTTGGCCTGCAGGAGGCGCGCATGCTCGGCGGCGCCCAGTTGCAGCTGGGCCTGGGCTGCATCGAGTTCGCGCTGCGCCCGGGCCGCAAACTCCTGGGCCTGAACCTCGCGCTGAGCCCGTTGCTGGGCCGCTTCAGCCGCCGCGGTCTGCAGCGCAGCCTCCTTGGCTGCAAGGGCCGCCTGGGCTTCCAGGCTGAAGACCTCCAGCCGCTGCTGGAGCGCGTCCCTTGCAGCCTGGTGCTGCTGGGCCAAGGCCTGCGCCTGGGCCAGTGCGGACTCCAGCGCCTGCACTTGCTGCAGCGCCTGTTGCTCGGCGTGCTGCAGGCGGGCCCGGTCTGCCTGATGCAAAACATCCAGGTGGGCGGTTTGCGCCTGCAGTCGGTCCAGCTCCACGGCATGCCAAGCCAGGGTGGCGGCAAGGGCATCGGGGGGGGTGTCAGCAGCGCGGCGCTCCAGCAGGCGCCGGTGCCACGCGCGCCAGTGATGGGGGTGCGCCGGATCCCCCAGCGCAGACTGGCCCAGGCCCTGGCGGTAGACAGCCGAGACACCTGGGCAGTGCACCAGGTCTGCGTCCTGGGTCAGTTGCAGCCAGAAATCCCAGTCTTCAAGCACGGGCAGGTCTTCGTCGAACTGCAGCCCGCGCCGGCGCACGGTTTCAAGGCGGAAGAGGACGGCGTGGATGGGCAGGAAGTTCACGCCCTGCAGGCGTTCGCGCGACCAGGGCAGGTCGTAGTCGCGGACGTGGACGCCGTCGTGCGTTTCCACCCTCACGCCGGCGTAGGCGCCCACCGCCTGAGGGTGCGCCTGCAGGGCCGCGATCAGGCGTTCGAGGTGCGCGGGGTCCAGCAGGTCGTCGTCATCCAGGAAGAGGGCCAGGTCACCGCGGGCGGCCTGCAGTGCCAGATTGGCGGCCCGCGCCCGGCCGCAGGGGTCGACGCAGCCGACGGGGCCGGACTTACCGGACGCGCCAGACGGCCCATGCGGGGGCTCGACGATCCGCCTGGGCAGCGTGACGGGCAGGTAGTCCAGCGCTGCATGGGGCTGGCCGCTGGCGTTGACCAGCACCAGTTCCAGGTTGGCATGGGTCTGCAACGCTACGCTGGCCAGGGCCTCGGGCAAGCAGGTTCGGTTCATGCTGCGAACAAGCACACTCACCAGAGGTAACTGGGCGGGGTCATTGGCCAGCTGCAGACGATGGCGCACCCAGGGCCACTGGGGCAGGGCGGCCAGGGCGCCCTTCTCCCGCACGACGCCCATGTCCACGCGAAAGAACGACTCCGCCTCCCGGCAGGCCGGGCGAAGGCCGAAGGCGCGCAAAGAGGCCATGGCACGGGCATGGCCTTCATAGTCTTCAACGCTGAGTTGCGAGCTGAAGCACTTCACGGCGCGCCACTTGCGCTGGGCCACCGCGTCAATGGGGAAGTGAACGTTGGGATGCAGCGGCGCGCCGCATTCATAGAAGAGCACGGCTTGAAGCCCGGGGCCGCAGGCGCTGGCAGCAGCCAGACCCGCCAGCGCGGTGGCCTGGTGGTCCGGGTGGGGCTCTGACAACGAAGGCAACAGCAGCCATTTCGGGTTGTGCCGGCGGATGGCCTCTGCCAGCGATTCCACCAGCACTGGGCCGTGGCGCAGCTGGCGATCTGCAAAACCCAGGAATTCGGGCGCCGGTATTCCGAGTTCCCGTGCGGCCATAGATGATTCGGCCTGACGCCGGGCACTCAGCGGCTGCGCTTGCACCTGGGTCGGCAAGGTCTCAGCGGCAGCGCCGGCCTCGCCAGAGGTGACAATCAGGGTGTGAACATCACATCCATGATCAGCCAGCGACGCGAGCAGTCCCCCACAACCGAAAACCTCGTCATCGGGGTGAGGTGCCACGCACAGGACGCGCTCTACTTCTTGGCATGACAGCAGCTCGCGAGGGTGGTAGGTGAGTTCGGTGTGTTGGTCCTGCATGGAGGGTGATAGGGTACTCGACCGCCTGCGCGGAGTTTCAGAGTACGACGAACACCAGATGATGAAGATTCTAGGCACCGGCCGGGACGATGCACGGCGCGGTGCTGAGGGTCAGGGCCTTGGGCATGCCGGCGAAGCAAAGACATGACCCGTTGGCTCTTTCTGTTCGGGCAGTGGCTCAAGCGCGATCTTGCGGGCCGGTACCGGGGCTCCGTGCTAGGCATGCTTTGGCCGATTGCCCAACCCCTGGCGCAGATTGCGGTGTTCACCCTTATCTTCCACGGGTTCATGCAGGTGCGATGGCCGATTGGGGCCGGTGCTTCTGCGACATCCGGCCCTGCAGGCGCGGGTGATGCGCTGGCCTACGGGCTGAACGTGTTTGCCGGGCTGGCCGTGTTCAACTTCTTTGCCGAGGTACTCGGCCGGGCGCCTGTGGCGGTGCTTTGCCAGCCCAACCTGGTGACGAAAGTTCGCTTTCCCTTGCTGCTGTTGCCGGCAGTGACGGTGGGGGCGGCCCTGGTGCATGTGGGTGTGGGCGCCGTGCTGCTGCTGGCTGTGGGCGCCTTGACGGGCACGCTGATGGTGCAGGCGGCCTGGCTGCCCCTGTGGCTGCTGCCCGTGCTGCTGTACGGCGCTGCAGTGGCGCTGACATTGGCTTGTCTGGGCGTCTACCTGCGCGACATCGGGCAGATCATGGCTGCGGTGACCAGCCTGTTGATGTTTCTGACGCCCATCTTCTACCCCATGTCTTCGGTACCGGCCAGTCTGCGTGGACTGTTCGAGCTGAACCCGGTGGCGTGGGCGGCAGACGCGCTAAGAGGGCTGCTGCTGGAGGGCCGGGGGCTGGATTGGACGCCATGGGGGGTGCATCTGGCCGTGTCAGGCGCCCTGGCGCTGGCCGCAGCCTGGTTGTTCCGCAGGCTGGAGCGGGGGTTCGCGGATGTCCTTTGAGGCCCGCTCCAGCACTGCGACCGAGCCGGTGATCCGGGCTCAGGGCGTGGGCAAGACCTACCGGATGTACCGCTCGCCGGCGGACCGGCTGTGGCAGGCCCTGTGGCCTTGGAGCCGGCCGCGCCACCAGGACTTCGTGGCGCTGCACGACGTGAGCTTCGAGCTGCGGCGCGGCGAAGTCATGGGCATCGTGGGTGTCAACGGGGCGGGCAAGAGCACACTGCTGCAGTTGGTGACCGGTACGGTCTTCCCCACACAGGGTACGGTGCAGACGCAGGGTCGTGTGGCCGCCATTCTGGAGCTGGGTTCCGGTTTCAACCCCGAGTTCACGGGGCGTGAGAATGTCTACCTGAACGCCGCCACGCTGGGGCTGAGCAAGACGGAGATCGACGCGCGCCTGGGCGAAATCGTGAAATTCGCCGGGATCGGGGCGCACATCGACAAGCCGGTGAAGACCTACTCCAGCGGCATGCAGGTGCGATTGGCGTTCAGCATCGCCACCAGCGTGGACCCCGACGTGCTGATCATCGATGAGGCTCTTTCGGTGGGCGACGGGGCCTTCGGCCGCCGTTCGTTCGACCGTATCCAGGAGATCAAGGCGCGCGGGGCGACCATCCTGTTCTGCTCGCACGTGCTGTTTCACGTGGAGACCTTCTGTGACCGTGCGATGTGGTTGCACCGTGGCCGGGTGCAGCGGATGGGGCCTGTCTTGCAGGTGCTGCAGCCTTACCAGGAGTTCATTGACGCGTACACGGCCAACCCGCACGCCGAGCCGCAGCCGGCACCAAATGCGTTGCCGATTGCGTTGCCGGCTACGTTGCCGAGTGCGCCGCAGATCACAGCGCCGGAGGCACCGCTGGCACTGCATGCGGATGCGCAGGCCGCAACGCCCAGCCCCGTGCCAGCCGCCGCCAGCCCGGCCAAGCCACTGGGAACGGCGCGCATGCAGACGGTGAAGGTGCGACTGGACGGACAGGAGGGCGTGGAGTTGCGGGGCACGTCACTGGTGTCGCAGTTGCAGGTGGACATCGGCTTTGCCAGTGACCCCGACCTGCCCACGCCAACGGCGGCCGTGGTGCTTTCCAGCGAGAGCGGCAAGATCCTGGGATCCTGCGGCTCGCACACGCAGTCCGTGGTTTTCCGGCGCGCACCGGATGGCTCTGGCAGGGCCCGGGTGACGATTGACCGTCTGCCCGTGAACAAGGGCCGATACCGGGTGGGGGCCTATCTGCTGTGCGAAAGGGGATTTCATGCCTACGAGATGGCAGACCCAGCGGCCTACATCACGCTGGAGCACCACGGCGCAGAGCAAGGCACCCAACTGCTCAACGGTGACTGGGGCGACGCCACGCCGGATACAGGGCTTGAGGCGACAACATGAACAGCCCTCAGCAGGACGATCTCCAGACACCGGGTCTTCAACCACGCCGCTGGATGGCCCGGCTGTGCCTGAGGTTGCTGCAACGCCTCAGGCCCCGGGAAGCGGGCATGCTTTTCGAGGACCTGCAGGTGCTGCACGCAGGCCCGGACCCGCGAATGGGGGCCTACGCGCTGGAGTTCAACAACCCGCAGGCGCTGTGCTTCCTCATCGACGCCTACCCCACACTGCAGCAGGTGTTTGCACGGTACCCGCGCATGGGGTCGATACGGTTCCTGGACATTGGCCCGGCTTTCGGGGCCTCGGCAGGGCTGCTGTCCCAGATGCACCGTTCTCACTTTCTGGGTCCGCGGCTGGAAGTCGAGGTGATGGATATCCTGGACACACGTCAAGCCTTTATTGAACTGAGCTATCCGCGCGTGCGCTTCTTGCACGGCGATGTCCGTGACCTGCCGCCCCAGGCCGTCTGGGACGTGGTGTATTGCTCCAATGTGATCGAACATCTGGACGATCCCAGGGTGTTCATCGGTCAGTTGTTGAGGCACACGCGCGGCCAGGCGGTTTTCCTTGCTCCGTACCGAGAGGAACCACCGTTGTCGCTGGATCATCGGTTGCAGATCACGAAGGAAATCTTCGAAGGGTTTGAAGGTTTCAGAGTGGAGACCATGCGGGTTTTCAACAGTGCCTCATGGCCCACGACTGCTGAAGGGGTCGAGCGCCAACAGATTCTGGTGGTGCTGGCGGCAACGGACCGATGAGGGACGCGCTGGATTTCTGGGCCCAGGCAACGAGCCAGACGTCGCCAGGCGATGTGATCGACACGAACGGGCTGCCGACCGACCTTGATTGGCGGCATGGGCATGCGCTGGCCGTGCGCCTGGGGTTTGTTCCCGTAGAGGGTTCACCCTCGGTCTATGTCAACCGGCGAACGCCTCAGTCGCTGGCCCTCAGATGGGTGGAACTGTGCGACTTCGAGATGTGGCTGAAACTGTTCAAGACTTGTTTCGGGCACGAAATCACCAGAGAGCACTGGGAGTGGAAGTACCGAGCCGCTGCCAGGCCGGGAGTGGGTGTGCTTTTGGGCGAACGACTCGTCGCCTATTACGGAGGCATGCCGCGCCCGGTGGCCTCGCAAGGCAGGCTTCATCGCGGGATTCAGATAGGCGACGTGATGGTGGACCCCGAGTTCAGGGGCGTTCTGGGAAGACGAGGGCCGTTCCAGATGGCTGCAAGCACTTTCCTGGAGCAGATGCTCAGCGTTGGCTCGCCTTACCAATTGGGTTTCGGATTTCCGAATGAACGAGCCATGCGGGTGGCGCAGAGGCTGCATCTGTACCGACCCGTTGACGAAATCCTGGAGTTGTCCTGGCCGGCGGCCGGATTGCACAAGGCCAAGATCTTCTCAGGCTTCCAGGAAACGGCCGCTGACGACGCCTGGAAGAGCGGAGACCCGCTTTGGCACGACATGACAGCCCCCCTGGCGTCTGCCCTTGTGGGCGTACGCGACAGCAGGTATCTCAAGCAGCGGTACCTGGAACACCCCACCAACGACTACATATGGCTGCAGTCGAAGTCCAGGATCACGGGAAAGGTCTTGGCCATGGGGGTATGCAAGCCACAGCCCGACAGCCGGCTCGAAGTTCTGGACTTGCTGGGACATCCCGCAAGGTTTGCAGACATCGTTTGCAGTATCCGCAGTTATGCGAAGTCCATGAATATCGATGAGGTGTTCATGTGGATGACTCGCAGCCAGACGGCCTGCCTCGAAACGACGACACCCAGACACCGACACTTGCAGGTATGGGTTCCATCAAACGATTGGGTGCCCGCCAACTTTGAGGGCGAAACAGACAACCGTTGGTGGTTGACGGGGGGAGATACGGACTTCCGCTGATCTCAGACCCTTGGCCGGGCGACGATGAAGCGGAAGTCGCTGGCCAGAACACCGGCGTCCATCAGCGCACGCTCGTGGGCGGCCGCCTCGCGGATGACCTGACAGTGGGCTTCATTGTCGGGGTCGAAGCGGTTGACCCGGTCGCCCGACAGCAGCAAATTCAGCAGGGCGCCACCGAGCGGAATGTCGTGCTCCAGCTCGAACCGTGACTTGAGCAGGGCATGGAGGTCGGACGATCGGACGGCCTCGGATGGGTCCATCGCCACCAGGTCCTGCACGAGGGGGCGCTCGACCGGAGGCGTCTGGCGACCATCGGGCTCCAGGCGAAGGTCTGGCGGTACACGGGTCTGCCAAAAGGCGTTGCAGGCGGCCAGTTGGGCGTCCGTCCACTGGAAGCGGGTGGGACCAAAAAAGTCGATGGCAATCAGCAGGCCCCCGGGGCGCAGGCAGCGAACGACCTGTTCGAAGACGTGCTCAAGGTTCTCGATGTGGTGCAGGGCAGCCTTGGCAAATACGACGTCATACGAACGGTCTGGCAAGAGGGCCTGGTTCACGTCGGCCTGCAGGAACTCGATGGCATGACCGTTGGCCTGGCGCCGGCCCACCTCGATGCGCTGCGCCGACAGTTCGAGGCCAGTCACCCGGCGGAAGACGCCGCGGTCCAGCAGCGCGCACTCGAAGCCGCCATCCCCGCAGCAAAGACTCAGCACGTGGGTGCCTGACAGCTGCGGGTAGCGCGAGGCCAGGAAGTCCAGGAACCCGGTGTCTGGCTGGCCGAAACAACGGCCTTGGATCTCCTGCAGGACGATGGGGTGATCACCCCAATCCGTGAAGCGGGGGCGCCGCGCTTGATGACCAAGTTGCCAGTTGTCCCAATGACGGGCAGCCTGAGCCGCCGCATCTGCCTCCACAGGTGGCACCGCCTGACGCACCGCTGGAACTGGGGGTTGCGCGCGACATGCCGTCAAGCCAGGGTCCACCGAGCCGGCGGGCGCGGACTGCAGGAACTCCACCGCCTCAAAGCGGCGATGCCAGGCGTGGTGGGTGACGAACTCCTGAACCTGCTCGACGCTGGGCCGGCTGGACAGCACCTGCTCAACGGTAGTGTGTTCTGACCACAGGTCGTCAAAAAAGAAGACGCCATCGCGCGGGCTGCGGTGAGCCATCTCGCCAAAGCGCGAACTGAGCACCGGCAGGCCGGCGGCACGGTATTCGTAAAACTTCACGGGATCGACGTACTGTGTCAGCCGGCACAGGCGAAAGGGGATGATGCCCAGGCTGAAGCCCTGCAGCACGTCATGCACTTCGTGATGCGGGATGGGCGGCAACAAGCGCACGTTATCCGGGAGTTCCAGCGTCGGCGGGTGGCCACAGGGGCCTACCAAGTCCACCCGGGCATGGGGGTTCTCCTCGGCCAGCTGGGCCACGGCCTCCCAGTCGAACCAGTGATCGATGGTGCCAACGTAGCCGAAGACGGGCTGGGCTGGCGGTGCGGGCCAGGCCGAGGGGTTGCCAGCATGGCCGGGTGGCAGGCTCAAGCCATTGAGCACAGTTCGCAGCTTGGCCTGGTGGGCGGCCAAGTTGTGGGTGAGCGCGGTGGAAGACGCCATGATCCAGCGCACCTCCTCGGCCAGGCTGGTCTCGGCTTGGCGCATCCAGCGCCTGGACCGGCCCTCAAAGAAGTCCGACAGGTGGTCCATGACGTCAAACACCACGTCCAACCCTGGGTAGCGCCGCGACAGTTCCAGCGACAGCGCGCAGGGCTTGCCAAGCACGATACGGGTGTCCGGCGTGACGAACTCGTCAATAGCCTTGAGGACTGGGCGCCAAAGCTGCTGGTTCAGTACCCGGCCCCAGTGAAGCGGCTCCACGGGTGCGACACGGCAACGCAGGTGATGCAGCCAGCTCTCGCGGGACCAAGGCGGGCTGAGATCTGGGCCGGCACCGCCCAGGGCGCGCCACAGGCGCCTGGCATCACCCAGGCGGGGCAATCGTGACGGGCCCGGCTCCACCCAAAGCACCTCGGCGTCATGGTGTTTGTGAAACCACTCGACAAAATGGTGCGGCCGCTGGGCGAAACTGCTCAGCGGGACGGGAGAGACGTAGACAAGCCGCATGAAAGAGAGAGAAACCGCCTGTCGCGAAACCGGTGGGCAACCGCGCACCGGCAACCGGCTGGCACGATCAGAAAAGCCGAAGATTGTCCTCCAGAACGCGAAGCACGCGATGGGCGGCGTGGCCGTCACCGTAGGGTGAACCGGCGCGAGACATGCGATCGTAGGCTGTGGTGTCCTGCAGCAAATGCGTTGCCAGATCAAAGATGGTGGATCGATCGGTGCCCACCAGGCGGTTGCAACCCCAATCCACCGCCTCAGGGCGCTCGGTCTCCTGCCGCAGCACCAGCACCGGCTTACCCAGCGCCGGAGCCTCCTCCTGCACGCCGCCCGAGTCGCTGAGGATGAGACGGGCGCGGCTCATCAGGTGACAAAAGACCGGGTAGTCACAGGGCTCGGTGAGCAGCACATTGGTCATGCCCGCCAGGCGGGCGTGGGCCACCTCACGCACCCGCGGGTTGGGGTGGACGGGGTAGATGAAGTCAAGCTCAGGGTGACTCGTTGCCAGGTCTGAGATGGCGCCGCAGATGTCCTGCATGGGCTGGCCATGGTTCTCCCGGCGGTGGGCGGTGACGAGGATGAAGTCGCGTCCCTCACGGCAGGGCAGCGCCGGCACGGGTTGGCGCAGCGTCATCTGCAGCGCATCGATGACGGTGTTACCGGTGACGTGGATGTCCGCCTCGCTCACACCCTCGCGCAGCAGGTGCCCTCGGGCGACTTCAGTCGGCGCGAAGTGCCAGCGGCTCATGCGGGAGGTGAGCACGCGGTTCATCTCCTCGGGAAAAGGCAGGTGCAGATTGCCCGTACGCAGACCTGCCTCCACATGCGCGAAGGGCACCTGACGGAAGAAAGCGGCCATGCTGGCGGCCAGCACGCTGACGGTGTCCCCCTGGCCTATCACCACATCCGGGCGGGACTGCACGATCAGCTGGTCCAGCCCCTCCAGGATCCGCGCTGTGACAGGTGCCAGTGCCTGGTCGTGCCGCATCGCCTGCAGGTTGTGTTGAACCTTCAGGCCAAATTGGCTGATCAGGGGGTCGATGAGTTCTTTGTGCTGGCCGGTCAGGACCAGTTCACACTTTGCCCAATCGCTGGCCTCGATGGCCGCGACCACGGGTGCCAGCTTGATGGCCTCGGGCCGCGTGCCAATGACGACCATCAGCTTCTTGCACGCAGCGCTCATGGCCGGGGGAGGCTTTCTTCTCTGT
>Ga0315900_10009372_pt1 | contig 12417 bp, 10 predicted proteins | sample LakEriMetagenome_FD_203521 | JGI IMG/M metagenome (GOLD analysis project Ga0315900, IMG submission 203521) | Freshwater fungal communities from buoy surface, Lake Erie, Ohio, United States - Buoy 12 MA114 | ecosystem: Environmental > Aquatic > Freshwater > Lake > Lake biofilm | place: USA: Lake...
CCGCCTCCTCCGCCGCCGCCGCCGCCTCCGCCGCCGCCGGCCTACGAGGCGAAGCAGTTCGTGGTCTACTTCCCGTTCGATCAGTCCATCCTGACGCCGGAAGCCCAGACCATCGTCACGGAAGCGGCTGAGTACGCCAAGGCTGGCAACGCGACCCGCGTGATCGTGGTCGGCCACACCGACTCGTCTGGCTCGCCGGCCTACAACGTCCGCCTCTCCGAGCGTCGGGCCAAGGCCGTTGCCGACGCCCTGGTGGGTCAGGGCGTGGGCCAGCAGCTGATGCAGGTCGACTGGAAGGGTGAAACCGAACTCGCAGTCGCCACCGGCGACGGCGTGAAGGAACCCCTGAACCGCCGTTCGACGATCGACATCAACTTCTGATTTTGATCGACGGCGGAAACGCCTGAAATACGGGGGCCCGGTCTTTGGACCGGGCCCCTTTTTCATGCCTGGCGCCCTGTCAGCGGGTGTGGCGACCCCGCGGGGGTCGGGCGCGTCACGGTGTTCACAGTCTCGTGAATCGATCTTCCGGGGCCTGCCGAAACTCCAGCATGTTCAAGCGTCAAGCCCCCTGTTAACCTCTTGTTAGCAAAAAACTCCCGGGGACAACCCGCCCGCCCCGTTGACGAGTCATTAGGGTCATGGCCCCATGATGTTGCGTAGTTGGGCGGGGCGCCCACTAGATATAGACGTTTTGAGCGTTGGCGGGCCCAGACCAGATCTGCGCCGCCACTGAGGATTTCGGGTGCAGGGCATGAGCGGTGGTGAAGCAGTCAGGCGTGTCGTTGAGGCCGAGGCGAAGGCAAGGCGCGAGCGTGCGGAACGTCCCCAGCTCCAGCTGGTGCGGAAGGTCCAGGTGGACCGCTCGCGGGACGCCCTCCTGACCGACTTTGGCAAGACCACCCTGGAGGACCGCTATCTTCTCCCGGGCGAGTCCTACCAGGACATGTTCGCCCGCGTGGCCACCGCCTATGCCGATGACGCCGACCACGCCCAGCGGGTCTACGATTACATCTCTCGCCTCTGGTTCATGCCGGCCACGCCGGTCCTGTCCAACGGCGGCGCGGATCGCGGCCTGCCGATCTCCTGCTTCCTGAACGCCGTGAACGACTCGCTCGACGGCATCCAGGGCGTGTGGAACGAGAATGTCGCCCTTGCGTCCAACGGCGGCGGCATCGGCACCTACTGGGGCGGAGTCCGTTCCATCGGAGAAAAGGTGAAGGGCGCCGGCCAGACCAGCGGCATCATCCCCTTCATCCGGGTCATGGACAGCCTGACACTGGCCATCAGCCAGGGCTCCCTGCGCCGCGGGTCAGCCGCCGTCTACCTCGACATCCATCATCCGGAGATCGAGGAGTTCCTCGAGATCCGCAAACCGTCCGGAGACTTCAACCGCAAGTCCCTGAACCTGCACCATGGCATCTCGATCACCGATGAGTTCATGGAGGCCGTCCGCGACGGCGCGCCCTTCGGCCTGCGCTCACCCAAGACCGGCGAGGTCATGCGCGAGGTCGACGCCCGCAGCCTCTGGCAGAAGATCCTCGAAATCCGCCTGCAGACTGGCGAGCCGTACCTGATCTTTTCCGACACCGTGAACCGCTCCATGCCCCAGCATCAGCGGGACCTGGGCCTCTCGGTCCGGCAGTCGAACCTGTGCTCGGAAATCATGCTGCACACGGGCCTGGATCACCTGGGCAAGGAGCGCACCGCCGTCTGCTGCCTGTCCTCAGTGAACGCCGAAACCTTCCTGGAGTGGCGCGACCATCCGACCTTCATCGAGGACGTGATGCGCTTCCTCGACAATGTCCTTGAGGACTTCATTACCCGGGCGCCCTCCAGCATGGCCAACGCCATCTATGCGGCGCGCCGCGAGCGGTCGGTGGGCCTGGGCCTGATGGGCTTCCATTCCTTCCTGCAGATGCAGAACGTGCCCTTTGAGTCCGCCATGGCCAAGTCCTGGAACATGCGGCTCTTCAAGCACCTGCGCCGTCAGTGCGACGCCGCCTCGCGGGTCCTGGCCGCCGAGCGCGGACCCTGCCCGGACGCCGCTGAGCGCGGGGTCATGGAACGGTTCTCGCACAAGCTGGCCATCGCCCCGACCGCGTCTATCTCGATCATCTGCGGTGGGACCAGTGCAGGGATCGAGCCGATCCCGGCCAACATCTACACCCACAAGACCCTGTCGGGCACCTTCGCGGTCCGCAATCCCTACCTGGAGCGGCTGCTGGAGGACCGGGGCCAGAACGTCCCGCCGGTCTGGGACTCCATCCTTGAGAATGAGGGTTCGGTACAACACCTCGATTTCCTGACCCCGGACGAAAAGGATGTCTTCAAGACCGCCTTCGAGCTCGATCAGCGCTGGGTGGTCGAGTTGGCCGCCGACCGTACGCCGGACATCTGCCAGTCCCAGTCTGTGAACATCTTCCTGCCGGGTGACGTGGACAAGTGGGACCTCCACATGCTGCACTGGTCGGCCTGGGAGCAGGGGTGCAAGTCGCTCTACTACCTGCGCTCCAAGTCCGTTCAGCGCGCCGCCCACGCGGGCGCGGAGGCGGTGGCCAGCATCGAGTTGGTCGATGAGGGGCGCACTGACTATGAGGAGTGCCTCGCCTGCCAATAGGCGGGGCCGGCGCAGGATGTGCACAACATGTTGGGGCTGATGAAGTGAGACCCCCTAGATATCGGATCGAAGCCGTGTCTAGATCGCGCCTTGAACCGCTGAGATGCATCGTCTTCCCCAGGAGAGCCTGACCGTGTCCGCAAAGTCCTCCCTGCCTGGGCTGCTCACGCCGTCCTACGCCTACAAGCCCTTCCGCTACCCCTGGGCCTACGACTTCTGGAAGCGCCAGCAGCAGGTCCACTGGATGCCGGAAGAGGTGCCTCTCGGCGAGGACCTCAAGGACTGGGCGGCCAAGCTGAACGATCGCGAGCGGAACCTGCTCACCCAGATCTTCCGGTTCTTCACCCAGTCGGACGTCGAGGTGAACGACAACTACATGGAGCGCTATTCGCGCGTCTTCCGTCCGACCGAGATCAAGATGATGCTGGCCTCGTTCTCCAACATGGAGACGATCCACATCGCCGCCTACGCCCTGCTGCTCGAGACGATCGGCATGCCCGATTCCGAGTTCACGGCCTTCCTGGAGTTCCAGGAGCTGAAGGCCAAGCACGACTACATGCAGCAGTTCGGGGTCGACACCGAGGCCGACATCGCCCGGACCCTGGCCATGTTCGGCGCCTTCACCGAGGGGCTCCAGCTGTTCGCCAGCTTCGCTATGCTGATGAACTTCCCCCGGCACAACAAGATGAAGGGCATGGGCCAGATCGTGTCCTGGTCGGTGCGGGACGAGAGCCTGCATTGTGAGGGCATCATCAAGCTCTACCACGCCTTCAACCAGGAAACGGGGGCCGTCACGCCGGCCGTGGCGGACGACATCGTCGACTGCTGCAAGACGGTGGTGAACCTGGAGGACAAGTTCATTGACCTGGCCTTCTCGGCCGGGGAGGTCCAGGGCATGACGCCGGACGACATCAAGGCCTACATCCGCTTCATCGCGGACTGGCGCCTGCGCCAGCTGGCCCTGCCGGAGGTCTACGGGGTGAAGGAAAACCCCCTGCCCTGGCTGCAGTCGATGCTGTCGGGCGTCGAGCACGCCAACTTCTTCGAGGCCCGTTCGACCGAGTACTCCAAGGCGGCGACCCGTGGGCAGTGGCACGGCGAGGCTGGCGTCTGGACGGAGTTCGACCGCCTCATGGCCCGCCGCACCGTTCCGGCGGAGCCGGCCGAGTAACCGCGCCGCTCAGGCGGTTCGCCGGCCCATCAGCTCCATCAACGCGGCCACCCGGTTGGCGGTGGACGGGTGGGTCGAGAACAGGTTGTCCATCCCCTCCCCGTGAAGGGGGTTGATGATGAACATGTGGCTGGTGGCCGGATTGGCCTCGGCGTCGGGGTTCCTGACCCCGTGGGCGTAGGCCTCGATCTTCCGGAGGGCGCTGGCGAGGGCCTCCGGGTCTCCGGAAATCTCGGCCCCCGCCCGGTCGGCCTCGTACTCCCGGCTGCGGCTGATGGCCATCTGCACCAGGGCGGCGGCGATCGGCGCCAGGATCATCACCACCAGGCCCAGCCAGCCGGGGCCACGGCGTTCCCCGTCCCCGGTCATCCCCCCGAAGGCGGCCAGATTGGCGAGGGTCGAGATGGCGCCCGCGATCGTCGCCGTCACCGTCATGGTCAGGGTGTCGCGGTGCATCACGTGCGCCAGTTCGTGGGCCATGACGCCGCGGATCTCGCGTCGGTCCAGCATTTCCAGGAGGCCCCGGGTCGCCGCGACCGCCGCGTTCGCGGGGTTCCGGCCGGTGGCGAAGGCGTTCGGCTGGTCCTGGTCGATGATGTAGATCTTGGGAAGGGGCATCTGCGCCCTGGCCGCAAGGTCGCGGACGTCCGAGGCATAGGCCCGGACGCGTGGGTCCGGGTGGGTGTCGTCCACCGCCGCCGCCCGGTACATCTTCAGGACGATCTTGTCCGAGTTCCAGTAGCTGAAGAGGTTCATCGCCACGGCCAGGCCGAAAGCGATCAGCATGCCGTTCAGGCCGGCCATGCTGTAGCCGATCCCCACGAAGATGGCCGTCAGTGCGGCCAGCAGGGTGAAGGTCTTCAGGGTGTTGCGCATCGGGTTCCGCCCCATGGAGTCTGATGGCGGGGATATGGGGAGACGGGCGCGCCGGTGGAAGACCATGGTCACGCCGGCCTGGGCGCGACCCTGATCTGGTGCTCCTGCTTGGCCAGTACGGCGCTGGCGTCCATCTCGGGCCCGGCGCCCCCTCGGAATTCGACGAGGAGCACGCTATGAAGGGGCATGACGCCAAACGCCGACGCTGTGCGCATCTGTGATGCGCTGGAGGCCGAATATGACGCCTCCGTCACCGCCCTGAGGACCGCCCTGAATGACTTCTTGTCCGGCGGCGTCCCTCCTGATCCCTCCCTGCGCGCATCGGGGGCCTTTTCCTATCCCAGTCTCAGGTTGGTCTGGCCCTCGGGTCTCGACTATCCGCGCCTGGCCCGGGCCTATGCCCGCCTGGCCGCCCCGGGCGCCTATGAGACCACGGTCACCCGGCCCCGGCACTTCCGGGAGTTTCTGGTCGAACAGCTCTCCCTGCTGATGGCGGACTTCGACGTCACCGTCAGCGTCGGCCGTTCGACCCAGGAAATCCCCTTCGCCTACGTCCTGGACGCCTCTGTCGACCTCGCCCAGGCCGATATCGGCGCCGTCGAGATCGCCCGGTACTTCCCCACGACCGAGCTGGCCCATATCGGCGACGAGGTAGCGGACGGCCTCTGGGTCTCGCCGCCCGAGGCGGCCCGCCCCCTCGCCCTCTTCGACGGCCTGCGCACCGACTTCTCCCTCGCCCGGCTCACCCACTACACGGGGACCCCGGCCGAGCACGTCCAGTCCTATGTCCTCTTCACCAACTATCACCGCTATGTGGACGAGTTCGTCCGCTGGTCCTGTGATCGGCTGCGCAGCGACGAGGGCTATACAGGGCTGTCTACCGCCGGCGGCGTCCTGGTCACGCGGGACACGCCCAACCCCGAACAGGTCGTCGCCGACGCCACCTGGCGGCGCCACCAGATGCCCGCCTACCATCTCATGGCGCCGGGACGCCGGGGGGTGACCCTGGTCAACATCGGCGTCGGCCCCTCAAACGCCAAGACCATCACCGACCACCTGGCCGTCCTGCGACCTGAGGCCTGGCTGATGATCGGCCACTGCGGCGGGCTGAGAGGCTCCCAGACCATCGGCGACTATGTCCTGGCCCACGCCTATCTGCGGGATGACCACGTCCTGGACGACGTCCTGCCGCCGGAAATCCCCATCCCGCCCATCGCCGAGGTCCAGGTGGCCCTCGGACGGGCCGCCGAGACCGTCACCGGAGAAAGCGGCGAGGCCCTCAAGCGGCGCCTGCGCACCGGCACGGTGGTGACCACCGACGATCGCAACTGGGAGCTGCGCTATTCCTCCAGCGCCCTGAGGTTCAACCAGTCCCGGGCCGTGGCCATCGACATGGAAAGCGCCACCATCGCCGCCCAGGGCTACCGGTTCCGGGTGCCCTACGGCACCCTGCTCTGTGTCTCCGACAAGCCCCTGCACGGCGAGATCAAGCTGCCCGGCCAGGCCAACGCCTTCTATGACCGGGCCATCGGCCAGCACCTGCAGATCGGCCTGGCGACGGTGGACCTGCTGCGGCGGGAGGGGGCCGGCCTGCACTCGCGCAAGCTTCGCAGCTTCGATGAGCCGCCCTTCCGCTGATCGCGGGTGCTGACACGGGCCCGCGCTTCGCCTAATCGTCGCGCGCCGAACAGGGAGGGCGATATGCAGAGCTTCCAGCCGCCGAGGCGCATCCTCATGGGCCCTGGCCCCTCCGACGTCAGCCCGCGCGTGCTCGCGGCCCTGGCCCGTCCGACGGTCGGCCACCTGGATCCCGCCTTCCAGGACCTCATGGAAGAGATCAAGGCCGCCCTGGCGCGCCTCTTCAACGCCCCCGACCATGCCTGTGTCCCTCTGCCGGCCCCCGGCACGGCGGGCATGGAGGCGGCCCTGATGAACCTGTTGGAGCCAGGCGATCGGGCGGTGATCGCCGTCAACGGCGTCTTCGGCGGCCGTATGGCCGACATGGCGGGCCGGGCCGGCGCCGAGGCGGTGCGGGTCGACGCGCCCTGGGGCGAACCCGTCGACGTCGCCGTCGTCGAGGCCGCCCTCGCCTCTGGCCCGGCCAAGGTGCTGGCCTTCGTCCACGCCGAGACCTCCACGGGCGTACGCTCTGACGCCGCCGCCCTCTGCGCCCTGGCCCGCCGCCATGGGGCCCTGTCCATCGTCGACTGCGTGACCTCCCTCGGCGGGGTGCCGGTGGACGCCGCAGGCTGGGACGCCGACGTCCTCTATTCCGGCACCCAGAAGTGCCTCTCGGCGCCTCCCGGCCTGTCTCCCGTCGCCTTCTCCCGCCGCGCCCTGGACGCGGTGGCCGCCCGCACCACGCCGGTGCGGAACTGGCTCCTCGATGTCAGCCTTCTGATGGCCTACTGGGGCGGGGAGGGTGGCCGCACCTATCACCACACCGCGCCCATCAACGCCCTCTACGGCCTGCATGAATCCCTCGTGGCCCTGTTCGAGGAGGGCCAGCAGGCCGTCTTCGTGCGTCACGCCCGGATGCACGAGGCCCTGGTCGCCGGCCTGGAGGCCCTCGGCCTCTCAATGCTGGTCGCCCCCGAGCATCGCCTGCCCCAGCTTAACACGGTCCGCGTCCCCGAGGGCGTCGACGAGGCAGCCGTCCGGGCGCACATGCTGGCGCGCTGGGACCTGGAGATTGGCGCCGGCCTCGGTCCCCTGAAGGGCCAGGTCTGGCGGATCGGCCTCATGGGCGCCTCCGCAAGCCCCTGGCATGTCCGCCTTTGCCTCACCGCCCTGGCCGACGCCCTGGCGGCCCAGGGCCGGCCGGTCGACCTCGATGCCGCCCTGGCCGCCGCCGAGGTGCGCCTGGGCTGACAGGCGGCCCGGGCGGGGGCATAGTCGGCATCCAAGGTCTGGTCAGGAGCCCGCCATGAAAGACGACGCCCAACTCCCTGGTTCGCCCCCGTCGGAAACCGGCCTGTCCCGGCGAGATCTCGGCCTCATCGCAGCCGGCGCCGCCGTGGCCGCGTCGTCGACGGCCGGCGCCGCGCCCCTGAAAGTCATGGAAATGGACGTCGAGGTCCAGACGCCTGACGGCCTCTGCGACGCCGTCTTCGTCCACCCCACGGGAAGGGCCCCCGCCGGCGGCTGGCCGGCGGTCCTGGTCTGGACCGACATCATGGGCCTGCGCCCCGTCTTCCGTCAGATGGCCAGCCGCATGGCCGCCGAGGGCTACGCCGTCCTCGTCCCCAACCCCTTCTACCGCAAGGGTCGCGCGCCCATCCCGGCGGGTCCGGTCAACTGGGCTGATCCTGCGGACCGGGCGAAGCTGATGGAGCTGCGCTCCGCCCTCACCGCCGAGGCGACGGCCCGGGACGCCATCGCCTGCTTCGCCTGGCTCGACGGCCAGTCCCTCGTCGATCCCGGCAAGGGTGCGGGCGTACAGGGCTATTGCATGGGCGGTCCCATGGCCTTCCAGGCCGCCGCCGCCCTCCCGGACCGCATCGCCGCAGTGGGCTCCTTCCATGGCGGGGGTCTCGTCATCGCCGGGCCCGACAGTCCGCACCGCCTCATCGCACGCACCCGGGCGGACTACCTGGTCGCCATCGCCGAGAACGACGACCAGAAGGAACCCCAGGCCAAGGACGTCCTGCGCGCCGCCTTCCGGGCCGCCGGCCGACCCGCAGAAGTCGAGGTCTACGCTGGGGCCCAGCACGGCTGGTGCGTGCCCGGATCGGCCGTCTACAACCCCGAGGCCGCCGAGCGCGCCTGGTCAGCCCTCCTCGCCCTCTACCGCCGCCGCCTCGCCTGACCGGCGGCCGCGCCGGGCGCGGAAGAATCCCTTCAGCAGGCTGGCGGACTCCGCCGCCAGGACCCCGCCCGAAACCTCCGGCCGCCAATGGCAGGTGGGCTGGTCAAAGACACGCGCCCCATGCACGACGCCGCCGCCCTTCGCGTCCTCGGCGCCGAACACCACCCGTCCGATCCGGGCGTGGCTGATCGCCCCGGCGCACATGGGGCAGGGCTCCAGGGTCACGTAGAGGGTCAGGCCGGTCAGCCGGTAGTTGCCCCGCTTCCGGGCCGCGGCCCGCAAGGCGCGGATTTCTGCGTGCGCGGTTGGGTCGGACTCACCGATCGGGGCGTTGCCCGCCGCCGCGACGACCTCGCCGGTGGCCGGATCGACCACGACGGCGCCCACGGGGGTCTCCCCCCGGTCCGCGGCGGCTTGCGCCTCGGCCAGCGCAATGCGCATGTACTCCGGATCATGGTCCACGATCCGTTACGAACCCCTGGCGGCGACGAAGGTCAATCCCCGGAGGGTGGCGGCGAGCGCATCGCCAAGGCCCTGGCCCGCGCCGGGGTGGCCTCGCGCCGCGAGGTGGAGCGCCTGATCGCCGAGGGTCGGGTCGCCATCAACGGCCGGACCCTCACGACCCCGGCCGTCCGGATCGAGGCCGGCGACATCCTCACCGTCGACGGCGAGGTGGTGGGCGACGCCGAGCCCGTCCGCCTGTTCCGCTACCACAAGCCCTCGGGCCTGGTGACCTCGCACAAGGATCCCCAGGGCCGGCCCACCGTCTTCCAGGCCCTGCCGCCCGGCCTGCCCCGTCTGATCTCAGTGGGCCGGCTGGACCTGGCCACCGAGGGCCTACTCCTCCTGACCAACGACGGGGGCTTGGCCCGCAGCCTGGAGCTTCCCTCGACGGGCCTGGTCCGCCGCTACCGGGCTCGCGCCTTCGGTCGGATCACGCAGGACCGGCTCGACGCCCTGAAGTCCGGAGTGACCGTAGAGGGGGTCCGTTACGGGCCCATCGAGGCGGTGATCGACAAGGCCAGGGATGGCGCCAGCGGCGCCAACCTCTGGATCAGCGTCACCCTGTCCGAGGGCAAGAACCGCGAGGTCCGCAAGGTGCTGGAATCGGTGGGCCTGAAGGTCAACCGGCTGATCCGGCTCGCCTACGGCCCCTTCGCCCTCTCCACCCTGCCGCCCGGAGAGATCGAGGAGGTGGGGCCGCGGGTGATCCGCGAGCTCTTCAGCAACCTGATCCCGCCTGAGGACCTGCCCCGGGGCGACAAGCCGAAATGGAGCCGCCGGGCGCCCGTATCCGAGAAGCGCCGGGAGGGCGCCGGCGAGGCCATCGTGTCCGCCGAGGCTCCCGAAACCCGCGGTCGCCCGGCCTACAAGGCCGGCTGGGCGCGGCCCAAGCCCAAGCCGTCGGGTGGGCGCCCGCCCCCGAAACCTGGATCCCGCAAGCCTGAGTCCTGGAAACCCGGGTCCCGCAAGCCCGACGCCGAACGCGCCGGCAAGACCGACATCAGCCGGTCCTCGACGGCGCCCAGGGCGCGTCCGGTCAAACCTTCCGGATCTCCACCGGCCGGCGGGCGCCCTCCAGGGCCGCGCGGGCCGAATCGGTCGCCGTCACCTCCAGGAAGGCCCGGCGCTCATCGGAAAGGCCCTCCGAAAGGGGGCGGTCGAGGGCCGCGCGGGTAAGCCGCTTGGCGGCGGCGATACCCTCGGCCCCGCGTCCCTCCCATTCGCGCGCCATCTCCAGGGCTCGGGCCAGCGGGTCAGCCGCCAACTCGTGCACCAGACCGATGACGTGGGCCTCGGCGCCCGTGAAGGTCAGGCCGCGCAGGATGATCTCCAGGGCCCTGGCTTCGCCCACGACCCGCGGCAGGCGCTGGGTGCCGCCCCCGCCCGGGAAGATACCGATCCGCGTCTCGGGCAGGCCGATCGACTCCGCTTCCGGAGTTGCGATCCGGAGATCGCAGGCCAGGGCCAGCTCGAAGCCGCCGCCCTGGCAAAGCCCGTTGATGGCCGCGACCACCGGCTTGTCCGCCGCAGCAATGATGTCCGTCAGCTCCAGGAAGCCAGGCGGCGGCGGAGGCGCATCGGCGCGCGAAGATGCGGGCGGCGGGCCGTCCTGCAGCCGGGCGCTCAGATCGGCCAGCTCGTCCACGTCGTAGTGCCGGATGAAGATACCGGGCACGCCCCCGGTCAGGATCAGGCAGCGTACGGACGGATCGTCCAGGGCCGCCTTGGCCTCGGCGTACATCTGTCGGGCGCCGGGCGCGGTCATCGTGCCCCAGGGCGGGTTGGCGTAGGTCAGGACGACCGCCGCCCCCTTGCGTTCGCGGGTCACCAGGCTCATCAGGACCTCCCTGTCCGTTTCCATCCCCGGTCACCCTAGACCCGACCAAGGCCCGCCCGCCATGCGCATTGTCTCCGGCGCCCTGAAGGGCCGCAGCCTCGCCGCCCCGCCGGGGCAGGGCACCCGCCCCACCTCCGACCGCGCCCGGCAGGCTGTCTTCAACATCCTGGAGCACGCCGCCTGGGCCCCGCCCCTGGCGGACGCCCGGGTCATCGACCTCTTCGCGGGTTCGGGCGCCCTGGGCTTCGAGGCCCTCTCCCGGGGCGCGGCCTTCTGCCTCTTCGTGGAGACCGAGGCCGCCGCCCGGGGCGCCATCCGCGACAACGCCGAGGCCTTCGCCCTGTTCGGGCGCACCCGGATCCACCGCCGCGACGCGACGGACCTGGGGGTGCGCCCCGGCGCCGACGGCCCGGCCTTCACCCTGGCCTTCCTCGACCCGCCTTACGGCCAGGGCCTGGGCGAGACCGCCCTCGCCCGCCTGCGCGAAGGCGGCTGGCTGGCCCCCGGCGCCCTCGCCGTCCTGGAGACCGGCGCCGGCGAGCCCACACCCGAAGCCCCGGGCTACACCCTCCTGGACGCCCGCACCTGGGGCGCAGCGAAGGTCTGGTTCCTGCAGCTGGAGGCCGGGGAAGGGTAGGCGGGCCGCCTGGAGGCCGCCGCCGGATTGGGCCTGTCACAAATCCGTTCTAGGGTGTCCGCCGCCTTTCGCGGAGGTCCCATGTCCCACGCCCCGCCCCCGTCACGCCGGGGTCTTCTCCTCTCCCTCGCCGCGGGCGCAACCAGCCTCGTTCCCGCCCGGCGGGCCAAGGCCAACGCCGTCTTCACGGACTTCCCCTTCCAGCTCGGGGTCGCGGCGGGTGATCCCGCCGAGGACGGCTTCGTGATCTGGACCCGGCTGGCGCCGCGCCCCCTTGAGACCGGCGGCGGCGTACCGCCAGTTCCGGTTCCCGTCGTCTGGGAGGTGGCTGCCGACCCGGGCTTCACCCAGATCGTGCGACGGGGCGAGGCCCTTGCCCGCCCCGAGCTCGGACACTCCGTCCATGTGGAGGTGACCGGTCTGGAGCCGGAGCGGGACTACACCTACCGCTTCCTGGCCGGGGGCGAGGCCTCCCCCCCCGGCCGCGCGAAGACCGCCCCGGTGCGGTCGGCCAGTCCCTCCCGGGCGCGCTTTGGCGTCGTTGGCTGCCAGTCCTACGAGCAGGGCCTGTACACCGCGCACCGCAAGGTCGCCGAGGAGGCCCTCGACTTCATCTATTGCTATGGCGACTACATCTACGAGGGCCGCGGTGCGGCCGCCCCGCCCCGGCCCGGGTCCCCCCGCGCCCATCTCGGCGGGGAGATCTACTCGCTGGACGACTACCGCCGTCGCTACGCCCAGTACAAGATGGATCCGGACCTTCAGGCCAGCCACGCCTCCGCCGCCTGGTTCTGCACCTGGGACGACCACGAGATCGACAACAACTGGGTCGGGGAGAAGGACCAGGACGGGACGCCCCCCGAGGTTTTCAACCTCCGCCGGCAGATCGCCCTGCAGGCCTATTACGAGCACATGCCCCTGCGGGCCTCGTCCTTTCCCCGGGGCGTCCGGATGCAGGTCTACC
>Ga0315900_10009373_pt1 | contig 12416 bp, 12 predicted proteins | sample LakEriMetagenome_FD_203521 | JGI IMG/M metagenome (GOLD analysis project Ga0315900, IMG submission 203521) | Freshwater fungal communities from buoy surface, Lake Erie, Ohio, United States - Buoy 12 MA114 | ecosystem: Environmental > Aquatic > Freshwater > Lake > Lake biofilm | place: USA: Lake...
GTATGTACCATTGTCAGCAGCACCACCAGAGTAGTTACCTGCAGGAAGTACACTTCCCATACCGTTCATTACACCTAGAGAGTTATAAGCTCCAGCAGACTCGTTTAATGAGTGAAAGTGGCAATATTTAGATAACCACTCTACCTTTGAACGATCCGTCATACCGGTCTTACTCTCGATAATTGGAGACCACGTTTCGTAAATCTCGTTTTCGTTTAAGAGTTGCATTTTGTTAGATTATTTTTTAAATCTTTTTTCTAACTCTGCTGCTATATTCTGCATGTAAGAGTTACTTACTCCAGTGTTAACAGGGTTGTTAGTGTTTTGAGATTCGTTTAGCGATTCGTAAGAATTTGCTTGTGCTGGTCTAAGTCCTCTAGTTTTCCAGAAGTTGTTAATTTGGTAAGGAGTCTCTAATTTGTAGAATTTGCTTTGAGCAATAATTGCCCCTTTTTGCGATTCATTTAGAGAGTTCCAAGCCGGAACTAAATCAACTGGAATCATATCTAGGAATTTTTCTCCAGAACTAGCTTGTTCAGCTAAAGCGGATCCCATAATTTGAACTACATCCGTACCCGAAGTATAGTTCTGCTCGTTAAGAGCCTTAGCGACCTTTTGTTTTTCGGCCTCGTTCAAGGATAAAAAGCCTTTCTTAGTCCTGTCATCAACAAGCTTTAGGAAAGCATATTTATTTTCGTTTATGATCTGATCTGTTTTTGTTGTGTTAACAGATTCGATTAATTTATCAACTTTTGATGAAAGATCTGTATAATCTCCAGAGAATCCTGAAGTTCTTCTTCCTTCGTTAATAGACTCATTCACGTTTTGTGAAAGATTCTTTTTTGTTTTGTTTCTGTTAATAGATTCAGCTAAATACTCAGTGTAATCGATACCAGATTTAACTTTTTCAGCTATATAATCAGAATAGTTAATATTACCATTTAATTTTTCTCCTAGGTAATCAGAGTAAGAAATGTTTTGATCTAATTTCTCTCCTAAGTAGTCAGAATAAGTAATGCTCTTATCAAGATTTTCTCCTAAGTAGTCTGAGTAGGAAATATTTCTGTCTAAGTTTTCAGCTAAGTATTCAGAATAAGAAATATTCTTGTCTAAATTCTCTGCTAAATACTCAGAGTAAGAAATATTCTTGTCTAAGTTTTCTCCTAGATATTCTGAGTAAGAAATATTCTTGTCTAAGTTTTCAGCTAAGTATTCAGAGTAAGAAATGTTTCTATCTAAATTCTCTGCAAGATACTTGCTATAAGCAATATTGTTATCAAGATTTTCTGCGATGTACTCAGAGTAAGAAATGTTTCCATCAACATGCTCAGCTAAATATTTAGCATAAGTAATTGATTTATCTAAATTTTCAGCTAAATATTTGTTATAAGAAATAGATCCTTCTAAATTTTCAGCTAAGTAATCTCCATATTTAATAGCAGATTCTAAATTTTCTGCTAGATACTCTGAATATTTTTCTAATCTTTGTATTCTTTCTTCTAAAGCACTATCATCAGAATAATTGCCAGTAGATGTTCCTCTAGAAACTGATCTCATCTCATTTTTCAAAGAATCCATCTCTTTTTTAAGGATTAATGAATATTCGTTTAGCTCTTCTGCAGTGACAAAGTTATTGTCCATGTTTCTTGAATTATTTGTGTTTTCTTTTAAAAGTCTAGAGATTTTCTCCGTATCTTTTATTCTATATATCTGCGTGTTAGAATTTTTTCTAAGTCCAAAACTTTCATTTATGTTAGTTAAGGAAGAAATAATTGAATCTTTTACTGATTCAGAAGGAATATGAGATCCTAAACTTTCATAAACTCTTTCTAATTGAGCATTTTCAAAACCAGGATCAGCAACTAAATCGTAAGTAAAAATTTTCTTAATCTCAACTTTTTTATTCTCTTTTACGTTACCAGCTGCTCTAGAAGATATAGAAATAGGTATACCTGCATCGATTAAGCTTTTAGCTATTTTCCCTGCTGGAGTATCTAGAAGTTTAACTTTGATCTTTACATTTCTGTTTGATTTATCGTATGAAAGATCCGTGATAACGTGAGAAATATTTTTAAGTGAGACATCAAACTCTTTAGGGTGATCTAATTCACCAAGTAAACGATTCTGATCGATTTTCTTCTTAAGATAATCTAAGTGTGGTAGATATTCATTCTCTTCATATATTCTATGATTTGAGTTTTCAACCCCAAAGACAGCTGCAACACCCTCAAGAAAATAATCTCCTCCTTTTTTCTCTGTTCTAAGACTATGAGAAGATTTCTCTAATATTAATACGTAATCTAGGTTCTTTTCCATTTTTGTTTTTTTATATATCCGATTATTCTTCAGATTTTTGTTCCTCTCCAGCTTCTGCTGAAGCACCAACCTCAGCTACTACACCATCAGTGATTTCCTCCATGTTTTCTGATAACATTTCAAGATCTTCTTCCGTTATGTTTTTAAGATTCTCTGTTAACTTTGGTTCGTTAGCATTTAGTTTTCCTAGTGCTGCAACACAAGCGTCTTTAGCGTCAACAAATTCAATAGGAACACCGTTTGTAGGATCTTTAGTTTTGAAAGATTTAGGGAATCCTGGAATTGTATCCATATCTGTAACTACATCTTTAAAGAATCCTCCTAATCCTTCGGATGTGATTGAAGCGATGTCTCCTTCTAGACTTCCGCCTCCTAAAGTTCCGTACTGTCTCTTGATTAGATTCCAAACAGATACTGCTTTACCGTCTCCTGTGTCTGTGAAAGTACCTCTACAAAGAATAAGTGTTGAGTAGATTGCTAGTATATCCTGTGATGATACTGTTCCACCTAAGCTGTTGTATAATCCTCTTGCCATAGCTCTTACTGCTATTTCTTCGATGTACCCGTTAAATACTAGGATTGTAACAGCCTTTCTGTCGTTTCCAGCCCATTTTGCTACTGCAGAACCTCCAACAGTACCTACCGTTAGTACTGCTGCTCCCGCTCCAGTTGTTACTAATCCTGCTGCTGCAGATCCTGCTCCTGCTAATCCACCTGCTCCTAAAGAGGAAGCGCCTATTAAAGTTCCTCCTACAGGAACTGCTATACTAGCTGCACCTGCAGTTGCAACTACTGCGGTTGTTATAAGACCAGCAACTACTGCGCCCTTAGCTATACCTCCCCACCATTCACTCCAGCTTTCATCGTATAGTAGAGAATATGCTCCATCGTTAACTGGTTTTAATCCTTTCCATTTTATCTGTTCTCCTGTTGCTCCTGTACTTCCTGTACCTCCTGTACCACCTGTACCTCCTGTACCTCCTCCGGTAGCTCCGACACAATCTAATACTTTACCTTGTTCTAGTGATTTCTTAACACAGTTATCAACGATTTTCTTCTGTTTAAGTACTGGATCTACGGGAGGAACATACCCAGTTGAACCTGTTGTAGTTTCTTCTGTTTTTCCTCTAAGTCTGTCAAAAACGTTTTGTTCATCTAAACTTTTAAAAGAGTAAGACTCCTCTACTACAGAATAGAAATCTTCAAATGATAATACGGAAGAACTCTTAATTTCTTCTCTCTCTTGTATTTTTTCGTCTATGCTCATTTCTTCAAAATCATAATAAAAATTATTTCTTTCTATTATGATTGAAGTAACATCTACATCAGCACTAGTAAGAGCCATTATACCATCGTACATGTCCTGTGTTAGGTCTGACGTCAAAGCCTGGCCTGATTGACCTGATAAATAACCCCAAACTATATTTGTAACAGCTGCCGTACCTTTACCGTAAACATTGTCCTGTCCCCCAAATTTAGCTAGATATGTTTTAGCAGAAGGAATAAGATCCATGAGTTTTTTCTGTAATTCTCCTACTTGAGTACATTTCTTATTTAATGTTACAGGGAATTTACACTCTTTTAATGGAACCGGTGTAGGAGTAATTTTCTTTTTCTCTTCTTTTTTAACCACATCAACACATTTTCCTAATGTCTTATCATAAGTTTGTCCTGGAGGACATACTGGATCTGCAGTAGTAGTGGAAGTTTGAGGTATTTTTAAAACTCCTGCTTTTATTCTTTCGTATTCTTTTTTCTGTCTAATAATTTCATTTATTAGATCATCTTGTTTTCTTTTATATTCTCTAGCTTTATATTCACCTGTTGGTGTAACAATTTTTAGACCTCCTCTGTCGATCATTTGAAGATCTTGAGCCTTTTTAAGAAGTCCATCCGCTATTTCTTTGTATCTTTTAACGTCGGCGTTATCTTTTAATGTGGGTACATATTTGTCAGCATCGATCATACCAACAAAAGAAGTAGCAGCATCTAAAGACTCTTTTGATTTATTAAAAGCCTGTCCTCTGAATTCTGCGTCTGTTACATCAGCCTCTTCTCCTGTTTTTCTACCTTCCTTTACTATTAATCCCTTTTTAACTACCTCTCCAAAAAGTTTCGGATTGGTCTTTCTCATCTGATTTTCTCTGTCTTGGATACTATTAGTGAAGTTGTTTAATACTTTGGCGATCGTATCATTCTTAATACTTTTAAATAATTTAGGATCTCCAAGGACTGCTTCTACTTGCCCGCTTAATAAGCTATTAATCATTCTTATGTTGGATTCATAAGAGATTTTTTGAGCTGGATCAAGTACAGATAATGATTCTAAAAAAGATAAAATATATTGTCTGAAAGATCCAAAATTCTCTGTCCCTAAAATTTTAGTCTTGATCCCATCAAATCCTCTAACAGTTTTAGCGTCTTCCATTTTAGATGAAAGAAGTAAACTAAACATAGTATTTAGTGAGGTAACAACGGATGTCATAACATCCACTGCTTTTTCTTTTTTCGTTTGTCTTTCTTCCTCGTTTAAAGAATTTTTTAAATTCTCAAAAATTGGGTTAAATCCGCCGTAAATGTCTTTTTTCATGTTATTATTCATTGTATATATTTGAATATGCTTTAGAGATTAACTCTATTATCTTTTCTATATATCCTTCGTTTCTTAATTTTTTAAATGCTAGGTTTTCCACAGAAAATTCACCCTCTCGAGCCAACCCCTCCTTACGCATTTTCATTATTTTTCTTTTAACGTCTAAAGCATGATTATATACTTCAACCTCTGATGTATTAGTGAAATTAGAAGTGTTCATTAGATTTTCCATCGCTAAAATATCAGAAACTATTCCCTGGAATTTTTTATCCACATCCTTATAATCTATTTCTGGTGGATTATATTTAGGAACTCTAATCCATTTATTATTCATTAAAGAAAATAAACCGGAAGCAGTGTGAGGCTCGTTTATGCCCTGAACATAAAGTTCAACGTCATATCCTCTAATTTTTATTTTGTGCCTAAGATTCCATATAAACCTTACTCCATCTACTGCCTTTTTAACAAGCTCGATGTTATCGTCTATTTCATTAAAGTCTATTAAAACATGTACGTCCAGATCAGATTTCTCTGTCCAGTTATAATTGGCTAAAGATCCTGTTAATTGGATATCTTTTATCTCCGCTAAAAATCCTAAAGACTCATAAAATTCCTCGGCAAGGTTTAAAAGCTTCTTTCTTATTTGAGGATCGAATTCGTAATTTTCAGCACTGGTATCATCTGGTAGATCTTCACTAAATTTTTTCCAAAAAGAAGAATTCAACTTCTTCTTATAGAAGTCGTCCCTTTCTTCACTCTCTAAGATCCAAGCGGAAAAATTTAGAATATTCTTCAAATCTGGGAATAATTTACACTATATATCCCAGATCTTATTTATTACGAACTGATTTCTTTGAAACAATTCATAGTGCAAACAACATCCTGTTCACAGTAATCCTTTATGGATTCTATTGCATCACCCCCACTCCAATAGTATGAGTGTACTTGTGAACCCTCCATGTTATCTTTAGAAGTAGGTACTCCTAAAACGTGTGAAATGAGGTCCAGTGAAGAAAATGTTTGTCCCCAAGATCCAAAAGCAAATATTTCTGCTAAATCGAGAAATGCAGTTTCCCAGGGTTTTTTGTTCCATGTTTGTATAATAGGATCCGGTGTTATTTTATTAATCAGCATTCTTTTGCCTAAATAAGGCACATCAAAATTCTTTATATTTTGTCCTGCTAATTTATATCCCTTTGATCTGGAGTTAGCAAGAATCTTATTGCTTTTTTCTAGTATATCTTTTTCGTCCTCTCCATAAAAACTAGTAATTCTTTCTATGCCTTCCTGAGTAAATACTCCAAAGCTAACACAAACAACTCTCCCGAATTCTGGATGTAGTGAAGATCTATTTAGCCATAAATCATTAGGATCTGTTGATTCTCCTGGCTCAGCTTGTTTTTGGAGCCACTTGCATCTTTTAACCCAAAGCTCTGCTAGATGTTTATCATTCTCTTTTAGCTCTTCTAAAGTGCTGTAAAGACCTGCGGTTTCTATATCGAAGAATATAGAGTTTTCTAATAGCGATTTATTTAACATAGAGATATATAGATTATATGGAAAAATACGGGTATAAGAACATCAGTTCTAAAAACGAATTTGAAAAGGCTGCAAAAAGAGACGGAAGAGTTAATCATGGTCCAGTAGAAGGAGATGAGCTTACTACTTATGGATTTGTAGACCTTAAGAAAAAAGGAGACTGGGGAATGCCAGGACAAACGAGACACTACGTTAAAACAGTTGACGATCTTATCAATGCTAACTCTAAAATGTCTAAAGAAATAAACAATAAGAGAAAGCCTAAAGGATACGTAGCCTGGTAACGCCATTACTTTATCCATTTCTGATTAATCCAAAAGGTCCTTCCTGTCGAATCCTTAAAAGGAAAGCATCTTTCTTTATTGTAATAGAATTTCATCCACGATTTAAAGTCTAGTCCTTCGTCGTTTATTTCCTCGTTGTTATACCAGTCTTTTAATCTTCCACCTCCCAGCACATAAGCTTCTTTTGGTATTTGTTTACATAAAGATAATACCTCAGGATTTTTTGTGATGTATTCCCTTGCACTTACTGTTGGATCTGAATCTATTCTTCCTAGAATTTCAGCTCTTAAATAATTACCAATCCCATTAAAATATTTTTGATCCATCAATGTCTCATAGATTGGTTTATCAAAAGCTCTCCTGTCAAGATTTCTTTTAATATTCTCTGAGAACTCATCAAACTCGCTTACTGGACAAGGGCCTCTCTCATCGTTCCATTCTTTTCCGATTTTCCATCTGGCAAATCTTCTCAAGTCGTACATATAAAGAAATCCCCCACCATCCGAGATAAATTTAAGATGTGTGTGTTTTGGCTCGTCTGCAGCTTTACCATATTTAAAATTTCCAGACATACCCATCATGAAAAATAGAGATATCTTTTCACCCCTGGAATTTCTAAAATCAATCCTCAGTTCCTTTCCTCTTGCTTGACTCGATATAGTTCCTCCAGAGGATATCAATTTATTGATTTCTGATAGATCTGTTTTAGATTTATGGACTGGGTTTTTTTCCACAAGAAAAAACCTTTCGTTACCACATTTATTATTTATGTGGTCGCTCATTATTTTTATTTCTGCTAATTCAGGCATAAAGCAAATGTAAGCAATTTCTAATTAGGATCTGGTAGATTGTTATCAAAAGCAACATCAACTATTAAATTATATGGATTTAGATCCTGAATTGATATTGTTTCCTCTTGATTTATTGGACAATAAAACATTATAGGATTGGATCTTTCCACCCACGTAGATGCTGCAAGAAAAAGACTTTCCTTATAAGTAAGTCCTCCTTGATTTGTTCTATGAGAGCTTGTTCTAAATATAATAGGTATTTTCTTTTCGATGTAGGTGAAAGAAAGAAGATCCTTAACGGAAAATAAACTAGGCTTTTCGTCGTTTATTATTGCTATTTGTTTCTGTATTCTCCATGGTAAGGTATCGAAGAATTTACAGAAATCTGCCATGCTTTTTTTTCTATTTCCGTTAGCTCCACCAATATGACAGATTAAAGGAACATCGAACCTTCCAGCATCGATTTCATCTATAAATTTACCTATCTTTAATATTTCTTTCTTTGCTTTTTTTCTAGAATCAGAGTCAGTAGAAACAACATGATTCTTACTCCTTATATAAAATGCTATCCTTATATTTAGGTCCTCCAGATAATGTAAAAATCTTTCTTTCTCTGGGTCTGTTACGTCTGTTGAAAGCTCAGTGTCTTTTTCTGATAGCTCTACAATAAAGAGATTATATCCCATTATGAGATAGCTTTTTATGCGATCGCAGATTATTCTAGATAGGGAATTGTCCTTGTGCTTTCCTTCCGGTATTCTTATAACAATACCATTTCTTATTGAATCCATACATTTTTTACCCTAAAAAGTAGATAAGTTTCTTATAGGGCATCGAATTGATCAAGATCCATTTTAGGCCAGGATTCTAATAGACTTATAGGGGAAAGGTTAGCAACTTTGACTCCTTTTTTTTCGAGATTAGTTCTTAGCACAGAATATTCATGGTCTATGCTTTTTATGTGCTTAGATAACTTGTGAGATCCTGTGTCTGCAAAGAAATGATCCTGTGTGAAGTCAACACCAACCATTCCTATTTTTCTAGCTCCGAGTTGGTAAGCTATTATTATTGCCATGTATGGAGAATTCATAGTGTAATCCACTGAGGTAAGGTTATCTAGATTTGGTGAATTTCTTTCTCCTATTTTTATTTTAGCTATGTGTGACGATCTAGTTATTGGGCCTGGATTATCTAAGTGTGTGAATATAACAGGACTTAAAGATTCTCTTACATATTCCCATCTACCTCTCATAAATGTTCTAAAATCGTTTACAACTACTAAAAAGTCAGGGGTTAGTATTCTTTCTATGTCATTAACTCCTATAACATAATATTTACTGAAATCCTTGTAATACTTTAAGGATGTACCACACCCAGCAATTATAAATGTTTCCCCGTAAAACTTGTTGGTGTAATTCGGATGTAAGCTGTTGCCCATATATGAGCTTTTTATCTTAGTTGTAATCCTTTCGCTTGTTTGGTTAGAATGGGTAACGGTATTCACATTAACGTTTTTACTTTCTTGAGTTTCGTTAGAATAATTATTGAAACTAAATGTCTTATTGATTGGATTTATTGCTTTTTCTCTACTAACCCTCAAAAGACTTCTCTTTCTTTCTATTGACATTATAAAAATCGGTTTATGATTGACTTAGCTTTGTCTGAATGTGTGTCTTTACATTCTCCATAAGATTTATCGCAAAGATGAGGAAAATGGTGTATCATCTGTTTTTTAGGCTCCATCTCATTTTTCAATTCGAGAAACAAAACAGCAAGTAGAGCTTTTAGATCAATGGGCTCTTCTGAAAGTTCAGGGTGGTAGCAAAAATAACAGAATGCTTCTGCTGCTTTTAATAGCTCCTTAAATGAGCCATTTATTGCAGACCTAGAGAAAGACATTAATTTTTCTTCAGGAGTGGCTAGAACTGAATTAAAGATCAAATTATCTTGTGGTATATCATCAACAAATCTTATCTTCCATCCTGTACCCATAGGACCTTCAACAGGCTCACCTTCCACATCAGTATACGGGTGATCTAATAATTTATTTTCTAAAGATCCCCAGATAATATTACCACCATTATATTTAAGGTTCTGTGCATTTTTTTCTCTTGAGCTTATTCCCATACCCATAACATTTTTTGTGTTTCCCCTGTCTTCACAAAATTCTATAGATCCTGGTATTAGTGTGTAAGTTGTTTTATCATTGAAGGCTTGGATTTTTATTAGATATGATTTACCATCCGTCGATTTAGATGTTTCTATTATTTCTCCTTCTACCTTTTTACTTTTCCCTTTAACCTTACCTTTTACTATATCGCCAATTTGAAAAACAGAATCTTTAACCAATAAACTAGGATCTGCGTCTCGACCAACTGCAAGGGATAAATCTGTGTAAGCCTTATAGTTTACTTTAAATACCCCATTAGAGCTATTGAATCCGTCACCATTTATAGATTGTGCAAATTGTTCGTCTATTCGTTTAATTACTCTTTTCATTTCTGTTTCTTATATACCTCGATCAGATCTCTAAGTTTTGACGCTAGCTCATAATTTTCCTCCGACAAAGCTCTTTCCATTTGTTTTTGTAGATCTACCGTCTCTGGTTTTTCGTCTACCTCTTCGTCAGTCATCACCATTTCTTTCGAAACAACTATCATTGGCGAGAAATAAACCTCTAGCATAGATTCCATGATTGGAATAAATGTGCTTTCTCCACTTTCAATCTCTTTTCCATTTTCGTCTATCTCTGGGATTTCCATTTCCCATTCACCATTGACCCATATTACATTCCATGGGCCATAAGCATATTGTGAGATATCGTTTTCAACTACGTGATTTATCACATGGAGCACCTCATCTTTTATATGCTCGTCTGTTAGTTTAGTCTTTTTATCCAGTTTTTTTATTCCTGGAATCTGTGTAGTCTCTTTTCCGATCGTCCTTCCCACCAATTTATAAAATTTATGGATTAAGGCCCAATCGATGGTGTCTATGACCCTGTTGATCAATACTTTATTTTTTTCTGATATCACCATTTGTCCTTTATTAATTTTAGTAAAATACTAAGAAAGTGTTCCATTGTTGGTGGGATCTTTTTCTCCACACTATTATATATCCCTAAGAAAGGAGATATAAACTTAAATACGGTAATTAAAGTACTATTGGGTTCTCGTCAGCCAGAATTCTATGAATTCGTCTACTGTCTTATCGTCTATTTTTTGTAACTCCTCTAAATGGCCTCTAGCTAGATCTATTGTGGAATTTGCCCATGCTATATCTTCTAAACCATAAGCCACACCAAACATTTGTATTGGATTGTTTAATCTGTATTCGGTGGGAGTCATTTTTAAGCTATATGAGGATGATTCAGTAAAAGCGTTATTCCATTCCTCTTTTATTTTTTCTTCTCTTAATATTATTGCTTTGCAACCACAAAGAATTGCTGCTAGCGTTAAAAAGCTCTTCTGATCATAAGTGAGGAAGTATTCGTGTTCATTAAATTTCTCCCTCAAATAATCATAGCATCCTGATGTTTTCCAAGAACTAAGATCAGTTGAATTAAATTTAGAAACAAATTCATTCGCCCCATCCGGAGTGTTTTTGTGAAATATATGACAGAATCCTTTTCTTTCTTTATTGCTAGTTATATAGAGATCGTTAAATCTGTAGTCGAAAACAGTTAGTTTTTTATCGTCATTCTTATTCCTAAATGTGTTAAAGTTACCAAAGTTAAAGTAGACATCATCGTAAGCATAATCATCTTCTATAGGAAGTTCTGTGTGATATAGGATCCATCTACAAACGTGCTTGGTCTGGTAGGGATTTCCTCTTGTTATTTGTGGATATATGGAAATTGTGTTTCTATAGGGGAACTGTATATTTTCCCAATGGAAGACAGTGGGTACTCCGTTGGAATACTCAGATCCAACGGAATGTATTCTTTTAATGTTCTCGTGTGGGAATTGTGGATCGGTAAAAATGTAAACGTTGTGTCCCCTCTCAGCGAGTTTATATGCTAGCATGTGCATTGCAACTATTCCCCCCGTTAATGCCTCACTATAAGAAACATGAACACCGACTAAAAAATTTAATTTCTTTCCGTCATCGTGTATTACCATAATTTATCATTTTAGATGGAACACCTACGTATGTCCCTCGTGTTTCTATATTTTTTACAGCGACACTATTTGCTCCTAATATAACGTCATCTACGATAGATTTTTTTTCTATTACTGTGGAATTAGTTCCCATGTACACTCGATTACCTATAGTAGCATTTCCTGAAACTATTGCACCCGGCATCATGCTAAAAAAATCACCTATATTTGAATCGTGTCCTATATGATTTCCCCTATTTAGTATAGCATGTCTGCCTATTTCTATTCTAGTCGTTAATATCGAATAAGCACCAATAAAAGATCCCTCGCCTATTTTAATATCTCTGTCCATTATTAGAGCGGTAGGATGTACAAAAGAAAAATATCTGGTTTCTTTTGGGAGTTTTTGTACAATGCTTTCTCTACTCTTACAGTCTGCAATTGCTATCATTAGCTCAAATTCATTAGGATCAAAAGAACTTATCGGTCGGGTATCTGGAGAAGAAAAAGCATCATCAACAAAGAATTCAAAATTATCTCCCATTTGTACAGCAGCTTCTCTTGCATGCCCACCAAATCCGAATATTGCTTTTTTCATCCTAATTATACTTATCTTTTGTATATCTCAAACTTAGATAAATCTGGATAAGGCAATTCTAGATCCTCGTTGGACTTTTTAGTACCGTCCATATTGTAGAATTGGTTCATTAATAACAATCCCCTAGCTGCAAGTTCTGGCATCATATAGAAATTCCACCCAAGCATATCAAAATGATCGTCATGATACGAGCAC
>Ga0315900_10009374_pt1 | contig 12416 bp, 8 predicted proteins | sample LakEriMetagenome_FD_203521 | JGI IMG/M metagenome (GOLD analysis project Ga0315900, IMG submission 203521) | Freshwater fungal communities from buoy surface, Lake Erie, Ohio, United States - Buoy 12 MA114 | ecosystem: Environmental > Aquatic > Freshwater > Lake > Lake biofilm | place: USA: Lake...
GCTACTCGCAAATTTCGTATTCGGCACAATAGGACAAGAGAGACCAAGACATTCTTAGCCGGAAATGGAACTCTAATCATCATGGCAGGCACCATGCAGCAATATTGGCAACACGAGGTTCCCAAAACAAAATTAAAAGTCGGCGAGCGTATCAACTTGACTTATCGGCAGATCTCGAAGGGAGCTACGGAATGAGGAAGCTGACCATCGCATTTTTGCTAGGCCTCATGGCAATTGGAATTGCCGCTGGCGAAGATACGCCAGCCTTCAGAATTACGACTAGGCGGTCCAGCGATCGAGTTGAAGTGAAGTACACCGACAAAAAGGCCGTGTTCGTCGTTCATAGTCCCATTGGGATCAGTGGTGCTACCATTGAGCGAGTGACAGAACGATGGCCTGACACGATCGTAATCCAATTGAGATTGAAAGGGCTGGAGAGTTTCAAATTGACTGCTGAGAAACTAAAGCTCGAAGCTTCCGTATCGAGTCACAACGGAGATCAAAGGCTCTGGAAAGATGGGAACGAAGACGCTCTTCTCGACTCGAAAAATCCATCCTGGATGGAAATTCTTATCAAGAGCGCTGATGGCAAAGCCACGAAAACGATTCCATTGAATGAAGGCTGCTTTGAGATGCAACTACCCAAGTCTTTTTCTGAGGGCAATCCAAAAACCCTCACTCTAACTTGGATCGACTTCTACCGGAATTGATCCGAAAGAGCCAGATTCGAACTCTCATCTAGTTAGTAAATCCGTGCGAACTGTTCCTTGGCTCAACACGAGCGGACGGCCAATAGGTGTTTGTAACTCCCTTGAGATCTCAACGCCAAAGGTCGACAAAAGCGTTGCATGGAGATCCTCAATCGGCACGGGGTTCTTTACTCTCAAGAAAGGATCCTCATCCTGTTTGACTGCTTCACTGGATGTCTCACCATAAACGAATCCTCGACGAAATGGCCCTCCAAATACAACGGTACTAAAGCCTGTAGTCCAATGGTCTCTGCCATCTGCGATATTGATTTGCGGAGTCCGTCCAAACTCACCTCCACAAACAAGAATTGTCGAGTCCAGCAATCCACGGTTCTGAAGCTCCGTTACTAACCCATGCAGCGCAGCATCCAATATTTCACAACGACCGCTATGAAGAAGATGGTTTTTTGCATGCGTGTCCCAGCCAGACAATTCTACTTCCACGCAGCGAACACCTTGCTCCACTAACCGTACCGCCGCTAAGCATCCGCGTCCAAAAGGTGTGTCCCCGAATTTGTCCTGCGTCTGTTGCGTTTCCTCCTTGATCTGGAACGCTTTGATCTGAGAGCTAGCCATCATCTTTGTCGCCCTATTGGTCGACGATTGCTGCATCGTTCGCGTCTCGTCCAAATCTCTTAACCGCCCACGTCGAAACTCTCTTTCAACAATCTGTTCCAAATCGGTCAGGCGCTTGGCGACTCGCTCACTGTCAATGGGACTTTGAAGATTGGCGATGGGGTCACGTGGATCACCGACAAGAAACGCATCGTGCACCGCCCCCATATACCCGCCACGGGCTGGCCATTGGCTGCTCAGTATGGAAACATGTCGAGGTATCTCGATATTGCCCTTGCTTTGATGGCAAAGTACCGCACCGATCGACGGGTGAATTAACGTTGGATCCGGTCTCCAGCCATTCTTCATCGTGTACGAAGCTCGTTCATGGTCCCCCTCTTTGGAGACCATAGACCGCACTAGCGTTCCTAAGTGCATGACTTCTGCGGTTCGCGGTAGTAAATTGGAAATTTGTAGCCCCGGTAGACTTGTTGCAATGGCTTTCGTCTCGCCACCGATCTTTGTGTTTGGATGCGGATCAAACGTTTCAAGCTGGCTTGGGCCTCCCTGCATCCAGAGAAAGATAAGACTCTTGGCGTCGCCTTTCAACGAATGGCTCTCTTCCGCACGCGCGATCGCTTCTGCAACGTCAGTCCAGCCACTGAACAAACCAATCCCAGTTGCCGCGGAAGCAGAGCGGATCAGCGTTCGACGGTACATCGATTGAAATGAACTGCACTCCACTTCGCTATGATCGGCATCTAGTGGTTCCATAAAAACTCCGTACTGTTCAGTAGAGTCCAAAATATATCTTCGACAACATTCGCTCGTCCGGCTGTCCCTGATGCTTTTAGCTTTTCGCAAAACGCATTGAGTTCACTACCCGAGGGTTCTCGATTGAGAACGGAAAGATAGATTGCTTTCACAGCGATCAGATCGTCTTTTGTCTGCTCCGCAATCCGTGTGGATGCGTTCATGATGGGATTATTCTTGATGCGTTCTTGCGTATATGTGCCGTTCATCACGAGCAAACGTTGAGGAATCGTGATCGCGCTTTCCTGAAACTCATCATCCCCCTGATCTCCGTAGGCTTTTGTAAAATCGTTGACGCCGCCGAACAATTCGAGCTTCGAAATGATCGAGCTATCTTCGTCAATTGTCTTTAGCCTTGCCGCTTGATGTATGGACGCTGCCACTTGTTCTGGGCGCAGTTGGGTTAAGGGGAAGACTGCCCATAGTGCCTCATGTTCTTCCGTGGGCTCCGAGGCACTCAATCTGGAGTCACGCTGAAAGGCTTTTAACTGCGATAGAACTCGAATCAGTCTCTTCCAGTCATACCCATGCTCGATAAAGTCGTTGGCCACCGCTTCGAAGCCAGGCGGAAATGGACCCGCTAACGGTACATTATCGATCTCAGCAAACCATGGTCTTCCGAACAGAATCGCCCAAGTTCTGTTAACTGCCGCCCTAGCGAAGGCCTTGTTCTTTGGATGTGTTACCCAAATCGCTAATTTTTCTCTTGGGCTTCCGTGCTCGGGGAGCAATTGTCCATCGTACGGAACCTCGGGTGATACACTTTGTTCTACGGACTCATCTAAGTAGCGAACGCGATAATCACGGTCCGTATTGCGTAACCCTACGAATGGGTTTTCCATACGTGTCCCCGCAAAAAATGATGCCAGTTGATGAAAGTCTTTCTGTTGGCCAGTCCGCATCGCAGCAACGGTTTGGCCATCGATAAAATCTTCCGCCTTGCCAGACTCCGTGAACTGCACGTTTCCCAAGTAGTCTTGATGGCATTGCAGGCAATCGATTCTCTGTGCGAGGAACGCTCTTGAGGTACGCCCAGCTAATCGGATGACATCCGGTTGTTTCTGGTCGTTCTCGTCCATGGTTGCCGTTAAGAAGTTCACTTGCGGCGAATCCGTCCAGGAACCAGTGGCGGTAATCAATTGTCGAACGATTCGATCATAGGGCACGTTCTCGGCAATTTGATCCGCTATCCAGTCCACATACATCCGGCGACGAAACAACAAAAACGGACCATTGTTCGTACCAACCGTTGCACGCGTAAATCGTTCTGCGAGATAATCTGCACTGCGGCGGTCGGAAAGCAAATAGTCAGCCCACCAGCCGACGCGATCTTCTTCGGGCACTTTTTCCAAAACACGAATGTCTTCTAGCGACAATCCATTGCCAATCAATGCCAAGCTTAGTCGCCGACAGATTGTCTTCCAGTCTGCTGCATCCGATGATGATAAAGTAGCCAGTTCGATAGCTTGGTCCATTTCGCGGTCGACATCGCGAACGATTTCATGAAAGGATTGCTCCCGAGGGAAAGTAGCTCGCTCGGATCGAGCGCTGAGTCGTGGCCGAGGCGAAGTAGCCCAAACCACAGATCCGATTAGCGTCAAACCGCAAACCAAGAATAACACTCGTTTTCGCCATCTGTGCCGCGTTGCACCCGAAGTCGAGGTTGTGAGAAGCAATCTCTGCGGGGGAGCCATTAAGATTGGCGGCGGTTCCACGCTCGAAGGAAGAATCGGCGGAATAGAATTCATTTTCTTGCCATCCACTCGAGGGTCAAACGAATCTGAACTATTCGTAGGTGTCTGTCAAAGCTTGGGGAAGATCTGATCTAATATCTCCCTTTCCGAGCGATTTGCTAAATAACTCTTCAATCTTTTTGCCATGCAGATCGGTCTTCGCGGTGGAAAAAGACAGATACACAGCACGAGCCGCCAAGTCGGTTGGTTCTGTGGTACTAAGAGTGAGGTCTAGCAATCCAAACGCGATTCCCATGGGAACTTCCGACCACAGATAGGTTTTGTTTTCGCCTGAAACTCGCACAACGACTGACTCTGACTTTACTTCTACAATGCTAACTCGGCTTTTGCCAACAGTAATGACATCAGCCCCACGGGTTTTCGTGCGAGCTTCCTTCATTGCATCGATTGCAATTCGGTAGAGTTGGCCGAGTTGATCGAGACGCTTTTGCTTGGCAGTTCGAGAGTCTCCCAGGGAAAGCGCTAGTGCAGATTCCATCGATTTCTCAAATGTATCGAAATCCAGCTTTTGTAAGGCCGCTTTGCCTTCCGTCATCGCTTTCGCCCATTGAGCCAGATTCTTCGGATCAGGCATCGTCTCGGGCATTGCTGGGGTGGTTGACATGCTCTGCGGACTCGATGGAGTCTCAACGGAAGGCTTCATCGTATCGGTTGACATTGGATCGACCGGTAGAACTGCGTTCGGCGTCGTTGCTTTGGTACTCATGGCAGCGCCATCGCTCATGGATAGCGGTGTTCCATCAAAGCCATCACCACCGTTTGACTCAGTCTCTTTGTTCACCCTAGGAAGATTGGAACGCATTGGAGCTTTTGACTCCGCAATGGCTTCAATCGATTCCTTGCTTTTCTCCCCTCGAGGACGGATGTCCGACGGTTTCGTTTTGTTACTATCTATTTCTTTGTTATCTGCAACGTTTTGCTGATTAATAAAAAATCGGATGGAAGCGAAGCCTAGGAATGCAACCGCTGCTAGCAGGATTCCGCCAAGCACGAGTGACTGATTGCGTTGACGTTTTCTACGCAACTGATTGATGATCGCCGAAACGTTCTGTTGGTTGTCTCTGTTCGGTGTAATGTTGGATGGTGTGGATACTTTCGAAAAAGGCGATTGGGTTGATGTATCGTTTGCCACATCCATCATCGCTTGGGAGTCCATCGATGGAAGAGCGTTGGGATCTTCTCCTGCGAATACCGCCGCTTCTAACTCTTTCCATCGAGAAGCTGGGGCACCGAATCTCGAGGGTGATCTCATGGGTCGGAACGCAACTGGATCGAACGGGGATAACGGGTCTCCCACGGGAAACTCTAGTGCTCTCATGTTTATCCCTAGATCCGAATCGATGTTTTTGCTTGCAATGGCAAATATCGATTTGTCATACAAAGTTCTTTTGTTGGCGTCGAGCAATGTGGCCTGGGCTTGCTTCAAGAGTTGCGCAACTTGTTGCGCATCCTGCGGGCTTGATCGAGTGTCAGCGGAGTTCCAGGCGGCAGCCGCAGCCCGAAGGGCCGACTTGATCTGATCCGTGCTAGCGTCGCATTCGATGCCGAGCAGTGTGTAATGGTTCAGCGAATCATTTGACACTGAACGCCCTAGATATCGTTGTATCGACTGGATCAAATTGTCCATGCCATCACTATCCTCTGGCTTTCAAGGGCCTCTGGCTTTCAAGAGAATGGGGAGTCAGCTTCCATCTTTTCTTGCTTGTGTGACGTTCCAATCCAAGCGGTCATCGCATGCCAAACGAGAGACACACCCGCCGTAAAGAAAAGTGGTGCTGAATAGCAGACAATTAAAAAGGCAAGAGACACCTTCTTGTTAATCTTGCCCGCACCTGAACTGCCTGTGGTTTGCCATGCGAGCAGAATCATGCAGCAAAGGATAGCGGTAACGGCAAACAGTAGAAGCATCATCGAGATGCTTATCCGAGGTCGGTACAGTTGCTCCTGCCCAAAAGGACTGCTGGTTGTCTCTGTCACAGGGCTATCTCGTTCGAGGGGGTGTCACACGGACAACATTCAAAAGGATTACGGTTTGTCGTTTTTGGCTTCACAGACTTTCCACTACCATGGTACCATGCCGCGAGCCATTCTACAAAACGCATCTCTCCCAGAAATCGCTACTCTCCCAGCCTGTCTTCCCAGCTCTTCGTCAGTTCTTCGATAGCTTTTCGAAGCTGGTACCAATGCAAAAACGCTTCGTGTAAGTCGATCGTAATGCTGTCGTTTCGATCAAAGCCTTGCTCATTCAATCGGATGGAGTCGTCGAGCGCAAACATCGCTTCCCCCATGCTCTCGTCGCACCACTGTCCGCCTGACACTCCATTTCCCAAGCTGGGCGTTCGTTCCATCACGCGTTGAATGGCCCAGACCGCAGCACACTCCTGGTCGTAGCAATCGACAATTCCTTGAAAGGATCCACTTTGAACGTAATACTTTGCCATCGTCGTTTTCCAATTGGGAGCCCAAGTTGCAAATTACTCAAGTTGCTCGGATGGCTCATCCTGTCCTGAATCGTACTTCGCGATCGTCATGGATGACCGCGATGCACACTCAGATATCGATCGAACTCACCGTGCGTTTGAGACAATATGCATATCGCTGCCTTGGATGACACGAACGGTCACATGGAAACAGAATTGTTCTTTTCTCCGAATAAATTTCGAAAATCTCCCAAGCGAGCGAGCATCACTTTTTCCAACTCTTGTCAGAAAAATCCATGAATCGTTGCCAATCATAAGAAAGAATGTCATGCGGACCGGTTCTGGCATGATAGCCAATTCTTCCACCGACACTCACCTCAGGTTCCGGAGGATTCGATGACACGAGTCCGTCGTATCCGAGTAGCTGATAAACTGGAGTAGCGTAGTGTCCGCTTAGATACTCGCCTTTGGGGTCGGCCCATGTGTCTTCGGTTGCGCTCGCAATGTAGACCGGCCGAGGAGCGATAACTGAGATGAGTGTATGGGCATCGTGCGGCAGTTCTTTCTCGTTCTTGTTATATTTTTTGAAGTTGCCACAAAACCAATGGGGGAACGAAGTATTGATAATCGCAACGGTTTCGCCAAAGTTTCTTCGCTCCAACGCAGCCCCGCCACAGCCAGAGTTATTAGAAATCACAACGGAGAATCTGGGATCAGTTGCTCCAGCCCACAACGAGGCCTTGCCGAGGCGTGAATGTCCCACCACTGCAACCTTGGTTGGATCGACGCTAGGTTGTTGAATCAATACATCCAGCAATCTCGACAATCCCCAGCTCCAACCGGCAATCGATCCCCATCGATCGGGATGATCGATATCAGGTTTGTGTGACGGGAAGAGTGAATGGACTCCATTCTTGAATCCGTCATCGAAGTCCGGATCGATATCGCCATAGTAAGCAGTCGCGACGACGAAGCCACGTTCGTTGATCTCACGGATCGGCCATCGTCGACTCTGTTGTCCCCGTCCCGTTTCCGTTGCGCGATTTTCCGCAACGCCTGATTCTGCATTGTTTCGCATCCATGTGGATGGGATCCGAATCGCCTTATCACTGTCGATGGAGTGATTGCCTTGAAAATTCAATCCAAGAAACGCGCCACACTTTGTTTTGTTCGCCGGCGAAAAAACAATCAAGTCGATATCCATCGATCCAGCCACCGTCTGCAAATGCACAACGATCTGCTGTCTCTTTGTTAAACCTTCGTTCATTATCCCTTCTTCGACGACTTTCCACGAAAGATCCGCCACCTCGGTAGGAGCAAAACCGAACTGATGCTCCGACAAAGTACGTAATAGCTCTAGACGATGCGAATCCCATTCCTTTGCCGTGATACGTTTTCCCGCCTTGGAAACTAGCGGGTCGGGCAAGACTCCGATGTCAATCTTTCCTTCGTCATAGTTCACATCTTTGCGCTGCGCTATCAATGGATCACTCATCAAAACTCCAAAGGTCAACGTGGCGATATAGGTCAGAAAGTGGGGCTGATTCATGCAGTGGTTCAAGAGAGGCTCCAATTCAGGTCGAGTTGTTGTTGGGGGGGCGTTGTCGTCGATGGTGAACGTGATTCGCGCGGACGCGACCGACGAACACCCCCAAGATTGTAACGACTTGCCGCACTTCCATTGATGGCCATAGACTGGATGGCGGTTTCTAACAGATTTTCCACGCTCCGAACTGTTCGTTGCATCGATTTGTTGTCGGAAAAGTTTTCCTAAGTGTCACCGTGTGAGTGGTTTGCAAGGAATCCAGCAAGAGATGCCTTGGAATTGTTGCAGACGCTGCCGTATCCGATACCCTCTGCTTGTGTATCCAGTCTCGACCCAGGCATCGCGTTGTACCGAGTCGATTGGACACCGCGGAAGAATCTGCGAACCCCAGACTCTGCGAAACCGATACTTACTCTAATTGAATAGTCTGCATGATTACGTCGCCAATTCACGATGAAAACGAGCCGCAACTTGTTGACAGCTCTTCAGAATCTCGTTCCACCGCAGTGGAGTTTGCAAAGGAGGAAACCGATTTAGAACTGGATCCTCAGACGCAACAGGTCACGGCTCCTTTCGTGGGACAATGGAACACGCTTATCAGCCAAACCAACTGGGAAAAAGGAAAAATTATTTCCGCTTGGAGATCTGCATTGATAGAATCTGGAGCGCATACCTCCGCGTTCAGCGACGAAACATGGAGTCGGCAAGTCGGTGCGGTAACAAGCCAACACGTCGGAAGACTGCGTCGAGTTTACGATCGATTCTCATCGACCCAATCCAGCTACACGGGATTGTACTGGAGCCATTTTCTAGCCGCTGTTGATTGGGATGATGCTGAACTGTGGCTTGAAGGAGCGGCACGAAGCGATTGGAGTGTTTCGGCGATGAGGAAGACTCGATGGGAATCGAGCGGCTCCGATCCGAAGCATGCTCCTCGCGATGAAGAATTGATCACGTCCGAAGTCGACGATGACTTTGATTCACTTACCGCCGAAGCGGAAATGGAATCCGATCGGTCGAATGATGACCGAATTACAGCCAGCGGTCCACTTGCCGAAGGGCCGGACTTTGGGGACGAAGACTCTTTGGATTCAAACTCGGGCTCTGCCCCTGGCATGCAGACTGAAGACGCGCCGTGGGATGAAGCAGGTGGAAGCGACGTTTCCAATCCGTTTGCATCCTTGCCGGATCTGCCACCGGATATCGCCGATGCACTAGAGCAATTCAAACTTTGTATCGTTCGACACCGATCGAATCACTGGGCCGATGTATCGCAAAAATCGGTGTTGGATGTTCTGGACGCCCTTCGCCAATTCACGATGCGATAGGCAATTCAGCGCGTTTTCAGCATGAAGTTTTCATTTTGAATCATCGCAGTGGAAATCGATTCCACTGCGAACCAAGGTGAATGATCCGTGCATTGCTGCTATTGCGACAGATCCGGTGTACCGTCTTTGTTTGCATCGACCTGCTTTAAATCAACAAATGCATACGACCGTTGATACGCTTCTTTCTCGCCTTTTGCATACGAAACCCACATTCGAAGTGCGGTCGCGTCGTAGACAACATTCTCGACATTGCCACCCTTGATCGGAATCTGATTGGCCAACGCCACTAGCTTCTCGCCATTGAGCTTACCAAACTGTTGCTTCAACGTGGGGAATGCTCCTCGGCCTTCATCGTTGTATACAACACATGACAAAACATTCGGTGCAAACTCGTCGCGTGGATCATTGTCCTTCCAAACGATTACTCGTTTCCCTTCAGGCTCTGGGGAATGCGCCAAAACCTTGACTGCCCCAAGTTCGTTTTGACCATCGCCGAAGACGTAATGATACCGCTTGGTTTGCGGATGCGATTGAAAGATCGATATCGCTTTGCTCAAGCTGTCGCTGTCATACATCATGGTCCGAAACAATACTGTGAAGTGTGGTGCGTGCACTTGATAGGGAGCCTCTTTTTGCGAAGCATCCCCCATCTCCGAAAGGGCGATTCCCTTCATATTCATCCCCGTATGAGCACCAATCATTCCTGCAAACGTTGGGACCACATGCGGGATTCCTTGTGTGGGAATGTAAAGCACGATCATCGGGAACTCGTGTGCACCGACTTCCATACTCCAATCGAGATTACGCGTTTGATACAAGTGTCCATCTTCGGTCGCATTGCCCCACGCGGCGATGCTACTGCAGGAATAAGGCATCAACAAAGGGACCGCGTGCATGGACTGGAGCAAACCAAGCGGGAGGCCCGAACCGTCCGACAAACCTGCCAATTCCTGTTCGATCCGATCATCCGCATAAGCGGCTGATCTGGCCCACGTTTCTTGCAAGGCAGCCTGATCGACCCCCAACTCCTTCTGGATCCCGGCAAGAGCCGCAGGTACGAAGGTCCGCATCTCGGATTGGAAGGCACGCCCCAGATGGAATCCCATTTCATACGGCGTACCACGAACGACCACGAGTGGAAACTGATGATCCGCAGATCCAATCATTGTGCGATGAGCGTTGCCACCCATCGATGGGGGCAATGCAAAGGGCTTGGCCGTATCGCTCTTGTTGATGGAGCTTTCGACGATGGCACTTGCTTTCTCTTGTTGTGCTAAACCTAGAGAAGAAAAGCATGTCGCGATGAGGATAGAGGTGATGAGGATAGATGGACAGCTTGCCAATTGGCATAGTGGAAGGAGCGCTCTTGGGTGGAAGCGATCAGGATAAAAAATGTCTAGAGGCATCGTGAGACCTGGAGAGGAAAAGTTGCGGAGGAGGTGGAACATCGAACAGGGTTAGTATAGCAATATCCTCCCCTCGCTGCGCTCGACCGCTCGACCCTCCGGAGGCTGCTGATTTAGTGAGCCGATGGGCGCTAGCCCCGGTTTAGTGGCTTCGCCACAGCCGGCAACCGGGGCTAGCGCCCGACGGCTCACCAAGAACCAACAAGCCGGGCCTAAATCAGCAGCCTCCTCCGAGAGGGAGGGTTACTAGACCGGACGATCTCCAGGGGGAGGGTGGCGATAGCCATAACACGGCAAGATGGTTAAAGCCTGCAAAGGCATCACCCGACGGTTTGTTGGTCGGGGTACTTGATTCGTCCGTGATAGATGGCCGTTAAGCTCTTCACCAAGGAATTCTTGATGAGGTCCAATTCCTTCAAGGTCAATGCGCAATCTTCAAATTGGCCGTCCAATAACTTCTTCATGGCGATTTGATCGACTAAGTTTTGCAATCTGGATGGTGTAGGCTCGACCAATGCTCGCGAAGCGCTCTCGACGGCATCTGCGATCATCAAAACGGCCGCTTCTCGAGTTTGTGGTTTCGGACCTGGATAGCGAAACGCGTTCTCGGGGACTTCGTCTGCGTTGGGATCTCGCTCGCTCTTTCTTGTTGCCAATCGGAAGAAATACTCGACCAAGGTCGTGCCGTGATGCTGCTCGATAAAATCGATAATTCGTCGTGGTAGTCGATGCTGGCGTCCCAAGTCGGCGCCATCTTTCACGTGCGCAATAATGATCAACGTACTCATCGCAGGCTGAAGCGTATCATGGCGATTCGTTCCGGGCGACTGATTCTCCACGAAGTAGTTCGGCTTGAACATCTTGCCAATGTCGTGAAAACAAGCTCCAACCCGGACCAATAGTCCGTTCGCTCCAATCGCTTCCGCTGCCGTTTCTGCCAATGCAGCGACCGAAATACTATGGTTGTATGTGCCCGGTGCGCGTTGCGCTAATTGCCGCAACAACGGATGGCTCATATCACTCAGTTCGAGCAACCGAAGATCGGTTTGTACGTCCAATAACTTTTCAAAGACTGGTAACAGTCCTGCCATCAGTGGACCACAAGCGAGTACCAACGTCGCTTGCCAGGTCGCTTCCGAAAGCAATCGCACAGGGAACAACGAAGAGGTCGTCAATTGCAAACTGCTCATCGCGGGGCCGTCTGTCACCACTCCGCCCGTTTGACCCGTCATCACTCCTAACCCGAGTACCGTAAAGAAGACAACCACGGCGACGCCAAGACCTACGTAGATTAAACGCGTTCTGTTGCGTATCCGACCACACAAAAGCACGGAACCAGCCGATGCACTGGCCAGCATAATGAACTCGGACAAATCCACTCGAGTACTGAAGGAAATCAGCAACGATAGTGCCGCCATCAACATCAACGCCGCTGGACGACCAAACGCAATCGTCGCGATGATCGCAGTGAGGGTGACCGGTGCTACTTCTGCTCGCAATGGATCGCGGGCTGCCAACACGGCAACGATGACACAGACTGAACAAACGCCGAGTACATGAACCAATCGGAGCGTGTCACTAATCAACGACTTGTCGATCGACTGATGGATAAAGAAACCGCAAAGGAGACAAAGCGCGGTGATCAACCCACCAAAGGCTGCGAGTCGCTGGACGCATTGTTGCCACGACAGTTGTTTCGTATAGGCGGCATGCTCCGCGCGCAGCAACGATATCTCTTTTTCGCTAAGGACTTTTCCAATTGGAACAATGGCACCAAAGCCAGGGTCAAACGAAATCATGGCAGGCTTCACAGCATTGACGGCTTCTTGGCGCGCTTTGTTGCTC
>Ga0315900_10009376_pt1 | contig 12415 bp, 7 predicted proteins | sample LakEriMetagenome_FD_203521 | JGI IMG/M metagenome (GOLD analysis project Ga0315900, IMG submission 203521) | Freshwater fungal communities from buoy surface, Lake Erie, Ohio, United States - Buoy 12 MA114 | ecosystem: Environmental > Aquatic > Freshwater > Lake > Lake biofilm | place: USA: Lake...
TCATCGGCGATCGCGATGCGGTCCTTGGCTTTGTGACCCCGGGTTCGGCTGCCGATAGTTCGCTGTGGACCGATTACTTGATGGCCCCGCCGCCGAAAGCGGGCGAAACCGACCTGCGCATGCCTCCAGACGGTCCGTTGCCTCCCGGTGAGCTGGCGGTATTGAAACTGTGGATGGACGAGGGGGCGGCGTGGCCTGAGGGAACGACGTTGGGAGACAAACCTGTCGAGACAGCGGCCATCGACGCGTCAACCAAGCCGGCATGGTTTCGAGCGATCGGTTACATTCATCCGGCCATCGTCCATTTTCCGATCGCACTGCTGATTATCGCGGCCGTCAGTGTCCTCGCGTCGTACGTGCTGGGGGACCGTTACGCCCAGTTCGCGTTCAACTGCCTGGTGCTGGGCTTTCTCTTTTCGATTGCTACCGCCGTCATGGGTTGGTCATTCGCAGAGAGCCGAGGCTATGGCGATTGGACCAAAATGATATCCACGAAATCAACCGACGAAGAGGCCAGCATCTTTCTGCATCGCTGGGTCGGATCCGCCGTCGCGATTGTCGGCTTGATCGTGGTTATCGCGGGATGGAGGAATCGCCAACCTGATGGAACGCGGCCGGGGCATTTCTGGCGTATCGGGACGTTGGTCCTTGCGATGTTGGTCGGTTGGGTCGGGCACGAGGGTGGCGAACTGGTCTATGGCGATTTGATCGGCAAAGCCATGTCTCACTTCTCCAAGTGAGTTTTCCAACGATGGATCTGCTGCGCGACATGCTCGGGATGGCTGGAGCCTGCCGAGCGGTACGATGCGACCGCACCTTGGATCGATAGGCTGCCGCGCAGTGACGGATCGAATTTGGGATCCACTTCCCGAAACTCCGCATCGGTCAATTCCGCCAATGGAACTCCTCGCTTTTTGGCGATGGCGACCAGCGCGCCGACTTGATGATGCGCGGTCCGCTGCGGGACTCCGTGTTGGATAAGGGATTCCATGAGAGCGGTCGCATCGAGATATCCCTGGTCCATGCGGGCGGCGATCGACTCGGCTTGAAGCTCGGACTCACGCACGATCGGAATCGCCATCTCCAAGCAGGCCGTCACGGTGTCGAAGGCATCGAACAACGGAGGTTTATCCTCTTGCAGATCGCGGTTGTAAGCCAGGGGCAATCCCTTGACGAGCACGAGCAGCGATTGCAAGTTGCCGATGACGCGGGCCGATTTACCGCGGGTCAGTTCCAACGTATCGGGATTGACCTTTTGCGGCATGATCGAGCTGCCGGTGCAAAATCGCATCGGCAGTTTCAAGAACCCGAACTCGGTCGTCGACCACAGGATCCATTCTTCGGCCCATCCGCTTAAATGCAGGCCGATCATGGAGAGGACAAAGACCGTCTCAAGGGCAAAATCCCGATCGCTGCTGATATCGATGCTGTTGGCGGCCACTGCATCGAATCCGAGCAGTTCAGCGGTGTAGTAGCGATCGATTGGCAGACTGGTCCCGGCGACGGCGGCTCCGCCAAGGGGGCTGACGTTGACTCGTCGGCGGCAGTCGGCCAATCGTCCGCGGTCTCGTTCGAGTTTCTCGATGTAGGCGAGCCAGTAATGCGAGGCCAGGACCGGCTGGGCGCGTTGCAAGTGTGTGTAGGCGGGGATGATAACACCCGCATCGCGATCGCAGCGGCTGAGAAACGCTCGCTGCAAATCGACAAGCAACTGGTCGACTCGATCGATGGCGTCCCGCACCCACAGCCGCAGATCGGTCGCGACTTGATCGTTCCGGGATCGGCCGGTGTGGAGTTTGCGACCGACATCGCCCAGGGCTTCGATGAGCGCGTGCTCGATGTGCATGTGGACATCTTCGAGTTCGATGCGGAACGGGAACTCGCCTCGATCGAAGCGGGCTTCGATGGCCTTCAATTCCCGCTCGATGGATTCGAGTTCGTCCGGGGCGAGCAAGCCTTGACGGCACAGCATCGTGGCATGTGCGATCGAGCCTCGGATATCGTGCTTGTAGAGGCGATGATCGTAGGAGATGCTTTCGCTGAAACGAGCCAGCGTATCGTCCATGGAATCGGAGAACACGCCGCTGCGGGATGGGGATGCCACGGGAACAACCTGTCGGAGGAGTGGGATCGTGAAATCAATGAGACATGGTTCTAAATCCTGGGGGCTATTTTGGCTAGTCCGGCATCGGACAACGGACGTGTCGGACGTGGAAAACGCCGATCCTCGCGAAATCGAAAAATGAAACAAAGATCGCCGTGGTATACTCTACTGCATCTCGATTCAGCAGATGCGAGATAAGCAGATGCGAAACAAGTCGAATGCAGAACCATCGATGAGGAGCAAAATATGGGGCTTGATCGCTCGTCCATTCACATCGTTGCTTGGCTGTTCGCAGCGCTCGTAACTCCCGCCATGGCTCAGGACGAGATCTACTCGGGTCCCCAGAAGGGCGAGTCCCTATCGGGATTTCTTACGCGTCCGATCCTGGGGGTACAGAAGGATACCAAGGGGGATCTTCCAACCGAACTCGATCCGGTGAAAAACGCGGAGGAGCGACCGGTGCTGCTCGTCTTCGTTCATGAAATCAATCGCCCGGTTATCGCGATGACGCGTACCCTGACCCGCTACGCGAAGACTCGCGAAAAAGATGGATTGAGTATCTGCGTCATCCTGTTGGCCGAAGATATCTCCCATGGAGAAGCGATGCTCAAGCGAGTGCAACATGCGCTCACTCCCGAAGTCGTCAGTGGGGTCTCGCTCGACGGTCGCGAAGGCCCCGGTGCACTCGGGCTGAATCGGTCCGTGCAGATGACGATCTTGATCGCAAAGTCGAAAACGGTTACGGCGAACTTTGCGCTGGTCCAACCAAGTCTTCAAGCGGATTTGCCAAAAATCGTCGCTTCGATCGTTGAACAAGTGGGTGGACCGATTCCCGAAATCAGTGAGCTGCTCGACAAACCGGACGACGCGTCGATGCGACCGCGTGGTAACAAGCCCAGCGTCGATCCTGACCGAATGCGATCACTGATGCGTCCACTGATCCAAAAGGATGCATCGGACGAGCAAGTCGATACCGCTGCGAAAGCGATCGAGCAAGCCTGCAAAGAAGATCCCGAAATACGGAAAGAAGTCGTCCGTATCGCAAAGACGATCGTGCAAAGCGGCAAGCTTGAGAATTATGGAACGGCCCGCGCGCAATCGATCCTTCATCGATGGGCGGAAAGACCAGGAGAAACCGATGGGGATTGACCTGTCATCGGCCCGGAGACTTTCTCGTGCGATGCATTTGGCAATTGCATCGCTGGCGTGTCTCGTTGCATCGTTGGCGTGCGTGCCGGCCGCGATTGCCGACGAATTGATTACAGATCGAGATATTGACTTCGATAGCGATGTGGTTCCGATCTTGACCAAGCATGGTTGCAACGCGGGTGCTTGTCATGGAGCGGCGGCCGGTCGCGGTCAATTTCAGTTGTCTCTTTTCGGCAGCAAGCCCGATGCCGATTACGAAGCGATCGTCCATGCGTTTCAAGGACGACGCATCCACTTGCTGGAACCTGAGTCGAGTTTGCTATTGGCCAAGCCGAGCGGCCAAATCGCTCATGAGGGAGGAGAGATCTTCGACCCATCGAGTTCGACGGCACACGTTCTTCACCAATGGATCGAACAGGGGGCGAGCCGCGGTGCAAAGAGAACATTGAAATCGTTTCGTATCGAATGGCAACGTATTGATTCCGATAGGCATCGTATACAACTGCGCGCCTTGGCTAGTATGGATGAAGCCGATGAAACCGAAGTTACCGACCGCGTTCGATTCAGCGTCGATCCGAGCGACTCGCTCCCATGGGATCCCGATCAGGCAATCATTGATCTGGATCGTCCAGGTCGCTTCATTGTTCTGGCCCGCTATATGCGGCGTGTGGTTCCAGTGATTCTGGAGCGTCCCTGGAACGAACCATTGGACAGCGCGAAGAGACAAACGGATACCGGATGGATCGATGCGGAAATCGATCTCCAACTCGATGCGATGGGACTGGAATGCGCGCCAGAGGTCGAAGAATCGGCGTGGCTGCGCCGAACCTGTCTCGATTTGACAGGACGATTGCCGACGCTGCAACAACTCCAGCAATATGATGCGATCGATCCATCGATGCGGCGTCAAGCGTGGGTAGATCAACTGCTAAGCAGTCCCGAGTATGTCGAGTATGGGACCAACCGCATGGCCCGTTTGTTGGGATTGCGGGGGGTGCCTAATGAGCCGCAGGTCGTCGAGTCCTTCGCGCAGTGGATTCGTCAATCGGTCGATGAAGATCGCCCCTTTCCAGAGATGGTTCGCGAGTTGCTGACGAGCAGTGGTGACTCGCATTCCATCGGTGCTGCCAATTTCTCTCGATTGGCAGGAGATCCTCGCAGCCATGCCGAAGTGGTCGCCCGAACCTTTATGGGAGTTCGTTTGCAATGCGCCAATTGCCATGATCACCCTTTCGATCGTTGGACACAGGACGATTACCACGGGTTGGCCGCCGTGTTTGCGGGAATCGATCGTGGCCGCGTGGTTCGGTTGGGTTCGCGCGGCGAAGTGACGAATCTCAAGACCATGCAGGCCGCTCGTCCGAGGATACCCGGCGTCCGCTTCCTGGAGTCTGCTGATCTTCATGACTTGGGAGTCGATGCGTTCGCGAAGTGGATTGTCGATCCGGGCAATCCTGTTTTGGCCCGCGTGATGGTCAATCGAATTTGGGGCGAGATGATGGGGAGAGGGTTGGTTCATCCGATCGACGACTTTCGAGAAACAAATCCTGCGTCTCATCCTCAGTTGCTCGATCGGCTGGCTGCATTTTATCGTTCCGAGGGCTATCGACTTCGACCGTTGTTGCGTCAGATCGCGCTCAGTCGCGTCTATTCGAGATCGTCATTCGAAACGGAACCTGGAGCGAGCGAAGTCTTTTACCATTGCGGTATCGCCCGACCCATGGAGTCCGAGGTCCTTTTCGATGCTGTTCATGACGTGCTCGAAGTTCCAAGTATCGACCCGAAACACGGGAAAGCGTTTCGAGCAATCCAGTGGATAGATGCGAACGTATCGAATGAATCGTTGGATATTCTGGGCCGCTGCTCCAGACCGGAGAGGTGCAACGTTTCGGCTGGATCATTCGGACTCGAGCGCCAGTTGCATTGGCTCCAAGGGGAGTTGCTGCAGGTGCCGCTCATGTCAGGATCGACATTCTTCGATCGCTTGATCGAAGCCGGCGAGGATGATCGAACGATTATCGAGAACGCCTATCGAAGAGTCTACTGTCGTTTTCCGAGTTCGACCGAAATCGATCTCTGGTTGCCGCAGGTGCCGACTTCGGCGAGCCAGCGTAGGGAATGGTATCAAGATTGGGTCTGGAGTTTGCTCAGCAGTTCTGAATTCATGAACAGGTAAAAAAATGCTGTCGTCCATTCCAGGCAAAACCTTGATGCGCCGCGATCTGATTCGCATCGGATGTCTGTTTCCTTTTGGCTGGATCGGATCGGACCGAGCCATGGTTGCGACGACGAACCATGTCGGATTCGGCACTGCAAAATCCTGTATCGTTCTTTGGCTCGATGGCGGTCCGAGCCATTTGGAAATGTGGGATCCCAAAGTCGATGTTCCCGCCGAAGTGCGTGGCCCGTTCGGCACGATCCCGACCCGGATTCCTGGAATCCATTTCTCGGAAGGCTTAGTGCGATGCGCGAGTTTGGCCGATCGCATGACGATCATTCGCTCGATGACCAGTCCGCTTGGAGAACATGGCTTAGCCAATCATTACCTTCTCACCGGCCATCATCCATCGCCGTCGATTGTCTACCCAAGCCTTGGTTCCCTCGTCGCAAATCATCGCCGCGCAAACTTCGGCGCACTTCCTTGTTATGTCGCAGCCCCTGAAATTCGGACCGGCATGGGAGCTGGTTTTCTTGGCGCCGAATCAGAACCCTTCTTAGTGCGAACGGCCAAGCAGGGTGGAGCATTGACGGCTCGAGACTTAGATTTCTATCCCGGCATGGATGCGAGCAGGCTCCAGCGACGTCGCGAGATGCTTTTGCGTATCGAGGCAAATCATCAGCAAAAACAGGGGACCCATGGCCGAACATCCTCGCGATTCGATAGTGCATTCGGGATGCTCGAGTCCAATGCGCTCCGCCAAGCGTTCGATCTGAATGAGGAATCCGAGGGGACCCAAGCGAAGTACGGCATGCGGACCTTTGGCCAGGGTTGCTTGCTCGCCCGACGACTGGTCGAACGGGAAGTGCCCTTTGTAACCGTGGTGCAGACCGGTTGGGACACACACGAAAATCTTGTGTTGCAATTGCGGGACGGTTACGCGGGAGCCAAGGAAGGAGTAGGTTTGATCCCAACTTTCGATCAAGCTGCCGGGTCGTTGATTGAGGATCTCGAGGAACGAGGGTTGCTCGACCAAACGCTGGTCATTGCGATGGGGGAATTCGGCCGCACTCCGAAGCTGAATCCGCGTGGAGGTCGCGATCACTGGCCGCGCGTATTCAGCATGATGATGTGCGGTGGCGGACTGCCTCGAGGCCTGGTTTTGGGAGCCAGCGACCGTGTCGGAGAAAGTCCCGCACGCGACCCCGTCGAGCCGGCGGATCTTATTCATACGCTCTGTAGGCGATTGGGAATCGACCCCCACTCGCGAATCATGAGCAACGATGGTCGCCCCGTTCCGATCAATGCTCACGGAAAGTCGATCGATGCGCTCGGATAATCGATATGCTCGTCGCGATTGGCTGCGCTGCGGTGCCTTGGTAACGGCGTTTACCGGAACGCGTGCCCGTAGTCTCGCTGTGAGCATTGGGATCTCGCGCAATGGACGAGCGACCGTCATCCGTTGGGATTCAGAAAGCGGGAACCTTTTGGTCGCATACGATGGGTTGATTGACGTTATCGATTCTCGAACGCAAACCCCCATTCAAACGCTCGAAGTGGGGATGGAAAAGATCTTCGATATCGCCCTGGATCCGAAATGCCAACGACTTCTTGTCGCGGGAGGCGACCCCTGTCAGCGAGGCGTTGTGGAACTGCGTGAATGGCCCAGCGGTCAGATGATCCATACCGATTCCTATGATAGTGATGTCATCGCGCGGGTGCGATGGTCCCCTCACGACGATCGATGGCTTGAAACGGATTGGCAGGGCTCGTGTCGTATACGCGACATCGCGCGACCGCAATTGCTGAATTTCGGCGGCCATACACGCACCGTCCTGGCGACCGCTTGGTCCCACTCGCAACCATGGCTGGCAACATCGGGTGTTGAGCCTGCGATCCAACTGTGGGATACCCAGAGCGGTGCGCTGATCCGATCTCTTGATTTGCATACTCGGACTGTCATCGCGTTAGCCTTTGTGCGCCCCGATCAGGCTGAAGAGGATTTCTTGATTTCCGTTGGCGAGGATGGAACGGTTCGCCTTTGGCAACCGCGCATCGGCCGATTGGTGCGATTTGCTCGCCTACCTTCGAATCCCCTGTTCGCGGAATGGATGGGGCAAGGATTGCGAGTTGCGGTAGCGTTAGTTGATGGAAGCGTCGTTGAAGTGGACCTCGAGGACCTGTCGATCTATCCCTGGATCGCCAGGGATCCGAATCGGATCCTGGCACTGACGACATCCGGGAATCGACAGAAATTGTGTCTTGCTCGTTCCTCCGGATTGTCGCTTCACTCGTATTCAATTCATCATGGGACCAGCGAGGAAACCTTGAGGAGAGTTAAGGACAATGAATGAATTGAAGTTATGTCGCTATGGCCAGATGTTGTTCAATCGATACGACATGTACATCGGCCGCTCGCTGCAGCTTTACGGGGAATTCTCCGAAGGGGAATGCGAAGTGTTTCGGCAGATCGTGCGACGGGGAAATACGGTCGTCGAAGTGGGAGCCAACATCGGTGCGCACACGGTGCCGCTGGCCCAGTTCGCGGGTCCGGAGGGCCGGGTCGTTGCCTTCGAACCGCAGCGGATCGTGTTTCAGACCCTTTGCGCGAACGTGGCCCTCAACAGCTTGATCAACGTCCACTGCATGCAGCAAGCGGTCGGTTCCGAGCCCGGCTCAATCGTGGTGCCGCATATCAACTATCAATCCGAGAACAATTTCGGTGGGTTGGGGCTGGGGAGCTTTACACGGGGTGAGCGAGTTCTGTTGGTGACGATCGACTCCCTCGAGTTGGGCGCTTGCGATTTTGTGAAGCTCGATGTTGAGGGGATGGAGCAGGAAGCGTTGCTCGGGGCTCAAAAGACAATCGAAAAATTCAAGCCAGTGCTGTATGTCGAGAACGATCGTGAGGATCGGTCGGATGCGCTTGTCCGCACGCTCGATGGGTTTGGCTATGCCATGTACTGGCACTTGCCTCCGTACTTCAACCCAAAGAACTTTGCGGGCAACTCGGAAAACATCTTCGAGAATCTTGTGTCCAAAAACATGATTTGCTTTCATCAATCGCGACCGCATCAAATCGACGCGCCGCGGGTCGCGGTACCGGGGTAGTCGGTTAACCCGCAGCCGCAGGCGAGGTCGCTGGATCCGCGCACGAGGCGGGCAAACGTCTTTACGAACCAAGGTGCATTGGGAATCATGGTGTTTGATCATTGAGCCTGAGGCGCTAGCCGATCCACACGGATCCCGATCAGCAAAATCGGCTAGCGCCTCAGGCTCATTGGGGTTTGGTGCGATCAGTCGACGTCGGTCAGGCTGGGGGACCAGTTCAGGGGTTTGAGCTCGGGAGCTTTGCCCGAGGCGGGAAAACTGGCTTGGATGGCGTCGCGGAGGGTGGTCTGCAACTCTTGAGCGACTGATTGATGAGCCGTCGACTCGGCGAGGTTTGTGCGTTCGCCCGGGTCTTGATCATGATCGTACAGTTCACGACCGCGCGAGCCGCCATCCCATTCGGTGTAGCGATACCGCGCGGTGCGGAGCGAGTAGCCGAAAAACGGCTCGTTTTGGCCGCCGCGAGTGACTTGTGTCATCGCCCATCCGCGCCCCGTGGCCGACGAGTCACGCAGCATCGGCATGAGGCTTTGGCCTTGCAAGTTTTTCGGACCGCTCGCGCCCGACCACTCGAACGCACTCGGAGCAATGTCGACTTGCGAAACCGGTGTGCTGACCGAAGAACCAGGCTTTGATACGCCAGGAGCGACCACGATCAACGGCACGCGGGCGCTCTCCTCGAACAAGCTCATCTTTTGCCAGAGACCATGTTCGCCGAGGTGATATCCGTGATCGCTGGTGAAGACAATCATCGTGCTGTCAGACAGGCCCAAGCGATCGAGCGCATCGAGGACCACACCGAGTTGTTCGTCCATGAAGGTGATGCTGGCGTAGTAAGCTTGCAACGCCTCGCGGCGCTGCGCATCGGTCATTTCGTCCTGTTCTTTCTTGCCGCTGGCTAGACCGGGTCGCGGGATGTCCTTTCGGTCCTCTTCGACATCGGTGACGAGGGTGAATTTCTTCGGATCGTGGAGATCAAAATATTTTTTCGGCGCGACATACGGAGTGTGGGGTCGAAAGAAGCCTAGTCCGAGGAAGAACGGTTTGTCCCGTTCCTTGGCAAAACGTTCGAGGACCCAGACCGCATCCTTGGCTTGCAGGGCATCGGTGTGCTGTGATGTCGGGGCGGGGGATGCGTACCAGCTAAGAGTGCCTCCGAACTGTTTCGGGACGAGGGTGGTGATCTTCGGTTCCTCGAAAAGTCGATCGACGCCTGCGGGATTGAGCTCGAGTTCCCAACTGGCCGAGTCATCGTGGCCGTTGGTCCCTACGGAACTAGGGACGTTGTAGTGATACATTTTGCCGATGCGTCCGGCGAAATATCCGGCTCGTCGCAGGGCATGCGGGAGGCTGGCTTGTTTGGGAATCGTTTGCCGAAAGATCTGGCCGTTGTTGTAGATCCCAGTGCTGTTGGGGTAGAGACCGGTGAGGATCGAGTTTCGGCTCGGGCCGCACAGCGGAAACGTGCAGTAGGCTCGATCGAACCGAGTGCCGCGGGCGGCGAGTCGGTCGATGTTGGGTGAGATCGCCAGCGGATCCCCGTAGCAGCCGAGACGATTGTTCAAGTCGTCGGAGACGATGAACAGGACGTTTTTTGGACCGTCGGCTTGTGCGGTAGCTGCGAGAAAGAAGGCTCCAACGAGCCAGAGGAACAAGGTAGTTGGCGATCGCATGGGTGGCCTTTCCAAATCGCGACAGGGCGCAGGTGAAGAACGCATTCTACCAAAACCCAGTTCATCGCAATCGCGAAGTTCACGGCGGGGTGACGTCTTAGTTCACCGTGAAAGTCGTCAACTCGGTCATACGGCTGTTGCCTGCGCTGTCGGTGGCTTCGACCTGGATCTCGTAGGTCCCGGGGCTGAGGGTGAAGGTATCGAGGGTGCCGGCGAGATTGGTGCGGACCCTGCTGCGCGTCGCGCCAACAAGTCCTACCCAGATGTGGTAGCTGGCGCCCGGAGCCGAGTTGGACCAGCCGACGCGCACGTTCCCTTGATCGGCCACCAACGATTGCATGGAGAATGCTTTCAGTTGGTCGCTCAACTGCAGGAATCGTTTGTCCATCGCGGTCGAAAACGAAGAACCAGGCTTGGTCATCAGCGACAGCATATGCGGTCCGTCGGGAATGGTTCCAAAGAGTTGAGCGATTGCGGTGTCGTTGATCTGGAATGTCCCGTCGCTTGCTACGTGCTCCGACACATCTTTCTTCTCACCGCCGTTCAAGCTTGCAAACAATGTCCGGGTGCTGGACAGAATCTTTCCGGATACACCGCGATTGTTGGTGATCGCCGGAAAGCCTCCCGATTCGGCCATCAACAGATCGGTGAATTCCTCGACGCGCGAGCCGGACGGGGTGTTCAGGTGGTTGATCACCGTCAGGATATCGAGGGGCGAGAGTGATCCGTCGCGATCGACATCGTAATCGAGCGTGTAGGGGATGGATCCACTCGAGCCACTGTTGAGTCGATTGATGATTACCAAGGGGTCGAGCGGAGAAATCGTGTTATCTCGGTCGACATCCAGTGCTGAGAGCCAATTCTCGTTGACGGTTGTTTCCGGGGATACATTCACAACGAACGAGGACCGAGCGAGGATCGTCGTTCTGCGTTTTGCCGTGATCATCATGGTGTATGCACCGGCGGTCGGATAGCTGACACTGTCGAGCGTACGCGACACTCCACCGCTCACCGTGCGATCGATCACCGAATCCCCTTGGAAATCGACCGAATACTCGATCGGTTGCGGATCTGACCCAGAGACCCCGGAGAGGGTGAGTTGGTAGTTCACCGATTGCCCAGCCAGCAGGACCGCTGGTCCCGAGATATTGAGCGAGCCAATGGTCGGTGGGTTCCAATTCACGTAATCGCCCGATCCGTAATTGAGACCGGTCAAAATCGAGCCGAGGGCGGTCGTTTTGGATCCGTCGACGGTGATTTCGTAAAGGCCATCGATCAAGCCGTCAGGTCCGACAAACGATCCTGTGAACTCCAGATCCACGATCGTGCGGTTGGAGAGGATTGCTCGGGTTGTCAAGAATGTTACCGGGACGTTTCCGAGATCCTTCTTGCGTACGGAGATAGCATCCGGCGCGATCGTTCCGAGTTGCATATCCCAGGTCAATCGGGCTTTGGTCAAGGGTGCCGACAGCGGAGTTCCTTGCAGGGTGGTCAGGGAAATTACTTCGGGTCGATTGCCGATGCTGATTGCCAGTGCACGCGTGGCGGGGGTTGAGCCTGGAAGGGTTGGGTCGCTCGCGATGACTGTTACCGAATAGGACGGCTTGACCTCAAAATTGAGCGGCGCACCTGGCTTGAGACGCAATTGATCGCCAACGACTTCGAAGGAAGCCGTATCGGGACCACCGACCGACCATTGGTTGGCACCCAGCGCATCATCGATCACGGCGATGGTCGCGACGGCTTGCCCCGCCGAGACGCCATTGGTTTCTTGAATCAGCGGGACGACATTGCTCAACTGAATATCTTGCGGAGGTTCGTTCGCGTCGCTGATCGAGATAGAAAAGGTCGCGGAGGCATCCGGGAATCCGCTGAGTGAAGCGTCGTCTACTTGGACGATCACCCGGTACAGGTTTTTGGTTTCAAAGTCGAGCGGCGCACCCGAGCGGAAGCGGAGTTCATTTCCAACGATGCTGAAGCTCGATCCGTCAAGCGATGTGCTCAGCGAGAAGAAATTGGCACCGAGGGCGTCGTCGATCGCTTGAAGATCAGCAACTCGCACTGCGGTGCTGACATCGGTGGACTCTGAGATAGTACCGACGGCATTGTTGAACAGGATTCCTGTCGGTCGTTCGTTGAAGTCCGTGATCTGCAGTGTGAAGGTCGCCGTCGCATCAGGGGTGCTGCCGAGAGTTGGGTCGTCTACCGAAACGAATACGG
>Ga0315900_10009378_pt1 | contig 12415 bp, 4 predicted proteins | sample LakEriMetagenome_FD_203521 | JGI IMG/M metagenome (GOLD analysis project Ga0315900, IMG submission 203521) | Freshwater fungal communities from buoy surface, Lake Erie, Ohio, United States - Buoy 12 MA114 | ecosystem: Environmental > Aquatic > Freshwater > Lake > Lake biofilm | place: USA: Lake...
CTCGATGGCCCACCTCTTCAACTCGGGCCGCCGGTGGGTGCCCGCCCTCGTCTCGCTACGCTCGACTCGGACGGGCACCCACCGGCGATTTACAGAACGTATGTTGCACTAACCTCGCTGTAGCGGGCCACGCGGCATCCTGCCACCATTGGCTATCCGCCATGCGGCGGAGCACAACCACTTGGACCGGCCGCGTCACCCGACGCCCTGCAGGCGGAGCTCGCCGCCCCCTGGCTGCCGGCATCCGAGTGCGAGCAGCGCCGCCGGTGATGCGGCAGGATTGAAGAAGCTCCCATCCGTGTCATGGGATCACGAGCCCACTAATCGGCCGGCGGCTGAAGCTTGAGAGCCATGGCCCGACGCGGGCTCAAGATAGTTGGCGCTTATTCCGCTCCCGTCCCAGATTTTCCTAACTCGCAAGGGGCCCTGCTATCACATGCCGTGAGCCCTCACAGATATACCCCCCCTGAATCTCGTAGTGCGGATCGCGACTCTCCCACCACTTAACGGCCGACGGTAGAACGAGCAGGGATTCAATTCGCCCTTTATGCAGTGGCTGCTTGAAGACGATGGCCAGCGGACAACGATCTCCCGCTGGCTCATCAACCCTCACCACCGAATTACCACACGACAGTTCAATATCATAAATTGATCGCAGTTTCGCGTCCACCCTATCTCGCAGAACTGGTGCTGAAATAGACGGATCGGCTGCGGGCCCTTGCACCGATTCACCGGTTGCTTCAATCACATAGCCAGCGAACCCTCCAACGCTAAACCAACGGATTCCCGATCCTGAGTGCCGAGCAGATTCCACCGCCGCGCGATGGATTGGGTCCTTAAAAACAACCACTTTGGGCAACGGCGAGTGATCGATGATCGCTGCCACTTCATTACCGCACTGCGACTCAATATCACATATTTCCTTGAGGCCAAGAACGAATGGCGTTTTCATCATGAAGCCAAATATTCCACGCTTTGGATCGCAGAGGGACGTGCCGCTCTTCAGTAAACCCCAGGGAACGATCGTCCATTGAGCACGGTGACGCCCATCAGTTCGAGGCGGGTTTTGTAATCATAAATATAAAACTGCCTGCCGCCGCCGTTGCCGTATTGCGTGTTTGCGAGCGCCTTGCTCCGGTAAACCCACGTATCCCGCTTGACTCGGTAAAACCCTACCGATCCGCGAAGACCAAACTTTTCACTGGTCGCGACCTGCAGCATAGCCCATAGCGTTGTGCGGTCACCCTTGCTGGCAATAAGCGTTGCTACATCGGTATAAAACCGACTCTGCCCAGGAAGCCCACCTACAACAACATCGCCTTTTCGCAACAAAACCCATTCCCAATCATCATCCGCCTTATAGCCCACGGCCGCCTCTTGGTAGTTCCAAGGACGTCGCATGTTTGGGTACTGCTGCCGCAGCGCGCGGCCATACATCACGACAGGTACGAGGGCTAGGCCCGCGTTCAGCGCAGCGGACACATACCGCCCACGCTGAAACTCAGTGTACGCCTGATATCCCGTTGTGACGGTACCGACCGTCCCAAGAACCGCTCTAGCGCCTGGAATCAGCGCAACCGGAGCGAGCACGGCTCCGGCAACCGATCCCACGACGACATTGCCGAAGTCGATCGACAACTGATCGTGATACCAATAGGTGTTGATTGCCTCGGTCGCCAGCACATACCCGCCTCCGCAGGCGGCGGCGGCCAGCACCAATATCGGACCGCCCAAGGCAATGCTGCCCAAAGTCGCGCCGACCACGACAATGGGGCCACCTACGGAAACCAGCCATACGTCGTAATCGAAGCCCAAGATTGAACCGCTGCTCGGTGTGCAGAGCCATTGGTCGCCCAACACCTGCCGCGCAAGATGGTTGCCGATCCAACGATTGACCGCTTCGGAGGAGAGGAGCTGCGCGCGGTAGCCGTCGTTGGCTAACGCATTTTCGGAGAGCATCGCGGCAACGAGTTCGCGATAGACGCGGTTGCCCTCCATGCCAACGGCATAAGCCGATTGCTTAACAAAGATAGGGCGGGGGATCTCGACGGCGCCTGCCATCGGCACCGCGGCGGTGAAACCCTGTGGGGCTACAGTCCGCAATTCCGGTGCGACTACGACGATGAGGTGCGGCGTGGCGTCGATGACCGCCAGCGCGGCCTCGAGCATTTGATTTGCCGACGTGATTATCGACTGCAGCCGGGCTGAGGCACCGGCAACGAACTCGTCATGCTGTCGGTCCAGGAGTTCGATGGCACGGTCTGCTGCCGCCGCTGCCCCTGCGACCGCGGCGTCGTATTGCTCACCTGCCGCTGCGATCGTTTGCTGCGCAGCGGCTATCGCCGCGCTGGCGGCAGCCTGGGCCCACGTGGATCCGTTCAAGCTCACGAGGGCCTGCATCGCGGCTGCATACGCGTTGGCCGCGGTCACGATGTAATCTCGGGTCGAGCCCGCATCCGCAACGGCCATGTCTTCCGTGGCGGCTGCCTCCGCGACGCCGTAATCACGCCGGGCGTCCTGCCTGGCGATGTCGTTGACCTTGTCGGCGGTGGCTCGAACCACCACGTACTGATGCGTGCTCCGCGCAGAGACCCGCGCGAAAGTCTGGAGTGCGGTGATTCGATCGGCATCGAACCGCAGGCGTGCAGCCGAAACGCGGGCCGAATAGGCCTCGTCCGCGGCCTTGTAGGCCGCGTCCTTGGCCGTCGCGTCACTCGTGACCGCGATTTGCCGGTCCGCGGCCGCGACCGCGACCGCCCGGTCACGGGTTGCCGAGGCGAGCACAGACTGCAGCCTCTCGTTGGCCGGGGCCACGACTGCGATGTAGGCATCGCTTGACGTCACATACGAAAGGTCACGGTCGCGGGACGCGTCGGCAATCGATTTCGCGCGGGTTTCGCCAGCCCCGGCGATCACCGCGGCAGCGTTGAGAAACGCGCCACTCGTTTGCTCGACCGCCAGTTTGGCGTGGGCCGCCAGCTGCTGCCGATGTGCGATGACAGCCGCCTTGAGTTGGGTGGCGTAGACAATTTCCGCGGCCCGTTTATCGGCGGCATACTTGAGCCACGGATCCGCGAATTGGGCGGCAAGACTGGCCAACAAATCGGCATCGAGCCGGGTGTCGGCCACGAATGCCTGACCCGCGGCCGTGGCGACGAACACGCTCATCGCGCCGTCGAGATCGACCTCGGCTCGATTCACCTGAACAGCCCGGAGGGCCGCATCTTTTTCGAGCCTCGTATTCACTTCCGCCAACGTGTGGCGGTAGGCTCTTTCTGCATCGGCACCCGCCCGCTGCTTGGTGGAAAACGCCTCCGACTCGTCCGCCTGGAACTCCGCGTCGGCGTTCGCCAAGGACTGGGCCTCCGCCAGCGAGAAGTCCGCCTGGGCGACGGCACGGGCGTAGGTCGCCGCGGCGTCGGCTTCCGCCTTCGCCCTCTCCCGTGCCTCTTGGTAGCCGGCCAGGACGGACTCCGAGGGTGGGTTCGTACCGTTCCGCAGCCTCCAGATCACGGCACCGGCGACGGCGTATTCCTTCCGGGCTTCCGCCAGGCTCACCTGGAAAGCCTTTTCGGCTTCGGCCCGCGTCGCGACGGGCGCTTCCCGCTCGGTGGCGCGTTTCACCCGATGTGCCCCCTCGAGGGTCGCCATCGTCACGCCATAATCGCCAGTCGCGGTGGCGAACGCGAGTTGGCGGCCGGCCATGGCTGCGGCGGCAACGGCGGTCTCCCGCACGTGGGACGCTGCAGCTGCAACGGCAGCCGATCCCGCCGCGGCGGCGGCGCCTGCTTCCCGGTCGCCCGCCGCCTGGGTCAAGGCGACGCAGTAGGCCTGATACGCAGGGGCAAAGTCGCGGATGTAGTCACGACGAGCGGCGGCCAGCGACCTGGCGTAGCGATCCTGTGCCGATCCCGAGGCCAGGGCCTTGCTCGCCGCCACCGAGAAGGCGCTCTCCGCTTCGGCGAGCCGTAGTTTTGACTCGGCCTCGGCCGAGGCTCGGGTGAATGCAATGTCTACGGGCTTGCGGTCGGCGGCCTCATCCGCATCGGCCGCGGCCGTGGCTTCAACAAACGCCTTGAACGCCGTGGCGGAGGCGTTGAGGAACCGGGTCTCGAGCGCCGCCCTGCTCACGGCACGGGACACGACGGCCTGACGGTCGCTCGCGGCCTTAACGCCCCCTGCAGCCGCGACCGCTTCCGACAGTTTCCTCTCCTCCGCGGCCACCGCCTTGGCCAAGGTCACGTCCGCCGCACCAACTTCCTGGCGCCAGGCGACGTCCGCATCGCCACGGGCCCGTTCCAACTGGATGCCGAACTCACCGTTGCGGTCATACATCAGCCGCAATTGCTCCCGGTCGAAGGCCTCGTAGGCCGCGTTCGCCGCGGCCGTCCGGCCCGCGATGTACCACTGCTTTTTCGCGGGCACCACGGCGAAGGCGTACGTCACGCCCGACTGCGCCACGCCGTTCTCGAAGGCCTCGTTTGCGGTCGCGCGTGCCACGTTGTAGTTCTTCGTCGCGGTCGCCAACGCCACCTGCCGCTCCCCCTCCGCCTTCTGAATGGCTACGATCCGCGCTGCACCGGCGGAGGCGGCACCCTCCAGCACTTGGCGAGCACTTTCCGCCAGGGCGGCCTGCCAAGCGAGATCCGCATCCTTCTCGGCCGTCAGCCGCACGGCAGCATCGTCGATCAACCCGTCGAGCAACGCACGCTGGGCGTTCACGGTCGCCGTGAAATGCTCGCGAAACACCGGGGCGTAGCCGGTCGCCCAAGCCGCGTCCCCACGAGCGACGTCGGCGAGAAAGCGGGCATGCAGCGTACCCTGGGCATTGGCCCACGTCGCCACGAGGTCGGCATATTCCGAGCGGCGTGCCATCTCAAAGAGGGCCCGCGCCTCGCCGGCGGCCACCGCGGCCTGGGCCGCCGCTTCGACAACGGCGTGGTCATGGCGAGCCTCGAAGAGAATCACGTCCGCCATCCAGGCGGACTCGATCTCTGCGACTGCCTTGGCATACGTTTCTTCGGCGGCGGCGATAGCGTGAGCAGCCGCGTACCCCGCGCCCGATAGTTCCGCCGCCTTTGTAGCCGCGACTTCCTTCAAGCCTTTGGCGAGATTCTCTTGTGCCTCGCCGACGGCAACCGTCAGCAACCGGTCCTGATTCGCGACCACGGCGGTGAGGTCGCGGTTGATGCGGGCCATTTCAATCGTGTAGTTCCCCTCGGCATCGGCGACGGCCTTGCGGTACTTCTGTTCGGCAGCGTCGATCAATAGCCAAAAGCCGGCTTCTCGATCTTCTTTCTTGTAAAATAGAACCAACAACTGAGCCGTCACATAGTCAAGGTTTTTTCCTAACTCGGCTGCATGAATCGCCTTGTTCCGGTCCCACGTCGCCGTGGTCTCCCGGTCGCTGGCCTGCTTCCCTGCGGTCGTGATCGCTTGATCGTGCTCAGTTAAACGGGCACTGGTTTTTTGCGCCTGCTCGACGATCTTTTGTTGGTTTCCTTTCGCAGCCTTGATGCTCGCGTTTCGGACTGCGCGATCCTCCCCCACACTCGCCGCGACGCTGTCCTTCTTGTTCGCCAGGTCTTTGTTCGCCGCATCGACGACCGCTTTCCGGTACGCTTCCGCCTTGCCCAAGACCATGGCAACGGCCGCCTGCGTTTCCGCCTGCATTCGGTCACGGGCGATCCGGGCAAGCGAGGCACGGTACGCTGTGAAGGCCGATGGGTTTGCGGCAGCCCACGCATTGACGACATTCACGTGGGCATCGGTGACCTCCTTGACAAAAGCCTGCCAAGCCTGAGCATCGGCGGTCGCTTCGGTCTGGTACGCAGCGGCTTCTTCCGAGACACGATCCCGCTCCGCCGTCGCTATCGTCTCGACCCGAGCCTGCTCGGCCTCCGCGGCGCTCACTGCCGCGTCCTGCTCGGCGGCAACCCTTTCGATCTCGCAGTCCGTGTCGATCTTCGCGACCTTTTCCTCTACGGTCTGCCGCTGCGCTCCGTTTTCCAACTTATCGGCCACCTCGCGAGCATTGTCTTGCGCCTGCAACTGGCGCTCCGCTTCTGTATGAGTCACATAGCGGGCATCTTCGGCCTGTGTTTCAGCGCTGCTGAAAGCAACCTCGCAGGATTGGAGTTGCTTGATCTTCTCCGCATCCGCAGTGCTAAGCTTCGCGGTTCGAATGGAGTCCGCAATCAGTCGCTTCGCGTAATCGCGCTCGATGGCAGCGACGGTAAAGTCGTAAACCTGAACGGCTGTGGCGGCGGCATAAGCTCGGGTGAGAGCGGCATCTGCTACGGTCTTGGACTTCCGGTTCACGGCCTCCATTTGCTTGACGTCGCATGCGAGCACATCACGCAGCTCCTGCTCGGTCCGGCTGAGTTTACCGATCCCGTTACCGGTCGCCCGCTCAGCCTCAGCCGTCGCCCGCCCGATCACCTGGACGGCGATTGCATCCGCGAGGCGGACTGCCTTGTCATGTGTCGACCGGGCTTTGGCGATTGCCTCTTCGCGGATCGCTGCCGCCGCCGCCACCTGAGCCTTCTTTCCGGCCAGCGACACTTCAACGGACCGGCTCGCGCGCTTGTCGGCTACTTGCGCCTGATACCGCGCCCAGGGCGTGTTGATGGCGGCCACCCATCGGTCGGCCGCGGCCATGGCAGCACACGCCTTCGCCGACGCCTGGTCGTGCCTGATCTCGGCGACCCTGACATCAAAGTCATCCTGCGCCTCAGCCAGGCCCGTGTCTCGATTTTTTTCCGCGAGCGCTTTTGCCTTCGAATAGTCCCTCAATGCTTCCGCACGAGCCACTGCGTGCAACTGCGACGCAATGGTGGCTCCGTTGGCGCGCCACCAACGAGAGTTTTGGGCGGCGATGTCGAAATCGCATTGGGCCTTATATTTTCTATTGTCACGTACCAGAGAGAGATCGGCTTCACCGACCGTGTAAGCTTTCGCCGCAAGGCCTATCGCATCGTCTCGGGTTTTCTTGGCATTGGCTACAGTGGTTGCAAACTTGTAGTTCGCGTCCGCGACACGGATTGTCGGGCTTCCACCTCCCGTCAGCGGGTTTATCGAGCCAACGGCGCTCTTGATTTCCTGGTCGCGAAGGTCTGTGGCTGCCTTCTCCGCGGCCGAATAGTCGGAGAATGCCTTGTCGACCGCTGCAGTTCGCGCCCGCCGCAGCCTATCAAGTTCCGAAGCAAACTCGCTGTCTGCGGCATCTTTTTCGAACTGGAGCCGCAGGCCGTCGGCGAAATACGGATTGTGTCCGTTCTGCGCGGCCGTGTCTGCGATGAAGGCCGCCCGTTCAGCAGCCGCCTTTTGAGCTTCCGCGCTGTTTATCTCAGCATCGTACTCGTCTTGGACTGCGTTCTTGGCATCGTCGTGGGCGGCCTTCGCGGCGTCCTCGGCAGCCTTGGCGTCCGCATCCACCGCGGCGATGTCGGCGACGTACTGGGCGTCGGCGGCGGGATCGAATGCCGGCCCGTCGAGCAACGGCGCGACCGGCTCGCCGGCCGCGTCCGCCGGCCTCGCCGGGCCGCCTTCCAGTGACGGAGCGTCCGGCCACTGGAAAAACGCGTCGGTTTCACCCAGCCCGATCGGTCCACGGAGCCACGAACCGGCGGCGGACTGCCCGCCACCGGCCGGGTTCAGAACCTGGGCCGGGGTCAGCCCGGACCCGATCCCTGCCCACGGAGCCGATGCGACGGCATCCATCCCGCTCGCACCGCTAACACCGCCGTATGTCGCCGCACTGCTGCCCGTCGCGGCGTTCGCCTGGGTCGTCGTCGTGAAGACCAGGCCGCTGAGCCCCGAATCCTGGATCACGGCCGTGGCATGATCGGAGAAGGAACTGCCAGGCGCCGGCGCAGTGGCCGACGACCAGATGCCGTCATCGACGACCGCCATCATCTCGCGCCGCTGCAGCGGCTCGAACATGCAGTGGGTGTTCGCCGCCCGGCGCCGGGCCAAGCGCCCGGCACGGCGCACCCGCCGGGACCGACGCGAGGTGAACATTGCCTTCACCAACGACGACACGCTGGCAAAACGCTTGTGGAAAGAACGCAAGTTCCTGGTCATGGGAACGATCCTCGTGATTTCCGGGCAGGTGGTTTGGGGCTGGAAACGAAGCGGTGGGGCAGCAGGTGGGACACGGCCGGGCCGAAAAGGCCGATGGACGTGATCAGCGATTCACTCGAAAAAACGATGCGTTCGACGCATGCCCTCGAGGCTTCGGGCTGTCAGGTGGGATCGACGCAGGCGGGGTGAGTCAGGCGGGAATAACCGGCGGGCTGCAAGGCCTGTCGGCTATCGGAGGGACGCAGTTTGACGGTATTTGCACCGGCCGTCAAGGATTCCTACAGAAAAGAAAGCCGCCCCAGATTTGTGCCTGGAAAAGGCCCCGACACGCTGACTCCACCCCCTCAAAGCCGATGCCTGGCCCGAACCGATCCGCAGACCGAAAGACACGCCGCACGGGCATGCCAGCCGCCGCGCGATGCAAACCGCTCGCCGACTTCCTTGCCCCGTCGCCGTCAGTCAACCATTTCCGGACACTAATCGTTGCTGCTTCGCAGCGGCATAAATGGGCCCAACTTCCGCGCGGCGACACCCCTTGGCCACGCGCCACATCTCATCCATCCGCGCGACGGAATCACAGCCCCGGAAGCGGAAAACGATTCTCATTCCCGGTCGGCGGCAAGACCCGGGGCGTATAGGTGTCCTCGAACTGCACCAATGTCCGGAACTTCCCGTAACCAAATCGTGTCTGCAGCTGATGTCCAGCATTGTAGACGCGATCGATGAGCCGTACCCCGTAGTCCGTCGGACTCCAATCATAGGTGTCGGCGATCAAGACAAAGGCCTTTACAACGACCCAATTTTCATCGGTCGGGCTGCGCCTGGTGGCGATTCCACGCACCGTCAACTCCGCGCCGCCGTACGCATTGAACATGTGCGGGTTGTTCCACTCGCCCGAAGTCACGCCCTCCAGACCCCAGCCCACATTCCGATCCAAAATCTCGATGGGCACCCGTGTCGCGTACGGATCGTCACGCAAAGCCTTGGCGATGTCCTTGCCAATCTCATTTTTGATGAGATTGTACCCATGCACCTGCGCCTCGACCTTGTCGGCTGCGTTTCCAGTGTAATTCAGGCCGCTATTCTTGAGAAAATGCTCCATGTGATTGGCGGCGAGGTTGTATCCCTGCGTCCGCCACGCCGCGATCTGCATCTTCATGATCTCGCGATAATATCCCTCTTCCCAAGCCGCGCCATACTTCTTTTGCAGCGCGGCGTTTAGTGGGCCGTTTCCGGCCAAGGCGGGAACATTAATCTTTGATAACACCACAAATACGGGTCCGCTATAAACCTTATAGCTGCCGTCTTCATCAACGGCGGTTACCGTGATGTTCTTCGTTCCGCTGCCGCCGTAGACGCGACTGAAGCTGGTTGCGCTGCCCGGATATTTCTGCGAAACACCATCGCCCCAATTGACGATCCATTGCGAGATCGTGTCTTTGCCCGGATCGATGACCTGTGAACGCTGAAGTGTGTACCTGTCACCATCGAGAGTGAAGAGATTTCCAGTGATGGCCACCTGTGGCGCCACGTTCAGGACTTTGACTGCGATCGACTTCGTTTGCGACGCAGCCGCCGACTTGAAGGTCGCGCTGATCGTGTAACTCGCCGACCCGTCGGCGTAGACGTGGCTTGCCGACGATACAGGCATCGCCGGGCTGAGTTGATTCACCGTGGACTGCTGACCATCGCCCCACTTGATCGTCCAGGTGCCGATGGCCGTGGTGTTCAGTTGGAGCGCGTAGGCGGACCCCTCAGCCACCTTACTCGGACCCGCAGCGATGTCGCCGGCCAACATCTGCCGAGGCGGCAGCGTCTCGAAACCGATGCCCACGACGGGCCGCGAACGCCGGGCAGTCGCCGCCCGCCGCTTGGCGGCCTCGGGCAGGAACGCGGCGAGAAAGGAAGAGGGACGCGTCACAGAACGAGTTACCTTGCTCATGGCAGGTACTTTCCGGGGCTGGACCGCGCAGGAGCCGCGGTGGAAGGCGGGAGGGATCGAGGCGGGCAGGCAGGCGGGAATCATCGACTGGATTCAAACTCTGTCGGCTATTCCCTCGCGAGTTTGTAAGGCTTTCTGCAGGGTCAGTCAATCATTCGCACGGAAAACAAAGTTCCCGCTTCCAAGAACCCGAAAATCCCATCCGATGAGGGGGCATTGATTCGGCATTTTTCCCCGGCAAAGTAACCTGAAACTCGGGAAAATCATGCTCGGCCCGCGGCCCGCCGACGGGACGCGGACGGTGAACGCCGGCCCATGACGGGTATCCGAAGCGGGAATCGCGGGAGCATCTCCGCGGACGACCGCCGCCCGCTCGGACCGACCCCGATCCGGCCCGTACTCTCGGCCGGCTACGGCACCGCCCGGCCGCTCACTGCGTGCGGTCGCCACCCGACGCGGTCGGCGTCGGCACCGACGCGATCCGCGTCCGCGCCTCGGCGGCCACCAGATACGGCCGCTTGTACTCGGGCATGTAGCCCCGCGCCCCACGCACCGACACCTGCTGCCCCACCAGCGGCGCGAGGTTCACCCCGGCCTGCGGCGCGATGAAGGCCAGGACATTGTTGTGCTCGTCCACCAGCGCCCACCGTGGTGCGTCGGGCCGCCGCGAAACCACCGTCGCCAGCCGGCCGGTCGTCTCCACCTGGTCGGGCGGCGTCCAGGTCGGCTGGCCCCCGGCCGGTGCGCCGCCGGGCATCACGCCCGGGCGGACCGGCCGCGACCCGATCGCCGACAGGCTCGACCACATGCCCCCCAGCCGCAGCGGCGACTGCTCTGGGGCCGCGCCCGCAGCGATCGACCGCTGCCGGGCCTGGATCGCCTCGAACCGCGTGAGCCGGGCATCGATCGCCTCCGCCCGCGTCCGCTCCCCCGCCGCCGTGGCCCGCGTGGCGGCCAGCCGCAGCCGCTCCCGCAAGGGCGCAAGGTTCCAGGCGTCGCTCGGGCCGGCCACCGCCAGCGACAGCGCGAGGTCGATGTCGGCCAGTTCGTCGCCGCTGGCGGCCACGGCACCGCCACTCACGGCCGTCGGCTGCGGGCCGGCCGAGGGATCGAACACGCCGCTGCCCAGCGGCAGCCAGCCGGCGAACAGCTTTCCGGCGCCGCCCGACGGCGGCAGTGGCTCTGGCGCCGCGGCCGGCTCGTTCATCTCCGCGACGGCCTGCCGCACCGCGGCCCCCGCCTCGCGGATCGCGGCCACGGCCTCGCCGGCCGCCGCCAGCCCCGCGGCGGGTGCCGCCGCTTCCGGCGCGGCAGGCGGCGGCGCGAGTTCCACAGGCAGCGCGAGATCCTCGCACCGCGCCCAGCGAAACTCCCCCGCCGGCGGCTCGATCCGCACCCACTCGCCGGCCTGCCGTCCCGCCTTTACGACCACCGTCTCCAGAACGTTGACCCGCTCGCCGGCCTCGAGCGCCACCTGCGAGACGTGCCGCAGGTCGTTGAGTTGCGAGCCCACCCGCGCGGCGACGCCGTCGGTGACGACCACGCCCACGAAGGTCCGCCGCTGACCGGCGTCGGCCGCCGGCTCCTGCTCCACGTCCTTGAGCCGCAACCAGCTATAGCTGCCGGCCACCGGTCGCACGGCGCAGTAGCCCGAGCCGTCGATCGCCCACACCTCGACCGCCGTCCCGGCGTCGATCCGCTCGGTGGGATAGAAGTCGTCGCCGGGACCGGCCCGCAAGAGCGTGTGCGCCGCCGTCACCGTCACCGTCACGGGCAAGGGCGACGCGGCGCACGCCCAGCCCGCGGCGAGCGCGACGATCCACATGGCCGCGGCTCGATCCATCCATGGATGCCGGCGCATCGATCGTCTCCAGCGATCCTTCGCGGAGCCCGGGGCGGGAAAAAGAAGCGCGTAGACGAGGCTTGGGCGTCCTCGTCTACGCGCTCGCGTTCGGGCGGCCGCAGCCGCCCTGCCAAGGCTCTTGTAGACCACCGGCCCGCGGCGCTCAAGCCGCGATTTTTCGGCCGCGCCCGCCCCGGAAAAATCGGCCCGGCGGCCGGAGAGCCTGCGGGAAAATGCCCGGAAAACCGCGGGCCATCGGCGGTTCAGGCAGGCTGCGGAGGCGGCGCCGTCGGCCAGGCCAGGCGTGACTGCTGTGCCAGCGCCAGCACCAGCGCCTGGGTGCCCATCCGGCCGCCCCCCTGCGCGAGGATGCCGCCATACAACGACTCCGCCAGCGCCAGGCCCGGCAGGTCGATCCCCATCCGCCGGCATTCGTCGAGCGCGATCCGCAGGTCCTTCACGAGGTGCTCGACCATGAAGCCGGGCGCGAAGTCGCCGCGCAGGATCCGCGGCGCGAGGTTCGTGAGCGACCAGCTGCCGGCGGC
>Ga0315900_10009379_pt1 | contig 12414 bp, 7 predicted proteins | sample LakEriMetagenome_FD_203521 | JGI IMG/M metagenome (GOLD analysis project Ga0315900, IMG submission 203521) | Freshwater fungal communities from buoy surface, Lake Erie, Ohio, United States - Buoy 12 MA114 | ecosystem: Environmental > Aquatic > Freshwater > Lake > Lake biofilm | place: USA: Lake...
CCGATCGGCCTGACAGAGATTCAGAAGGGGGTAGGCCGGTAACTCCGGAGCCTCAAAAACAGTGGTGTCGGAAGTTTGTGAAAAAACGGTTTGAAGGGAAAGAAGGATGGATAGGCTAAAAAGGACTAATTTTTTCATTAATATGTAATTTATCGTTGTTTTCGAAGGACTAGCGCGGTGTAGGTAACGTTGGGAAAAGGCTTTTTTCCCGGTTGTCGTTTACCCAGCATTTGCTCATTCGACTCATTTCGGCTGCAATATGCTGCAATCCACTGAAAAAGCCTACATTTTTTAATAATTAGGTCGGTTTTGACAGCTTTTCTTGCAAGCAGCGAGGCTGCAGTGATTTTGTTTTAACCAAAAAAGTAAAGCCCTGTCCCATTGGACAAGGCCTTAAACATATAGTCCCATGAACATTTGGAAAGTGAAGTGATTTTTTTGAGATTATATCTTGCAGCGGCGAAGAGAAGGGGATTAGCTTGGCTCGATTCCCTATGGAAATGCTTGAAAGCCTTTCTGAAGGAGGGCGTTCTTGAGCCTTTACTTTTCTGACCGATATGATCAAAAAGAAAAGATGGTATGGCTGTTCGAGGGATAGTAGAAGTGCTAAAGACGGCTGGAAAAGGCAACAAGCGGGCTTTTAGCAACAATGGATTACAGATTCTATTAGCTTTTATTAAAAAGTTGCAGCTTTTAGCATCCAAAAAAACGCTCCGAAGAGGGCCTCAAATGTACAATGATTAAATTGTTTTTCCATAAAAGACCAAATAAAAAAAACATATTATTTATTTTTATAAAATATTTGGTCGGAACTGCTTGGTTTTATTGGCAGGGATGATCGCACTTTATAGAGACTTGGGGAATACAGGAGGACCCAATCAATCAAGGTCACCGTTTCCACTGATGTCTGTCAGTGGTCGTCGGGTGACCAACTGGATACTTTTGCAAAAGTTTTATTTGATAAAGGTCTAGCTATTTGATTTTACAAAGAAAATATCCTGTTTTTTACAGGATTTGCTACAAAAAAGAATGTTATGCTCAAGTATGCACCGGAAATAATCCCCACCAAGCAATCCTTATTGTGCTATCATTGTAAAGACACATGTCCAGATGATCAGTTGGTCTTGGACGATAAGCACTTCTGTTGTGAAGGTTGCCGAATGGCCTACCAAATTTTGAATACCCACCAGTTGTGCGACTATTATGCCCTGGATGAACGCCCCGGTCAGAGTCTCAAAAACAAACGAGATGCCCGGGCGTATGCTTACTTGGACGATGCGGATATTCAGGAAAAACTCCTGGAGTATGCGGATGCTAAAAAAGCCCAGGTGACTTTTTACCTTCCTCAGATGCATTGCGTCAGCTGTATTTGGCTTTTGGAGCACTTGTATAAGTTGGATAAAGGAGTGCAGGAAAGTAGGGTTCATTTTTTGAAAAAAACGGCTACGATTCAGTACGATCCTGGGTTGACTTCTTTGCGAAACCTGGCCGCGCTTCTGGCTTCCATCGGCTATCCTCCTGAAATTAACTTGGGGGATGTAAGTGGAGCCCAGCCTACTCGAATTAGCACTCGACTGGCAACCCAAATTGCCATAGCCGGGTTTGCATTTGGAAATATTATGCTATTCGCCTTTCCGGAGTACCTTGGGATGGATCCTAAAGAAGACCCCTGGTTTGCTAAGGCCTTTGGCTACTTGAGTATTTTACTTGCCTTACCAGTTCTGCTTTTTAGCGCCAAGGATTATTTAAGCTCGGCTTGGAATGCCATTCGGACCCGCCACATTAATATTGATATTCCTTTAGCGTTGGGTATTTTGATGTTGTTCGGTCGAAGTGCTTGGGAGATTTTAACGCATACCGGAGCAGGATACATGGATTCCTTTGCTGGTTTAATTTTCCTGTTGTTAATAGGGAAGTGGTTTCAGCAAAGTACATGGGCCCAGCTCTCTTTTGAGCGGGATTATAAGTCCTATTTTCCAGTAGCCGCTACCATCCGCCAGGGCGAAGAAGAAACGACGGTACCCGTTGAACGGTTGGTTCCGGGCGATATCATCGTAATTCGAAGTGGTGAAATTATACCTGCTGACGGCCTTTTATTGAAGGGAACCGCACGAGTGGATTACAGCTTTGTGACGGGGGAGGCGGAGCCAGTGGAGGTTCAAAGTGGTGAAAAAATTTATGCTGGTGGGAAACAAGTGGGACACAGTATTGAAATATCCTTGACCCGTCGAGTGGCTCAGAGCAGCTTAACCAAACTGTGGAACAACGAAGCGTTCAAACAGACTGAGAAAAGCCACGTTTCTTTGTTGGCAGACAAGGCAGGTGCCTACTTTACCTGGTTGATTCTAGGTGTAGGAACGGCTGCCTTTTTATTTTGGAGCCTGGTAAAAGGTGACATTGGGACCGCAGTAAATGCGTTCACCGCGGTGATGATTGTTGCTTGCCCATGTGCTGTGGCCTTGGCAATCCCATTTACATTGGGAAATATTGTCCGAATTCTTGGAAGAAATCGTTTATACCTGAAGAATCCAACCGTACTTGAAACCTTTGCCGGAATTGATACAGTGGTCTTTGATAAAACGGGTACTATTACCAACGTGGCGGGTCAAGACTACCAGTTTGTGGGTGTTCCCTTGACGATGGAGGAAAAATCCATGGTTCGGTCTTTGGCGAAACAATCCGGGCACCCCTTGAGCAGGCAGTTATACGATACTATGCGGGAGGTGCTGACGGTTCCTGTGGAGGGATTTGAAGAGATTCCCGGAAAAGGGATTCGTGGTCGAGTGAAGGGGCACGCGGTATTGCTGGGTTCAGCTCAATATACCGGTGGAAATTTGGTAGCAGGTGTCCACATTTCCATTGATGGGGCTCATAGAGGGCACTTTGAAGTCAAGAGTCGGTATCGAAGTGGCTTGGCACAAGTTCTTAGTTGGTTCAAGCAAAGAGGGCCGATTTGGTTGCTTTCGGGCGACCATGACCAGGAAGCCAAGGCGTTGACCTCCTTTTTTGACCAACAAGGGCAGATGCGGTTTCACCAGACACCACAAGACAAGTTGGAGTTTGTGCAAGCTTTGCAGGCCGAGTGGCATAAGGTAATGATGATTGGCGATGGGTTGAACGATGCTGGTGCCCTGCAGCAAAGTCAATTAGGAGTGGTGATTGCTGAGAATACGAACAATTTCACGCCTGCCTGCGACGCTATTTTACATGCAGCAGAGTTTGAGCGCTTACCCAAATTTACGGAACTGGCACAAGCCGGAGTGACGATTGTACACCGCGCCTACTACATTGCATTTATTTATAATGTGATTGGTTTAAGTTTTGCTGTTTCTGGCACCCTTTCTCCCTTGATTGCTGCCATCTTGATGCCGCTAAGTTCCGTTACAATTGTTTTATTTGGGGTGTTGAGTGGCAACTGGAAGGCTTCTCAGTTACTGAAATAAATAAACAGGCCCTGCTCTGCACGCTTTTGAGAGGGGGCGGAGCAGGGATCTGATAAGTGGATGTCCTGTGTTTCAACCAGATTTAACCCCCTCCAATAAACGAACATTTGATAAGACAGACCTGGAGATCAATTAGGGAATTGAATTCTTTACCTCAACTGTGATAGGGTGGAGCAGGGAGCTGAGATAGGAGGTGCATTTTTCTTGGCTTTTTTGGAGTTTCTGCTTACATTTGCGACATGGTATCCTTCAGCAGCAACATACACTGGACCCGAGCTGCCTGGTTGAGTGCAGGATTGGTTTTTGTAGTCAACTGGCTCCTCCCACTAGGGATTGATTTATCTGTATTTTATTTATTCCCTATTTTTCTTTCCATTTATTTTAAGGAGAAAAGCGATGTTTTTTTGCTGGCGGTAGTGGTGACCACCCTTTCCATCCTTTTTTTATTTTTAAGGCCGGTATCGGAAATGGATATGTTCCGAACAGCCTTGTTAAATAACATACCGCTCTTAATGAGTATTTGGATTGCGGCCTTTTTGGTCATCCGATTCATTGATTTTCGGGAAGAAGAGGAAAACCAGGAACAAAAGTTCAAAGCCATCTTTGAATATGCCACCAATGGAATGATATTAACCGATAACAAAGGGGAAATCATCATGGCAAATCCTGCTTTGGAACGGATCTTTGGCTACGAGCGTGGGGAATTGATTGGCCAGCGGATTGAAACCTTGTTGCCCGATCGGCTACGAGAAAAACACCAACACCTTCGGGAAGGATACCACACTGATCCAAAACCGAGGACGATGGGGACCGGACTGGATTTATATGGAAAAAGGAAATCCGGAGAGCAATTCCCGGTGGAGGTGAGCCTTAGTCCTTTTTCCAGCAACCACCAGGCACTGGTAGTTGCTTTTGTAATTGACAACACGCACCGAAAGAACTATGAGAACGATATAATCCGGCAAAAGCAAGAACTGACCGAGCTTACCCAAGCCCTTGGAGAGCTCAATGGCCAGCTGGAGTTTAAGGTAGAGGAACGGACCAAAGAGCTGGAAATCGCCCGAGATGAGTTGCGCAGCGCATTGGAAAAAGAAAAAGAGCTTGGTGAACTGAAAAGCCGATTTGTAAGCATGGCTTCTCACGAGTTCAGGACTCCTCTGAGTGCAATTTTGTCCTCTGCTTCTTTGATTTCGAGTTATTTGGAACGAGGAGAGTACAACAATATCAAAAAACACGCGGAACGGATTAAAAATGCAGTGAATGGGTTAAATACCATCCTAACTGAATTTTTATCACTTGGACGACTGGAGGAAGGGCGTATTACCGCTAATCCAGCCCCCATGAACCTGCCCGAGCATGTTAAGGAAGTGTACGGGGAATTAAAAACCTTGTTCCGTTCGGGACAAGTAATGCAATACGAGCACGAGGGGGAAGAATTAGTCCAGCTGGACGCCAGTATATTCAGGAACATTCTAATCAACCTCATTTCGAATGCCATTAAATACTCTGGAGAAGGCTCTACCATTTGGATGCGCACTAAAGTAGAGTCCGGTAAACTTTGGCTGAGTATCCGGGATGAGGGAATAGGTATTCCTGTGGAAGATCAAAAACACCTGTTTAGCCGGTTTTTTAGGGCTACTAATGCCACTAATATCCACGGAACAGGCTTAGGTCTGTATATCGTAAACCGGTATGTTCAGATGATGAATGGAGATATCCAGTTTGTGAGTGTGCCGGAGCAAGGAACCGAGTTTATGCTGGAATTCAAATTTCATCCGTATGCTGAATCCATAGGATCTTGAGGGGTCCTTACTAATAAATGATTCCACCTATACCTATGATTGCAACCGTACAAATTGGGCAACAGCTGTATCAAACGGCGCTCACAGGAGGGATTGACCTTTCGTTACCCTTGATTGCTGGCCCCGATTCAGTCAATTGTTTTTATGCGCCGATGGTGGAGTACGAGCCAGTTCGGATGGGCAGCTTTGTCGGAAGTGTGCAAGAAGGAGGGGTGGTTAATTTTTTTAACGTAAGGCTTAATCCCCATGGAAATGGAACGCACACGGAGTGCGTGGGCCACATTGCTGCAGAGCGATTTGTCATTCGGGAATGCCTCGAGGATGTACATTTCCGGGCTAAATTGGTCAGTATTTATCCACAACGGATGGAAGATGGCGACCGGGTGGTAACTGCCGATCAAATTCGGGAAATAATTGCACCCGGAGAAGTGGAGGCGCTTTTGATTCGGACGCTTCCAAACGTTCCAGAAAAGAAACAACAACAGTATTCGGGGACTAACCCACCTTATTTAGCACCAGAGGCCTTGGAATGGATGGTACACTGTGGTATTCGCCATTTATTGGTGGATTTACCTTCAGTGGATCGGGAAGAAGATGAGGGCAAGTTGGCCGCCCACAAAGCTTTTTGGCAATACCCAGGTTCGGAAATTAGACGGGATTGCACTATTACGGAACTGTTTTATGCACCCTATGAAGTCAAAGACGGCTATTATTTATTAACGATTCAAATAGCCGCCTTTGATTTGGATGCGAGTCCTTCCCGACCGATTCTGTTTCCTTTGGAGCGGGCGTAACCTTTTTATTTTGAGCGCATTTTGATCACTGGACAGATCATTTCTTCCAATGAAATTCCTCCGTGTTGAAAGGTGTTTTTGTAGTAGTTATTAAATTGGTTGTAATTATTGGGGTATAAGAAGAAGTAGTCTTCTTTTGCGAATATAAAAGTACTGCTGACGTTGGGTCGGGGCAGTCCAGCAGCAGCGGGCTCTTTAATGGTTAGCACATCTTTTGCTTCAAACTGCAGGTTTCGGCCAACTTTGTAGCGCAGGTTGGACGTAGTTTCGCGGTCGCCCACCACTTTAGAGGGAGTTTTTACGCGGATGGTACCATGATCGGTGGTTACAAACAGTTGGACATCCCTTCCCTGGAGCTTTTGGAGGGCGGACCAGAGTGGAGAATGCAGGAACCAAGAACGAGTAAGGGAGCGATAGGCGCGTTCATCGCCTGCCAGCTCTTTTAAGACCTCCATTTCCGTCCGAGCATGGGAGAGCATGTCGATAAAGTTATAGACAATGACGGTAAAGTCATTGTTGAGGAAGTGCAGGATATTGTCATTGAGGTCTTTTCCGTGGTTGACGTTGGTGACCTTCATGTATTCCCATTTTATTTCCTTTCGGAACACACTTTCGAGTTGTTTACCCAGGAAAAAATCCTCATACAGGTTTTTTCCACCCTCATCGATATCATTTTTCCATTTATCGGGGAAGGTACGTTCAATGTCGGCCGGCATCATACCAGCGAAGATCGCATTGCGACTATATTGGGTGGCGGTGGGGAGGATACTAAAAAAGTAGCCCTCACTTTCGGTCCTGAATTGCTCATTTAGGATTGGTTCAATTACCTTCCATTGATCATAACGAAGGTTATCCAACAGGAGCAGTATGGTGGGGGTGGTTTGATTGACATGCGGCAGTATGTGTTTTCGCATCATCGAATGCGACATAACAGGGCCCACTTCCTTTTTTTTATCGACCCAATCCAGGTAGTTTTTTGAGACGAATTTGGAGAATTCGGTATTGGCTTGTTCCTTTTGTTGGGAGAGGATATCGCCCACTTCTGCTTGGTTGGCGTCTACCCGGAGTTCCCAGTTGACTATTTTTCGATAAGCTTCCACCCATTCCCGGTGGTCCAGTCCGCCGGTAATTTCCATAAAAATTTGCCGGAACTCCATTTGGTAGTCCATGGCTGTTTTTTCACTGATCAATCGTTTGTTATCGATCAGTTTTTTGAGGGTCAGGAGGAGCTGATTGGGGTGAACAGGTTTGATCAGGTAGTCGGATATTTGGGATCCGATGGCTTCTTCCATGACGTGTTCTGCCTCATTTTTGGTAATGAGTACGACGGGAACGGCGGGGTTTCGGGTTTTGATTTTTTGGAGTACTTCCAACCCGCTCAGTCCTGGCATCGATTCGTCCAGGAAGACGGCGTCGATTTCGAAGGATTGTTCTTCGAAGGTTTCGAGGGCATCAAAGCCATTCGAGGCGGTAACCACCTCGTAGCCTTTGGACTGTAGGAAGAGGATATGTGGTTTCAGCAGATCTATTTCATCGTCTGCCCAAAGAATTTTTATTTTGCTCATGTGCTTGGGAGGATTATTTGATACTAAACGAACAAAAACCAAAGCTAGTTTCCATTCCAGAAAGAAATTAAAAAGAAAGCCATAAAGGTACGTTCTTCAGGGGTTCGTCCTTACATTTGTTTCTTATTTCAATTAGTCAATTTTATGGCGCAGACCGTTTCAGCTACCAAATCCCTATTTAAGCGTATGTTACAACGAATATTGTGGATTCTATTATTGGTGGGTATCCTAGGTGGTGGGGTGTATTACATGGTTCGGACCTACACATTAAGTGATGGGAACCGGAGTGGTGTATTGTTTAAAATTTCCCGCAAGGGCATCCTTTTCAAGACTTATGAGGGGCAGTTGCATTTGGGGGGATCTATCCAGATGACAGATCAGAGTGTTTGGAATTTTTCAGCACAAAATGCTGCTGTTTACGAAAAGCTTCAACAGTTTGAGGGCAAGAATGTGACGGTTCATTACAAAGAAGTGGTCAATGCGTTTCCTTGGCAAGGGGAAACCAACTATTTGGTGGACGACGTTCAGCTGGTACAATAACGGCTTTTAAGCGTGCATTTTTATTTTCTTACCGGGTAGGGTATTCCAACTTTGGTGAGAGGGCCTCAGCCCATCTGGGGAGATCAACCAGATAATGGGTACGGTAGGTTTGATTTTGGAGGGACCTGCAAAACCGTCGGTCAGGTAGATAAGTAAGTCTGGCTGCTGTTGATTCGCCCATTGGATGGCTGCTGAAAAATCGGTGCCACCTCTTCCTTGGGTCCATTCAGGAGTTCTTCCTTTATACGTATAAATCCGGTGAATTTCGGTATCTACCTCCAGCACGGTTATTTGGGCTCCTGCTTTCCAGAGTTGATGTAATTCATTAAAAAAGAGTTGAAATTCGGGTTGCCCAACACTTCCAGAGGTATCGATGGCGGCCGTAATGGAGTGCCTCCGTTCAATTCGAAGTCCTGGGGTAGTTCCATACCGTTTGGAAGGACGCTTGAGGGTGTTTTTCAGGCGAGTACTCCGGGAGCTTTGACTAAAGCGGCGCAGGGCCATTCTCCAATGGACGCTGGGTGGTTTGGGAAAAAAGCTGGAGATCGTTTCGCGAACCGTATCGGGCAGGTTGCCCCAAGCAGCGGCATTGGTGCGTTGGTGGGCGGTTTTGAGCAAGCTATCCAGATGAGTATCCAATACGGCATTTTCCATTTGGGACCGCGATCGGACTTCGCGCCAGGGCTGGTGGCGTTCAAGGCCGTGGGAGTTGGATTGTATTTCTTCCAAGGCGGAGTTTCCTCTTCCTTTTGTACTCTGTTCACCTTCACTTTTACGGGTATTTTCCAGCGCCTTGTAATAGTAGTACCAGGTTTCCCCTTTCCGGAGGGCTAATTCCGGGAAAGATTCGATGAAAATACTGTCATCCGGTAATTGTTCTCGATCAATGTATTGATTTACCACCAGATCGAAGGCGATATTAAGCAACAAGGGATCCAACTGAGGTTCTTGCACTTGAAGGTGACGAAATATCAGGTGGAGCATCTCGTGTTTGAGGACGCCGTAGCGATGTTCTGGACGAGTGAGGGTTTCATCCCAGAATTGGGCATTTATGTAAAGTGAAAGGCTATTTTTACCGAGACCGACGGCTAAGGTCTGTACCTCATGGGAGGGCCCAACAATTTCTTTATTGATCGACGAAAATAAGTGGGCATAAAAGGGCTCCTTAAGGAGGAGCGCGATGCCGGTTTGAGCCAGTTCATCCAGAATCCGGGGAGCCTGGCGGGTAAATTGTTCAGTCAAGGTTGTCTAAGTTAGGAGCTAGTTGGAACCAATGTCTAGGATTTTAGTTCATTTGGGCGGACTTATTTTAGTTCGGAAGGGGGGATACCGAATGCTTTGGAGAACACTCTGGAAAAGTGGTTGGGATTATTAAATCCGACCAGCAGGCTTACCTGTGCGACGGTCAGGTGGGGGTCTGTTTGCAGTAATTGGTAGGCCTTTTTTAGTCGAATATTTCGGAGCATCCCCATAGCGGTTTGGTTGGTAATGGCGCTCAGTTTGCGGTGGAGTTGGGAGCTACTCATTCCCAAGCTTTTACAGAGTTGATTCAGGGAGTAGTCTGGGTTTGCGTACTCCTTTTCCATAATCTGATGAATTTGTTGCAGGAAGGCATCTTCGAGGGGAAATTGAACCTCCAGGACTGGTTCTGCGCTGGTTTGGTTGCGATTGGAGGGTTTTCGATCCCTTAAGGCTTCCAAAAGGTGCAATTGATTTCTCAGCAGTAGCAACAATTCTTCTTCCAAAAAAGGTTTGGTCAGGTACGCATTTGCTCCCGCTTGGTATCCTTGCAAACGGTCCTCTGTTTGGGCTTTTGCGGTTAATAATACAATTGGAATATGGCTGGTGATGGCTTGTTTTTTCAAAAAAGCGGTTAGTTCATAACCGTTTTGGAGAGGCATCATAACGTCAGCCAGGATTAGGTCTGGCACTAACTGGGTGGCTTTTTCGATGCCCTCCGTTCCATTTTGCGCAAATACCAATTGGTATTCCTCTTGCAGGCAGGTCTTCAGGTAATTGGCAAGTTCCGGATGATCTTCGATGACAAGTAAAAGAGGAAGGTTAGAGGAGGTTGTGGGTTTGTTTAATATAGTATTGTTTGGGATGGAAATTGGCAGATGGACTTGAAAGATAGCGCCCCCATTGGGTCTATTTTGCGCATTTATGGTTCCACCTGCTAGCAATACCAGTTCTTTAGCCAGGGCTAGCCCAATTCCTCCGGTCGCGGAAGGGTTGGTTTGTTTTCCTTGAAAATACCGATCAAACAAGTATGGAAGTTCTTGTTCAGGTATACCGGGCCCATAATCACTGATGCTCACGGTGCACCAACGCTCGTGGGCTTCTAGTTGGAGGGTGATCTCCTGGTTCTCTGGGCTAAATCGGATGGCATTCGACAAAATGTTAGAGAAAACCTGTTGCATTCGCAGGGGATCGAAGGTCAGTTGCAAAGGTTTAGAGGGTAGCTTAAGTAGAATTCGAATGTTTTTCTCAGCGGCCAACGGTTGGCAGGAATCAGTTACTTTTTCCAGGAAAGCTCTAAATTCCCCAAGGGTTGGGTGGAGTTGCAGTTGTTGTTCCTCCAGTTTTGCGAGGTCCAGCATTTGGTTAACCAATTCGAGAAGGTGTTGGCTTTGTTTAAGCACGTCGATGGCTTGTCCTTTCTCTTCGGGAGCATTAGATCTGCCCAGGATACGTTGGGCGAGGCCCTGAATGATCGTTAGTGGCGTTCTAAACTCGTGGGTGATATTGGTCAGAAAGCGGTTTTTGAACCGGTCGATTTCCTTCAGTCGTTCGTTTTCTTGGTGTTCCAGCTCTTGTTGGTGCTGAACCCTGAGCAGGTTTTCGCGGTGGCGAATAAAGTAGGTAATTCCAAGTCCTGCCAGGAGAAAAAAGCCTAAAATTGCCCAGGTCGTTTGGTACCAGGGAGGAGTTATTACGAGATGAAGGCTGCTAACCTCGTTCGACCATTCTGCATGGGCGGGTTTGCCTTGTACTTTAAACTGGTAGCTACCGGGTGCAAGGTTGGAGTAGTTGGCGATGCGAGTAGTTCCGGAGTAGACCCAGTCTGGGTCGACACCCACCAGTTGGTAGCGGTATTGGTTGGTAGAGGGGTTGGAAAAATGCAGCGCTGAAAATTCGAAGGTAATGTTATTTTGGTGGTGGGGGAGCCGAAGGGTTTGGTCCAGATGGGGGGCAAAATGGAGTGGGCTATTTTGGCGTTGGATGGCAAGGGGTTCACCGAGTACTTTGATTTGGGTGATGGCCACTTTCGCGTTTTTGGAGATGGGTTGAATTTCTGCGGGGTTGAAATCGGAGATCCCATTGATTCCACCAAACATCATCCGACCGTTGGAGGTGACCAAAAAAGCACCACTATTAAATTCAGCGCTTTGAAGTCCATCGGATTCTTGGTATTGAATAAAGGACTTAAGCTGGGGGTGAAAGCGGAACAGGCCACGGTTCGTGCTTCCCCAAAGTTGGTTTTGCTGATCGGGCAGCAGTCCATAGACCACATTATTGGGGAGTCCGTCTTGTTCGAGGAAGGAAGTACAGGTTTCACTTTGAATATCGAATCGGGTGATTCCCCCACCACGGGTTCCGATCCAGAGTGCGCCTGGGTCATTGGGGAGTTGGGTGAGCGACAGGATTCGGTTGGTATTAAGGGACGTTGGGTTGCCGGGCTCGTGTTGGTAGAGGTGAAAGATGGGGGTCGTTTCTTCTGTTTTTTCTGCCTTAATGAGTCCCTCGGAGGTACCAATCCAAATCCTTCCTTGATGGTCTTGATGGATTGCATTGGTTCGAATTTCTTTTTGATTGGAGTTGAACAGGGGTAGGTAGCTCCATTTTTGCGGCACTTTTGATCCCTCTGAGAATCGGATCACCACGCCATTGTGTCCAGCGATCCAAATATTGCCAAATCGGTCCTCTAGTATTTGTTCTGCCACATAGGGCAATTGTGGAAGGTCAGCCAACAGTTGCGTGAATTGACGTTTGTTTTTTTCCCAGATGAAGATACCAGCAAAGATGGGTTGTTCATAATCATGGCAAATGAACCAACGATTTCCTTTTCGGTCGGTGTGTAGGTTATGAATTTTTTTATTCTTGAACGTTTCCTTCCAGTCTGCCCACTCTAACTGCCCTGTTTTAGGGTTAAGCAGGTGGTAGGGGAAATGTTTTCCAAACCAAATTCGCCCATCTTCCAGCTGTTTTAGGTTGTACACGCTTTTCCCTTCCAAAAAATGATGGAAAGAAGGACGCTGGAGATTGGCTT
>Ga0315900_10009383_pt1 | contig 12411 bp, 13 predicted proteins | sample LakEriMetagenome_FD_203521 | JGI IMG/M metagenome (GOLD analysis project Ga0315900, IMG submission 203521) | Freshwater fungal communities from buoy surface, Lake Erie, Ohio, United States - Buoy 12 MA114 | ecosystem: Environmental > Aquatic > Freshwater > Lake > Lake biofilm | place: USA: Lake...
AACGACGTCGCCGCGGCAGAGAACTCCGCGCGGCGACGGTCTGTGAATTCAGGGTTGCGCTCGATACACGCTTTGAACCGGGGACGCAACGTGACTCTGCCCCGGCCGGCGAACGAAACGTCTAGGGGCGGGCGGCGGACTTCTTGCCGGTCGCCGCCACCTTGGGCGCGGGCTTGGGCGGCGGCGGCGGCTCGGGCGGCATGGCCGCTCCCGAGGCCTTGATCATGCACTGGCCGGTGTCGATCATGATGTGCTGGCCGAGGCAGAAGACGTCCTCGTAGTGCGGCTTGGACACCGCCAGGCACTGGTACATGTTGAGCTTGGCCATCTTCAGGCAGAAGCCGCTCGACTGCTCCTCGGTGACCGAGTTGATCTGCGGCGAGTTGGCGTCGCCGGCTTCACCCAGCGCCGCCAGCGCGCCCAGCGCCATGCCGCGGATGACCAGCGGCGACCAGGGCGCCGGCGCCGGCTGCGGGATCACGGTCATCGGCGCGGCGCCGTTGTAGGCCTGCGAGAGCATCAGCACGTCGGAAGCGTCGCCCAGCATCGGGCTGGTGCTCAGCGTGCGGGCCTCGATCAGGCGGCCTTCGCGATTGACGACATCCTTCTTCGACCAGGACATGCGCTGGACGTCATAGGCCGCCTGCTTCACCGCGCGGCCGCTGATCAGCAGGCGGGTGGCGTCCGCGCCCACGCCGGCGACGATCAGGTCGGCGGCGCCCTGGGCGCCCGGAAGGTTCACCACCGTGTTCGGGTTGGCGACGATCTGGTCGCGCAGGGCGATGCGGCCGGCCGGATCAGCGGCCTGGGCGCGCAGACCCTGGACGAAGGTCTGGTCCTGCAGCGCCAGGATGGCGGCGTAGGCCACGGCGCCGCGCTGGAACTGCCGCGGTTCGTAGGCGGCCGCCAGTCTAAGCGACGAGGCGATCTGGCCGCCGTCGGCGAACTGCGGCGCGATCGAGCCGGCCCGGGCCATGTAGCCGCGCCAGGCGCTGGCTTCCTGGATCAGCTGCGGCGCCAGGGTGATCGGCGGCGGCGGCGGCGGAGGAGGCGGCGGCAGCACGGGCGCCGGCGGCGCCGTCGTCTTGCAGGCGGCGACCAGCACGGTCAGGGCGGCGAGCGCGGCGACGGGCGCGAAGCGGCGAGCGTGCGACATCAGTTTCATGGCTGCGATTTCCCCCACCGACACCCGATGAAGTCAATAGAACTCAGTTGGACGGCGAGAATGTGACGCAGCCCGTTAACCGTCCGTCGCACGCGGGTTTACCTTCGCCGGCCCTTCAGTCGAAAAGCTTCGACACCGACTCTTCATTGGCGATGCGGCGGATGGCCTCGCCTATCAGGGGAGCGCAGCTGACGCTGCGGATCTTCTCGCAGGCCTTCACCTCGTCCGAGAACTCGATGGAGTCGGTGACCACCAGTTCCTTCATGACCGAGTTCTTCACCCGCTCTGCGGCCAGGCCCGACAGCACGCCGTGGGTGACATAGGCGCTCACCTCGGTCGCGCCCTGGTCGACCAGGGCCTTGGCGGCGTTGCACAGGGTGCCGGCGGAATCGACGATGTCGTCGAACAGGATGCAATGGCGGCCGGCGACGTCGCCGATGATGTTCATCACCTCGCTCTCGCCCGGGGCGGAGCGGCGCTTGTCGACGATGGCCAGGTCGGCGTCGATGCGCTTGGCCAGGGCCCGGGCCCGGACCACGCCGCCGACGTCGGGCGAGACGATCATCACATCAGCGGCGGCGCGGCCGTACTGCTCGCGGATGTCGTTGGCCAGCAGCGGAACGGGCAGCAGGTTATCGGTGGGGATATCGAAGAACCCCTGAATCTGACCGGCGTGCAGATCCATGGTCAGCACCCGGTCGGCGCCGGCGCGGGTGATCAGGTTGGCGACCAGCTTGGCCGAGATCGGCGTGCGGCCGCCGGTCTTCCGGTCCTGCCGGGCGTAGCCGAAGTAGGGCAGCACCCCCGTGATCCGCCGCGCCGAGGCCCGCTTCAGGGCGTCGATGCAGATCAGCAGCTCCATCAGGTTGTCGTTGGCCGGGTAGCTGGTCGACTGGATGATGAAGACATCCTCGCCCCGCACGTTCTCGTCGATGGTGACGAAGACCTCGTTGTCGGCGAACCGGCGCACCTGCGCCCTGGTCAGCGGCATATCGAGATATTCGGCGATCGCGGTGGCCAGCGTACGGTTGGAGTTGCCTGCGAGCAGCTTCATCGGACGGGTCTTCGCGCTGGGGACGTTGCGCGGCTTCTATGGGCGCAAGGCCTGATGGGCAAGCCGATTCGGGGCGCCGCCGCTCTATCCGGATCCGGAGCATCCCCAAACTAACCATTGGCAACCTGACGTTCTCCGAGCGACACTCCCCCTGACCGCTCCGCCAGAGAGCGGCGAACACAGGAGAGACGACCATGGCCGACGACGCTTCGCCCCCCGGGATGCTGCAGCTGACGCCGCTGGACCCGACCTACCGCGCTGATCCGCACGCGGTGCTGGCGCCGATGCGTGAGCAGTGCCCGGTGCACCGCGACGCCATGGCCGGCACCTTCGTCATCAGCCGCTACGACGACGTCCGGGGCATCATCTCTGACAACAGCCTGTGGCGCGATCCGATCAACGCCGAGGCCTCGGCGGTCATGCAGCGGCGGTTCGCTGACACCGTTGACCCCAACCTGCCGCGCACCAGCACCACCAGCATCCTGATGCTGGACAACCCCGACCACGCCCGCGTGCGCCAGCCGCTGGCCCAGGCGCTCTATGCGCGGGTCGCCAAGTTCCGGCCGCATGCCGAGCGGATCATCGACCACTACCTGGACGACGTGGCCGGAGAGCCGAGCTTCGACCTGATGGCCCGCTTCTGCGTGCCGGTGCCGGTCGACGCCATCGCCGAGATTCTCGGCGTCGAGCACGACCGGCTGGACGACTTCCGCGACTGGTCCGAGGGCGTGATCCTGGGCCTCAACCCCTTCCGCAACGCCGAGCAGACCGCGCATATGGAGCGATCGGCCGTGGCGCTGCATGAGTACTTCACCGCCCTGATGGACGACCGCCGCGCCGCGCCGCGCGATGACCTGGTCAGCGACATGGTCACGCTGCAGGCCGGCGGCGCGCCGCTGAGCGACGACGAGATCCGCATCAACCTCCAGGCCCTGCTGGTCGGCGGCAACCTGACCACCACCGACCTGATCGGCAACGGCGTGCGCCTGCTGCTGCTCAATCCCGGCGAACTGGCGAAGCTCAAGGCCGATCCGAAGCTCGCCGCCGGCGCGGTGGAGGAGGTCCTCCGCTACGAGGGACCGGTCGACGTCACCGGCCGCGTCGCTTCGCGCGACATGGAGGTCGGCGGCTGCCCGGTCGGCAAGACCCAGTCGCTGACCACCTTCCTGCGCGCCGCCAACCGCGATCCGGCGGCGTTCGAGGATCCCGACCGCTTCGACATCACGCGGAAGGGCAAGCCGCACGTCAGCTTCGGCGGCGGTTCGCACATCTGCATCGGCGCGCCGCTGGCGCGGCTGGAGGCCCAGGTGGCGCTGGTGAAACTGTTCGAGCGCTTCCCGAACCTGCGCCTGGCTGATCCCGACGCCGAGCCGGTCTGGCGCACGCTCCCCTTCTTCCGGGGCCTCGAGACGCTGCCCGTCGCGCCCTGACCGGATCGCGCTTGCCTCCCCCAGCGGGAGGGCGTCCAGCTAGGCTCCAGGGAAACAGAGACCGGGAGCGAAAGACCATGGGCGACAGTCAGGCGGGCAAGACCCTGTTCGTGGCGGGCGGATCGAGCGGCATCAACCTGGGCATCGCCCGCTGCTTCGCGCGCGAGGGCGCCAACGTCGCCCTGATCAGCCGCAGCCCGGACAAGATCGCCGCCGCCGCCGCCGAGATCGCGGAGATCAACGGCGGGCGGGCCATGGGCATCGCCGCCGACGTACGCGACTACGCCGCCGTCGAGGCCGCGCTGCGCGCCACCCATGAGAAGTTCGGCGACATCGACACGGTCATCTCCGGCGCGGCCGGCAACTTCGTCGCCCCGGCGCTGGGCATGTCGGCCAACGGCTTCAAGACCGTGGTCGACATCGACCTGATCGGCACCTTCAACGTGCTGCGGGCCTCGTACGAGTTCCTGCGCAAGCCGGGCGCCTCGCTGATCTCGATCACCGCCGGCCAGGCGACGCGCGCCTCGATGTTCCAGGCCCACGTCTGCGCCGCCAAGGCCGGCATCAACATGCTGACCCAATGCCTGGCGCTGGAGTGGGGCCCCGCCGGCGTGCGGGTCAACGCCATCTCGCCCGGCCCGATCGAGGACACCGAGGGCATGCTGCGCCTGGCTCCGACCCCCGAAGCCGAGGCTCGGGTGAAGGGCCGCGTGCCGATGCGCCGCTACGGGACCAAGGACGAGATCGGGGCCGCGGCGCTGTTCCTGAGCTCGAATGAAGCCCGCTACATCAACGGCGCGATCCTGCCGGTCGACGGCGGGTCAGGCTGTGGCGATGGCAGCGGCGACGCGCTGGGCGGTGGGATTCACTAAGCCAAGCCCGCTCACACCCGTCATCGTCGGACTTGTTCCGACGACTTATGAACACATTCGGGGGTAGTAAGAGCGCCGCGCGATCCGCGCCCCTCTTCCTGTCTTCACCACGCATGGGTCCTCGCGACGAGCGCGAGGATGACGGCGGTGGGTGGCGGCCAACGCAGCGTTCCCGACCGTCTCCCGCGGCGCTTCCTCGCAGCGGTTCCAGCCCGCCCGGTGCGCCATCAGGTCGGCCGCACTTCGTCCATCGGCCCGAAGTTGGGCATCGGTTCCGGCCAGTCCCAGGCGATCACCTTCCACAGAAAGGCGTAGGCCAGCGCCTCGGGCGGGATACGGAGGGCGTAGGCGTTGCACATGGGGGCAGAATACCCTTCTCCCCTCGCGGGAGAAGGTGTCGGCGAAGCCGACGGATGAGGGGGATCTCAGAAGTCTTCGGCTCGCGGAGCCACGATCGCAGCACGAATGGCGTCCAGCACGCGGTCAGGCCACATCTCGATCTCGGCGTTGCGAAACCGCATAAGGCGAAAGCCCTGCGCCTGGAGCCAGGCATCCCGCTCAAGGTCGTGCAGGCTGTCTTCATGCGTCGGTCCGTCCGCCTCGACGATGAGCCTGTGACGCAGGCTGAGAAAGTCGACGATGTAGCGGCCGATGGGAACCTGCCGCCGGAACTTGACCCCTTCCAGCCGCCGGTCGCGCAGCAGCCGCCAGAGCGCCCGCTCGTTCAGAGTGGGATCACGTCGCATCTTCCGGGCGAAGGCGAGTTTGTCGCGATCTGTCGTCATAGGTGTATATTAGCCCTTCTCCCCTTGCGGGAGAAGGTGGCCTGCGAAGCAGGTCGGATGAGGGGGATGCGCGGCGTCCGATGCCTCGGTCTGGCGCTGTCCTGAACGCCGGAGAGCCCCCTCATCCGTCGGCCTTCGGCCGCCACCTTCTCCCGCGAGGGGAGAAGGAACGCGAGGTGCGTTGGTGCGGCGTTGACCTATGCCGAGGATGAGGGTTGGGAGAACCCGGGGAGCAACCGCCCCTTACGCCACCTTCACCCGCGCCGCCGACTCCGGCAGGTCCTCGCCGAAGGCGCGCTGGTAGAACTCCGCCACGGTCGGGCGTTCCAGCTCGTCGCACTTGTTGAGGAAGGTCAGGCGGAAGGCCAGCGCCAGGTCGCCGTCGAAGATGTCGGCGTTCTGGGCCCAGGTGATCACCGTGCGCGGGCTCATGACGGTGGAGATGTCGCCGTTCATGAAGGCGTTGCGGGTCATGTCGGCGACGCGGACCATGGCGGCCAGGGTGCGGCGGCCTTCCGGCGTGGCGTAGGCCGGGTTCTTGGCCAGCACGATCTCGGCCTCGGCGTCGTGGTCGAGGTAGTTCAGGGTGGTGACGATGGACCAGCGGTCCATCTGCGCCTGATTGATCTGCTGGGTGCCGTGGTAGAGACCGGTGGTGTCGCCCAGACCGATGGTGTTGGTCGTCGAGAACAGGCGGAAATAGGGGTTGGCCCGGATCACGCGGTTCTGGTCGAGCAGGGTCAGCTTGCTGCCCGACTCCAGCACGCGCTGGATCACGAACATCACGTCCGGCCGGCCGGCGTCGTATTCGTCGAACACCAGCGCCATCGGGCGCTGCAGGCACCAGGGCAGGATGCCTTCCCGGAATTCGGTGATCTGCTTGCCGTCCTTCAGGACGATGGCGTCCTTGCCGACCAGGTCGATCCGGCTGACGTGGCTGTCGAGGTTCACCCGCACCATCGGCCAGTTCAGCCGGGCGCAGACCTGCTCGATGTGGGTCGACTTGCCGGTGCCGTGGTAGCCCTGGATCATCACCCGGCGGTCGAAGGCCAGGCCCGCGACGATCGCCAGCGTGGTCTGCGGGTCGAAGCGGTACGACTCGTCGATGTCCGGCACGTGGCTGTCCTTCGTCGAGAAGAACGGGACCTTCATGTCGGAGTCGATCCCGAAGGCGTCACGGATCGTGATCTGCTTGTCGGGGACGAGACCCAGGAGGGGATCGGAAGCTGCGGTGTCGGAAATGTCGGCCATGATGGTCTGACCGATTAGCGCCTAATCGCTGATCAGCAAACAGTCGTTTGATGGAAAAGATCGGAGACGGCGCTCGATCTGGCGATGGCGGATGACAGCATGGCCGAAACGGGCGGCGCGTACCGCAGCGTAACCCGGACTGTCATCCCGGCGGGGTCCCGGACCGCCTCCGGCGTCCGGGAGACAGTCGGCGGATCAGGCCAGGCCAGCCTTCTTCAGAGTCTTCCAGGCCTTCAGCACGCGCTGCAGCTTGTGCTCGGCGCTGCGGTCGCCGCCATTGCTGTCGGGGTGGCACTTCTTGACCAGCTCGGTGTAGCGCACCCGGATCTGGGTCTTGTCGGCGACATCGGTCAGGTCAAGGTCGGCCAGGGCGTTGCGCTCGAGCTTGCCCAGCACCCGGCCGTCGGCGCGCTGCGGCGGCGCCTCGACGCCGGAGCGGTCGGCGCGGCCGAAGCCGAAGAGGCTGAACGGGTCGTTCCAGCCCATCGGACCCTGGGCCTGGGCGGCCGCTTCCCGCGAGCGGTTGGAAGCCTTGAAGCTCCAGGTCGGGCGTTCGCCGGTGATCCGCTCGGCCTGGGCCCTGGCGATGGCCTCCTCGGTCATGCCGGCGAAGAAGTTCCAGGCCTTGTTGTACTCGGCCGCATGCGACTGGCAGAACCAGTAGAACTGGCCGGGCATGTTGCGGGCCTTGGGCGCGCGTGCGGTGGCCACCGACAGGCAGTCGGAGTGCTCGCAGCGCTTTTCGCCGGGCTTCAGGCGCGTGACATCGTGCTCGGCCGCCTCCTCCTCTTCAGGCTTGGGAGGCCGAACCCGGATGTCCACGAATCTGGGACGGTATTGAAAGGCGCCGGACATGGGACGAAGTATGGACCCCAACCTTTCTCAATCAAGAATTGACCTTTGCAAAATGGGCCCTGTCGCCGAACTGATCACGCAAAAGCTGACGGCTGCGTTTTCTCCGTCACGCCTCGAAGTGGTGGATGACTCCGATCGCCACGCCGGCCACGCCGGCCACCGCGAGGGCGGGGAGAGTCATTTCAATGTCCTGATCGAGTCGACCGCCTTCGCCGGCGTGCCGCGCGTGGCGCGTCAGCGGCAGGTCTACGCCACACTGGCCGACGAACTCGCCGGGCCGGTGCATGCCCTGTCGTTGAAGGTCTTCGCGCCGGGCGAGGGTTAGCCGGTCATCAGACCGGTCAGAGCCCGTTCCAGGTCGATCTGGCGGAAGGGCTTCTGCAGCACCGGCGCGCCGCGGTGGTCTCCCTCGACCCCGGCGGCGCCGTAACCGCTGGCGAAGGCGAACGGGACGCCCCGCGCCTTCAGGGCGTCGGCCACCGGGAAGATTGCGCGGCCCGCCACGTTGACGTCGAGCAGCGCCGCGTCGATCTCGGCGCTGCGCGCCAGCGCCATCGCCGCGTCCAGGTCCGGAGCGGGGCCGACGACCGAGCAGCCGAAGTCGGCCAGCATGTCCTCGACCAGCATCGAGACGAGCACCTCGTCCTCGACGACCAGGACGCGCAGCCCCACAAGACAATCGCCCGTCACGACAGGTCCCCTTCTTCCAGCGCCGCCATCAGCGGCCACTCGCCCTTCAGGCTACCGCGCGGCTACCGGCCCATGAACGCACCAACGTCGGTCGGCGCCGCAGGTTCCGGGGTCAGCCGGAGTGGCTGTCCAGCCAGTTGCCCTCGGCGTCGAGGCGAGGGCTGATCCGGAGGCCGGTGATCTGGTTGCGCCGCCGTTTGACGATCTGGAACCGGTGGTGATGGAAGATGAAGGTCTGGCCTTCCTCCGGGATGGTCTGGGCCTCGTGAATCACCAGGCCCGCGATCGTCACGGCCTGATCGTCGGGCAGATCCCAGTCGAGCGCGCGGTTCAGATCCCGGACCGTCACCGAGCCGTCGATATCGTACCAGCCGTCGGCGTGGGCCTTGACGCCCGCGACCGCGGTGTCGTGCTCGTCATCGATCTCGCCGACGATCTCCTCGAGGATGTCCTCCAGGGTGACCACTCCCTGCAGCACGCCGTATTCGTCGACGACCAGTGCGAAGTGGCTCCGCTTCTTGAGGAAGGCGTTCAACTGATCCTTCAGCTTGGTGGTGTCGGGGGTGAACCATGGCTTGCGGATCAGCCGGGCGATCTCGACCTGGTCCAGGCCGACATCCTCGTCCGACATCTCGCGGATCACGTCCTTGATGTGCAGCACGCCGATGACGTTGTCGGGATTGTCCCGCCAAAGCGGCACCCGGCTGTGGCCGGAGTCGAGGGCGTTCTTGAGCAGGTCCCGGGACGGCTGGTCCGCGTCGAGCATGAACACCGACTTGCGGTGAACCATCACCTCGCTGACGTCCATCTCGCTCAGGTCGAGCACGCCGCCCAACATGCGCCGGTCGCCGCTTTCGACCACGCCTTCGGAGTGGTGATACTCGACCGCGCCGCGGATCTCTTCGTGGGCCGCCAGAACGTCGGTCTCCATCGACAGGTTGATGCCGAACGGGCGCAGGGTCTGGCGCACGATCCATTGGGCGCCGTTGGCCAGCGGGCCGAAGATCTTCACAACCCAGTAGGTGGGGATCGACAGGGTGCGGCCCACGACTTCCGGCCGGGTGATGGCCAGGGTCTTGGGCAGGATCTCGCCGAACACCACGACCAGCACGGTCATCACGACCGTCGACATCACGACGCCCACGGGCCCCGGAAAGGCCACCGCCAGAACGCTCGTGGTCAGGGCGGAGGCGCCGATGTTGACCACATTGTTGCTGAGCAGGATGGCCCCGATCATGGTCTCCTGGTTGCCCATCATCTTGTTCACGCGGGCGGCGCCCCGGTCGCCCTCACGCTCCAGCTGGTGCATCCGACCGCGGCTGGCGGCGGTCATCGCTGTCTCGGCGGCCGAGATCAGCGCGCCGATCCCGAGCAGGATGACGAGGGCGGGCGCCAGGGTGGCGATCATGGCCACGATCACGGCAGGGCTCCTTCTGTGATGAGGAAGTCGCGCAGGGGGGCGGGATCTACCCCCCGGGCGGTGAATGCCTCGCCGATGCGACGGGCAAGAATGAAGGTCAGGGTCCCGCCCTGGGCCTTCTTGTCCTGGCCCATGTGGGCGATCAGGCGGTCGGCGTGGAATCCGGGGCCCTGGGGCAGGTCGTCGAGGCGAGTCGGCAGTCCGGCCGCTTTCAGGGCCTGTTCAACCCGGGCGGCGTCAATGTCCGGACACAGGCCGAGCATGGCCGAGAAGCGGAAGGCCATGGCGCAGCCGGCGCCGACGGCTTCGCCGTGCTTCAGCGCCTCGCCGAAGCCGCACTCGGCCTCAAGCGCATGACCGAAGGTGTGGCCAAGGTTGAGCAGCGCCCGGCGGCCCTGTTCCTTCTCGTCCTCGGCGACGATCTCCGCCTTCATCTCGACGCAGCGGGCGACGGCGTGGCTCAGGGCCTCGAGCTCGCGCTCCAGCACCCTGGCGCCATGGCGCTCCAGCCAGGTGAAGAAGTCCGCGTCGCCGAGCATGCCGTACTTGATCACCTCGGCGTAGCCGCAGACCATTTCCCGGGCGGGCAGGGTGGCCAGCACATCGAGGTCGGCCAGCACAAGTCGGGGCTGGTGGAAGGCCCCGATCAGGTTCTTGCCGCGCGGGGTGTCGATGGCGGTCTTGCCGCCCACCGAACTGTCGACCTGGGCCAGCAGGCTGGTGGGAACCTGCACGAAATCGATGCCGCGCTTGTAGATCGATGCCGCGAAACCGGCGAGGTCTCCGACCACGCCGCCGCCGAAGGCGACGATGACGTCCCCCCGGTCCAGTTCCAGCGCCAGCAGCCGGTCTGACAGATCGGCCAGTCCCTCGAAGCTCTTGCTCTCCTCGCCGGCCGGCACGGTGACGACGTCGACGGCGATGCCGGCGCGCTCCAGCGCGGCCGACAGCCGCTCGCCGTGGTGCTCGCCGACATGACTGTCGGTGACGATGACCGTGCGACGGTTCTTCAGCAGCGGCGCGATGAAATCGCCGGCGCGATCGATCAGGCCTGGCCCGACGACGACGTCGTAGGCGCGGTCGCCAAGGCCCACGGGAAGGGTGCGGATCAAGCGTCGGCTCCGGCCAGATGGGTAGTCAGGGCGTCGAGGAGGGCCTCGACGGCTTCCTGGTGGGGGGTGTCGCCGGTTTCGACGACGATGTCGGCCTGGGCGTAGATCGGGTAGCGGACCTCGGCGAGCTCGGTCAGGACCTCCAGCGGGTCCTTCCCGCGCACCAGAGGGCGGGTGTCCTTGCGGCCGATGCGGCGGGCCAGCAACTCCAGGTCGGCCTTGAGCCAGACCGAAACGGCCTGCGCCTTGATCAGCGCGCGGGTATCGTCGTTGACGAAGGCGCCGCCGCCGGTGGCCAGCACGAAGGGGCCCTCGTCCATCAGCCGGGCTATCACCTTGCGCTCGCCCTCGCGGAAGGCCTGCTCGCCAAAGGTCTCGAAGATCTCGCTGATCGTGCGGCCGGCGGCGGTCTCGACCTCGGTGTCGGCGTCGCGGAAAGGCAGGTCCAGCGCCAGCGCCAGGCGGCGGCCGATGCTGCTCTTGCCCACCCCCATGAGTCCGACGAGGGCGATGGTCTTGCGACGAAGTCGTGGGTCCGGGTTCATGGCGCAGTTCCGCTTACACGATAGGCGGCCTCCGGGCCAACAGCTACCGACCGGGAGCCTCCTCTCCCCTTCCGGCCGGCAGAGGTGTTAGGGTTCCCGCATGCGACCTTCTCTCCTCGCCGCCTTCGCCCTTCTGCTCGCCAGCCCGGCCGCCGCCCAGGTCGAGGTCACACCCCTGGCCGCGCCCGACTACTTCTCCCTGGGTTCGCGCGACACTGGCCTGCCCGCCGATATCTGGCGCGACAGTTCGGGCCAGACGGCGACGGCGCTGATCCCCGCCATCGGGACCCGCCCCCTGACGCCGGCCGCCGGCGACCTGGCCTGGCGACTGATGGCGGTCGCCGCGGTCGGTCCCGAGGGCGCGGGACGCGATCCCGATGTCGCCGGCGCCCGGATTCAGGCCCTGCTGGCGCTGGGCCGCCCGCGAGAAGCCTGGGCCGCCGCCGAACGCGCCGGCAACCTGCCCACCCATCCGGCGTTGGCCCAGGCGGTCGCCGAGACCGCGCTGATCATCGGTGACGATGACCGCGCCTGTCGCATCGCCGAAGCGCTGTCGGTCGGACGGGGCGAGATCTACTGGCTGAGGCTGCGCGCCTATTGCGAGGCGCGGGCGGGCGAAGGCGTCCTGGCCCAGCTGACCCTGACCCTCGCCAGCGAGAAGCAGCGGGACCCGGTCGTCTCCCGGCTGATCGGCGCGGTGATCGCCGGCGCGGGGGATCCCGGCGCCGCCTCGCTGCGTAGTGGGCTGGAGTACGCCCTGTCGCGCCGTCTGGCGCTGGACATCCCGGCCGCGAAGGGCGCCTCGCCCGCCGTGGCGGCGATGATCGCCGGCGCCGCGCCGCCCGTCGCCCCTCCCGGGACCGGTCTCGCCGAACGGTTCGCCCGGAACGAGGGCCGCGCCGCTGAGTTCGACGCCCTGCTGCGCCAGACCCAGGCCGCCGACGCCAGGGCCCGCCCACGCCATGAAGCCGCCGTCCTGGTCGCGATCGCCCTGGGTGCGACGCCGACCGCCGACCAGCGGGCCGTCATCGCGACCTTCACCGCGCCCTCGGGCGTCGCCACGTCCGGTCGCCTGGCCGCGCTCGACCTTGCCGCCGACGCGGGCCTCAAGGGCGAGACGGCGCTTCTGGCCCTGGTCATCGTCGGCGAGGCCGGGGGCAAGCCCCGACCGGCGGACTACGCCCGCATCGTCTCGGCGCTGCGCCGCGCGGGCCTGACGGACGTCGCCGTCG
>Ga0315900_10009384_pt1 | contig 12411 bp, 10 predicted proteins | sample LakEriMetagenome_FD_203521 | JGI IMG/M metagenome (GOLD analysis project Ga0315900, IMG submission 203521) | Freshwater fungal communities from buoy surface, Lake Erie, Ohio, United States - Buoy 12 MA114 | ecosystem: Environmental > Aquatic > Freshwater > Lake > Lake biofilm | place: USA: Lake...
GCGGATCTGCTCCTGGGCCTCATCGATCGGGACGCGGTCGGTGATCGCCCGCAGCACGCGCAACGCGCTGCGCACCACATGGCCGGGATTCTGCATGATCACGGCATCCATCGTCCCGGTCTGAAGTGCGGCGCGCGCCTGCGGCGTCAGTTCATGACCGATCACCGTCAGCCCGGTCGGGCCAGCTTGCCCGACGATGCCCATTCCGGCCAGCGCGTCCGACAGCGCCCTGTGTCCCGCACCCAGAAGGTAAATTCCCCTGACATCCCTCGCATGCGACAAAGCTTGCCGCAGCACTTCGGCAAGCTCTGCCGGACGGCCGTGGCTTTCCAGCGTCGGCAGCGCCACAAGCTGCGGAAAAGACTCCTGCAGCACAACGTCAAAGCCAAGACGCCGCTCCAGACTTTCCCGCAGAAGCATCGATTCGCCGATGACGAGCACCTCTCCCGGTCCGCCACCCAGCAGCCGGCCCATCAGGACACCCGCCGTCCGGCCGGCGGCAACGTTGTCGATGCCGACGAAACGGTCCCGCTCCGTGTTCGGCAGGTCCGAAGCCAGCGCGACCACCGGCACCCCCCGCGCGCGCAGCGCTCGTACGGCATCGCGGACAACGGGCGTCTCGGGCGCCATCAGCGCCACGCCCGTCACCTCCTCCTGCGGCAGAGTGGCAAGGACGGCCGCGATCTCGTGCGGATCGCCGGCCGGAAAGCGGCGCAGAATCACTGCCGTGCGGGCATTGGCCATCTGCCGCTCGGCATGTCCGATCGCCTCGGTCAGCGTGCGCACGAACTGCCCGTCACTGTCCGGCAGGACAAAGGCAACCCGGTAGGTCCGCCCCCGCGCCAGGTTCGCCGCAGCCATGTCGCGCACATATCCCAGACGCAGGATCGCCTCCTGCACCGCCTGCATCTTGGCCGGCCGCACACCGGGCCGGTCGTTCAGCACACGGTCCACCGTCGCCAGGCTCACGCCGGCCGCACGGGCGATATCGTTGACTGTCGGGCGCAAGCGAACCTCGTGGCGTTTCCTGCACCATCATCGCAGGAAGCTGATGTACGTCAATCAGACGTGCTCGGGTCATCGGACGGGCACTGCCGGACCATGGCAAACCCGTGTCTTTGGCGCTGTCAGCCGTTTCTCTCGGTCACGCGGCGCACGCAGCGGAAGCCGACGTGCCCGGTCGAGGTATCGACCGGTTCGGGATGGCGCGCCGCCGGCCGGTAGCGCCGGCAATAATTCGGCGCGCACAGATGCGATCCTCCCTTGAGAACCTTGCGCGGAATTCGCGCCGGATCGTTCGGGTCGATGCTCTCGCCCATCGCGGGGCCGCGCGGATTGCGGGGAATGCAGCAGGCCTTGCCCGCCTCGGCCTGATGGCGCGCCACGAACCAGTCCTGCGTCCATTCCCAGGTATTCCCGATCATGTCGTAAAGCCCGTAACCGTTGGGCTGATAACTCCCGACGGGCGACGTGCGCGCATAGCCGTCCTCGGTCAGGTTCTCGAACGGAAACCGCCCCTGCCAGGTATTGGCCATGTGGACACCCCCCGGCGTCAGATCGTCACCCCAGGCATAGTCCTTGCCATCAAGCCCGCCCCGCGCGGCGAACTCCCATTCCGCCTCGGTCGGCAGGTCCTTGCCCGCCCAGCGCGCATAGGCCATCGCATCATCAAAGCTCACATGCACGACCGGATGGTCGTCCAGCCCCTCGATGGTCGACTCCGGTCCTTCGGGATGCCGCCACGAGGCGCCGAAGGTGAAGGCCCACCAGACATAGGCATTCCCCAGTGGCACAGGTCCGGCCGGCGGCCGGAAGGTCAGCGACCCCGCCCGCAGCATGTGCGGCAGCGCGCCGGGATAATCCTCGGCCCGCGGTGCGATCTCGGCCGTCGTCCTGTGGCCGGTCGCGGCCACAAAGGCGGCGAACTGCCGGTTGGTCACCGGCGTGACGTCGATCCGGAAAGGATCGACCGTGACGCGGTGGGCCGGCGCTTCCTCGGCATAATGATGGTCGGACCCCATCATGAACGTGCCCCCGGGAATCATCACCATGTCGGGACCGCCTGAATCTTCTCCGGGTGCGGGTGTTGTCATGTCATGCCTCATGCGTCAGGTCCTCCGGCAGACCCTCGCGCAGCCGGACATGATCGGCAAGCGTCAGCCTGTGATGCCCCGTCCGGCCCCGGACGTTCGCCCCGAGGTCGTGCAACACCGCCGTCTGACCGGTCTTCGACAGGTTCGCAATCCGCGCCATGGCTGACGGGCAGATCAGTCTCCGCCGCCTTGCGCAAGCCCCCCTGCCCCACCAGCCGGACGACAACCCGGAACACGCGCGCCCCCGGGGAGGACGCCGCCGGCGGCCACGGGATGGACACAAGGCTCGCCGCGACCAGGGCCGTGACGCCCGAACTCAGAGGGCGGCCCTTGTCCGCTTTCAGCCCAGGGACATCGGTCCCTGACGCCGCTCTCCAGTATTTCTGACTTCGGCTCCACCGCGATTCGCGGGCCTCTGTTAGGGGATATCCCGACCTCCGGCTGCGGGACCGGCAATTCTCTGCGCAACCCGTCAGTGGTCCCGCCCCGGCCGGCGGAAGGGGTCTTGCGAGGGGGCGCCGGGGCTCTGCCGATTGACGCCCGCGCGCCGAACGCCTAGCCTGCATCCTCGGCACCGCCTTTCTCGTGGCGGCATGTCATGAAGCCGTCGCATAACGGCGCGACACGCAATGCGTCATCAAGATCGACAGGGAGTATCTGCGACCATGACCAAGAACTTCACCCGGCGTTCGGTCCTCAAGGGCACGGCCGTCACCCTCGGCGCGCTGGCCGCGCCCGCCATCATTCCGCGCGAAGTGCTCGCGCAGTCCGGCCAGCTCAACTTCACCGGCTGGGCGGGCTATCCGCGTCTGGCCTCCGACGTCTTCCCCGCCTTCGAGGCCGCGACCGGCATCAAGGTCAACTTCACCGAACTGCCCGACCAGGACGCGATGTTCGCAGCCGGCAAGGTCGCAGTCGAAGCCGGCGGCATCGACGTGATCGAACCGACGATCGACCGCTGGGGCGGCTGGAATTCCAACGGCCTCCTGCAGGCCTGGGATCCCGCCAAGCTCGCGCTCGACAACTACCTGCCCGGCCTGGCTGACGGGTCCGCGGGCGAACGTTCGCGTGATGCGTCCGGCGCGCTCTTCTACGTCCCCTCGAACTGGGGCACCGAAGCGCTCGTCGTCGCCAATGACGCGGCCGTCCTCTCCGATCCGCCCTCGCTCGGCGACCTCTTCAACCCGGCCAACATGGCCGTGGTGCGGCCGCACTCCGCACTCGCCGCGATGGGCCGCTGGCTCGACTCGCAGGGCAAACTGCCCCGCCCCTGGATGGACGGCTATTCCGACATGGCCGCGATGACCGAACTGTGGGATATCGCGCTGGCCGAAGCCATCAAGGCCAAGGGCAACATCGTCCAGTGGTGGTCGGGCGAAAACGAAGCCAATGCCGGCTTCACCGCCAACGGCGCGACGATCGGCCTGTGCTGGGATTCGACCGGCTTCAACCTCCGCAAGGACGGCTACAGCTACCTCGCCCCGGCCGAAGGTGCCTTTGCCTGGCATCAGGGCTTCGTCCTGATGAAGAATGCCGTGAACGTGGCCGAAGCCCATGAATTCGCCAAGTTCGTCTCGACCGCCGAAGGCTCCGCCGGCTGGGCGACCGCCTTCTCCTCAAACCCGGTCGGCAAGGGCTCGGGCGACTTCCTCGACCCCGAAGTGTCGGCCTACTACAACGGCACCTTCAACGAGGCCGCCCTCGCCAAGCTCTGGTGGTGGCCGGAACAGTCGGCCGAATTCATCGCCAAGCGCGGCGAATATGCCGACAAGTTCAAGGCGGCCTGATCGGTCGGGCCTCTGACATCACAGCCCCCCGGCGCAGCGCTCCGGGGGGCTTTTCGTCATGACATGGGGGGCGGGCCTGACCTCCCGTCAGCGCCGCGCGTCGCGTGACCGCCGGCCGCAACCGACAGCTGGGCCGCCTGCGGGAACAGGCGGCAAGGGACAGGTCCGGTCCCGCCAGCCAACAAAGCGCAGGGGGATGTCGCGCGATGAGTGCCGGGATTGATCTGGAAAATGTCGTCTGCGACTTCGGTACATTCCGGGCGGTCGATCATGTGAACGTCTCGGTGAAACCGGGCGAATTCTTCTCCTTCCTCGGCCCCTCAGGCTGCGGCAAGACCACGATCCTGCGCATGATCTCGGGCTTCACCGACCCGACCGAGGGTACGATCCGGATCGGCGGCAAGGACATGCGCGGCACCCGCCCGAACCAGCGCCCCACCGCGCTGATCTTCCAGAACCTCGCGCTCTTTCCGCTCATGTCGGTGGCCGACAACATCGCCTTCGGGCTCGAGGTGCGCGGCGTCAACCGCACCACCCGCCGCGCCCGCGCCGACGAACTCCTCAAACTCGTGGACCTGCCCGGCGCCGCCGACAAGATGGTCAGCCAGCTTTCGGGCGGGCAGAAGCAGCGCGTCGCCATCGCCCGCGCGCTCGCCGTCGAACCCGCCGTCATGCTGCTCGACGAACCGCTCTCCGCGCTCGACCTCAAGCTGCGCCAGCACATGCGCGCCGAACTGCGCTCGATCCAGAAACGCACCGGCGTGACCTTCATCTACATCACCCACGACCAGGGCGAAGCGCTCGCCATGTCCGACCGTGTGGGCGTCATGAGCCACGGCCGGCTCCAGCAGGTCGCCGATCCGCGCGAAATCTACAATCACCCGGTCAACGGCTTCGTCGCCGCCTTCGTGGGCGAAAACAACATCTTCCAGGGCAGCGTCGGCGATGTCTCCGACGGCATCGCCAGCTTCGCCACCGACCACGGCCGCTTCCGCGCGCGCTACTCAGGCGCCAGGGGTCCGCTCAAGCTCTATGTCCGGCCCGAACACACGACTCTCTCCGCCGCACCCGGGGCCGAAAACTCGCTCCCCGTGCGCGTGACCGATGTCGCCTTCGAAGGCAATTTCATCTCCGTCCATGCCGTCTCCGACAGCGGCGTCCCCATCGCGACCCAGATCGGCAACGACACCCAGATCGCGGTCCCCGCGATCGGTGACAGGCTGCACGCCACCTTCGCGGCGCAGTCTGCCGCGATCCTTCCCGACGAAACGGGGGGCTGATCCGATGAGCCATCTCCTGCGCCGCTACGGGGCCGGCCTGACGGCGGCCTTCATCCTGCTCACGGCCTTCTGGCTCCTGATGCTGGTCATCCTGCCCAACCTCGCCCTCTTCGAAGCCTCCTTCCGCCCCTACCTCCCCGTGGTCGAGGTCGGCGGCCCCCGCGACGTCTATTCGCTCGACAACTACGCCAAGTTTCTCGCCAATCCGGTGCCGGCCTCCTACTTCGGCTTTGACGTCCAGATTCCGGTCCACCTCAAGACCTTCCTCGCCACGGTCACCTATTCCGCCGTGGTGACGCTCATCTGCCTCCTGATGAGCTATCCGCTCGCCTACTACCTCGCCAAGGTCGTGGAGCCGAAGACGCTGCCCACACTGATGCTCCTGCTCTTCATCCCGCTCTGGGTGTCCGAGGCGCTGCGCGCCTTCGCCTGGTACATCATCCTGACCTTCAACGGCCCGCTCAATGCCGTGCTCGTCGGTCTCGGCATCCTCGACAAGCCCGTGCGCTGGCAGAACGGCGTCCTGACACCCTATGACGGGATCATGATCGGGCTCATCTACACCTATGTGCTCTTCATGGTCTTTCCGCTCTACGGCGCGATCCAGTCGCTCGACCGCAACCAGATCGAGGCCTCCGAAGACCTCGGTGCCCGCTGGTGGCAGACGCACTGGCGGGTCGTCCTGCCCCATGCCAAACCCGGCATCGCCTCGGGCTGCGTCATGGTCTTCATGCTGGCGGCCGGCTCGCTGCTCGTGCCGACCGTGCTGCCCTCGACCTCGTCCAACTGGTTCACCGAAACGATCCGCCAATGGATGCTCGAAAGCCAGGACTGGAATACCGGCGCCGCCTATTCCTTCCTCTACATCCTGCTCTGCTCGGTGGTGGTGACGGTCGCGATGTGGGCGTTCAAGGTCAAGCTCAGCGATATCGCGCGGTAAGGGGGGCCAGACCATGACACGCTCACGCCACATGCTCGGCCACATCTACATGGCGGCCTTCCTCGTCTACCTCTTCGTGCCGCTCATCATCATGGGCGGCGCGGCCTTCAACGACAATCGCCTGCCCTCGATCTATCCGTGGAAGGGGTTCACCTGGCACTGGTTCCAGGACCTCTTCGCCGACCGCACGATGTGGATATCCTTCCTCAACACGATCTGGGTCGCCCTGGCCGTGGTGGCCATCGCGGTCCCCCTCGGGACCGCCGGCGCGATCCTGATCAACTCCGTCGCCGGGCGCATCCGCGGCCTGCTCTACGGCGTGATGGTGGCCCCGATCCTCATGCCCGGCGCGGTCATCGGCATCTCGACCCTGCTTTTCTGGAACTCGCTCGGCCAGACGACCGGCTCTGACTTCATCCTCTTCAACCCGGGCCTGCACCTTTCCGTCCTCGGTCAGGTCAGCTTCATCGCCTCCTTCGTGATGCTGCTCGTGCTCGCGCGGCTGCAAAGCTTCGACCCCGGGCTCGAGGAAGCGGCGATGGACCTCGGCGCCTCCAATGGCCAGGTGCTCAGGCGCATCCTCCTGCCGCACCTCTACCCCGCCATCGGCGCCGGCGCCGCGATCGCCTTCTTCCAGTCGATCGAGAATTTCAACACGACGCTCTTCACCCGCGGCACGCAGAACACGCTCACCGTCTATGTCTTCTCCAAGGTCCGTTCGGGGATCACGCCGACGATCAACGCGCTGGCTCTCCTGATGATCCTCGCGACACTCGCTGCCGCCGTCATCTATGAAATCAGACGCCGTCGCCGCGAACAGCGGCTCGCCGCGATGGAACGCGCCGAAGACTGACCGGGGCCGCACGACCGGCGCCCGGACCCGTCACAATGACCGCCACCATACCAAAGAAGACCAGGCCCCACGTCCCGGCATTCCCGGGGAACAGGTGGGATGGTGGGTGATAAGAGATTCGAACTCCTGACATCTTCCGTGTGAAGGAAGCGCTCTACCACTGAGCTAATCACCCGTCGGACGCAGGCTTTAGCGTCAGTCCCCCGCCTCCGCAAGAGGTGCATCCGCCGTCTCATCGCCGCTGGCGGTCTGCAGGCGGAGCGTCGCGATCCGGGCCTTGCCATTGTCCCTTTCCTTGATCAGGCGAAGCCGGCCCAGGGGCGGGAGGGCGATCTCGTCTCCGGCCTTCAGCCGTTCCCCGATCAGCGTCAGCGCTGCATCGAGCACGATGCGGACATCGCCTTTCCTGATGCCCGACGAGCCAGCCAACTGGTCGACGAAATCCTTCTTGCGGACCTGCTCTCCGCTGCGCGGTCCCTTGCTGCCCAGCACATTGATCTCGGCTTTTGTCTCACGACGTCTGGCCTTGTCACGGCCTTGCCGCCGTCCGTCCGCCGTGCCGCTCTCGTCTTCATCCATGATCCGGACCACTCCCGCAATGACGCATGCCGCATGACACATGATATCGAACCGGCACGGAAAAGAAAAAGGGCGCAAGGCCGGCAGGCCCCGCGCCCTTCTGTCAGCCAGATGCCAGAGCTCAGTGCGCGACCGCTCCGGTCTGATCCGTACCCGCGGCCTTGGCCGCGGCCAGCGCCGCCGCCTCCTCGGCCTCCTCGTCCCATTCGACAGGTTCGGGCTGGCGCACCAGCGCGAGCTTGAGGACCTCCGACACATGCTTGACCGGGATGATCTCCAGCCCCGCCTTCACGCTGTCAGGGATTTCCGGCAGGTCGCGCGTGTTCTCCTCGGGGATCAGCACCGTCTTGATGCCACCCCTCAGTGCGGCCAGCAGCTTCTCCTTCAGCCCGCCGATCGGCATCGCATTGCCGCGCAGGGACACCTCGCCCGTCATGGCGATATCCTTGCGCACCGGGATCTGCGTCAGGACCGACACGATGGACGTCACCATCGCCAGACCCGCGCTCGGCCCGTCCTTGGGCGTCGCCCCGTCGGGAACATGGACGTGAATGTCGATCTTGTCGAACTTGGTGGGCTTCACCCCCAGCTGCGGACTGACCGACCGCACATAGGAACTGGCCGCCTCGATCGACTCCTTCATGACGTCGCCCAGCTTGCCGGTCGTCTTCATCCGGCCCTTTCCGGGCAGGCGCAGCGCCTCGATCGGCAGAAGCTCGCCCCCGACGCTCGTCCAGGCCAGACCGGTCACGACCCCGATCTGATCCTCTGCCTCGGCCAGGCCATAACGGTACCGCTTGACCCCGAGGAAATCCTCGAGGTTTTCGGGCGTCACCACGACCTTCGTGACTTCCTTCTTGACAAGCTTTGTCACCGCCTTCCGGGCAAGCTTGGCAATCTCGCGCTCCAGATTGCGCACCCCCGCCTCGCGCGTATAGGTCCGCACCATCTCGTTCAGCGCGGCATCCGTGACCTCGAATTCCTTCTCCTTCAGGCCATGGTTCTTCAGGACCTTGGGCAGAAGATGCTGCTTGGCGATCTCGCGCTTCTCGTCCTCGGTATAACCGGCAAGCGAGATGATCTCCATCCGGTCCAACAGCGGCCCCGGCATGTTGTAGGAATTCGCCGTGGTGATGAACATCACGTTCGACAGGTCGTATTCCACCTCGAGGTAATGGTCGACAAAGGTATTGTTCTGCTCGGGGTCCAGCACCTCGAGCAGGGCCGAGGCCGGATCGCCCCGGAAATCGTAGCCCATCTTGTCGATCTCATCGAGCAGGATGAGAGGATTGGTCGTCTTCGCCTTCTTCAGCGCCTGGATGATCTTGCCCGGCATCGACCCGATATAGGTCCGGCGGTGGCCCCGGATTTCGGATTCGTCGCGCACGCCGCCCAGGCTGATGCGGATGAACTCCCGCCCCGTCGCCCGCGCGACCGACTTGCCCAGCGATGTCTTGCCCACACCCGGCGGTCCGACGAGGCACAGGATCGGCCCCTTGAGCTTGGCCGACCGGGCCTGCACGGCCAGGTATTCGACGATCCGCTCCTTGACCTTGTCGAGCCCGTAATGATCCGCGTTCAGCACCGCCTCGGCATGGGGCAGGTCGCGCTTGACCTTGGACTTCACGCCCCAGGGCACGCCCAGCAGCCAGTCGAGGTAGTTGCGCACGACCGTCGCCTCGGCCGACATCGGGCTCATCGTGCGCAGCTTCTTCAGCTCCGCCTCGGCCTTCTCCCGCGCCTCCTTGGAAAACTTGGTCGCCTTGATCCGCTCCTCAAGCTCGCTGATCTCGTTCTGGCCGTCCTCGCCGTCGCCCAGCTCGCGCTGGATCGCCTTCATCTGCTCGTTGAGGTAATATTCCCGCTGCGTGCGCTCCATCTGGCTCTTCACGCGCGTCTTGATCTTCTTCTCGACCTGCAGGACGGACATCTCGCCCTCCATCAGGCCATAGACCTTCTCCAGCCGCTCGGCCACGACCAGCGTCTCGAGCAGATCCTGTTTCTGCTTGACATCGATCCCCAGATGGCCGGCGACCAGATCGGCCAGCTTCGCCGGCTCCGTCGCATCGGTGACCGCGGCCAGCGCCTCCTCGGGGATGTTCTTCTTGATCTTGGCGTATTTCTCGAATTCCTGCGCCACCGACCGGGTCAGCGCCTGAACGACATCGCTCTCCCCCATGGTTTCCGCCAGAACCTCGGCACGCGCCTCAAAGAACCGCTCGTTGGCCAGGAATTCGGTGATCCGCACGCGCGTCTTGCCTTCGACCAGCACCTTCACGGTGCCATCGGGCAGCTTCAGAAGCTGGAGCACATTGGCCAGCACCCCCGCACGATAGATTCCGTCGGCAGAGGGATCGTCGACACCCGGATCCACCTGGCTCGACAGCAGGATCTGCTTGTCCTGCGCCATCACGTCTTCCAGCGCCCGCACCGACTTCTCGCGCCCGACGAAAAGCGGCACGATCATGTGGGGAAACACCACGATGTCGCGCAGCGGCAGCACCGGGTAGGAGGGGCTCAAAGTCTCGGTCATGCTCGTATCCTTGTTGTTGGCAGGATGACAGGGCCCCGACACCGGCAACCCGTCGTCATCCCCACGGGGGACTTGGCACTTGATCTGGTGCCACCAGGGGGGCGTTTCAATGGCCCGCCTCCGCATCGCACCATGCGCTTCGCCGCCGGGGGGTGCAAGGGGACGGGTCGCCACCGCCCCCCTGCCCCGCACGCAGCCCTGTGCCGGCGTCCGGTCACAGCGGCTCGATGTCTCCTGCCGCCCTCAGGCTGTGGAAATCCCGCTCCCACTGCGCGAACCGCCCCGCCGCGATCGCGCCCCGCATCCCGGCCATGATCTCCTGATAGTAATGCAGGTTGTGCCAGGTCAGCAGCATCGAGGAGATGATCTCTCCCGCCCGGAAGACGTGGTGGAGATACGCCCGCGAATAGCCCCGGCAGGCCGGACAGGTGCAGGCCTCGTCGAGCGGCCGGGGATCGTCCTGATGGCGCGCATTCTTGATGTTGACCTGCCCCCGCCGCGTCCAGGCCTGCCCCGTCCGCCCCGACCGCGACGGCAGCACGCAGTCCATCATGTCGACCCCCCGCGCCACCGCCCCCACGATGTCATCGGGCTTGCCCACGCCCATCAGGTATCGCGGCCTGTCCTGCGGCAGCATGCCCGGCGCATAGTCAAGCACCCCGAACATCGCCTCCTGCCCCTCGCCCACGGCAAGCCCGCCGATCGCATAGCCGTCAAACCCGATCCCGCGCAGCGCCTGCGCCGACTCCGCGCGCAACTCCTGCGTGACACCGCCCTGCTGGATGCCGAAAAGCGCGTGCCCCGGTCGGTCGCCGAAAGCATCGCGCGACCGCCGTGCCCAGCGCATCGACAGCCGCATGGACGCCGCCACCCGCGCCTCATCGGCCGGCAGCGCGGGACATTCGTCAAAGCACATCACGATATCGGACCCGAGCAGCCGCTGAATCTCCATGCTCCGCTCCGGCGTGAGCATGTGCCGCGACCCGTCGACATGGCTGGCGAATTCGACCCCCGCCTCGGTCAGCTTGCGCAGGCCCGACAGGCTCATCACCTGAAAACCGCCCGAATCGGTCAGTATCGGCCGCTCCCAGTTCATGAACCTGTGCAGCCCGCCAAGCCGGGCCACCCGTTCCGCCCCGGGCCGCAGCATCAGGTGATAGGTATTGCCCAGAAGGATATCCGCCCCGGTCGCCGCCACGCTCTCGGGCAGCATCGCCTTGACCGTGGCCGCCGTGCCCACCGGCATGAAGGCCGGCGTCCGGATATCGCCCCGCGGTGTCCGGATCACCCCCGTCCGCGCCCGCCCCTCGGTCGCCAGCAGATCAAACCCGACGCGCACCGCCATGCCCGCCTCATTCAGCCCCGGCCAGCGCCTCGGCCAGCAGCCGCGCCGCCTCGCCGCCGCGGATGCGCTCGATGTCGTCGCGATACTTCAGGATCGCCCCCACCGTGTCGGCAATCACCTCGGGCGTCAGCGCCACCGCGTCAAGCGCGATCAGACAGCGCGCCCAGTCCAGCGTCTCGGCCACCCCCGGCCGCTTGAACAGGTCCTCCCCCCGCAGCCGCTGGACAAAGGCCACGACCTCGCGGCCCAGCCGGTCCGCAATCCCGGGGACCCGGGCCCTGAGGATGGCGATCTCCCGCGCCGCGTCGGGATAGTCGACCCAATGGTACAGACAGCGCCGCTTCAGCGCATCATGCACCTCCCGCGTCCGGTTCGAGGTCACCACCACGACCGGCGGCACCTCCGCCCGCACCGTCCCCAGTTCCGGGATCGTCACCTGGAAATCGGACAGCGCCTCCAGCAGGAAGGCCTCGAAAGGCTCGTCGGTCCGGTCGATCTCGTCGATCAGCAGCACCGGCGCGCCCCCCGCCTGGGGCCGCATCGCCTGCAAGAGCGGCCGCTCGATCAGGTAGCCGGGCCCGAAAAGCTCGGCGCGCAACAGGTCGCGATCCGCTCCGCCCGCGGCCTCCGCGGTCCGGATGGCGATCATCTGGGCCGCGAAATTCCACTCATAGACCGCCTGCGCGGCATCCAGCCCCTCATAGCACTGCAACCGGATCAGCCGCCGCCCCAGGCTGGCCGCCAGCGCCTTGGCAATCTCGGTCTTGCCCGTCCCCGCCTCGCCCTCAAGGAAAAGCGGCCGGCCAAGCCTCAGCGCCAGAAAGGCGACCGTCGCCAGATCGCGCCCGCAGACATAGCCCTGCCCCGCCAGCGCCCGCTCCACATCGCCGATCTCCCCGATCTCCATCCCCTGCCTCCGCCCGCGCCCTTCGCATCCACGCTGGCCACCCGGCACGCCCGCGTCAATCCCCGCCCCGCAGGTCCGCCCCGCCGCCCCTTGC
>Ga0315900_10009386_pt1 | contig 12409 bp, 9 predicted proteins | sample LakEriMetagenome_FD_203521 | JGI IMG/M metagenome (GOLD analysis project Ga0315900, IMG submission 203521) | Freshwater fungal communities from buoy surface, Lake Erie, Ohio, United States - Buoy 12 MA114 | ecosystem: Environmental > Aquatic > Freshwater > Lake > Lake biofilm | place: USA: Lake...
GCGACAGCGCCGTGGGAATGAGCGCCGCTCTCGCCGCCGCGGCTCAGCCGCCCGCTCTCGATGCGCTCTACATCCAGGCGGCGCCCGGCGATCCCTTCGGTACCGACATGGCCCCCCGGGACGGCGCAATCCGGACGGAATCCGTCCTGCTCCAGGGTGGGTCGCTGGCATTCGACGTCAGCCCCCATCACATCGCCGGCCGCGGCATCGGCATGGACGAAGTCCCCGACTTCGTGTCCGGCCTGGGCCGCTATGTCGAGGAGCTCTCGGCCGGGCTCGACAATCCTCTCGCCTCTCCGGCATGGATGGCGGTACCCTTGGCAACTTCCGACCAGCTCTCCACGCTGATGCCTTTCTGGTCGATCATGACCGACCCAGCCCTGATCGAGGACTACCGGGCTGACACAGACGTCCTCGGTCGCATCACCGTGCCCACCTCGGTCGTCTCGCTCTGGCAGGACACCTTCGCCGAAAGCGCGGTTGCGCTCTACGCCGATCTCGAACTCCGCGGGATTCCGTCTGAACTTCTCGTCGTCAACGGAACCCATTACGACATCGACGACCCGCGCATCTTCCCCCAACCGCGGATGCTCTCCTGGTTCGACCATTGGCTCAAGGATGCGCCCTCGCCCGAACGCCCGGCCGTCATGCTCGCCGTGCAGTCGGGCAAGGCCTTCGTCGAAACCGACCGTCTGGCCGATGCATTCTCCGGGCCGACCCGCCTTCATCTCGGGGCCGGCAGCCTCTCGGCCGAACCGGGCACCGCGGGCAACACGTCGTTCCTCAGCGATCCGGCCAACCCCGTCCCCACTCTGGGCGGCCGCAACCTCTTGGCCGCAACCGGCGCCACCGATCACTCTTCCCTGATCGGTCGCCCCGACACAGCCGTCTTCGCGGGCAAGGCGTCCGACGTCGCCATCCGTCTCGCCGGTCCGGTGACCGGCGTATTGTCGATGGCCGGTGACGCCCCGAGTTTCGACGCCTCAATCCGCCTGCTCGACATGGCGCCCGACGGCACGGCGACGCTGATCCTGTCGGATCATGTTCGCGTCGCCGCAGGCCAGGACGGCACAGCCCGCGTCCCCTTCGACATGGGCGAGATCGTGCACCGCCTCGCGGCCGGGCATCGTCTCGCGCTGATGGTGGCAGGCTCGGACTTCCCGGCATGGGACCGCAATCCTCAGACGGGCGACACGATCTTTACAGCGAACGAAACGCGCAGCGCGACACTCGTCGTGAAGACAGGTCCCGGGGCCGAGAGCTTCGTCGACCTGCCGCTGACCCGGGAACAGCCCTGATCCAGGCACCCCGCCGTCCGGCCGGTGGCGGGGCCCATCCCCGCCCCGGCCACCGGCCGGACGGCGGGTGCAGAGCCCGGGTCACGGCACTGTCGCAGCGCCTCGTCCAGACCCGCCGGCCGACCCCCATCACCCACTGCCCGTTCATCTTTGCGCAACCCCCGCCGCACCCCGCGCGCGGTGCTGTCACACGTCGCCCGGCCGTCGAATTTGGAGTTTCGCACCGACGCAATACCGACGCGATACCGACGTGATACCGATCGTGTGAATCGGCGAAACATCAACGCGTTAACCCCTGATTCGGGCCATCGGTGCCGAAACCGGCGCCGACGCGGCGCTTTTCCCTGGTTCTCAGCCCGTCAACGCCGCCAGCTGCTCTCCCTCCAGCACCAGAAGATCGGCCCTCACGCGCAGCACAAAGCCTTGCGCGGCATAGAATTCCCGTGCCGCGACATTGCCGTGTCGTACGATCAGCGTTATGAAGGCGGGCTCCCAGTCGGCGCACAACCGCACCGTTTCGGCCAGCAGCCGCCAGCCCAGTCCCCGCCCCTTCGGTCCATGACGAAGTAGCGCCGGGGCATCTGGTGCTCCGCAGCTGAGGGCGGGGGAGGCGGAAAAAGGGCTGCGGCTCCATCCCCGGACCGCATGCAAGAAAGGACAAGGCGATGAACTGGAGCGATTATCTGGTGGCGCATCAGGAGAGGTTCACGGCCGAGCTTGCGGATTTCGTGCGCATCCCCTCGGTCTCGGCCGACCCCGCCCATGTGGAGGACGTCGCGCGCGCGGGCGACTGGGTGGCCGGGAGGCTGCGCGCGGCGGGGCTCGATCACGTCGCGCTCATGCCGACCGAGGGGCATCCGGTCGTCTATGGCGACTGGCTGCATGCCGGGGCTGACCGGCCTACCGTGCTGATCTACGGCCATTTCGACGTCCAGCCGCCCGAACCGCTTGACCTCTGGACGACGCCGCCCTTTGCCGGGGTGATCCGCGATGATCGCCTTTATGGACGGGGCGCCTCGGACGACAAGGGGGGGATGCTGATCCCGATTGTCGCCGTCGAGGCGCTTTTGCGCACGACCGGGCGGTTGCCCGTCAATGTCAAGTTCTTCCTCGAAGGGCAGGAGGAGATCGGCTCGCCGCATCTGCCGCCTTTCATCCGGGCGCATGGCGACATGCTGCGTGCCGACATGGTCTTTTCCGCCGACGGCAGCCAGTGGAGCGAGGATCAGCCCAACCTGATCACCGGGCTCAAGGGTCTTGTCGCCTGCGAGGTGACGGTGACGGGCGCGCGGGCTGACCAGCATTCTGGCCAGCAGGGTGGCGGGATCGCCAACCCGATCCAGGGTCTGGCCGAGATCATCGCGGGGATGAAGGGGCCCGACGGGCGGATCAGGGTCGAGGGTTTCTATGACGATGTGATCGACCTCACGGTCGAGGATCGCGCGGCGATTGCCCGGGTTCCCTTCGACGAGGCGGAGTATGCCCGCGCGCTGGGCGTGCCCGAGGTCTTTGGCGAAGAGGGCTACACGACCCGCGAAAGGCTCTGGGCGCGGCCGACGCTCGAGCTGAACGGCATCGGCGGCGGTTGGCAGGGCGAGGGGATCAAGACCGTCCTGCCAGCCGAGGCGCGCGCCAAGATCACCTGCCGGCTTGTCGCCAACCAGCGCCCTGACCGTATTTTCGACCTGCTCAAGACCCATATCGAGGCGCATGTCCCCCGGGGTCTGCGCGTCGCCGTCGCCCGTCTGGCCGGGAGCGCCGATCCCTTCCTTCTGCCGGGTGGCCACAATGCGACCAAGGTCGCCGGCGATGTCCTCGCCGAGGTCTATGGCAAGGCACCCTATCTTGTCAGGTCAGGTGGCTCGATCCCGGCGATGACGATGCTGCTGCGTGAACTCGGCGTGCATGCCACCGTCTTTGCCTTCGGCCTGCCGGACGAAAACCTGCACGCACCCGACGAATTCTTTCGCCTCTCCAGCTTCCGTACCGGCCAGATCGCCTATTGCCGCCTGCTCGAACAGCTTGGGCAGGGCGGGTGAGGCAGACGGAAAGCCTGCGGGCATTTTGTCGGGCCAGTTACCGGGCGCCGTGCGTTGCTGAACTGACCGCACTTTGCGGCGGTCGAGGCGAAGGGCCCGGGCGGTGTTTGGCTCTCGGTTGCGCTGGCCTCTTGGAAAATGGCCGATTCGTGCATAGGACTTGATTGTCCAACCCGGAGTTCGAGATGCAGCGCCACGCAGACAAGACCGCGACAGGACTTGGATTCGCTGTCATCTTGATGGGGTGGCCGCAGACCATGCCGGCACAAGAGGCCGATGCAGCGGTCCTTTTTGATATTCTTCGTCTGTCCGAAGTTGTCGAGATCATGCGGGAGGAGGGCCTGGAGACGGCGACAGAGACCGGTGAAGGCTTTTTTGGCGGTTCAGTGCCCGCGGATTGGACTGAGGCGATCGAACGCATCTATGATGCCGACCGGATGGAGCAGCAGGTGCAGCTTGCGATGGCTCAGGCGACGGACGACCTTGATCTTGGTCCGATCGTGGCGTTTTTCATTTCTGGTCCCGGCGCAGGATTCATCGAACTCGAGATTGCGGCGCGCCGGGCCATGCTTGACGACGAGGTAGAGCAGATGGCCAAGGAGGCCGCCGCGATGGCGATGGCCGAGAAAACGCCGCTTTATGAACAGGTCAGGCGATTTGTGGAGGTCAATGACCTGATCGAGACGAATGTCGCGGCAGGAATGAATTCGAGTTATGCCTTCAGTCTGGGTCTGATGGATGGCGGGGCACTTGAAGGGGAGGTGACCGAGGAGGATGTGCTTCGCGATATCTGGGCGCAGGAACCGGAATTGCGGGCGGCCACGGAAGAGTGGCTTTATTCCTTTCTGGTGATGGCCTATGGACCGGCCGCACCGGACGATCTGGAGACCTACATCGCGTTTTCGGCATCGCCGGCGGGTCGCGCCGCCAATCGGGCCGTGTTTGATGCGTTCGACGATGTTTTCGACGGGATATCCTTTGCTCTCGGTCGGACAGCGTCGCAGTTTCTGTCAAGCCAGCCGTTATGAGTGTCATCGGTGACCGGCTTTTGAGATCCGGGTGACCGTGACGCTGCCGTGTTCGGGTCAGGGCAGGACGGACAGCCAGAACGTGGCGGTTACAACGCAGGCGACAGTTGCGAAGAGGACTGTCGAGGCGGCAACCCGGCGGGCGCGGCCATACATGTCGGCAAAGAGATAGGCGTTGACTCCCGGGGCGGCTGCAGCCGTCAGGACTGCCGAGCGGAATTCGCCGGCAGAGAGGCCGGCGAGACTGCCGGCGATCCAGACGAGTGTGGGATGCAGCAGCAATGAACAGCACATGACGAAGAGAATCTGGCGCAGATCACCCTCTGGCCGGTAACGGTGCAGGACACCGCCAAGGCCGAAAAGCGCAGTCGGTATCGCAGCCCTGGCAAGTAGCTCGACCGCATCGTCGACCGGTCGGGGAAGGGTCAGGCCTGCAAGATTAGCCACAAGGCCCGCCAGAACCCCGAGGATCAGGGTGTTGCCGGCCATCGCCCGCCCGACCGCCAGAGGCATCCGCGCGAGGCTGCCTCGACCGGCGCGGGCGAGTTCCATCGTGACGATGCCGACCAGGTAACAGAACGGTGCGTGGACAGAAATGATGGCAAAGTTGGGTGCAAGTGCCGCAGTGCCGTAGGCGCGTTCGGTGATCGGCAGGCCGATCAGCAATGAGTTCGAGAAGAGAGCGACGAAGCCGATGGCCACCGCGTCTTCCCATTCGCGACGGAAGAACCAGCGAGCTCCTGCCACGCCCACGGCAAAGCAGACGAGCGCGGCACAGTAGAAACTGAGGAGGAGCGCCGGGTTGAATGTCTGGGCCAGGTCAAGCGCTGCGATGTTGCGAAAAAGCAGGCAGGGGACGGCCACCCCTTGGGCGAACTTCATCAGTCCGTCGATTCCCTCGGGCGGAATGACTTTCCGCCACGCCAGGAGGTATCCGGCAGCAAGCAGCAAGAAGACAGGCAGGATGACGGAGATCAGTATGCCCATCGGTGTTCGCGTGGTTGCCTGTCGGACCTGGGTCAGAGGTCGAAGCTGATCGTCAGGCCGTCATGTCCGGGCTCCACATGGCCGGGCGTTTCTGCGGCAAGCGTGCGATAGTCCAGATCGATATGCAGGTCCGTCAGGATCGCCTTGCGTGGTCTTGCCCGGTCGATCCAGGAGAGCGTCTTGTCCAGATGGGAATGGCTGGGATGGGGCTTGTAGCGAAGTGCGTCGACGATCCAGAGATCGAGGCTGGACAGAAGGTCCCATGTCGGTTCGGGGATGTCGGAGACATCGGGCATGTAGGCAAAGGGTCCGAAGCGGAAGCCAAGGGCCGGCGTCGTGCCATGCGTGACCGGAAGTGGCGTGACATGGATGTTTCCGCCTGCCCCGCCGATCGTGAAGCTGCTGTCCAGAAGATTGAGGTCCAGGATCGGCGGGTATTCGGACCCCTTCGGCTGGACGAAGGCATAGCCAAAACGGTGAAGCAGGGAATCCGATGTTGCGGAGTCGGCCCAGACCTGAAGCTTGCGGCGGGTGTTGAAGACAATCATCCGCAGATCGTCAATCCCGTGGACGTGGTCGGCATGGTCATGAGTGTAGACCACGGCGTCGAGTTCTCCGACGCCGGCATCGAGAAGCTGCAGGCGCAGGTCGGGCGACGTGTCCACCAGGATTCGCGTCGCACCTTCACCGTCGTGGCGGGTGACCAGGATCGAGCATCGCCGCCGGGAGTTGCGGGGGTCGGCGGGATCGCAGGCGCCCCATTTGCCGCCGAGGCGCGGCACCCCGCCCGACGAGCCGCAGCCGAGGATGGTGACAGAGAGCGTCGCCATCAGGCCACCGCACGCCGGGGGGCGGCCCTGGTGAAGAGGCGGTCGAAATTGGCGCTGGTCGCTGCGGCGAATTCGGCCGGGGTCAAGCCCCAGAGTTGGGCGCAGGCGGCCGCGGTGTGAGCGACATAGGCTGGTTCGTTGCGCCGGCCACGATGGGGTGGGGGCGCGAGATAGGGGCTGTCGGTTTCGACGAGGATGCGGTCGAGCGGTGCTGCGGCGAAGATCGCGCGCAGGTCCTGGGATTTCGGGAAGGCCGCGATGCCAGAGAGCGACAGATAGAAGCCAAGGTCGAGGGCGGTGCGGGCGAGGCCGGCCCCGCTGGAAAAGCAATGCATGACGCAGGCGAAAGGTGCGGAATGCCATTCGGTTGTGAGGATGCGGGCCATGTCGTCGTCGGCGTCACGGGCATGGATGATCAGCGGCAGGCCGGTCTGGCGCGCGGCTTCGATATGGATGGCAAGGGATTCCTGCTGTTGAGCCGCACTGGCGCGGGCGTAGTGGTAATCGAGGCCCGTTTCGCCGATCCCGACCATCCTCGGGTGGCGCGCCATGCGGGCGAGATCGGCAACGGTCACGGGCGGTTCCTCGGCCACGCTGAGCGGATGGAGGCCGGCGGCGTACCAGACGCACGAATAAGTTTCGGCGATCGCGCGGACATGGGGTTCATGACGGGGCCGGGTGCAGATCGTGACCATGCGCGTGACGCCGGCTGCCTGAGCGCGGGCGATCACCTGGGGCAGTTCCGTTGCGAAATCGGGGAAATCGAGATGACAATGGCTGTCCACGAGAGCGGGGACGGCGGTGTCGCTGGGTGTCATGGCGGGAATGGCCTCACTCAGGCTGGGGAGGTCGTGCGGGCCGTCTCTTCGATCCGCCAGAGCATATCGAGGATCAGGCCGGCAGGGTCAAGGTTGACCGCCTTTCCCTGGCGGGCGCGGGCTGAAAGGTCCTGCTGAAGCGCGGCCCAGGTACGGGCGGCATGATCATGGGGGGCGATGCGGGCAAGGAGCCTTGCCTCGCCTGGTGCGCCCTGAATCGGGGGTTCGCCCAAGACCCCGGCCCGCGCTGCACGTGCAAGGAAGAGGTCCATCAGATCAAGGAGATGGGCAAAGCGCGGCTCGGCATTTCGGCCGGCGCAGCTTTCGGCGAGCCAGATCGCGGCGGAGCGATCGATCCGTGGCAGGTGGGAGAGCAGGTTGACCAGCGCGGCATAGGTTTCGATCCCGTCCATGCGGATCAGCCTGATTGCACGACCGACAGAACCGCCGGCCAGTTCGCCCAGCGCTTCGGCCGGGACCGAGTCAAGCCCCTGTTGCGAGAGGGCTGCGGCCATGTCTGTCGCGGAAAGCGCTGCGCACCGCAGGAGGCGGCAACGTGAGCGGATCGTGGGCAGGAGACGCGAAGGCTGGTGGCTTACAAGGAGAATGAGGGATCGGTCCGGGGGTTCCTCGAGCACCTTCAGCAGTGCATTTGCGGCGGGGTTGTTCATGTCATCGGCGGCATCAACGATGACCACCCGCCAGCCACCGTCGACTGCCGTGAGGTTGAAGAAGCCGCGCATCCGCCGGACCTCGTCCACGGTGATCTGGGTGCGCGGCTTGCCGGTCTTGTCGTCAAGCGCGCGTCTGATGACACAGAGCCGGGGATGGGCCCCGGCGTGGACAAGCTGCACATCGGGATTGTCGGACGGGATATCGAGGGTGGCGGGCGCGGCAGGCGGACGATCAGGGCTGCCTTTGGCCAGAACGAAACGGGCGATACGGTAGGCGAGAGTTGCCTTTCCGATGCCCTGCCGGCCGGCCAGAAGCCATCCGGAATGCAGGCGGCCGGTCCGGTATGCGGCGAGGAATTCATCTTCGGCCGCGCTTTGTCCGTGGACGACTTCAGTCAGGCGCGGATGCTCTGCGCCTTCGCTGCGGTCGGTTTCGACGGATTCATCATCGGTCATGCCAGAGCCAGGCGGAGGATCGTCTGGGCCGCGATCTCGGCCGCGATGACGGCATGCGGTCTGTCGCCTTCGATGATCACACATCGGTCAGGATTGGCGTGACCAAGGCGCAGGAACCCGTGCCTGAGGGTTTCCTGAAATCCGAGGCCAAAGGTTTCGAATCTGTCCTCGGCTGTGCCCCGGGCGAGGCCGCGCGCGAGCGCGTGTGCTGGGTCCATGTCAATGATGAAGGTGAGTTCCGGCTCGATCCCGACCATGAGATCGTGCAGGCGGTCGACAGTGGCACGGAGCTCGCCGCGCGCTGCGCCCTGGTAGACGCGGGTCGAGTCGGCGAAACGGTCGGTGATCACGGTGCGCCCGGCCGCGAGCGCAGGGGTGATCGTCCGTTCAAGGTGATCGCGGCGCGCAGCGGTAAAGAGGAGGATCTCGGTCTCGGCAGACCAGCGCCCGGGTTTGCCCGTGAGAAGAAGCTGCCTGATTTCCTCGGCCCCGGGGCTTCCACCGGGCTCCCGGGTCAAGAGGGGGTCGTCGCCTTTCTTGCGCAGGCTTTCCGCAAGGAGCCGGGCCTGTGTCGTCTTGCCCGACCCGTCGATGCCTTCGAAGCTGATGAAATGCCCCTCGCCCGCGCGAACCGCCATGATGTCAGGAAACCTCGGCCGGGTTGGCGGAGCTTGTCACAAAGCGGTCGATCAGGACGTGGAGCGCCGTCTGGACGCGGACGATGAAGCCGCCTTCGGAGACTGCGGTTTCGGCAACGAGAGGTACGCGCAGGTCAGGCAGCCCGTCACGCGAGATGACGAGTTCACCCAGTTCCTGCCCGGCAGCGACCGGTGCGATGACGGGCGACCGGTATCTGACTTCTGCGTTGACAGTTCCAGCGGCATGAGAGGGGACGAGAATCGAGATATCCTCGGCGAGCGTGAGACCGACATCCGGCGCGGAACCCATCCAGACATCAGCTGCGGCGAGACGGGTTCCTGCGGCGCTGAGGTCGCGCAGGGCGAATTGCCGGAAGGCCCAGTTGACGATCCGCGCAGCTTCGTCGCGGCGCTGGGTTTCGCTTTGCAGACCAGTGATGACAAAGATGATCCGGCGGTCGCCCTGCTTGGCGGAGCCGACGAGTCCGTAGCCCGCTTCGGAGGTATGTCCGGTCTTGAGCCCGTCGGCGCCGACATCCATGCCAAGGATCGGATTGCGGTTCTGGGTATTTGCGGGAGCCCTATTGTCGAATGCGAATTCGGTTTCCGAGAAGATCGGATAGAAGGTCGGAAAATCCCTGATCAGCCTGTCGGCCAGTATGCCAAGATCGTGCATCGACATGACGTGGCCTGGGGTAGGCCAGCCCGAAGCGTTGACGAAATGCGACTTTGTCATTCCCAGTTCGGCGGCCTTGCGATTCATCAGTTGAGCAAACCCGGCCTCGGTCCCATCCGGGGAGAGTGCTTCCGCCAAGACGACGCTTGCATCGTTTCCCGACAGGACGATCACACCACGGAGGAGATCTTCGACCCGTACCTGGTCTGTCGTGTCGAGAAACATGGTCGATCCGCCGAAGCTTGACGCGTGTTCGGTAACGGGAAGACGCTGGTCGGGTGCGAGCCGTCCTGATGCGACCGCTTCGAAGGCTAGGTATATGGTCATCAGCTTTGACATCGAGGCCGGCGGCAGTGGGGTGTCGGCATTCTTGTCGAGAAGCACCGTTCCGGTCGTCTGATCATAGACCCAGGCTGCAGTGGCTGCGGTTTGGAATTCCTGGGCCTTGACCGGCGTCAGCAGTGTGACGAAAGCCACGCAAAGCGCGCCAAGACGGTTAACGGCTGCTGCAAACATGGTCTTTCGAGTTCCTTTCTGGACGGGCTGTCGGGGCTGTCCCTGCCGGGGGCGCCCTGCTCAATCCGCGACGAAATACGCGTCGGCAAAGCCTTCGGCCTTGACTTTGTTCAGCCAATCGGTGCGCTGCGCCTCGGTCTGGGCGGGACCCACAAGGACCCGCCAGAATTTCTTGCCTTGGCTTTGCTGGGCAACGACCCGTGTCGAGAGCCCCTTGCCTTTCAGTTCTTCGGCAAGGCTGTTGGCATTGGCTTCGATACTGAAGATCCCGAGCTGGATGTAAGGTCGGCTGAGATCAGAGGCGGTGGCTGCCGGTGCGGGCGATGCGGCAGGTTGTGCCGCAGCTGCCGGCTCGGTGCCGGCAGCGGGCGTTCCCGGGACTCCTGCGGCTTCTGCCGCCTCGATGGCGGCTGCCGCGCCGGCAACGGGGTCGAGAGTGGCGACCCCGATCGGGGATGCCGGCGCAAGCTCTGTCGTTGCCGCTTGCGCGATGTCCTGCTGAGGTGTGGCGGCAGTCGCTTCGGTTGCAGTCGCAACCGGTGTGGGGGCCTCCTCGCGCCGCAGTGCCGTGACTTGCAGCCTGACAGGTGCGCCGGCAAGCATCTGCAAGGTTTCGGCGGCGTCGGAAGAGACCTGGATCACAGGCCCCGGATTGTCGCGTTCGCGGCGGAAAAGCGCGCCGATCACCGATGTTCCGTTGCTTTCATTGCGGATGATCACGCGTTCGGGTTCGGTCACGTCGGGGTGTGCGACCCAGACGCCGCCTAGCGAGGGCCTGCCGTCCCACAGGCCTTCGTCGGTTTTCTGGAATATGTCCGGAGCCTCGACGTCGGTTTCGGATGTGCTTACCGCTGTGTTGCCGGTTCCGTCCGGGTTACCTGGATCGCTGCCGGGCATGCCTTCTTCGCAGGAGGCAAGCGCAATCAGTGCGACCAGTGACAGCATGCTGCGGATGCCTGCGGTCGTTTGTCTTGGTCTGCTCTGCATGCGTAGCCCCTTTTGCTTCAATCTCCCCGCTCAGCGGGGTCTGGCCGTTGACCGGCCATGTACTCTCCTGTTCAGGCGTGAACCTGCAGGCGCAGGTCAATCCCCTGTTCGCTCGGCTGCGACACTAGCGGCGGGGGGCGGATTTTGAAAGTGCCCCAAGTGGCATCTTGGCGGAAATCCTCTTCCTGCGTCTTGCAGGGAAGCGACATGCCTCGTGCTGGGGCGGTTCTTCGTGATAAGAACAAAAAAAGAACATTCGAATCGAGACAACCTGTGCCGCATGACCCCGGAGCCGATGCAGCCTGCAGCCTATGGACCCCTAGCCGGGCGTGACGTGGCGGAGCGCGATGCCGCGGGGCAGGGTTCCGGGCGGCGCATCGTGTCGGTCTGGTTTGCGCAGTTTCCTGTCGAGCGCTGGCTGAGGCAGGCCGGGCGTCTTGGCGACCCGGTACCCGAGGATGTGCCTCTGGCCCTGTCGCTGGCGGGTCCGCACGGGCCGGTCGTTCATGCCGCCAACCGTGCCGCGGCCCTGGCCGGGGTGAGGACGGGAGCGCGCGTTGTGGACATGCGCGCGCTGTGTCCAGCGCTGCGGGTGGAATGCGCCGATCCGGGTCTTGACCGTGCCGCACTTGACCGGCTTGCGCTTTGGGCGCGGCGCTGGTGCCCCTGGACAGCGGTGGACGACAGTGCGGGCGGGCATGGCCTGATCCTTGACACGACGGGGGCCGATCACCTCTGGGGCGGTGAGGCGGCGATGCTGCGCGAGATCGAGGGGCGGTTCGCGGTGCTGGGCCTGAGCGCGCGGCTCGCGCTGGCGCCGACCTGGGGGGCTGCCTGGGCGCTGGCGCGGTTCGGCCCGGTGCGGGCGATCTGGCAGGGCCCCGCCGATGCCGAGGGGCTGCCCGTGGCCGCGCTGCGGCTGGACGAGGAGACCTGCGGTCTGCTGCACCGGCTGGGGCTGCGCACGGTGGGGGCGCTGCGGGCGGTGCCCCGGCTGTCGCTGGCGCGGCGATTTTCGCGCGCGCCATTGGCGGAGAACCCGCTCCTGCGGCTTGACCAGATGAGCGGCGATCTGGCCGAGCCCGTCTCGGCCCCCGATGCGCGACCGGTCTTTCGTGCCGATATCCGCCTGGTCGAGCCGATCTTCGACCCCACGCACTATCTGCCTGCGCTGTCCGCCGATCTTTGCGCGCAGTTGGTGCGCGCCGGGCAGGGGGCGCGGCGGCTGCGGCTGTCGGTCTATCGCAGCGATGGCGAGGTGAGCCGGATCGAGGTCGCGACTGCTGCGGCAAGCCGGGATGGCGCGCATCTGGCCTGGCTGTTCCGCGACCGGGTGGAGCGGATCGACCCCGGTTTCGGGTTCGACCAGATCGCGCTCGAGGCGCCGGTGGCCGAGCCTCTGGCGATCGTGCAGACCGACCTGGGCGGTGTGGCAGAGGGCGGCGGGCTCGACCTCGGGCAG
>Ga0315900_10009394_pt1 | contig 12404 bp, 16 predicted proteins | sample LakEriMetagenome_FD_203521 | JGI IMG/M metagenome (GOLD analysis project Ga0315900, IMG submission 203521) | Freshwater fungal communities from buoy surface, Lake Erie, Ohio, United States - Buoy 12 MA114 | ecosystem: Environmental > Aquatic > Freshwater > Lake > Lake biofilm | place: USA: Lake...
ACGATTTTCGTACATAGTAACTCCTTAATCAACTTTTAGATTATCTAATGCCTCATCCTCTCTATCATCTTCCCAAGAAGTTTCGTCTTCCGACTCTTCATAAAAAAGTGTATGAGCAATATTTGTAACACCGCCACGTAATCTAGCACCTTCTAAATTCTGCAAGAATCCCAAACGTTCTGCTTCTGCTATCATTTCAAAACATTCTTCTTTAGATTTAAGATTGAATAACTCTTCAACGAATCGGTTGAAGTACAATACATTTCTTGGAACCCACTCTGACATCTCATCTGATTTGTCAGCATCCTTGACTTTCCTCCAACGTCTCCAGTCTGGTTTGTGTTTAGTAAGTTCGATGTCCATTAGATTATTAGCACGTTGAACAGCACGGATGTGACATTCTACGTTATGACCCATCATTAGGGCATAAGCAAAACTATCCCACGAAGTTTTACCTTCCTTGCCAATTTTGTTTAGCATTCCTGGTGCATAGTGGCATATATCTGCGATCGTAAGTCTTCGACCAAAATTGCTTTCGAAAGGAAAAGGTATATCGTGCCGTCCGGCAAGACTCTTATCATCCGGGGCTTTATCCATGATAACACTGAATCGTTTAGAGGTGTGCTGGGCGTTAGTGTATACCAATCCGTGTGCTGTTGCAATGAATGGCGATGCGCAATCGAAAGAGATAGTGAATTCTTCATTTACGTGTTTCCTAATTTGACGCTGAATAGCGGTTAAGTAACATGCCCAATCTAATTGAGCGGTACCCAAGAAGTGCATCCAATTTTTACCTTCTAGCATACCATCAAAGCGCATAGTAATAAGACGTTTGAGTGTAATAGGCATCTTGCACATATTAGCACCACCCATAGCCCAACCCTCAGCAGCCCTGTCTCCATATTTGCTAGTATCGGAATATTCTTTAACACCTTGATACCATGCTTCTGCGTTCTCCCAATTAGAGCCTTGAAGAACATTTAACAGTTTAGTTCCGCCTTCTTTAGAACCTATCCTGTTTTCAATAAAATATTTGTTATTAAACTTTGTCTTGTCTAGACAATCATCAAATGTTTTTAATCCAGTCTTTGGACTATGAATATGGTCACATGCCCAAGTTGGAACGTCCAGCATCATTGACCAGTCAGCAGTAACGTCTAGCCAAGTTAAGATCTTTTTTCTAACTTTATTGGCTTCCTCGCCTTCAAAATTCTGCCAATCGAATTTGATAACACCTTTACCAATCTGATATCCGCCTGAGTCACCTAAGATCATTGTCTTTGAACGATCGCGATCTTGAATCATTAATTCTTGTTTAAGACTTTTTTCAATATCCAACTGTGCATGACCTGCTGAATACAACGCATTTTTGTAATAAAAATATCCTTGTTCTGGATTTAAGAAGTTCATTCCTTCGATACCGCGATCAAATCCTGATGGAATACGATTCTTAGGAATAAATTCTTCTTTACGTTGTTTATCTACATATGTACTGTAAAAAGAACTGATAGCAGGTAGATATACTGCATAGTCTTTTTGTAATGGTGTTAGGTCAATTGGTTGTTTCATATTCTCTCGATAAAATTGCTGTAAGTTCTAATCTTGTTTTTGCCTGTTCTAACTGTTCTAATGCTATACGAACCGCTTCATTGGATGATGCAAGAGCATACCATTTTGATTCTTCATCACGCTTTTTACGTGCCCAGTCAAGCAATGATTCTGCTTCACTGTTTAGGCCTACACTGGCGTAGTCCATATTAAGCATTATCCACGAATTGCCATCAAACACTTCCATGTTTTGAGTGGAAGTGTTAAATCGCATATTTCCAACACCTTGTGCCCCGGAATAACCGTTGACATAGGTGCTAGAATTACCGCCTGAAACCGTAATGTATCGTCCGATTGGCGTGATGTTCTTAATCATATTTAGGCTGCTTGTGCAGGAATAATATATTTGTAAGTTGCTAATCCGCTATCTAGAGTGATTTGAATAGCACCTTCATTCGACAGCGACATCTTCGTGTTGTTGACATCGGCAATCTTAAGAATGCTCAAGATTGGAAGCACTGGCCAAGTCCAACCGCGATCCAGTTTACCTGCAACGTTCTGTGCAAAAATAAACTCACCGCCGTGTGTCGAAGCGTCGCCAAAGATAAATTTCAAGTTGCTACTGTCTGTCTTTGCTAGGAACGTTGGGTGTTCATTGTTGGCACCTGCTTGAAAGTTGAAACGTTGAACAGCGGCTACGCTAGGTTCTACTTCTACGTCCCACTTAACACCGCGGAACTTAACTGTTTTCATCTTTTCGTTAATGATTTCTTGATTCATAAAACGATAATCATTCTTGAAGTCTCCGTCTTTGTTTTCAAAGTGGATACCGACAGGAATAGTTTCTCCGTTACGTTCGGCTGTAGTAATACTAATCTTAGCATCTTCTTTGTATTCAGCACCGTCTAACAAATACTTGAGTTTTTGTAGTTGCGGCATACCAAATACACCAATCATATCTGGATATGGATTGTGCGTAGTGGCTTCCATAATAACTGATCGGTCATCAGCCATTGAAAAAATATTTGTGCCATCTCCGGCTCCTGTAACTTTAACAGTTGTTAGGAAGCCTAGATTTTGTGTATGAGACACGATGTCTTGTAAAATGTCCTTCATTGAGAATTCTCCTTAATAATAAGATTATATTTAGATCGTAAGTAAAAAGCAACCGCTAAATCACTCAAAATCGAATAGTTTACTGAATGTGTTATCTGACCTTGTGCTACTGATGTCCCATTCCAAAACACCAATAAGGTTTTCAAGTTTTTCATCGATGACTGTAGTTTCCATTTCACCGTCATCAAATGGAAGATCTTTGAACCACTGAGGAAGTCTAAGTTCGTCAACAGGATACGCTACGGATGTATATGCCATAGGGTTGTCTTTGAGTTTACAGACAATAACTTTGGCCCCGTCAACAATACTCATTGAGTATTTGTCATCCATCATACGCTTCAAAGTGTTCCAGTTTAAACTAGCACGAACGTGTCCGGGCATGTTAGTCTTACCTGCTTTCTTTTCTTTGTCGCGATACTCTGAAATCTTGTTAGCACGTTTGGGACTACCTTTCTCCCAACCTGGTCTAGTTTTAAACTCAGTACGGAATCCGGTGATATACTCTAGTACATCTTCTTTTTGCGAACCTTTCAATACCATTTCGAGAACTTCACTTAAAAAGTCTTGAATGGCTACCGGAGTATCAGATCTCTTGAGATCCAATCCCATGGCTTTTATCTTTCCCGCTTTACCATCAATATCGGTACGTTTTCCTTCTTTGTCGTAATAGAGGACTGCATATCGCTTTTTGGTGATGAATAGTCCTTTGCTTGCAACAATCTCGCGACCTGCCTTGATGACCTCTCCTCGAGTTTTGGGTGTATGGAAGGCGTCCTGCATGAACTTAACAAACGTGCCATTTACTTCTTCTCCTATAGTATCATAAAGTTCGATTACTGATTCTTTAGTCCAAGGTAAAGAACCTTTTTCAATTTCTTTCTTTAGAGTAGTGTATGCTGAAAAATAGCAAGAATCTGTATCACCATATATAATGGATTTACCTACATGATCGTATTCCCCAGTAACAATCTCATTCACTTTACTTGCCATGTGACGAGCAATGGCTCTACCAGTAAGAGTTGTGGATTGACCAATTCTGTTATCAAAGAATCTACAGCCTGGATTAAGAATAGCGCCATACAAACTGTTAAGGTTAATCTTCTTGACCAACTGACGCTTGTCCCAGTATTCTTCTTCAATCTTATTTCCAGCAGTAATACATTCTTTAAGTTTGGCCTGCATCTCTTTACGTTCTTTATACCAACGTGCTAAGAGTCCAGGAATGATACCTTCTTTGTCATAGGTAAAGATAGTGCCGTTGGCCGATAGCATCCACGGCTGGTTAGAATCAAAGATTAGATCATATATCTGTGCGGCACTGAGTGTATCACTGCCACCATCTTCCCAGTCTATGGTAATTTCTCTACCCACTTCTTTATTCATCACAGCAGTATATTCTAATGAACCAAATACACCTTCCCATGCGCTGGCAAAAGATTTGCCTTTGGCCATTTCTGCTGCGATATAATCTTTCGTTCCATCTTGGCGTAACTGCCCAACGATAGTTTCTGGACCCATGTTTAAAGCACGAATCGCAGAAGGATACAGTGAGTTAATATCTAACGAACCAATCCATTCGTGGATGCCTTTCTTAGGATAGGCAACATACGCACCGGCAGCCTGTGTATCGCCATGCTCTTCCATCTTTTTACGATTAGGAACGATCATTCCTCTTCGATGTGCTTCATTGATAATGGCCTGCTCTGTAACTGCCACAGCACCCATAGTAGTCTGTAACAATACAGTACAGTCGTGTGCTAGTTTATTAGCAAGGTCTAGAAATTTTAATTTTTGATCTAACTTGTTTAATAGCGCACAATCTTGTCTATTATATTCGATAAATTTACGGAAGTCATTGTTGTATAACTGATCCAATGTACCTTCATAGACTGTTTTGTTCTCACCTATCTCCATTTCTCCGATAGCATCTAGTCGATATGTATGTCGTTCTTCATAGGTATACTTTCTATACATTTCGAGACTATCTAAGTGAACTCTGCCGACAAGATCGTAAGTAACGGCAGTCTTTCCAAACTTTTCATATTCTCTTTTCTTAGGATAGCAGTTCCACAAACAGAAACGTCTTGTATCTTCTTTGCCTAATACTTTGATTACACGATTAACAGTGTAAGGAATATCAAAGCCTTCCGAGTTCCAACCACTTAATACGTCTGCATCTTCGATGAGATCTAAGAAGTTATCTAACATATCTGCTTCATTATCGAATAACATAGTATTAGGAAATTCTTCTACAGCCTTTTTAGCCTCTTCCATGCTCATAGTTTTTGGCGGAATAGCGAGACAGACTAGGGTGTCCATCCACTGCAAATGAACAGCAATAGCAGTGATAGGCATAAATGCATCGTCGGGAGAGGCGTAACCTCTTTCTGGATCAAAGTCTACTTCAATATCGAAAAATGCTACATTTAGTTTTGGAGCATCAACATTTAGATAATGATCTTCTAAACACCGATAGATAGGATTGATATCAGATTCGTAAAGTTTTTTGTTGGAATGGATTGCTAATTCTTTACGGAGTTCTTTGATATTTTTACATAGAACTCGACTTAGAGGTTCGCCTTTGATAGACTGATACTTTCCTCTAGGGTCGTAATAGTAGAATAAGTGTTTGGCAGGATAGTCTTTAAAATTCCTATTGCCTTTGTCATCACGCTCAACGACACGAATCATGTCATCGTCGCGATCATAGAATGCGTCAACGTAACTCAAATTTTTCTCCTATGCAATTTTTGGCTTGCAAATACCTACTGTGCGGTTTATGGCCCGGCCTACCATCTTCTTTCTATTTATAGCATTCTAATAAGACCAATGGTATCTATGGTTGTAAGAAGTATATAATTAGCCAACATACCAAAGGAACCACGACTATAAGAGCACCAAGCATATATAGCACAACCAATAATCCAAATTGGGTAAAGAACAAGGAGAGGTGGGTTTGGAACGGTGAGTGCCATAACGACAGAACAGCCAATAGAAATAGCCCAAGCAACGACCTCAAGACAAAAACGTACTCTACCGCTTTTCCAATCTTCTTTGATCCAATCAGTGATTCCATATAATATGTTTATCATTCTGGCAATCGCTTAGTTACACCTAGGATCATTTCAATCTCATCCCACTCTTGTTCGTGCTCTTTCCAGTTATCTTTATGTGCAATCTTAATTGCCTTATTGATCCAACTAGGCTTGATTTGAAGTTCTTCTGCTACTGCTTTAACAGTTTCTTTAAGACCTTCTTGCAGATCTTCCACTTCACGCAGTACATTGGAGCCTTCGTTGATTAGTCTTTCTAATTTTGCTTTTTCTTCAGGGCCGTAAATTTTTGACATGTGTAATCTCCTAATCTGTATTATATAGCCGTAAAAAAAGCCGGTCAACCAAGAACCGGCTTTATTTTTACCAAAACTAAATTATTTTTGATCTTCGCTTAACACATCATACATTTCAAAACGTCCACCGTTTCTTTCATAGATCATAGCAGCGAAAATTTCTGCCTTTTGGCTTTCTTGAACTTTAGTAACAGAAACTCGATTGGCCCATGTCCATAATGCTTTGTCTAATGGATCAATTGCTTGTTGTCCGCCACTTTCGTTGACTAGTTTTAACATTTCTTTTAGGCTAAGTTTTGTCTCAACGCTTTCTGCTACAACTGCTTTATCTTTTTTAACAGATTCGTTCTTCTTACCGAAGAATTTTTCTTGCTTGGCCGACATACCTTTCTTGCCATCTTTCTTAGCACCGCCTTTATCAGCAACTGCTTTTTTCATTGGCTCTTTCTTGTCGCCGTCTTTGTCCATATCTAAGAAATCTGGCTTTGCTGCTTCGTCCATCTTCTTGTCTTTCTTAGACATTTTATCTTTCTTGGCTTCTACCATCTTGGTAAACTTTTCTTTGAATGCAGTTTTGTCAATGCTTTCGTCTTTCTTTTTCTCTTTGTCAGACTCTTTATCTGCTTTCTGGCTTTGCCAACCTTGTACTTTAGTAGCCTTTACTTTTGCGCCACTTGGAAGTTCTACTTCTCTTTCTGATTTCTTTGCAGAAGCACGATCGTTTGCTTCGGCAACTTCTAACGATTCATCTTTCTTTTTCTTCTCTGGAAGACCTTTGTGCTTTGTAGATGCAAAATCTTTAGCATCTTTCTTGCCCATGTCCTTAGCGACTTTAGCAACATCTTTACTTGCTGGCTTTTCACCTTTTTGTGTAGCGTGAACCATGCCCATGAATTTTTGTTGTGCCTTGCTCACTGCTTTTTCAGCAATAATGCTTTCAGTTAGCGCAGTAACTCCTGCTAACACACGTAATTCTGTATCTTCGTCTAAACGAATTGGAGCAGCCTTTTCGGGTGCTTTTGGAGTATCGATAGGTCCGTCGATACTTTCAATTTTGCTGATCAGTGATTTAAAATCCATTTTAAGGTTTCCTTGAATCGTATTGTATTTATCTTTTTATTGTAGGGCCACCAAAAAGGCTAGTACCCTTCATATCTAATGCATTATCTGTAGGTTTTTGTTTTTTAGGCTTAGGTTGCGGGGGTGCTTTAGTACCGCTTTTTCCTGGGCTACCTATATATGACTTTTTACCTCTAGCAGCCCCTGGGCTGATATGAGGAGCATCTACAGTAGAGATATCGCCTGCTGAAGTAGAGCCTGCTGTAGCGGTTTCTAATAATTCTTTGATTTTCATATATGTTATTTATTTCGTCCGCTTTTCATATTAGCACACCAGTGATACATTTTAGCCTTTTCACCTGATGCATTTTTAGCCTTGCTACGAAGATCTGCAACAGATCCAGAACAACTAGCACCTGCATTTTTTACTCGACCCGGACGGCTTTTACCTTTAACTTTACCGTCAGCAAAGTTTTCCCCTACATTATAAGTCTTATCTGTTTTTTGTCCTTTTTTCTTTTCATGAGATTTAGGATCTATATCAGTAGTATCTAGTCCGGTTTTCTTTAAGTTTTTAATATATTCGTGTTCCTCATCTTCGCTGCCAAAAGATAAAATGGCGCTAGGTGGTCCCTTGCCGAAATCGTGTTTTCCAAGACCCTTTAAGTCGCTAATGTGCTGTCCTAGTTTATACCAATCGTAGACATCACTAACATCAACTTTTACAGTGCCTTTTGGCATAGTAGGTTTGGTTTCGGGACCCCGAGGTTTTTCGTTTGGATGTTGATCCTCTGATTGTTTTCTTTCTACAATAAATTCACGTGCTCTCATTTCATTGCCACCTGGAATGCTTGATGTTTTTCTTTACGTTGATCTAGATGTTTAAGTCCCGGATTGATGGGTTTAGTTACATCCTTAACATCTTTGAAATCCAAAACTTTAGGCTGCACACGATTCTGCCAATACCACACTGCAACTTTAGCGGCCACGTCTGGACGTTCAACTAATTCTGGTTTATTGACCAAATCTAATCCTAATGCTTGTCCTGCACGTTTATAATTGTATTTGCCTGTGAGTTGTATATATCCACGACCCTTAAATTTTGCTCCATCGCCGGGTTTGGTATTTCCTAATATCTTTGCTTTACGTGGTGCAAATTTAATATCGTATTTTTTAAAATCTAATGAACCACCAATTTCTTTCATATGCTTAAAGTCCAAAGTCTCGTGTGCGGCCTGTGCTAAAAATGCAGCCAGTTCTTGTCCTTTGATACCTGCTTTCTCTGCTTCTTTTTTTAGAATAACTTCATGTGGATTGCCTGTTACTGTTTTTGATAAATCTTTTTTACTTACTTGTTTTACAATATCAGGCTTGTTTGACTTTGATGCTTCGGCATCGCCTGGGGCACCAAATGCTAACGCTGTGCCTAATGCACCAGCAGCAGCCCAGTCTTTCCATCCTTCCTGTTCAACACTTTCTCCACCACCACCTCCGCCGTCGCCCCCACCATCGCCACTATAGCCTACAGCATAACCGTATCCGCCGTACGGTCCAGGACCATAGGCAGCCCAACGTGGTTTCTTACGTTTACGTTTTTTTTCAGTGACGAACTCGTGTGCTCTCATACAGGGCTATATGGATTACAAGGACGATCCCATTCGCCTTCTTGTTCTGGGTACACAGGATAATCGTTCGGGTTCATACTGAAAAACTGCTGCCGCAGCCGCATGTAGTTTGTGCATTGGGATTTTTGATGCTAAAGTTAGATCCATGTAGATCTTCTTGATAGTCAATTACGGCACCATCCATGTACTGCATACTCATCGAATCTATTACCACGGTCCATTTATCGTCTAGTGGAATTTCCCAATCATCCTCGTTTCTCTCTTCGTCAAAAGTAAAACCGTACTGGAAACCAGAACATCCGCCACCTTGTACAAATGTTCTTAGTTTTAAATTAGGATTATTTTCCTCTAGCAAAAGATCAATGACTTTAGATCTAGCGGAGTCTGTTATCTCAACCATTTTTCATCCCCTACAGGTCGTTCGCCTGTCATATAAGGTAAACTAAACCATAACTGAAACCATTCAGGTGTACCTGGTTTAATTTTATGCTTTTTTTCTAACTGTTGTTTTTCGTTGCCGGTAATACTAACATTACTGCCGTCAAGTGAATTAACAAGGTCGTATTTCACGTACCCCTTGAATTCGTTTATACCAGCAAGACGTTTTAATTCTGATAGTTCCATTATTCTGTAGGAGACTCACCGGTAATAGATACAGTCCACTTCTTACCAGTAGCCTGAGATTTTGCCTGAGCCCAATTTTGCAGTTGACGATAATGTTGTATTTCTTTATAGTCATCCGCAAACTGTCCGCGACCCTTAAACACTTTCCACTTCTTACCGTTGATATAAATGGCAAAGTTATTTGGTGGTTCTGTATTACCTTCGTCCCAATCTTCCGGATCTCTTACTCTTTCAGACATACGTTGTCCTAACACTTGTCGAACCAATAATTCAGGAGCAAAGTCCATGTCGCCTGCTAGTTCTCTTGCCGCTGATAATATTGCTTGTTTAGTTGGCGCCAATCTTTTTTCTTCTACATCACGACGCAGTTTCATTATGAGAGATTGAGCATCATACCCTAAGTCTCTTACACCCTCGGGCATACTTTTGTTCTGTTTTTGTAAATCAGCATAGGCACTTACAAAGTCGCTTGGAAAATCTTCATCGTAGTTAAGTTTGCCATAAGCAGCCTTTTTACCTAAGTCTCTAACCATCAACGGGTAGGCAGCGTCTAACACTTCTTCTGCTCGACCACTGGCATCAAGGTTGGGATTCATGTCAAACACTTCTTGGGCCAACTGTTCATAATAATAACCGCCCGAACCTTCCATAGGTACAAGATCTTTTTTGTGTTTAACATCGCCTTGCTTTTCGGCACGTTTCATATCTTTGTGTGCGCCAGCACCTGCGGTTTTTTGATTTTTCGCTACAAAGTTTCTGGGTTTGCTTGCTGGTATAAATTCTTTTGCTTTCATATCGGTGCTCTCTGTTTTGTGCATTAATCTGTAGGTTTTGATAAATTCTTGTTCTCTTTTAGTTAGTACTCTTCCTAATTTTAATTTACCTACGATAAATTTGTAATATGCTTCCTCATCAGCCAGTTCGTTAATTTCTAAACTTTCGGAAATGCCCATGCCTTTACGAACAGCATCAAACATTGGTTGAGCCATTTCTCCAGCACCAGTAGCCTTTTTAAATGATTCAAGATCATTGTTTGCTGCTGCGAGTCTAGCACCAGAAGCACTTACACCTGCAACACCTTCCGCACCATCTTCGCGTTCGCCACTGCTTACAAAATCTAAAATATCAAATTTATAAAATCCGTGTGCTTTGCCTTCTACTCCGTTATACTGAGTTAGTAATTTTTTAAATTGCTCTAATCTATCACTGCCTGCAACAAAAGTAGCATCTCTATATCCTTGGTCATAAAGATAACTGGCTGCCTTGACTACTGTGTTAATACTGCTGTCTTCTATAACATGACTAGCATATTCTTTATGTATGGATTTTATAAATTTAATTTTTGTTCCATAGTCTAAGGGATTTTCTTTTTTATCCTGACTTTGACTTACAAAAATAAAATAATCTCCACCTTGCCCGGCCATAGTTTCAAAAACTTTGGCATGACCTATCGTAGGAGGATTCATTCTGCCGAAGCAGAATGTTGCATGTTTACCTTCGGCTTCGAATAACTCTCTTAACAACATTAATTGTAATCGCCTTTTTCTAAAAATTTTTCTTGTTCGTTAGCGATATATCTAGCCAATTCTATGATTTTTTCTTTAGGAAATTTCAATTCAGGTTTTTCAATTTCAAACTTTTCACAATAGGCCTCTTTACATCTCATTAAAGGATGCACATATAATTTATATGCGTTAGGATTACCTTTGTGATCTTTGTGTTTTTTCACTGCCGGAAAGAAAAACTGATTCAGCATTTGATCATCGTTGTCCATGAAGAATTTAAGATCCTCAAGCCAATTAACATCTTGCTCTTCGTCTTTAGGTGCCCCTATAGGGCTAAACATTTCTAATAATTTCATATTACCAAGACCTACATGACCAATAACGTGCTTTCCAGCGTGGACCTGGATTTTTGCAGTTGTGACGTGCTCTGAATGATTTACGTCTCTTTGGATTAGATTTCTTAATACGCATTTTCTTATCGCCAAAGTTTACTTTGACAATGTTGCCATTAGGCTTGCGTACATATACTTTTGATTTTTTTACATCACCGGCCATCTTTTTACCTAATGGTACTTCACGGCCTTGATATTTGGCTTCGTCGGTTTGGTCTTCTTCCAAATCTTCGCCCATCTTAACACAGTTGTCTACGGTCTTGCCGCCTTTCTGTTTGGTGCCCATACGCTTGTAGCCTTTCCAACAGGCTTTGCCATCGACACCTTTTTGTTTTTCTTCATCTAATTGTGCATCTTCAAATGATAAACCTTCGTTGGTAATGTAATTTAAAGAATAGTCATCTAGTTCTACTACAATACCGTCTTCTACGATATCAACAATCTCAGTTTCAATTTCAAAATCTTCAGAAAAACTGATACCAAAGTCGTCTCCAATCTGGTAGACATCTTCGTTTTCTGTGAATCCCTTAGATTCGGCTTCTTTTTCTAGATCTGCTCTACGCTGATCAATGGCTGCTGAAATTTCAGGATCCTTTGAAGCCACGGGATCTGATTCTAAATCATCTAGTGCTTTGCGCTTGGCTGCTAGATCTGAAGGATCTTTAAGTGCTGTTTCGCTGACTAGTGCGTCTAATTTAGATAATAGGTCTCTCATAGTATTCCTCGTGGGGCAATACTGTATTTATCGTGACTACTATCTTAGTAATTAAAGCGAAGGTCTACTATAGTACCGTTCTGTAGATTGTATGCAGCACGAATCCATACAAAATTGCCTACAAAATTTCGTGAAATTGAATAATTTTGACCATCTATTCCGCCAACACCAGAACTATCGTCACCTATCTCTGTATTAGCAATATCAACCCAGTCGTTATCTCCAGGATAGAGATTAAGGGTTCCTTGCAATTTAACAGTACCTGAAAAACTGTTAACAGTGTAGATAGTAGTATGGACAGCATCGCCGCTTTGATGATATCCTGAGGCTTTTTTCTTAGATCCGTAGGAAAGATTAGCGTTGCCTGCTTCAGCAGTTACATTTGACAATAAAATTGTGTTTTCAGTGGGCATCTCTTATTTATCGGATAATACGTATTCGTAAACCTTGCCCAGGACTTCAGGACTGCGC
>Ga0315900_10009395_pt1 | contig 12402 bp, 15 predicted proteins | sample LakEriMetagenome_FD_203521 | JGI IMG/M metagenome (GOLD analysis project Ga0315900, IMG submission 203521) | Freshwater fungal communities from buoy surface, Lake Erie, Ohio, United States - Buoy 12 MA114 | ecosystem: Environmental > Aquatic > Freshwater > Lake > Lake biofilm | place: USA: Lake...
GTAAGCAACAGACGGCGGTTGACTGGCTATTCGAGAAATATAACTTTATAACATGGATGAGAAATAGAGATGAGATGTCCGCTGAAACAGCTGATAAATTGAGAGCTCAGTATATAAAAGAAGCTAATCAAATGCATAAAGAACAAACTAAAGCAGCATACAACAAAGGCTATCAAGACGGAGAGATAGATAGCCTTGATGCGAAGGATGGTGATGTTCAATATTTTGAGGATGCTGAAAATTATTACACCGAAACTTACATGATATGAGATACACCAACGCCATCGAAAAATTTATCACTGACCTCCCACCTGAATTTGCGGCACTCAAGCCCCGCGCAGAGAAGCTGCTGGATGCACACCGGGATGATGTCATTGCGGCGTATGTGCATGCCGGTGATGGCTACCTTGACAAAGATGCTTTGATTGAATCAGCAGAAGCATACTATGAGAAGCGTCACACCACTATCTGAAGCGGCCATTCAGCGTCAGGTCATGAAGGCACTGGAGAAGGAAGGGTGGACGTGTGTTAAACTCATCCAGACCAACCTTAACGGCATGCCTGACCTTCTCTGCATGCGGCATGGCATGACGATGTTCGTGGAGGTCAAGAGCGAGACCGGCAAAGCATCTGCGATGCAATTACATCGCATCCAACAGCTCAAGATGAATGGCTTTGGTGCGTATGTGGTGTCCAGCGTCAAACAACTTTATCTGAACGGATTAATCAGAGAACTATGACACTAACAAAGAACTTCGACCTACACGAATTTTCCTGCAATGATGGCACACAAGTGCCTCCGATGTATCTTGATAATGTCGAGAAACTTGCCGAGAACTTGCAGATTCTGCGCGATCATCTAAAGCAGCCGATCAGCATCAACTCTGCATATCGGCATAGAGCTTACAACACCAAGATCGGAGGCAAGCCGAATAGCCAGCACCTGACGGCCAGTGCGGCAGATATCACCGTCAAGTCGATGTCACCGAGGAAACTCAAGGGCGTAATCGAGAAATTGATTGCGCAAAAAAAGCTTTGGTTTGGTGGAATCGGTCTTTACCCTGGCTTCGTGCATGTGGACATAAGGGACACACCCGCGCGGTGGTAGTACCTTTGGGTAACCACAAGAAGAATGAACAAAGGAGATATTGCAAGAGAGGCGCGGGATAAGTATGGATGGGAGATGCCCACATTGAAGCTTGCGAGGATAATTTATGCCGAAAACAAGCTGATCTACACAAATTTGGAGGATGCACGCAAGGTGCTCCGTGGCATTGAAGGGAAAGCAGGCAAGGGAGACAGCGGGAGATATCGCAGGACTGCTCCTGCAGAGATACAACAGACCCACCGGCCACGCAATCCGTACAACTTACCGGAGAGTTCAGAGACATCATACGAGCCGTACAAGGTGCCTGGCAAGCGGGTGCTGGTGTTATCGGACATTCACCTTCCGTACCATTCATTAAGCGCACTGGAGGCTACATTCGACTTCACGAAGGGTGAAGACATCGACACGATCGTGCTGAATGGTGATACGCTTGACTTCCACGGGTTGAGTCGATTTGTCAAAGACCCGAAAGCCCGAAGCGTGGCGCATGAGCTGGCATCGTTCAAGGACTTCATGATGGCACTCCGGGCATTGTTCCCCAAAGCCTTCATTATTTACAAAATGGGCAACCATTGCGAGAGGTATGACCACTTCTTGATTCAGAAGGCACATGAGATCATCGGGGTCGATGAGTTCGACTTCCGCAATATCATCAAGGCAAGAGCTGACGGCATTGAGGTCGTAGGTGACAAGCGCATCTTGAAGCTCGGTGCGCTAAACCTTGTGCATGGGCATGAGTTCGGTGGGTCGATATTCTCACCGGTCAACATTGCGCGTGGCTTGTTCCTCCGGGGAAAAGTGTCTGCAATGCAAGGACACAACCACCAGACCAGCGAGCACACAGAATCGAATATGAACGGAGAGATTACCACCACCTATTCGGTCGGGTGCCTTTGCGAGCTTCACCCGGCGTATCTTCCGATCAACAAGTGGAACCACGGCTTTGCCATTGTCGATGTCGATGGGGAAGCGTTCCATGTGCGTAATTACCGGATCCATAAAGGGGAGGTCTTATGATGGGCATAGAACTGAAAGATGCGGATGAAACGACCGAAGACGGTGCATATCTGCTCGACATTATCGAGAATCAACTCTCGGTGGTCGTGACCATCAGCGAGATGGATGGTGTACTTTATGATGAACTGACCGATGACCGCATCAAGACAATGGCCGGAGCGTTCAGGCTGATCAGAGAGGCACAGCGGAAACTTTTGGAGGACGTGAAGAAAATGGGGAAGGGGTAGTATATTTGTGGGAACCAAGCGTAGGGATACCGCTTGATGAAACTATTTAATGGCCCTAAATGGCCGGGAGCGTCTTTGACGCTGTATCCCCCCGGTCGTTTAGGGCTTAATTATTTTGTATGAATAAGTATGATTTATTCTTAAAGACCGGTCATGTGATGACATTTGAGGCACCTTTGAACGCTAACAATTTTAAGTACCCAATGATGGTATCCAGCGCTGAAAATAGTGCTTCTGCAGAGCTTGATTTTCACAAAATTCGTATTTTTTGCGACTCCTATTACAAATACTACAAATTCCCAAGATTGTGGTCTATTGAAGTAAATGGCTCAAATATAAAAGTTCAGACTCAAAAAGAGCCATGTAAAGAAACATGCATATACATCATGGATATCTGGCAGGGTGCTATGGGATTTATTGACGGCGAATGTGTAATTATTAAGTCAAAAAGTTTCAAATGAACATCTACGAATACATACAAGAAGGTGAAATCATTGATAAGGCTTGCTTTCTCGCAGCGCAGGAACTTATTACAAATGGCATTCAGGTCATCCCACTCAAGCCGGACAAAAGCCCGACAAAGGAGATACCAAATGTGCATAAACTGATACAAAACCCAATCAATTCACACAATGTCAGCTACTTTTTTGAACGTGATGATGTGCATATCGGCATCATGCTTCGGCGCAACATGGAGGTGATAGACATAGATGAAAAGGTGCAGCCCGGCATTACACGCAAGGTGTTGAACACCTTGGAACTTGCCGATCCTGACCTTTACGCAAAGCTTGTCATATCTCGTACACCATCCAAAGGGGCGCACATTTATTATTATGGAGAAACAGTAGGCGGGGATGGCGCACTGGCTAAATGCCACAGCGGGAAAGGAACGGCGGCAAAAATAGAGCGGCTTGATGAGTCAAATAAAAGATATGTAAAGACTGCGCCATCGCCAGGCTACTTCTTCCAGCAAGGCAATCCGATGACGATGCCCACGCTGACAAGTGATGAGCGAAATTTTATCATCGCCATCTGCCGATCGTTCAATGAAGTGGAGATTGATCCTGCACCCAAGTTTGACAAGCAGCGTGATGATGCTCCTTACAAGGTCTTCAATGAGCAACATGACTGGCGGTATATCCGTGATGAGATCGTGGAACGTGGCTGGAAGGTCGTGCGTGAGCATGATGACCGTCTTGTAATTAAGTCACCAAGCACATCGCAGGCGCATTCAGGAAGCATCTGGAAGGATACGGCAGAAAAGTACACGCTGAAGAACTGTCTCTACCTATTCACACATAATTCAGAGTTTGAGCAAGGCAAGCCATACGGGCCGTTCGACATTTACAAGACCTACTATCATGACGGAAATTTCATGCGTGCTCAGGCTAAACTTGCGGAGGACGGATACGGGCGCAATATTGTCAACGAGGGTCAGTTTTGGGTCAAGGTAGGCAACAAGATTCAGGTCAAGTACACTGAACTGAACTGGTATTTTAAGGAGCTTGGATACCGGACATACAACGGTCAGATGGTTCAGGTGATCAACAATGTGGTCAGCATCAGAGAGCCCAAGGATATCGTCAGGCAATTTCTCAATGAATTAGAGGCTGAAGTGCGTGACTATTTTCATGAGCGGGTCGGCACTATCTTCTCCGAGAACGGTGGCTTCATGGCCATGATGGATGAACTTGACGATAATTTCATTCAGGACACAGCTGATTGCACATGGCTTTTCTTCCGCAATCGGGCAGTGAAGGTATGGGCTGATCGGATTGAGTACGTGCTATACAAGGAGATGCAAGGTTATATCTGGGAGGATAGCATCATTGACCGGGATTACCAACACGCAGAGCACAAAGATTGCGATTCGGCCAAGTTCATCAGCATCCTCGGCGGGGAAAATGTTCAGAAGCTTGAGGCGATCTTGGGATACGCGATGAATCGACACAAGGATGATCTGATTACCAAGGCAGTAATCTTGATGGAGGACATTGACCCGGAGGATGAGGGGGAGAGCCAGGGCCGGTCAGGCAAGGGACTTGTGTTCAAGATGATTGAGAAATTTCGCAAGGCATGCCGGATGGATGGCAAGTCATTCAACTTTCACGACTCATTCCTTTGGCAGAACATTGAGTTCGACACTGACATCATTTTCATTGATGATGTGGAAAAAAGTTTCCATTTTACGAAACTTTACAGCGTAATTACCGAGTCTCTTCAGGTCAACAAGAAGAACCAAAAGCAAGTCATCATCCCATACGAGAAGTCACCCAAGATATTTATTACATCCAACTTCGCAGTAGGAAATTCTGACGAGTCAACCATTGATCGCAAGTTTGAGTTTCCGGTCGTTAAGCACTTCAATGCACGGCATAAACCGATTGACGAGTTCGGTCGTGCGTTCTTTAGCGGCTGGGACGAGCAGGAATGGGCCAAATTTGACAATTACATGATCTATTGTGCCAAGACATGGCTGGCATCAGATAGGCGAAATTTGAGCCATTTAACGGCCAATAGCGCGAATCGTACTTTGATAAAGGAAACGCACCCCGATTTTGTCAATTACATGGATGATCAGCTTGCGATGAACTTCTTTGATTTCGCTCCGGACTGCCTCAAGACGGCACGGGTCACCACCAATGAGGGCAAACTTGTGACCAATGCGGTCAACCTGGCGCAGTTCTATGTCAATGAAAAAAATACCGATTATTACCTAACGATGAAGAAGGAGGACATGATTGAAAAGCTCAAAAGCATTCCAAAATTGACCACCACCAAGCTGACGCAATGGCTTAAAATTTGGTGCCGTGAGCGTGATGTCAAGGCAGATTTGTCATACAAAAAGAGCTACACAACGAGCAGATTTTACCGAGTTATATCATGGACACCAGTGGGAATTGACCCTCAAGAGAGTGGGAATGATGTCGGTAATGGGAATAATGTACCATTCTAAATTCCTGCTTTCAAATGGTTTCCCACTGAATAAACTACTTTTCCTACACCTTTACCCATCTGCAAAGCATTGAAAAATAATACTTTACCCAATTTCCCACTCTTTTCTTATTAATAAGTAAAAAAGAAAAAATAAATATAAAAAAGAAGAAAAAAAGAGTATATAGAGAGGATAATAAGAAAACAAAATTGAAAAAACGGGAAACTGATAAAAACACACCACATGGAAAAAAACAATCTTGTCGTGCTTGACGTGACCAAAGACGGGGTCAAGGCACATGGCCCGGTCAACGAGCTTCAGGCCGTGACGGTCATCACCAGGCTGATGGAGGATCAGCCGATGCGCATCGCCCATGAAGTGCCGCGCGTCTGGGTGGCCAATCTTGAGACCGGTGAAATCAAAAAGCCAATTCTAAAAGTCACACTATGAGCGAACTTGCGAACACACACCGAAACCGGCAACTTGTCGTGGATGCCATCTGCCATGTCTACGAGATCACAGAAGAGCAGCTATGCAGCCGGCGCAGACTGCGGGAGATTACATCAGCCCGGCAGATGTACTACAAGGTGGCGAGGGAGCACCTTGGCATGACCTACACAAGTATTGGGTCATCTCTGCGCAATGAACACCGGCCCTATGACCACACCACCGTCATGCACAGCGTGGCGCTTGTGAACGGTCTTATCAGCGTTAAGGATGCCGACATCATCCACCAGTACGAGCAAGTGATGAGTTACATCCGGCAGCGTGCCAGCGTGGTCTCGACCATCATGGTGAAGGTGGGTGCCGACCAACTGCACAAGCTTTTGTCCTTCCTTCAGCGAGAAGAGATCACGTTCACGATCTTGGAAAGCGTAATTTTGCAACAGACGAAAAACGAAACAAATGGCACTGAACAAGCAGGAGATGATTGACAAGGCTCTTGCGATTATCCCGCAAGAGGAATGCGTCACACTGGAAGAGGTGTGGCTGTTTCTTGGCATCACACGCACCACGGCATTCAACTACGAGCTTAACAAGGTTGACGAGATAAAAGAGGCTGTCCAGAATGAGAAGATCAAGGTCAAGAAGAAACTGCGCCGCAGATGGCGCGACTCCGACAACGCCACACTGCAAATCGCAGAGTTCAAGCTCTGCTCTGATGACGAGGAATTGGCTCGGCTGAACACGCAGAAGGTGAATGCTGACATCGCAGTTACCGGCAAGGGCAGGGTCATCATGGAACTCCCGGAAGATGACGGTGCAACCTCCTGACATAAGGGTCAAGCTGACCCGGCCTGCTGCCATCACGGTGAAGGCATTGGCAGGCGAGAAGCGGTACATCTGCCATGAGGGTGGGTCGAGGTCGGGCAAGACCTTCGGCATCATCCAGGCACTGATCTTTTGGGCCACGAACAACGACCGCAGGAAGGTGAGCGTGGTGAGCCATAGCCTGCCACACTTGAAGCGTGGTGCCATGCGGGACTTCTTCGACATCCTTGAGTCATGGGGCTGGTACGATGAGGAGCAGCACAACAAGACCGATGCGATCTACACGTTTGAGAACGGCACATACATCGAGTTTTTCGGGTTAGAGGATCATGACCGTGCCAAAGGCCCTGGGCGTGACATCCTCTTCTGCAACGAGGCCAACCTTCTCTCAAAGGCTCTCTTCGATCAACTCGACATGCGTACACGGTTCAAGGTCATCACCGACCTGAACCCATCCGACTTTGACATCTGGTGTTATCACCTTGCCGACTCCGATGAGGCCATCAAGGTGCACAGTACATACCGTGACAACACCCATCTCCCGGAACCACAGCGCAGGGTCATCGAGGGATACAAACACGCTGACCCGATGATGTGGAAGGTCTTTGGCTTGGGGGAGAGGGGCGCGAGTCAAGAGCAGATCTACACGCACTGGAAGCTTGTGGACAATGTGCCACAAGGTGAAGTCTTCTACGGCCTTGACTTCGGCTTCCGCAACCCGACCGCAATGGTGCGGGTTACGCTGGCTGATGATGCGCTGTATGTTCACGAAGTCTACTACGAAAGCGGCATCACTACCGGGGAACTGACCAACATCATCCCGGACAAGGTTCCTGACCCGTACAGCGAGATATACTGCGATGCTGCTGAACCCAAGACCATCGAGGAACTTTACCGGCAGGGACTGAATGTCAAGCCTGCCGACAAGGATGTCTACGCCGGCATCATGAAGGTGAAGTCGTTACCTTTGTTCGTGACATCGAGCAGCGTCAACCTTATCCATGAGCTGAAGAAGTACAAGTGGAAAACGGACATGAATGGAAAGGTCATCGACAAGGAACCGGTGAAGATGGATGACCACTTGGTTGACGCTATGAGATACGCAGTATTTACCAAGCTAAAGCAACCACGTTTGACGTGGGGAGTGATATGAGCATAATCGACAGAATCTTCAGGAAGAAGGGATTGAACCCGGCCGCAATGCAATACGCGTTCATGCCCATGAACCAAGGGCAAATCCTTCAGCAATTCGATGCGCAGAAGTACACTGACGCTTACCAAGACAATGCCGATGTTTATGCGATTGTGAGCTTCCTTGCTCGCAAGGCGGCCTCAATCCCTTGGTATGTGTACGAGAAGAAAACCGGCACAAAGGCACGGGTAAGCCTTGAGCGATACAAGCACCTGACGAAAGGCCTCGGCAATCCGGGTGCGCTTGATCGCGCCATCCAAGAGCGCAAGGCTGCGTACGATGAAAGCATGATCGTTGAGGACTCCGCGGTCGCAAACATCCTGAAGAACCCGAACGGATACCAAGGTCAAGACCAGTTCTTCGAGCAGCTTTTCGGCATGCGCTTCCTTACCGGGGAAGGCTTCATCTGGGGCAATGATGGCAACATTGACGAGGGGGAGTTCACCGAGCTGCTTGTCATGCCCAGCCAGTTCATGGACTTGGTATCTGATCCGAACGACCTCTTCGGCGTGCTTGGTTGGCTCTTGACTTCCGGCAATGGCAACATTGCACTCCAGAAGTCTGACATCCTGCAATGGAAGTCATGGAACCCGAAATTCGACTCGGTGACCCGTCCCCACCTTCGGGGGGTATCGCCAATTCAAGCAGCCTGGAACAACTACCTCATGGGCGTGGAGAGCCAGAAGGCTGCTGCCAAGCTCATGGCCAATGGAGGCGCAAAGGGTGCACTTGTGCCAAAAGCAGTGGGCAACCAGATCCCGCTTGTGGACGAGAAGACCGCCGCCAACATGCAGCGGGCACTCGCTGACCGGGTGAACAACAACGACAGATACGGTCAGGTGGCCATGCTACAAACGCCGTGGGAGTTCCTGAACTTCGGGCTGACCTCATCCGAGATGGCTCTCATCGACACGATGAAGTTCAGCCTTGAGCAATGGTGCCGTGTGTTCAGCATGCCGGTGGTGCTGTTCTCTGCTGACAACATGGCCGACAACAACTACCAGAACGCACTCCGCGATCTTGTCACGAACACCATTGTGCCAATGTGCGCACAGCTTCGCGATGAGCTGAACAAGTGGCTGGTGCCGCGGATGGGTGACAAAAACGTCTTCATCGACTTCGACATCATGGCTTTGCCTGAACTGCAAAGGGACATGGAGAAGATGGTCAACGGCCTGCGCTCCGCTGATTGGCTGACATACGATGAGAAGCGCGTGGCGATGAACTACGAGCCGAAGGGTGGGGCATACGATGCCGCATACATTGCTCAGGGCCTCATCCCCATCGACCAGGCTGCAAGCGATTTGAGCGGAGAAGACATGCTCGGAGAGATATGAGCGCAGATGAATTGCATATCATCCACACGCTCGTGATGGCACGCTTCCCGAAGCTACCAACCGAGCGGGGCTGCATAACGGAGAAGAGGATGAGAGACGCGGCACGGGAAGCATATCGGACAAGACTGATACATGACATCACGGCAAAGAAGATCGTACTGGAGGAGATGGCATCAGCTTCTAAAGAAGCATGAGGATGAAGGTCTGCCCAAGGTTCAGCGTGCTCTCACAAAGCAGGCCGAGCAGTTCATTGCCAAGGCTGAAGAGATTGGCTTTGACCGTGCTTTCCAGCAATTCACGCTCCTTGATGAGAACCTTCTGAATGTCATCAACAAGCTCCACAAATCGGTCGCGATGGAGTTCGGAAGGCTGACCAATCAGCAACTAAAACGTGGACAGAAGGTCTCATTCTTCAACGCCAATTTTCTCCTGACGATTACCGAACTACTGACCAAGCAGGCACTCGATCTGCTTTCACTGATCGAGCAAACGACCAAGGATCGCATCCTCAACATCCTGGTGCAAAGCACGGCAGAGCGATGGGGCTTTGCAGAGGTAGCCCGGCGCATCACTCCGGAAGTGGCATCTCCGGCAAGAGCACTCACCATCACCCGAACGGAGAGCAATCGAGCGGCCAACCTTGCCGCCATCGAGGCAGCAAGACTCCAAGACTACGAGGTCACAAAGGAGTGGATCAGCGTGATGGACTTCCGGACAAGAAGGTTCAGCGAAAAGGATCAGTACGACCATGCCCAGCTCGATGGCAGGGTGGTTGAGCTCGATCAGCCATTCACGCAGCTCGGCAGGACGAACGGCATCACCGCATCCGCTGACTACCCACTCGACCCGGCAGCTCCTGCCGCTTTTACGATAAATTGCAGGTGCGTTTTGGGCTTTGAAAACAAGCGGGACGCACAAGGACGATTGATACCAAAAAGACGATAACATGCCAGTCGAACAATGTAGCAACGGAAAATATCGCATCGGAGATGGTGAGTGTGTGTATAACACCGAACGAGCGGCCAACCGTGCGTATCAAGCATATCTTGCCATTGAGGCGAGCGAGGGGGATAGTGACGATGACGACGATGACGATGATGATGACGATGACATGAAGGGCATCGTCAATGCCATCATGCACAAAGAAGAGACATACAACGACTACCCAGAGGCAGCCACCAACAACGCCAAGCGTGCCCTGAAGTACAAGGAGGAGAATGGGTCATCGTGCGGCACCCCGGTCGGATGGACACGCGCCAATCAACTCGCCAACCGTGAACGCATTAGCCGTGATACCATCGCTCGGATGGCATCCTTTAAGCGTCACCAGCAGAACAAGGATGTGCCATACAGCGAAGGGTGCGGTGGCATCATGTGGGATGCCTGGGGAGGCGATGCAGGCATTGAGTGGGCAATTCGTAAATTGCAGCAGATTGACGAGAAAAAAACAAGCATGATCTACGGATATAAGCGCATGACGCAGGAGGTAAAGGATGTCGATGCCAAGAAGGGCATCGTCACCGGTTACTTCTCTGCCTTCAACATAAAAGACTCGGACGGTGACATCATCGTGCCGGGGGCATTCCAGAAGTCACTTTCCGAATGGTTTCCCAAGGGCAGGATTAAACACCTCCTGAACCATGACCCTCGCCAACCGCTTGGCAAGATCATGGAGCTGAAAGAAGATAGCTACGGCCTCTACTACGAAAGTCAGATCGGCACTCACACGCTCGGCAGAGACTTCATCAAGATGGTCGAGAGTGACCTGGTAAAAGAACACTCGATCGGGTTCAACGTGAAGGGCAGCAGGAAGGGTAAGGATGCCACTGAACTCTATGACGTAGTTTTGTATGAAGGAAGTTCTTTGACGAGCTGGGGCGCAAATGAGTACACGCCAATGCTCGGACTGAAATCAATGGATGCAAGGATTGAAAGGGTCAAGAAGCTCGAAAAGTTCATCAAGCACACTGATGCGACAGATGAAACCATCGAACTCTTGATGCTTGAGATCAAGCAGCTCAACCAACTCATCGAAGATTTGAGTAGCAAGTCGGCAGTCGCAGAGACACCGGCAGAGCCAAAAGTCGAGGTCGATGTAGCTAAAAATGCTGCCAATGCACTCGATATTTTGATACTCAAACATTTTTAAACAATTTTTACAATCGTACCAAAATGGAAGTAAAAGACATCGTCTCTGCGCTTGACCCCAAGCTCGCAGAAATCAAAAGCCAGGTGAGCGCAGAAGTCGCTGCACTGGAAGTTAAACATGCTGCCACTGTTGCGCAGCTGAACGAAGATGCCCAGAAGAAGGGCGAAACTCTCGGTGAACTCCGCGAGAAGATCAACGGACTGATTGCCGCCAATGGCAAGATCAAATCCGAGATGGAAAATGACGCTTTCGGTGGTGACCGGCAGAAGTCTTTGAAGGCTGGCATCATGGATGTCGTGGCCGCCAACTTCGAGGCTATCAAAAACGAGACTCCTTTCAACAGCTCCAAGGCAGTTGGAACGATGACCCTCGGCAACAACCTGACCGGCACCAGCCAGATCAGCTACACCGACAACCCCATCCTGCGCTCGTTCTTCTCGCCTCACCTCTACAACATCTTCCGCATCATCCCGACTGCCACCGGCAACGTCACTTTCCCTCGTGGAAATGCTGCCATCGGTGAGGGTTCATTCGGAACGCAGACAGAAGGAAGCGGCAAAGCGCAAGTCGACTACGATGTGACGATGGTGAACACCAGCGTGCCTTTCGTAGCCGGTTACGCCAAGGTGAGCCGTCAGATGTTGCAAGACCTGCCTTTCCTGCAAGCCTACCTCTCTCAAAGCCTGCTGGAAGACTGGAACCGCGCCATCAACAACAGCTTCATGTCAACGATCACCGCTTCTGCCACCGCCGGCAGCACCTCTGCCACTCCGGTCGCTGAAAGGATCATCGACTACACTGCGCAGCACCTGGCTCTCGGCCTCGGTCAGCCAAATGTAATCCTGACCACGCATGCAGTGTGGGCATCTGTTCTGAAGACCCAGCCTACGAACGGCAGCTACGGTGTACCGGGTGGCATTACCATCGGCGCACAAGGTGAGACCCGCATCGTGGGCATTCCTCTGGTACCTCACTCACAAATCGTGAGCGGCAAGATCTATGTCATGAACACGGATGCGTTCGCCATCGCTCAAGCCTCCGGCCTCGCTGTTCGCAGCACAGAGACCGATCAGGACGATTTCATCAAGAACCTGGTGACCTACCGCGCTGAAGCCCGTGTTGCTCTGCTTTCCTTCCAGCCTACCGCTGCGATCTACGGAAGCGC
>Ga0315900_10009396_pt1 | contig 12401 bp, 10 predicted proteins | sample LakEriMetagenome_FD_203521 | JGI IMG/M metagenome (GOLD analysis project Ga0315900, IMG submission 203521) | Freshwater fungal communities from buoy surface, Lake Erie, Ohio, United States - Buoy 12 MA114 | ecosystem: Environmental > Aquatic > Freshwater > Lake > Lake biofilm | place: USA: Lake...
AAAGCGCGGCTTGAACTTGTATTCGCCCATGGCATGCCCCAGCAGGCTGCGGTCGAAGAACAGGGACCCGCCTTCGGTGAAGCGCCTGCCGGTGACCTCCGTGAACTTGTCGTTGAAGCGCTGGGTGCCCACCGCATAGAAGGGGTCCAGCTCCACGGTGTTCAGGCTGTTCACGCTGTCCTGCACCTGCTGGTGCAGGCCTGCCAGGAATCCCGCATTGTCCGCGTTCCATTGGTCCTGCCAGGCCGCCCATTGCGCACCGGTCCATCCCAGTGCCACCGCCTCAGTTGTGGTGATGTAGTCCGGTCGCGCTTCCACTTGGGGCCTGATCCAGCTGCCCCATAGCGTGGTGTAGGGTACGTTCCACTTGTCCGTGGCGCCGGCCGCCTCCTGCAGGCGCACCCCGGTGGTGAAGATGTCGTAGGTGCGCCCCGCATCCTCGTGGGTTACATAGCCGCGCAGGAACCACCTGCCCTCGCGCCTCAGTTCAAGCCGGTGCTGGAAGAACTGCACGTCCTTCAGGCGGTAGCGGTTGTCGCCCTGGTACACCGTGCTGCCGCGGCTGTAGTTGCTGGCCACGATAAGCTCCAGGCTGTCCGCGAGCTTGCGGTGCAGCGAGACCCCCGCCTTCAGGTTGTCCGTGCTGTAGTCCACCAGGTCCTCCTCCCGGTAACCGTTCCGCAGGAAGGTGCCCAGGCCGGGGTAGTCCCTGCGCTCACCCGTGCTGCCGAGGTAGTCGTTGTTCACGGTGATGTCCTCGTCCCCATAGATGTTCACCGCATCGAAGCCGCCGGGGTTGGATGCGGGGGTGGGGCTGTTCACGGTGGGGCCGTAATCGCGGGCGCGCCAGTCGTCGGCCCGCAGGGCGAAGAGGTTCAGCTTGTAGGCCCAGCGGGGCTTGCCGTCCTTGTCCTTGATCACCTCGGCCCAGCGTACCGCACCTTCCAGCATGTTGCGCTCCCCGCCCTTGGCGCTCACGCTCAACCCCGGGAACAGCCAGGGGCTCTTCGTGGTCATGTTGATCACCCCATTGAAGGCGCCGGGACCATAGAAGGCCGTGCTCGCCCCGGCGATCACCTCCACCTTCTGCACGTCCAGGTCGCTCGCCCCGAGGAAGTTGCCCAAGCTGAAGTTGAGGCCGGGGCTCACGTTGTCCACGCCATCGATCAGCTGTAGCGAACGCACCGGGCTGGTGCTGTTGAAGCCGCGGGTGTTGATCACCTTGAAGCCGAAGCTCGCCGCGGTCATGTCCACGCCCTTCAGCGTTCCCAGGCTCTCGTAGAAGTCGCCACTGGGCGCCTCCTTGATCGCGATCAGGTCCATGGTCTCCACTGTGAGCGGCGCCTGCTTCTGCTTGTCGCTGATGCGCTCCTTCACCACCAGGGCCTCCTTCAGCATCACCTCATCCGGGCCCATGCGCGCGCTGATGGGTTGCTCCAGCGTGGCCACGGCGATCTCCTGCGCGGCATAGCCCATGCTGGTGATCACGATGGTGAAGGGCGGCAGCTGCGGCACCTTCAGCACGAACCTCCCGTCCAGGTCCGTGCTCACGCCCCGGTCCTGTCCCTTCAGTTTCACCACCGCGCCGATGATGGTCTCGCCGGTGCCCTTGTCGGTCACGGTGCCGCGCAGCTCGTACTGGGCGTTCACGCCACCCACCAGGAGCAGCAGGCAGCAGGCGAAGAGGATCCTCATCATAAGCGCACAGGGTTGAACCGCGCCAATATAGACGGGGTGGGGGATCCCCATTCACCCGGTATGCCCGCCGGATGGCCGGGCACCGCTGCGCCCGCCGATCCGGATGCCTGCATGCGTCGCGGTCGTGAAGACCGATCGGGCCCTGATCCCCGTGCGCGTTCGGGTTCCGGCCGAGCCGGTCCGCCCCAGGCATGGCCAAAAGTTGATGCACGGACCTTGTGACGCGCATGCGCCGGGTGGCGCCGCCGTGTTTGCTTTGCCCTGCGCCATGTCCTACCAGCTGCAACATTCCGGGCTCCTTGTGGCCATCGACCAGCCTGCGGAGGAAGCGGTGATCGCCGCGCCCTCCCTGCACATCACGGGTTGGGTGGCCTCCACGGGATCCTTACCCACCCGCCTGTGCTTGGGAGCCGGGGACATGAACCTCCCGTTGCGCATGTTCGATCGCCCCGATGTGCAGGCAGCGCTGCCGGGCCAGCGGATCACTGGTTTCGAGGGGCTGCTGTCCACCGCCGACCTGCATGGACGCGGTCCGCTGGCGCTGCTTGTGGGCCAGGGTGATGGGGTCGTGAACGTGCCGCTGCCTCTGCGGTTCGATGATGCCGCCATCACGGCCATCCAGCAGGACCGCCCCCGGCGCCTGCAGCGCCTCGCCGCGGTGCTGGCCTGCGCGCACGGTTGCAGCGCGCCCCTGGTCCTGGAGCCCGATGCGTCGTGCTGCCCGGCATGCGGCACCCGCTGGCCCCGGCGCGGCCGCATCTTCGACATGCGCGAGGAGGAGTTGCGCCGTGCCATCGATGGCGCCCCCGCCGCCGCCGTGTCCTCCAATGGCTACGACCCCATCGCGTGGAGCATCATCCGCCGCCTGCCCCAGGGGCTGATCCTGGACAACGGCGCCGGCCTGCGCGCGCAGCACCTGCCCAACGTGATCAACCTGGAGATCTGCGACCTGCCCACCACCGACGTGATGGGCGTGGGCGAGCACCTGCCGTTCCGCGACAACAGTTTTGACGCGGTGTTCTCGCTCGCGGTGCTGGAGCATGTGCGCGACCCCTTCGCCTGCGCGCGGGAGATCGCGCGCGTGCTGAAGCCCGGCGGCGTGCTCTATGCGGCCGTGCCCTTCCTGCAGCCCTTCCACGGCTATCCGGACCACTACTACAACATGACCAGCCACGGGCTGCGCAACCTCTTCGCGCAGCACCTGCGCATCGATGAGCTCGGCGTGCCCGCCAGCGGCAAACCCTTCTGGGCGCTCAACTGGATCCTGCGCAGCTATGTGAACGGGCTGCCGGCCGATGTGGCGCAGCGCTTCCGCGGCATGACCGTTGATCAGCTCCTCGGCGATCCGCTCGCGCACCTGCCCAACGACTACGTCACGGCCCTCAGCCCCGCCGCAGATGAGGAGCTCGCCTGCGTGAACTACCTGCTCGCCACCAAGCCCTCCTGACCATGGCCCTGTCCATCACCTTCCACGGCGCGGCCGGTACCGTCACCGGCAGCAAGCACCTGATCGAACTGCCGGACGGAAAGCGCCTGCTGCTGGACTGTGGCATGTTCCAGGGCGAGGGTGCCCAGAGCGAAGAGCGCAACCGCCGCTTCGGCTTCGAGCCGGCGGAGATCGATGCCGTGGTGCTCTCGCACGCGCACATTGACCACAGCGGGCTGCTGCCGCGCCTGGTGGCGCAGGGCTTCCGCGGGGTCATCCACGCCACGCCCGCCACCATGGACCTGTGCTCCATCATGTTGGAGGACAGCGCACGCATCCAGGAGATGGACGTGGAGTACGACCTGAAGCGCGCCCGCGCCAAGGGCCAGCCCACCGAAGGCATCAAGCCGCTGTACACCGTGGCGGATGTGAAGCCCACGCTGGCCATGTTCCAGTGCCATGGCTACGGCGAGGCGTTCCAGCCGCTGCCGGGTGTCACCGTCACCTTCACCGATGCGGGCCACATCCTGGGCAGCGCGTGCGTGCACCTGTCCATCGAGACACCCGATGGCACGCGCCGCATCACCTTCAGTGGTGATGTGGGCCGCTATGTGGACCGGCTGCTGCCCGATCCTGCGCCCTTCCCGCAGGCCGATGTGATCATCTGTGAGAGCACCTATGGCGACCGCGACCATCCCCCCATCCAGGAGGTGCGGGAGGAGCTGCTGCAACACGTGCAGAGCGTCTGCGTGGAGCGCAAGGGCAAGCTGATGATCCCGGCCTTCAGCATCGGCAAGACGCAGGAGCTGCTGCACACGCTGAACGACCTGTACAACGAGGGCCGCCTGCCGCGCATACCCGTTTTCGTGGATAGCCCGCTCTCGATCAACGCCACCGCCATCTACCGCAGGCATTCCATGCTGCTCCAGGACGATGTGCGCGCCGAGCTGGAGCAGGATCCGGACCTGTTCGGCTTCCGCGGTGTGGAGTTCGTGCGCGAGGCCGAGCGCAGCAAGCAGCTGAACGAGCGGCAGGAGCCCGCGATCATCATCGCCGCCAGCGGCATGATGGAGGCCGGGCGCATCCGGCACCACCTGAAGCACGGCCTCGCCAACGCGCGCAACGCCGTTCTGGTGGTGGGCTTCTGCGCCCCCGGTACGCTCGGCGCGGAGATCCTGGACAAGCCGGATCACGTGCTCATCTTCGGTGAGCGCATCCCCCTTCGCGCCGAGGTGCTCCGCATGGAGAGCTACAGTGCCCATGCCGACCGCAGCGAACTGGCGCGCTGGCTCGCCTGCCAGGATCCCGAAAAGGTGCAGCAGGTGTTCCTTGTGCACGGCATCGACCGGTCGCTGAAGGTCATGCAGGACATGGTGGCCGCGAACGGATTCCGCCGCATCGCGGTGCCGCGGCTGGGGCAGCGGTTCGTGCTGTGAGCAGGCGGGGGATCACCCCCGGAACCGCAGTGCCTCGCGCACCTGTGCAGGCAGCATCGGCAGCTTGCGGCGTTCGAAGAGGAAGCTGCTCAGGTCCGCCACCTCGCTGAAGATGTAGTGGCTGTCCATGGCCCCGCGCAGGTAAGCCTTGCCCGTGCTGCCGCCCGTGCCCACGCGCAGGCCGATCATGCGGTGCACCATGTTCAGGTGCCGGCCCCGCCACGCGGCCATGGCCTCATCGATGTCGAGCAAGGCCTCCAGGAAGCGGAAGGGCTGCTGGAAGATGGGCTCGTCGCGGTAGAGCATGATGAAGAGCGCACTGCGGCAGGCCTTCGGGCTCAGCTTGCGCTCCGGGCTGCCGTCCACGAAGATCTTGCGCCACAATGCAGCGTTCGCCTCCTCGCCCTGCACCAGGCTCGCGTTGTAGATGCGCTCCAGCTGCGCGAAGAAGCCGGCCTCGCCCTGCGGCCAGTACTGCGCCTCCAGGAAGGGCATGCGCTCCAGCCAGGCGTTCACCAGCTCCAGCAGCGTGGGCAGCTGCTCCAGCGCCTCGATCTCCGCCTTGTGCTCCGGCTTCAGCTGGCTGGTGTAGTACTGCCTGCCGAAGCGCGCCTCCATGCGGAGGCCAAGCCGCGCCTCCAGCACCTTGAACTGCATGCTCTGGAAGCCGCTCGCCGGCCGCAGCATGTCGCGGAAGTCCAGGAAGTCCAGCGGCGTCATGGTCTCCATGATGTCCATCTGGTGCACCAGCACGTCCAGGATGGTCTTCACGCGCTGCAGGCGGTGCACGGCGATGTTCAGCTCGCCCTTGTTGTCGTCCACATGGTGGTCGGCGAACATGGTGATCACGCTGCCCACCTCGTGCAGGATCTGCTTGAACCAGAGCTCGTAGGCCTGGTGGATCACGATGAAGAGCATCTCATCGTGCGCGTGCTGGCCGTGCTTGTCGCTCTCCAGCGCCTGCGCGCCGAGGATCTTGTCGAGCTGGAGGTAGTCGGGGTAGTAGACGTTGGACATGGTCATGTGCCCATGGGTCCAACCCGCCTTCCGGGACAGTTCGTGCGCATGAACCCATGGCACGGCGGTGGGACGTTCGGGGCGCGACGAATGTAGGAGCGGGGCAGGCCGTGCCACTAACTTGCGTTCGCCATGCGCGTCCCGTTCGCATTCCTCGCTGCACATCTTGCCGTTCAATGCCTCGCCCAGACCGGTACCGAGTCCCTGCGCCAGGATGCGGACAAGGCCCAGCAGATCTTCGATCGAACCATCGCACGCAAGGACAGTGCAGTGTCCTACACCGAACAGCAACCGGTATTCCCCGGCGGTGACGCCGGCCTGCGGAAGTTCCTCAAGGAGCAATGCGTGTATCCAACGGATGCCAAGGCCCAAGGCATCACCGGCAAGGTGTTCGTGCGCTTCATCGTGGAGAAGGATGGCCGCGTGGACAGTGCGTCGGTGTTCCGTGGCGCACATCCGCTGCTGGATGCCGAAGCCCTGCGCGTGGTGCGCCTCGCCGACGGCTGGGAACCCGGGCGCATGAACGGCAAGCCCGTGCGCGTCACGTGCACACTGCCCATCTCCTTCGACATGGACCCGAAGGTGGCGGAGCGCCTGCGCCGCAAGGCCGCCAAGCGAGAGGCGAAGGACCGCGCTCGCGCGGCGGGATCGAAGTGAGCGGGGGGGATGAGATCTTCGCGATCCCGGGTCAAGCCCGGGATGACAACGTGCATGAATGAGGCTGTCACGCCGGGCTTGACCCGGCGTCGCGCAAGGCATCAATGCTGGATCACCCTGGTCACGCCAAGCCGCGCAGTTCCTCCCACAGCGCCACCACCGCCGGGTATGCCGTGCGGAAGCGCTGTTCCTCCCCAGGGTCCTGCGGTGCGGCGTCCTGTACCCGCGCATCGGTGATCGCGCGCAGTGCCGGTGCATCCACCTGCAGCGGGAGGCCCAGGTGCGTGAGCGCGCGGTGCAATGTTCCTGCCGGATCGGCCACCAGCTGCGGCATGATCACCACCGTGCAGCGTTCCGGGTGTGCGCGCAGGAAGTCCTGCACGTGCCGGTTGTAGAAGGCCCAGATCCGCGGCGCCACATCCGCGCGCTGCTGGAAGAGGGGTGAGGGCAGGCGCCGCACGGAGGCCGCCACCTTCCACGGTTCGCGCACCACGAAGAGGAAGCGCGCATCGGGCACTACCCGGATCCAGTGATCGAGCAGCAGCGTGGTGCGCGGGTCCTTCCAGCCCCATGCCGGCAGCGTGGCCCGTTGCGCGACCAATGCGCGCATCTCCGGGAGGTGCCTTTCCCACGCGCCTGTGTCCAGTCGCTCGCCTTCGGTCCAGCCCCAGTCCGGCCAGCCGGCCACACCGGGTGTGCACGCCTCCTGCAGCATGCGGCGCTGGAGCGTCAGGAAGTCCTCGTCCTCGAAGTAGCCGCGCGGGTTGCCCGCATCGCCGGGGAAGAGCCGCTCGCCGATGGGCAGACCGCAGGCTTGGAGGAGCTCCGCCGCGAACGAGGTGCCCGAGCGGTGCATGCCGGTGATGATCAGCGGGTGCGCCATGGTTCACAGGCGCACGCGGAGCTCCACCTTCAGGTCGCTCCGGCGGTTCCCGCCGATCTCCTGCAGGCCGCTGCTGATGCTGGTCTGGTCGTTGTAGATCCAGGCCCCGTAGCGCACCCAGAGGTCCACGCCGCGGGTCACACCCCAGCGCACCATGCCGTACCAACGCATGCCACGACCGTAGTAGGGGGGGATGGAGAAGAGGCCGATGACGTCGTTCTCGTACGCATACACCCGTGCGTTGTAGGTGTCCGTTCCGAACACGGCCACGCGCGCGGTGAGCTCCACGGGGCTCCGCATGGGGCGGTGCACCACGTCCTGGTAGATGAGGAAGCCGCGCTCCACCGGGGCATCGCCGCGCCGGTAGTCGATCCGCTCCATGCGCGTGCGCAGCGATACGTTGTCGCTCACCTTGTAGCTCGCGTTGAAGCGGTAGTTCTCCTGGGTCACGTCCACCAGTGGGTCGATGCCGGTCTCCACGCCGCTCGCGTTACGCTGCCGCGCCTGGTGCCGCGCACGCACGTAGATCTCCACCTGCTTGTTGGGCTTCCACGTCACCTGCCCGAGCACGTCGTTCCCCGCACTCGGCGCGTCGGTGAGGTAACGCAGCCATGGGAAGCGGAACTGGTCGAAGAAGGCGTTGATGGTCCACGCGCGCGTGGGCTTGATCTCCACCCCGGTGTAGAGTCCCCGTTCGTTCCAGGGGTTGGTGCTCTCGCCGAAGCCCACCGCGTACAGGTTCTGGAAGTTACGCTGGTAGTCGCGGTAGAGCATCGCCAGGGAGAGGCGCTTGTCCAGTGCGATCAGCATCCCGCTCATGGCGGCCATGCCCCCGTTGGCGCTTCGGGCCGCCTCGCCGAACCAGGTGAGGTTGCGGTACAGCACGTTCCAGTCGGCGCCGTAGGTGGTGTTGCGGCGCCCCTCGAACTCGAACTGGTTGTAGGGCCCCAGGTTCCGGTCCAGCGCACGGCTGTATTCCACGTGCGCGGCCGTTGCACCGATGCTCCAGGAGGCACGGCTGTAGCGCAGGTGGCCGCCGTATATCGTCTCGGTCACGGCGTCCTTGCGCGACACCTCGCGGTAGGTGCGGTGGAATCCGTCCTCCAGCAGCGCGCTGAAGGCCGCCTCCTGGTCCACGTTCTCCGCCGTGGGCGCGTCGGGGTCGGGCACGTTGGCATCGATGCCCTTGCGGCTCACGAAGGCGGTGCCCACCAGGTGCTTCGCCACGTCCACGCTCACGCCGCCGCCGCGCAGGAAGAGGTTCTCGTTCACGCTGGCATAGGGGAGAAGGCCTGCGCCGTTGCGCTTCACGTTCATGGTGAAGGCGCTCTTCGCCGCGAAGGCGAGCCCGCTCCAGAACACGAGCCCCTGGCCGAACTGCGCGGTGTAGTCGCCCAGTGCGAGCGCACGCACCGGCCCGATGTTGCGCAGGAAGAGGTGCGCGCTGTAGAAGTCGAAGCCATCCGGCTGCGTTCCCCGGAAGAACTGCTCGCCCTCGTCCTTCTCCGCAGTGATGCCGAAGCTCACGTTCTGCCGGTAGCGGAAGCGGTACCGCGTGAACAGCTTGACCGGGCTGCCGAGATAAAGCTGGTTGGCCAGGCGGAGCGAGTCGAGCACCCGCGGATCGTCCACGTCCGGCAGGGCGTCGCCATCGGGATCCGTGTAGGGTACGCCGAACGGATCCGGCTGCCCGAGGAAGCCGCGGCGCTGCTCGATGTTGAGCTGCGAACGCACCAGCACCTCGTGCGAGCCGTTGCGCAGCATCTCCTTCAGGGAAGCGCGCGACACGGTGCCGCGCACGGTGACGAAGGGGCGGATCAGCGCCAGGGCGCGCGGATCCAGCGCGTCGATGGTCTGCAGCTCATACACGCTGAGGAAGGCGCCGAAGCGCTGCCGGTGCGCGATGATGGCGTCCACCTGCACATCGGTGAGCAACTGAAGCTGCGTGAGGTCCTGCGGCTGCACCCGGTTCAGGTCGAGCGGGTCGCGCGCGTAGTCCTGCAGCACTTCCGTGAGCGCGGTGAGGTCGATGTTGTTGTCGTCGCCCAGCTGCTCGGCCACGGCCTCGATGCGCTGTTCGATCACGTCGCGCAGTTCGTTCTGCGGGTCATCACCCTGCGCGGCGGCGAGCAGCGGCAGGCCCCAGAGCAGCCAGGCCGCGCGCCTCATTCGAAACGATAGTTCAGGTTCACCATCGGGGTGATCCCGAGCTGCGAGCGGGCGGCCACGGCCAGGTCGAGGTCCACCTGCTTCAGCCGGAGCCCCGCACCGAAGTGCGCCTGCACCGGACCCGTGCTCACGCCGGTGCGCACAAAAAGCGCCTTCGCCGGGCGGTACTCGAGGCCCACCCGGTACTGCTCGCCCCGGTCGATGTCCTTGTCCACCTGGGCGCACAGCAGCACCTGCTCGCTGAAGGTGTAGCCGAGCCCTGCGCCGAACACCGTGGGCACCGGCTCATCATAGGGTCCGCCCAGCTTCGCACGGTTGGGGTTGTACAGGTGCGCACCGATCCAGAGGTGCTCGTTCAGCTTCGCCTGCAGCCCTGCCTGTGCGGTGATGGTGCGGGTGCTGCCGTAGTTCTCGCCGAAGCGGATGCCCACGTGGTCCACCTGCACACCCACGCGCACCTGCTCGCTCAATTGCATGGCGTAGGCCAGCCCGAACTGCTGCTCGTTGTACAGTGCCGGGCTGCCGAAGGAACTGCCGTTCACAGCGAAGCAGCCTTTGCCCACGGGCAGCGCAAAGGCCAGTCCCTGCATGGCCAGGTCGCCGCTCAACCAGTGTTGCTGGTAGTAAGCGCCGGCCACGGGCTTCTCCAAGCCGGCCAGCCCGGCCTGGTTCCCGCGCACGTTCCACAGGTCCACCAGCGTGAGGCTTGCGTAGCCCATGCCCGCGAAGCGCGCGCCCACGGGCCAGCGCTCGCCACCGGCGAAGGTGTGACACGCAAGGGCCAACAGGAACAAGGTCAGGCTCCGGCGCATGGGTCGAATGTAGGTGGAAGGCTGCACCCGCAGTGTGGGCGCACCGGGCTACCTTCGCGCCCCATGTCCACGGTACACCTGCATGAACTGGAGTTCGCGCCCTTCATCTCCGCGGATGAGCTTGGCCGGGCGATCGACCGTGTGGCCGCCGACCTGAACGTGCAGTACGCCGGCAAGCGGCCCCTGTTCATCGGTGTGCTCAACGGTGCGTTCTTCTTCGCCGCCGAGCTCATGAAGCGCATCACGGTGGAATGCGAGATCACCTTCGTGAAGGTGGCCAGCTACCATGGCACCGCCTCCACCGGCACGGTGAGCCAGCTGATCGGGCTGAATGAGCGCATCAACGGGCGCCATGTGGTGGTGCTGGAGGACATCGTGGACACGGGCAATACCATGGAGCACATCCTGGCGCTGCTCAAGGACCTGCACCCGGCCAGCGTTTCGGTGGCCACCATGCTCTTCAAGCCTGACGTGTTCCGCAAGGAATTCACGATCGACCATGTGGCCATGTCCATCCCGAACGCGTTCGTGGTGGGCAGCGGCCTTGACCACAACGGCCTGGGTCGCAACCTGCCCGGCATCCTACGCATCGTTCAATGAGCACCAAACTCAACATCGTCCTCTTCGGGCCGCCCGGCGCGGGCAAGGGCACGCAGAGCGAGTTCCTGATCCGGAAGTACGGCCTGGTACACTTGAGCACGGGCGACCTGTTGCGCGCCGAGATCAAGGACGAGACCCCGCTGGGCGTGGAGGCCCGGGAGATCATGGAGCGTGGCGACCTGGTGCCGGACCATGTGGTGATCGGCATGATCCGTAACAGGATCGAGTCCGAGCTGCAGGCGGCCGGATTCATCTTCGATGGGTTCCCCCGCACACGTGCGCAGGCCGAGGCGCTCGATGAGATGCTCAATTCCAAGAGCGAGCCGATCACTGCGATGCTCGCGCTGGAGGTACCCGAGGCTGAGCTGATCGCAAGGCTGCTCAAGCGCGGGGAGACCAGCGGCCGCCCCGATGACCGGGATGAGTCCGTGGTGCGCAACCGCATCGCGGAATACGAGAAGAAGACCGCACCCCTGAAGGATTACTACGGCGCCCAAGGCAAGTACAGGGGCGTCAACGGCGTTGGCAGCATCGCCGAGATCACGGAACGGCTGGTGCAGGCGATCGGATAGACCGTGTGCCCATGTGCACATGCGCACACGGGTACATGAGCACATGAGAACATGAGCGGCTCCCCCAACTTCATCGATCACATCCGCATCGAGGCCCGCAGCGGCAAGGGCGGGGCCGGCAGCGCGCACCTGCGCCGCGAGAAGTATGTGCCCAAGGGCGGTCCCGACGGCGGTGATGGTGGGCGCGGCGGCGATGTGATCCTGCGCGGCAATGACCAGTTGTGGACCCTGCTGCACCTGCGCTACACGAAGCACGTGATCGCCGGCGATGGCGAGGTGGGCAGCGCCAACCAGTGCAGCGGCAGGAGCGGCAAGGACATGGTGATCGAAGTGCCGCTGGGCACCGTGGCCAAGGACGACGAGACCGAAGAGGTGCTCTTCGACATCACCGAGCACGGGCAGGAGGTGGTGCTGCTGAAGGGCGGGCGCGGAGGCTTGGGCAACCAGCACTTCCACAGCTCCACGTTCCAGACCCCGCGCTTCGCACAGCCCGGCGAGCCCGGCCAGCAGAAGTGGTTCAAGCTGGAGCTGAAGGTGCTGGCGGACGTTGGCCTCGTGGGTTTCCCCAACGCGGGCAAGAGCACCCTGCTCGCCAGCATCAGCGCCGCCAAGCCGAAGATCGCGGATTACCCCTTCACCACGCTCGTGCCCAACATCGGCATCGTGCCCTACCGCGACGCGAAGAGCTTCGTGATGGCCGACATCCCCGGGATCATCGAGGGCGCGAGCGAGGGCCGCGGGCTGGGCCTGCGCTTCCTGCGCCACATCGAGCGCAACAGCGTGCTGCTGTTCATGATCCCCTGCGATACCCCGGACATCAAGCACGATTACAAGGTGCTCCTGAACGAGCTGGAGCAATACAGCCCCGAGCTGCTGCACAAGGACCGTATCCTGGCCATCACCAAGTGCGACATGCTTGATGCCGAACTGATGAAGGCCCTGAAGAAGGAGCTGCCCCGCAAGGTGGACTGTGTGATGATCAGCGCCGTGTCGGGACTGGGCCTCGAGCCGTTGAAGGATGCGATCTGGCGCAAGCTCCACGGTTGAGCCCCGGCATACGCATCCGGCGGAACTGAACGATCTTTCGCGGCGATGAGCTGGTCCGCATCCATCCTCGCGGCCGACCGTGCG
>Ga0315900_10009397_pt1 | contig 12400 bp, 12 predicted proteins | sample LakEriMetagenome_FD_203521 | JGI IMG/M metagenome (GOLD analysis project Ga0315900, IMG submission 203521) | Freshwater fungal communities from buoy surface, Lake Erie, Ohio, United States - Buoy 12 MA114 | ecosystem: Environmental > Aquatic > Freshwater > Lake > Lake biofilm | place: USA: Lake...
AGAACAACGTCATCGAAGCCGGCGAGAACGAGGCCGCGGGCGTCGAGCAGATGCGCTTCTTCGAAGTCGGTCCGAACCTGCTGATGACGCAGCACGCCATCACCATCCGGCCGCTGTGCTTCTCGGTGCAGACCATGGCCCGCCTGCCGCGCGAGTTGCAGGACGCGATCAGGCGCGCCGGCAAGGAAGCCGGCACCTTCGGCCGCGTCACCGAGAGCACCGAGGATGAGCAGAAGCTGGTCGCGCTCGAATCGGCCGGTCGCCTGCGCCGCATTCCCTTCACCGAGCGCGCGGCGATGAACGCCGCCGTGAACCCTGTGATGGCGGCCTATGCACGCGAGATCGACGCGGAAGGCATCTACAGCCGCATAAACGCGCTGACCTCGTGACGATGCGGGCGGGGTGGCCGGTGCCACCCCGCCCCTTTCCGATTCTTCTTCTGCTGTAAGGAATTCCCGCATGGCGCCCCCTGGCGCGCGTGGCGCCTTTCGCCGCGTGACCGAGATCTATGCCAAGCTGTTGGACCTGCTGCTGGTGTTCACCGTCGCGGTCATCATCATCCCGGTCTCGATGCAGATCTTCGCGCGCTTCACCGAGTTGCTGCCGCGCTACATCTGGACTGAGGAGGCCTCACGCTTCCTGCTGGTGTGGATGGTGATGATCGGCGCGATGCTCGGCGTGCGGGAAGGCTCGCATTTCACCGTGGATCTCTTCGACGGGTTGCGTGGCCGGACCAAGGCGGCGATGGACATCCTCGCCGGCATGGCGGTGCTGGGATTTGCGATGGTCTTCGTGATCTACGGCTGGGAATTCACCGATACGGCATGGTTCCGCATCAGCGAACTCGCCGAGCTGCCCTTGTGGACCATCCACATGGCCTGGCCCATCGCCGGCGTCACCTGGCTGCTGTTTGCGGGTGAACGCATGTATGATGATCTGCAGATCCTGCTGCATGGCGAAGGCGGGAAACACTGATGGGCGGCAACACATTGGCCACCGGCGAGGCCGCCTGGCTGCTCTTTGGCGTCTTCTTCGTGCTGCTGGCGCTGCGCGTGCCGGTCGCGGTCGCACTTGGCCTGGCCTGCCTGCCGCCGCTGCTGATCGAGGACCGGCTCTGGCCGATGATCCTGGTGCAGGAGACCTTCAACTCCTACAACTCCTTCATCCTGCTTGCCGTGCCTTTCTTCTTGCTGGCGGCGAACCTGATGACCGCGGGCGGCATCACCGACCGTCTTGTCCGATTGTCGCGCTCACTGGTCGGGCACCTGCCAGGCGGACTTGCGCAGATCAATGTCGTGCTCTCGGTCTTTTTCGCCGGCATCTCGGGCAGTTCGACCGCGGATGCGGCAAGCCAGGGCAAGCTGTTCATCGAGGCGCAGCGCAAGGAAGGCTATGACGACAGCTTCTCCGTCGCCATCACGGCGGTCTCCGCCGTGCTCGCCGTGGTCATTCCGCCATCCATCCTGATGATCGTCTGGGGCGGGGTGCTGACGGTCTCGATCGGCGGGCTGTTCCTCGCCGGTATCCTGCCCGGCCTGCTGCTCGGCCTAGTGCAGATGGCGACCGTGCATGTCTATGCGAAGCGCCGTGGCTACCCGACCTATCCGAAGGCGACCTGGGGCGAACTCGGCTATTCGCTGTTCATCTCGATCCCTGCGCTGATGACGCCCTTCATCATCATCGGCGGCAAGATCTTCGGCTGGTTCACCGCGACGGAGGCCGCCTGCATCGCGGTGCTCTATGCGGGCGTGCTGTCGCTGGTCGTCTATCGCGAACTCGACCTCAAGGGACTCTACAACGCCTTCAGCGAGACCGGGCGCTTCGCCGCGATCACGCTGTTCTGCGTCGGCACGGCGAGCGCCTTCGGCTGGCTGCTCGCCTTCTACAAGATCCCCGAGGGCCTGCTCGCCGGCGTGTCGAGCTGGGAGATGGGGATCATCGCCACGGGCTTCTTCATCGCCGCCGTCTTCCTTATCGTCGGCTGCTTCCTGGATGCGATCCCGGCCATCATCATCGTAGGCACCATCCTTCAGCCGATCGCGGCGGCGGCGGGGATGCACCCAATCCATTTCGCGATGATCAGCATCGTCTCCCTCGCCTTCGGGCTGGTGACGCCGCCCTATGGGCTGTGCCTGCTGATATCCTGCTCCATCGCCGGCATTCGCGTCGTGGATGCGCTGAAGGATACCTGCATCATGCTGCTGCCGATGCTGGGCGTGCTGGCGCTGCTGATCCTCTGGCCCGACATGGCGTTGCTGCTGCCGCGCCTGATCGAGCCCGATTTCCTGAAATAGCCTTGCCGCGCGCGGGGGCGGACGCCACCTTCGGGTGGTGAAGAGCCCCTCCCCGCGCGCCCCCATCCTCTCCTTGCGCCTGCTGCTGCCGCAGTTGCGCCCCTATCTGGCCCGTGCGATCGGCGCGGGCGCTGCGCTGCTGCTTGCGGCGGGCCTCACCCTGATGCTCGGCCAGGGGTTGCAGCGACTGATCGATGAGGGCTTCGCAGCCGGCGTAGGCGGCCTCGATTCGGCTGCGATGTTCATGGGCAGCGTCGTGGCGCTGCTCGCCCTGGCCACGGCCACGCGCTACTATCTCGTCTCCTGGCTGGGGGAGCGTGTGGCGGCGGATCTGCGCCAGCGCGTCTTCGACCATGTGACGAAGCTCTCACCCAGCTTCTTCGAAACGGCGCGCACGGGCGACATCCTCTCACGCATGACGGCCGATGTGGGGCTGCTGCAATCGCTGATCGGCTCGGCCATCTCGATGGGGCTGCGCAACGCCATCACCGGGCTCGGCGCGCTGACCATGCTGCTGCTGACCAGCGCCAAGCTGGCCGGCATCGTGCTGCTGGTGCTGCCCTTGGTGATCGTGCCGCTCATCGTCTTCGGCCGGCGCGAGCGCAAGCTCTCGAAGCTGGCGCAGGAGCGTGTGGCGGACCTCGCCGCGACGGCGGAAGAGATGCTGAACGGCATCCGCATCGTGCAGGCCTTCACTCATGAGGCGCAGGACCGTGCGCGCTTCGGGCGCGAGGTGGAGGCCTCGGTCGGCGCCGCACTCAAGCGCATCGCCACGCGCGCGGGGCTGGTTCTTATCGTCATCCTGCTCGGCTTCGGTGCCATCACCTTCAGCCTGTGGGTTGGCGGGCATGATGTGATGGCTGGGCGCATGACGGGCGGCGAGCTGACCGCTTTCGTCTTCTACGCCGTGTTGCTCGCCAGTTCCGCCTCGACGATGAGCGAGCTCTGGGGCGAGATCCAGCGCGCCGCGGCGGCGGCCGACCGACTGCTCGAGATCCTCGCCGCCACGCCGGCCATCGCCGCGCCGGCCGCCCCGCTTGCCCTGCCGCAGCCGGCGCGCGGGCGCGTGGCCTTCGAGGGCGTGCGCTTCACCTACCCGACGCGGCCCGAGACGCCCGCGCTGGATGATTTCTCCCTGACCATCGAGCCCGGCGAGACGGTGGCGCTGGTCGGCCCCTCGGGCGCGGGCAAGACCAGCGTCTTCCAACTGCTGCTGCGCTTCTACGACCCGCAATCGGGTCGCGTGACGGTGGATGACGTGGACATCGCCGCGGTGGATCCGGCTGCGCTGCGCCGCCGCATCGGCCTGGTGCCGCAGGAGCCCGCGATCTTCTCCACCACGGTCGCCGAGAACATCCGCTATGGCCGCCCCGAGGCCACCGATGCCGAGGTCGCCGCCGCCGCCGAGGCCGCCGCCGCCGATCGCTTCATCGCTGGCCTGCCGCATGGCTATGCGACGCATCTGGGCGCGCGCGGCGTGACCCTTTCCGGCGGGCAGCGCCAGCGCATCGCCATCGCGCGCGCCATCCTGCGCGACGCGCCGATCCTGCTGCTCGACGAGGCGACAAGTGCACTCGACTCCGAGAGCGAGCAGGCGGTGCAGCAGGCGTTGGAGACCCTTTCACGCAATCGCACGACGCTGGTGGTGGCGCATCGCCTGGCCACCGTGCGCAAGGCCGATCGGATCGTGGTGCTGGAGGGCGGGCGCATCGTCGCCACCGGCACGCATGAGGCGCTGGTGCGCGAGGGCGGGCTCTATGCGCGGCTTGCGGCCTTGCAGTTCTCCGAGGTCACGTAAGCGTCCGATGACCGGAGCGCCATAGGGCGCGCAGGTCTGAATCGGCCGCGTCTGCTAGCCGATGGTGGTCGCCACCTTCACCGCGCTCTGCGCGCCGAGGATGTCGCGGATCGCCTGGCGCAGCAGCCGCGCATCGCGGATGCGGCTGAAGCCCGTGCGGTGAAACAGCGAAATGTCGCGCCCGATCGCGCCGTCATCGACACGCCGATAGGCCACCATGTCGTCGAGCAGCGCGCCGATCTGCACGGCAAGCTGCGGAATGAAGGAAACACCGACACCCGCCGCGACCATCTGGCGCAGCGTCTCCAGGCTCGCCGCCTGCAGTTCCGGCCGGTCCTCGCCCACCGAGCCACCGCACACCGCCAGCGCCTGGTCACGCAGGCAATGCCCCTCGGACAGCAGGATCAGGTCGGTCACCGGCACATCGGGCAAGCGCACCCGCTCCACCGTCGCGAGCGCGTGGTCGCGCGGCACGGCGAGCACGAATTCCTCGCGGAACAGGCGCAGCTCGGTCAAATCCACGCCGGTGAGCGGCGAGGCGGCGAGGATGGCGTCCAGCTCCCCTTCCTCGACCTGGCGGGCGAGCTGCCGCGTCATGCCCTCGCTCAGCATCAGCTTCAGGCGCGGGAAGCGCTCGCGCAACGGCTTGAGCAGGAAGGGCACCAGGTAGGGGCCGAGGGTGGAGATGACGCCAAGGCGGAAGCCGCCCTCCATCGGCCCGGCGCCGGCGGCCGCAACCTCGAACATGCGCCGCGCCTCGGCCACCACGATGCGCGCCTGGGCAACCACCTCGGCGCCGCGCGTGGTCAGCAGCACGCCGCGGGGCGTGCGCTCGAACACCTCGACATGCAGCAGATCCTCGACCTTGCGGATCTGGGCGGAGAGGGTGGGCTGGCTGACCGAGCAGGCCTGCGCGGCCCGGCCGAAGGCAAGGTGCTCGGCCACGGCGAGCAGGTATTCCAGGTCCCGCAGGGAAAGTCCGGCCAGGGTCATGAGGGGCTCCCGCGCATCACCCGCGCAGTATGGCGCGGTGAAGGCTTCAGGCGAAGTGATCCGGGCGCAGCACCATGCAGTCGCTGATCGTCACGATGGCGGGGCGCGCGCCGAGCAGTTCCTCCTGCCGTTCCACCACGCGGGCCGCGACTTCCTCCGAGGTGATGCACAGGATCACGACATTGTCGAAGATCCCGCCCGGCGCGCCGGCGCGGCGCAGCCCCTGCCGGCCGCGCCCGGCGCTGACGGGCAGCACGGTCCAGCCCTTCGCGCCCAGACTGTCGAGCCATGCGGTCACCTGCTCGGCCCGCACCGCCTCCATCACGATCTCGATCCGCTTGCGCGCGTGCATGTGTCGCCTCACCCCATTAGTTTTCTTGCGGCCGCGATCCAGAGCGGAATGCCGAGAATCACGTTGACCGGAAATGTGACGGCAAGCGAGAGGGTGACGTAGATGCCCGCATCCGCGCGCGGCAGGGCCATGCGCATCGCGGCCGGCACGGCGATGTAGCTCGCACTGCCCGAGAGCACCGCCATCAGCGCCACGCCGCCGGTGGAAAGCCCCACCAGCCAGCCGCCCGCCAACCCGGCCGCGCCGCCGATCAGCGGCATCACCACGCCAAAGGCGATCAGGCGCGCATCCAGCCCACGCGGCGCGGCCTGCAATTGCCGTACGGCGAGCAGGCCCATTTCGAGCAGAAACAGCGCCAGCACGCCGGGAAACAGGCCCTCCACGAAGGGGGCGAATTGCGCCTTGGCCTTGGCGCCCCCGGCCCAGCCGATGAAGAAGGCGCCCAGCAGCAGCACGATGGAGCCCGAGAGCAGCACCTCGCGCAGCAGCTTGCCCAGCGCGGGCGGCGCGCCGGGGCCCTTCTGTGCCACGCCCCCACCGGCGCGGGCGAGCAGCAGCGCGGTGACGATGGCGGGCGTCTCCATCGCCGCCAGCACGGCCGGCATGAAGCCCTCACTGGGCATCTGCGCGGCCTCCAGCGCCCCTACGGCGGCCGCGAAGGTCACCACGCTGACCGAGCCGTAATGGCCCGAGACCGCCGCCGCAGTCTCCCGATCCAGATGGGAGGCCGCGCGCAGCATTCCGAAGGCCAGCACCGGCAGCAGGAAGGACAGCGCGATACCCACCACCAGCGCACCGAGCAGGCCCTCGCTCGCGCCCGGAGTCGCGATGGCGGCCCCGCCCTTCAGGCCGATCGCGACCATCAGATAGACAGACAGCGCCTTGGCCAGCGCGTCGGGCAGATGCAGGTCCGAGCGCAGGGCCGCGGCCAGTGCGCCCAGGGCGAAGAACAGGACGGGGGGTGGGATGAGGTCGAACACGCCGCGCGCTTACGATGCCGCCCGCGCCGCCGCAAGCACGGGGTTTGACCTCGCCGCTGCGCCGCCTATCGTGAGCGTCCAAGGAGTGCCTGATGGTCGAGGAAATGGAGGTGCCGACGCACCTCACGGTCGAGAACGCCGATTTCAGCCGCGCGCTCGGCCATGTGGACGGCGCGATCGTGCCGCTGGACGAGGCGCGGATTCCGGTGCGCGACCTCGGCCTGATGTACGCCGACATGACCTATGACGTGGTCCACACCTGGCGCGGCGGCTTCTTCCGGCTGGAGGATCATCTCGATCGCTTCTTCGCCTCCATGACCGGGCTGCGGCTCGATCCACGCCTGACCCGCGCGGAGGTGCGCGCGATCCTCGCGCGGCTGGTGCGGCAAAGCGGGCTGGACGATTCGCTGGTCTATTTCGCCTGCACGCGCGGCCAGGCCGTGCCAGGCACGCGCGATCCGCGCCTGTCGAAGGCGCGCTTCTTCGCCACCTGCACGCCGCTGATCCTGCGCGGCCAGCCGGCGCAGATGCGCCGCGGCCAGCACGCGATGATCGTGCCCGATGTGCCGCGCATCGCCTCGGCCTCGGTGAACCCGGTCTGGAAGAACAGCCATTGGGGCGACTTCCTGCGCGCCACCTTCACCGTCCAGGACGCCGGCGGCGACGTGCCGATCCTGCTGTCCCATACGGGCGATGTCGCGGAGGCACCGGGCTTCAACGTGGTGGCGCTGGTGGACGGCGCGCTGGTCTCGCCCGATGCCGGCGTGCTGCCGGGCATCTCCTGCCGCTCGATGTTCGAGATCGCGGCCGAGCTCGGCATTCCCGCGCTCTACGGGCGGCTCACACCTGCCGAGTTGCGCGGGGCGGCGGAAGTGTTCCTCACCGCGACCTCCTGCGGCCTGTTCCCGGTCACGCGCATCGATGGCGCGCCTGTGGGCGATGGCACGCCGGGGCCGGTGACGATTCGCTTGCTCAACACCTACTATCGCAAGAAGAATGCCGGCTGGCACATCACGCCCGCCACGGCGATCAACGAGACAGGGGAATGGCACAAATGAGGAAGTGGATCGCAGGTCTGGCCGGGCTGCTGCTCGGCGGCGTCATGGCGAGTGCGCCAGCAGCGGCGCGGGACCTGACCATCGTGGCCGGTGGCGGCGCGCTGCAGGACCATATGCGCCGCACGCTCTTCGCCACCTTCGGCCAGCCGGTGGTGGACAGCGCCTATGACTACAATGTCGGGCCCATCCGCGCGATGGTGCAGGCGCGCAACGTCACCTGGGACGTGGTGCTGGTCGAGGCGCCCGACCTGATCCGCGGCTGCGAGGACGGAATCTTCGAGCGCATCGACTGGTCCGTGGTCAACCGCGCGAAATTCCTGCCCGGTGGCGCCAGCACCTGCGGCGCCGGGGCGATCGGCTGGGGTGTCTCCGTCTTCTGGGACACCGCGCGCAACGCCAATGGCCCGGCGAATTTCCAGGAATTCTGGGACACGCAGCGCTTCCCCGGCCGACGCACGCTGCGCCGCGGTGCGCGCATGACGCTCGAGATCGCGCTGATGGGCGATGGCGTGCCGGCGGCCGATGTCTATCGCGTGCTCGCCACGCCGGCCGGCCAGGCGCGTGCCTTCGCCGCCCTCGACCGCATCCGCCCGAGCCTGCATTTCTGGACCGGTGGGCAGCAGCCCATCGAACTCGTGAACAGCGGTGAGGTCGCCTATGCGGTGGGCTTCGTCGGCCGCACGGCGAATGCCATCCGCGGTGGGGCGCGCTACAACCTCAACTGGAACACGCTGCTCTTCGCCTTCGACTATTGGGCGGTGGTGCGCGGCTCGCCGAACGCGGCCGCCGGCATGCGCCTGATCGAGCACATCACCAACCCCGCGCCGCTGCTGGAACTCACCAAGGTCTGGCCGATCAACCCGGTGACGGCGGCAGTGGCGAACGACCCCGATGTGCGCGCGCGCAACCCGCTGATGATGAGCAACCACCAGGCAGGTGGGTTGCAGATCAGCACCGAGTTCTGGCTGGAGAACGGCCCGGACCTCGAGCAGCGCTTCGCTGCCTGGCTGAATCGCTGAGGGCGTGGCGGCGCGCACGAATTGGCTGGCGGCGGCGCTGATCGCGCCGCTGCTGCTGCTGATCCTGGGCGCCTTCCTGCTGCCCGTGGGCGTCACGCTGGGCACCGCGCTCCGTGACCCCGAGGTGGGCGCCACCCTGCCCGCCACCCGCGCCGCCTTGTCCCGCTGGGACGGGCAGGACCTGCCGGATGAGGAAGCCTTCGCCGCCATCGCCCGCGAATTGGCGGCGGCCCTTGAGGAGAGGCGCATCGGCGACCTCGCCGCGCGTCTGAACTTCGAGCGCACCGGCATGCGCACGCTGCTGCTGCGCGTCGCCCGGGCGGGCGAGAATCTCCAGGCGCCCTACAGGCCCGCGCTGATCGCCCTCGATGCCCGCTGGGGCGAGACACAAACTTGGCAGTTGATCCAGCGCGCCGGCGGGCCTGTGACCTCACTCTACCTGCTGCGCGCCATCGACCTCACCCGCACGCCGGAGGGCACAATCCGCACGGTGGAGCCGGAGCAGGCGCTCTACCGCACGCTGTTCTGGCGCACGCTCTCGGTCAGCGTGATCGTCACGCTGGTCTGCGTGCTGCTGGCCTATCCGGTGGCGGCGACGATCGCGCGGCTTTCCGCGCCCTGGTCCTCGATCGCGCTGACGCTGGTGCTGATCCCCTTCTGGTCCTCGGTGATGGTGCGCAGCACGGCCTGGTTCGCGCTGCTCAGCCGCGAAGGGCCGATCAATGACGCCATGGTGTGGCTCGGGATTCTCGATATGCCGATGCAGCTGGTGGGCACCCGCTTCGCGGTGCTGCTGGCCACCATCCATGTGCTGCTGCCGGTCGCGATCCTGCCGATGGTGAGTGTGATGACGCGGCTCGACCGCGCCTATCTGCGGGCCAGCGCCTCGCTCGGTGCGGGTGGGTGGATGACGTTCCGGCGCGTCTGGCTGCCACTGACGCTGCCGGGCGTGCTCGCGGGCGGTGCGATGGTGTTCCTGCTCGCGGTCGGCTTCTACATCACGCCCGCGCTGGTAGGTGGTGAGCGCGACCAGCTGGTTGCCTGGTTCATCGCCTACTTCATGAATCGCGAAGTGAATTGGGGCATGTCGGCGGCGCTGTCGGTCTATCTGCTGGCGATGACGGGCGCGGTGCTGGCGGTGGCGCGGGTGCTCACCGGCGGCGTGGGCATGCCGGGGGCGCGGCTGTGAGGGCCGCGCTGCCGCTGGTCACGGCGCTGATCCTCGCCTTCCTGATGCTGCCGATGCTGGCGGCGATGTGGCTGAGCTTCTCGCCAACCGAGCTGATGGCCTTCCCGCCGCAAGGTTTCTCGCTGCGCTGGTATCAGGACTTCTTCACCAATGGCCGCTGGGTGCTGGCCACGAAGAACAGCCTGGTCGTGGCGGGGCTGACCATGGTGGTGGCGACGCTGCTCGGCACCATGGCGGCGATCGGGTTGCATCTGGGGCGCTTTCGCGGGCGCGGCGTGCTGGTGGCGCTGCTGACGCTGCCGATGGTCACGCCCTTCATCGTCACGGCGGCGGCGATGTTCTTCGCTTTCTCGCTGATCGGCATCGCCGGCACGCTGCCGGGGCTGGTGCTGGGGCATACGGTGATCGCCGTGCCCTTCGTGGTCGTCTCGGTGCTGGCGACGTTGCAGACCTTCGATGCGAATCTGCTGCGCGCCGCCGCCTCGCTCGGCGCCTCGCCCTGGCGGAGCTTCCGGCGCGTGCTGGTGCCGCTGATCTGGCCAGGAATCGCGGCGGGCGCGATCTTCGCCTTCGCCACATCGCTCGACGAATTCGTCATCACGCTGTTCCTGGCGGGGCCGGGGCAATTCACCCTGCCACGCCAGATGTACGCCAATGTGCGCGAATACATGACGCCGACCATCCTGGCCGCGGCGTCCTTGTTGTTCGTCTGCTCGCTGGTCTTCCTCGCGATCAGCGAGGCGCTGCGGCTGCGCGCGAAGCGGCGCAACCGCACTTGAATTGCCCTCAGACGGCGGCCGCTTGCACGGCTACTTCCGCTCGATCAGCTCGATCTTGTAGCCGTCGGGATCTTCCACGAAGGCGATGACCGTGGTGCCGAACTTCACCGGACCCGGCTCACGCGTGATCTTCGCCCCGGCGGCGCGCAGCGCGTCGCAGGTGGCGTAGATGTCGGGCACGCCCACGGCGAGATGGCCGAAGCCGCTGCCGAGGTCGTACTTCTCGACACCGTAATTGTAGGTCAGCTCGACCACCGCGGCCCCCGTGCTCTCATCCGCATAGCCGACGAAGACCAGCGTGTACTTGCCATCCGGCACGTCGCGGCGGCGCAGCTCCTTCATGCCCATCGGGCCGGTGTAGAAGGCGACGCTCTTCTCGAGGTCACCGACACGGATCATCGTGTGCAGCATGCGCGGCTGGCTCATGTCGATTCGTCCTTGTTGAAATCTGCAAGAAATGGTTCGGGGTGGATCGCCAGCAGGAACAGCCCCGCGGCCTCGGCGGCAGCGACGGTGGCGTCGCGGTCGATCACGATCGTGCCCGACTGTCCTTGGCGCCCCTCGATCGCGATGCCGCGCAGCCCAGCGGCTGCGGCGGCGCGGATCGTGTCGGGGCCGATCACCGGCATGTCCACGCGGATGTCCTGGCGCGGCTTCATCAGTTTCACCAGCACCCCGCCCGGGCCCTCGCGCTGCAACTCGCCGCAGCGCGCGAGCATGGCATCCGTGCCCTCGATCGCCTCGAGGCCGAGCACCATGCCCTGTTGCACGACACAGCCCTGCCCGACATCGGCCGTGCCGAGCGCACGCACCACGGCGATGCCGCGTGCGATGTCGGCGCGCGCCTGGTGATCCGGCCTGGCCTGTGTCAGCGGCCCGGGATCGACCAGCAGTTCGGCCAGGATCTCCTGCCCGCCCAACGGGTTGAAGCCTTCCTCGCGCATCACGGCGACGCAGGCGGCGAGCAAGCTGTCATCGCCGCCGAAGAGCGCCCGGCGGCCGAGCCGCGCGGCGATCTTCGCCCCTTCGGCATCGAAGCGCAGCGAGAGGAAGGAGGGCCGCTTCACCCGCCCCGCCAGCACCAGGTCACGCGCGCCCACGGCGCGCAGCTTCGCCTGCATCCGGCCGACATGGCCGATCGGGATCACCTCCGCCCCTGGGAAGCGGGCATAGTCGCTCGGCGCGGCAAAGCCCTCGATGAGGATGATGCACAGGCTCCGCCCCGCCTTGGCGGCCGCGTCGGCGATACGGATGGGATAGAGCCCGCCGCCGGCGATGATGCCGAGCGGTGCACCGCTCATGCGGCGTCTCCCGAATCCTCGTCCTCGGGGGCGGAGCGGCCGAAGGGGACCAGCCCATGCCGGCCGCGTTCGCCCGCGAAGCGCAGGATCTCCTGCAGCAGCGTGTCCTCGGGGTGCTGCGCGGCGAGCAAGGGTGCCGCTTCGTCCGGGCGCGGGGCGCGGTAGAGCTCGTGCACCACGCGCGCCACCGCCATCACCCGTTCCTTCGACATGCCCAGCCGGCGACGCATGGCGATGGTGTTGAGGCCGTAGAGCTTCGCGCGGTAGCCCTTGGCGCGGCCATAGGGCAGCACGTTGCGCTCCACCCCCGACATGCCGGCCACCATGGCCATTCGGCCCACGCGCACGAATTGCTGGATGGCGGAACCGCCCGAGATCACGGCGAAGTCGCCGATCTCCACATGCCCCGCCAGCATCACGTTGTTCACGAGGATGACGTTGTTGCCCACCGTGCAGTCATGCCCGACATGGACAACGCACATCAGCAGGCAATCGGCGCCGATGCGCGTAACGCCGCCGCTGCCAGTGCTGCCGCGATGGATGGTGGAATGCTCGCGCACCTGCGTGCGGGGGCCGATCTCCACCGAGGTCGGCTCGCCCTTGTACTTCAGGTCCTGCGGCGGCAGGCCGATGGTGG
>Ga0315900_10009398_pt1 | contig 12400 bp, 9 predicted proteins | sample LakEriMetagenome_FD_203521 | JGI IMG/M metagenome (GOLD analysis project Ga0315900, IMG submission 203521) | Freshwater fungal communities from buoy surface, Lake Erie, Ohio, United States - Buoy 12 MA114 | ecosystem: Environmental > Aquatic > Freshwater > Lake > Lake biofilm | place: USA: Lake...
AATAGTAATTTGCGGTATTGCTGTTTGCTAAATGCCGGAGGATTTACAAAGCGATTGCCCAAATTGCGTTTATCAAATACTTTGGTAACTAAACTTTCGTACAGTGTTTCAATTTGTGTGGCGTTGTGCCCAGTACAAATCAAACCTGCAATTATCCCTCCGGTTGACGTGCCTGCTACCATATCAAATAATTGATGCAAAGGGATCTCAGCTATCTCTTCTATTTTTTTTAATAATTGTATGGTTAATATGCCGCGCATACCTCCACCATCCAAGCATAATATTGCTCGGTGGTTAATATTGATGTTCAATTTTTCGAATGCTGCTTTGCGCTTAGCATCCATTTGTGTACCGTTTAATTTTGCCATAGTATATTTTTTTTTGCCACGGAGGCACGGAGAATAAATAGGCGAAGCTGCCTAAGCGCTACAACAAGAAAATCTGTGCCTCCGCACCTCCGTGGCTATTATTTTGTGTTAAGCATTATGAAGATAAATATTTACCTCTAAAAACAAAAACGCTGTTAAATAAAAGCTGTAACTTAAAGCTTTAAAAGAATTATACTTTAAATGCGAACTGCTCTGATCATACTTTTTTTGTTTTTACTGAAGATGGGTTTGGCTCTTGGCACAACAGCTCATCCTTCGACTCTTCCCGATAGCTATCTGGACAGGATGACACTGCCTAAAGATTCGGTTAAAGCAGATACCTTATTAGCCTTGGCCAAATCGCAATTAGGCAAAAATTATTGTTACGCTGTTTCTGATCCCGAAAAGGGTTTTGATTGCTCAGGCTTTGTTTATTTTATTTTTCATAGTTTTAAAATTGAAGTGCCGCGCTCAAGTAAGTTGTATAAAAATTACGGCCAAAAAATTGACATCGATTCTGCTAGGGCAGGAGATGTGATCGTATTTACGGGAACAAATGCTAAAAAGCGCAGTCCGGGACATGTAGGTATTGTAATCTCGTGTAACAATGGCGTGCCTACGTTTATTCATAGCTCATCGGGCAAACAAAAAGGCGTGATCATATCTGATTTTAATGAATCGCCGTATTACAAGAAGCGATTTATAAAGATTGTGCGGGTGGCAGTTGTGTATTAGAGGCAGAAACCGCAAAGGTGCAAAAGCACTTCGCTAAGGATGCGCAAAGGTCGCAAAGGATCAACTAACTGCATAAAAATAAAAGAAGGCAAAGAAGCTATGCTATCGCAAAGACTATATACTTTTTTTATTTCCTTTTTGCTGACTTTGCGAACCGAAGACTTTGCCTCCTTTAAAACAATGGTGATAAAACTTAGCGTACTTTGCGCCTTCTTTGCGTAGTTCGAAGAACACTTTGCGGTTTCTGCCACTAAAAGGAATAAAAAAAGGTTAGCCTTAACTAACCTTCTCAATGATCTTGTAAGAAAAATCCATAAAGCTCAACAGATCCTCGCCAACATCGCGCAGGTCGTAATCATTTTCGTCGTACAACCAATCAATATGAACCTTGTTGCCGGATTTATGTAAGGCATTTAACTCCTTTAAGAAATCAAATAACATACGCTGTGAAGAGGTATTGATGTAATTAAGTTCAAAAGTAACTTTGGTGCTGTCTTTAGGCTTATTGCTATAGTCTCTTACCCAGGTAATAAGTGGGGTATAAAACTCATGGGCGTTATCTAAAAAAGAAGAGCCTTTTATTTCAAAGGCACCAACCACATGATCAAGGATCACAAGTGGTGATTGTTTTGTTTCTTTAATATTGAGCTTTTCCATTGCTGTTATTTCAAAGATAGGATAATTTAGTTAAAAAAAGTAGACCGTTTATCTACAAATTGCCTTGGTTGAGCAAAAAATACAAGAGAGTGAGTAAGCACCTTTCGTTTTAGTACTTAGATATGCAAAATGGAATAAGGTTTAATGTATTGTCTTTTAGAACTTTTACATCATTTTAAAGTGTTGACAAGCAAATAGTTACGTGATTTTTAAATATGCCCATCAAGACACTAAGTTACCGTTTTTTTGCATTCGTAAACCGTGACTCTGTATCATGGTGTTTAAGAATTAGTACGGGTGATGAAAATTACGTTGTACCCTTGTGGTAAAAAACTAATTTATCAATCCGTGCAACTTCATGTACTCCGGAAAGTCGATACCTTTTTTGAATGCCTCCGAATAAATATATTTTTTTATTTCTCCGGCCCATGCGCGATGCGATAATCCTAAATGTAAAATGGATGGATCAAATGGTTTACCAAAATGAATTTTTACAGTGTGTCCTTTTTGCTTGAACATTTCATCGGGTAAAAAAAGCATTTCAATATTTGCTTTAATGCCAATGCGTTTTCTAAAATTGGCGAAGCGGTAAAAGAATTTTGAATTCTCTCCTTCAATAAAAGTTGGCACGATCAAACGCTTGTGATCAATAGCTTGTGTAACAAAACTTTTTTTCCAAGCAAGGTCAACTATTTTTCCTTCAATTTTTCTTGATACTAATCCTGCCGGAAAGAACAATACGGCATCATTGGAATTCAAAATATCTTCCATGGTGCGCAACGAGGCCGCAGAAGTAGAACCCACTTTATTGATGCCTACAAAAACATCACCATAATTTTTTAAGGTAAGTAATACGTCATTCACAAAAAAGCGCACATCTTTTCTAAGGTCGCCAACGGCTTTAATAAGCGACATTCCATCTAATCCTCCTAAAGGATGATTTGCTGCAACAATGATGCGCTTGTTAAGTGGAATGTTCTCTTTATTTACGGTAACAATTTTGGCGCCAAGAATTTCTAAGGCTTTTGTATTAAAATCTAAACCCTTGGCATCTTTTAAATATACCATGGCATCATTGATCTCTTGTTCGTGAAGTTTGCGTTTAAGCCAATTTAAAACAAATCCGGGCATCCATTTTCTAAGCCCAGGCGCTTTATCGCGTAATACTTTATCTACATCAATGAATTTTTTTTGCGACTCACTCATGATAGAAAGATCATTTTTTTGAGATGGTTAGTTCTAAGTTTTTGATACGATCGTTTAGTTTTTGCAAACTGCGGAACAATACATAACTTCTGCGATATTCGCCTATGGCAAATGCTGGTGATCCTTGTACAATTTCTCCTTCTTTTTCAATGGTTGATCCAACGCCGCTTTGTCCGGCAATTTTTACACCATCGGCAATTGTAATGTGTCCTACAACACCTGCTTGGCCGCCCATCATCACATTCTTACCAATTTTTGCAGAGCCCGCCACAAATGCGCCACCAGCAAGTACTGTATTCTCGCCTATCTCCACATTATGCGCTATCTGTATCAAATTATCAAGCTTAGCGCCTTTGCGAATAATGGTTGATCCCATGGTGGCGCGGTCAATAGATGTATTCGATCCAATCTCAACATGATCTTCAATGATCACATTTCCAATTTGTGGGATCTTCTTGTAATTATTTTCTGAGTTAGGCGCAAATCCAAAGCCATCACTTCCAATGACGCTGCTCGCGTGTACTGTACAATGGTTGCCTATCACACAATCATGATAAATTTTTACACCCGAAAAGAATGTGCAGTTATCACCAATGCTTGTACCATCACCAATAAATACATGTGGATAAATTTTTACGTTGTTACCAATTTTTACATTCTCGCCAATGTATGCAAATGCACCTACGTAACAATCGTTACCCATTTTTGCGCTGGCCGAAATAAAACTTGGTTGCTCAATGCCTTTTTTGTTTTGCTTGATCTCGTAATACATCTCCAACAGCTTTGCAAAACTGCCGTAAGCATCTTCTACACGAATTAAAGTGCAAGTTGATTTTACCGGTTTTTCTAATTCAAAATTAGTGTTGATGATAATTACAGAGGCGTCTGTAGTGTATGCAAAGTTGGTATAGAGCTTATTAGATAAAAAGCAAAGACTTCCGGCTTTACCTTCTTCAATTTTAGCTAATGAGGATACTTTCACATCTCCATTACCTTCAACTTTGCCATTTAATAATCCGGCTATTTGATTTGCTGTAAATTCCATTTTCTTGCAGGCTGTAAAAATACATTTTATCTGCTTTTACGCAAAGCGTCTATGTTTATTTATTCAAAAGTTGTTTTACAGCTTCTTTGATCTGTTGGTCTTCACCTTTTATCATTTGGCTGTAATCGTTCATCACCTTGATATCGGGCTCCAACTGGTTGTTCTCGTAGTATTTACCGTCCATGGTAACAACACCTACTTGCGGTATTCCAAAAAACAAAGTAGGGTCTTGCATGGTTTCCCACCAAACGGCGGTTCCGGTGCCCGGCACAGGCATTCCGATTAATTTTCCAATTCCTAAGGTTTTGTATACAACCGGGAACATATGAGCGTCTGAATAATTTCCTTCACTCATTAGCACGCACGATGTTTTGATCCATTTATTGGCAGGTTCAACTCCAATTTTTCTTTCGCGGGGAATAAAATTAATGTATTGTTTACCGGATAAGAATGTTGCCAGATCATCGTGCAACCAGCCTCCGCCATTAAATCGAGTGTCAACTATTAGCGCTTTTTTATTGACATATTTGCCCATTACCTGATCAAAGAACTCACGGTAACTTTCATCGTCCATTCCTTTCACATGCATGTAACCAATTTGTCCGTTCGATAATTTATCGGTCATGTCTTGCATGCGTTTGATCCAGCGTACATAAAGTAAGTTATAAACTTGACCATTGGAGAATGGTTTAACTGTTTCTTCCCAACGTTTTTTTGTGGTTTCATCGTAAAGAGATAATAAAGTTGGTTTACCTGCTAAACGGTTCAATAATTTATAATGATTTGTTTCGGGTGTTAATTCAACGCCATTTATTTTTTCAATGATGGTTCCTGCTTTTATTTCGCTGCCATCATTTACTAAAGGTCCTTTTGCAATGACTTCAACAATTTTTAATCCTGTTCCTTTAAATGATTGATCAAAGAAGGCACCAAGATTTGCTGTTTCATCGCCACGCTTTCCATTACCGCGATAACCTGCTCCTGTATGCGAAGCGTTTAATTCGCCTAACAACTCACTTAACATTTCGGCATAATCGCGGTTGTTGTTAATGTAAGGTAAAAAGGTTTGGTAATTTTGTTTGTAATAATTCCAATCGGTTTTTTGAAGATCAGTTACATAAAATTTCTTTACCACTTGACGCCATACATGCTCGTACATTTCGGCACGCTCGGCTGCTAAGTTCATCGTCATTTCAGCATTGAAGGAAATTTCTTTTTTCTCCGCTTTCTCAATATTTATTTTAGTTAGTTTTCCGCCGGCAACAAAGAAAATGTTCTTGGCATCTTTGTCAAACATCATTTCTCCAACATCGCCTGCATCTAATTTTACAAATAATTTGGTTTCATTCTCTTTGAATTTGGTTTGCCAAAGATCATATCCACCTTCAAACTTAGTGATGTAAAATAATTTTTCGCCATCTGGGCTCAACAAAGCATCCGCTAATAAAGATGAATGAATAGTTAAGCGCGCTTTTCTATCTTCTAAGCCATCCATCTCAATTTTAACCGGCTTCACGCTGGTTTTCTTCACTGTATCCGATTTACTTTTGTCTTTATCCTTATCTTTCTCCTTCTCTTTATCTTCTTTTTCTTTTAGTAAGGCATATTCTTCTTTCTTCATCGTAAAACGCTCGTAGGCTGCTTTGGTAAAGAATAAACCGTACATGTCTGATTGATTGCCATGGCTAGCAATATTTTTCATACCATGACGGCTAGAATTCCAGATCATTGCTTTTCCGTTCATGGCCCATTTTGCTCCTCCTGCATCAAAGCCCGATTGTGTAAGATCGATGATCGGGTTTTTTCCTTCGGCATCTGCCAAACCAACTTCTTGTCGCCAGTTGCCTTCTTGTAAAAAATGAACCAATAAATATTTACTATCCGGCGACCAGTCGAATGATTGATCACCATCGGAGTATGAGTAATTTTTTTCAGCAGGTAAAATGGTTCTGTTCTTTTTTGTTTTTAAGTTGTAAATTTTTACCGCTGTGCGATCTTCTAAGTAAGCTACCTCATTTCCATCCGGTGAGAATTTTGGTTGAAACGCTTCGGTATTGCCAACTACAAGTGGTTCTTCTTTTATAATGGTAGAATTAAAGAAATAGCTTTCTTCTTTTCGCACCAAATCGGTTTTATAAATTCCCCAAATGTTATTTCTTTCAGAGGCGTATATTATGCTTTTACCATCAGGACTAAAACTTGCACTACGTTCTTGACCGGGCGTATTCGTAATGCGTTTGGTTGTGCCGCCTTCAATGGAAGTTACAAAAACTTCGCCGCGTGTAACAAACACCACTTCTTTTCCATTTGAGGAAACATGCATTTCGGTTGCGCCCGAGGTGATATTCTCTATTTTCTCTGAAGGATAACGTTCATCAGTTGAAATTGAGATGTTTACTTTTTTAGCATCACCACTTTCGGTTTGCGTATAGATCTCGCCATTATAACCATAACATAAAACATTGGTTGAGGCAATTGATAAAAAGCGTACAGGGTTTTTACTGAACTTTGTTACTTGTGTTTGTTTTGTAGGATCATTCACGTCCATTTTCCAAACATTGAACGATCCGCTTTTTTCACTCAGGTATAAAATATTTTTTTCATCAGAAGTGAATACCGGATTTCTATCTTCACCTTCAAATGTTGTAAGCTGTGTAAATTTTTCGTCTTTTTTATTATACATCCATACATCGCGAGTTACAGATGATGTGTGATGTTTACGCCAATCATTCTCATAACCTTTGCGATCATGAAATATCATTATATCACCTGCTTTGTTAATGCGTGCATCATCGGCACAAATAGAAAGCAATTGCGTTTCGCGGCCTCCTGTAACAGGCACAGTGTATAATTCTGGCAAGCGACCTGAAGGGAACTGAATGAATTTTGCATCATCGGTGCGAATAGAAAGGAAAACAACATTTTTTCCATCTTCGGTAAAATAGCTTGGAATTTCATCGCTTGAATAGTAGGTTAAGCGTTTAGCTTCGCCACCATCTGCTGACATCAAATAAATATCAAATCCGCCATTGCGATCAGAAGCAAATGCGATCCATTTTCCATCGGGCGACCATATTGGCATAAAATCGTAAGAATCGCTTATTGTAAGGGGCGAAGCATTGCCGCCTGAAGAGTCTACTTTATAAATATCACCTTTGTAACAAAATACAATGGTTTTACCATCGGGCGATATACTAGGATAGCGCATCCAAAGTGGGGTATTTTTTTCGGAGCTAAAAGAGAAACAAAGTAAAGCCAGAATATAGATCGGCGAAAGAATTAATTTTTTCATAGAATGGTGATTAGCAGAACAAATATATAAACTTGAACTGTTTTATCAAGAAAAGTAGGTTAAAAAGGTATGATTGGTGAATAATAGTGATTTCGAACCCTAATTATGGATCAAAGTTTTATAATTTAGTTAATGACGAAAAACTGAGAATACTTTGTGATTTTTGCACTAAAATGTTATATTTAAACTCAGTTTAGATTTAAGCATGAATTCTAAAAACGACACAAATAGTGATTTTGTTGATTCCAGAGAGATAAAGGGGATTGTAAAGCTCTTTTTGCGCAAAGATGGGATAGTAGAGCAGGAGTGGGATGAAACTAATTTGGAAATAGATGAGCATCAGGTAATGAAAACCCAGGAGCTTTTAGGTGACTTGGTTGGAAGGAAGCGTGTAAGGATCTTTGTAACAACTAAGGATTTTTCTAACATGACGCCCGAAGGAAGAAAAGTAGCAGCAACAAAAGAAGCCAATAAATACACGATCGCCGTGGCAGTTCTTATTGATTCTTTAGCCAAGAAATTGGTTTTCAATTTTTTTATTACGCTTAACAAGCCAATACTTCCAATAAAAGGATTTACAAATAAGGAAGAAGCAATACAGTGGTTGATGAGCATGAACGCGTCAACGAAAATTTAAATAAACCGAATTAATACCTTTTATGAAAGATTTGAGCCCATCTATGAGGACTAATACAGCCATGAATAAAGTTTTATTTATTTTGTGTTTTTTGCACATTGTAGTAGCTGTAGAGGCGCAAAAGAAGAATTATACGTTTCAGTATGATGCAGGTTCATCGCCACGAGACCATAATTTGGATTTTGAACGCATGCGTTTGTATGTGGAGTTTGTTCCTACCGATGGATTAGTAAAAGGGAAGATCACTCATTTTTTTTCGGCTATTAGAGAAAAAGTGGATTCGTTTTTCTTAGATGGTCCCGGTATAGAAATAAAGGAAGCAAAATTAAATGGTGCTGCTATTACTTACAAGACCAATAAAGATGGTATAACTTTTTTTCCACAAAAGCCATTAAGTTGGAATAACAAAGATAGTTTATCAATTACATACGAAGCACATCCTAGGCGTGGCATTTATTTTATTGGCTGGAACGATGAAACTAATATTAGCCGTAAACAAATTTGGACGCAAGGTCAAGGAATTGATAATAGACATTGGTTCCCTTGTTATGATACACCTAATGATAAACTTATAACTGAAGTTTACGTGAAAATGGATAAGGAGTATAAAGTATTATCCAACGGTGTTAAGGTTGCCGAGAAGGAACAAAAAGATGGAACAAAGCTTTGGCATTATAAAATGAGTCATCCGCATCCAACATATTTGGTGATGTTAGGCATTGGAAAATATGACATCAAGGAAACTAAGGCAAAAAGTGGAGTGCCTTTACGTCAATGGTATTACCCGGAATGGAAAGACAGGTACGATTGGTGTTATAAGTACAACGAAAAGATCTTTGATTTTATGGAAGCCGAAATTGGCGTGCCTTATGGTTGGGAATCGTATTCGCAAATTCCGGTACAAGATTTCATGTTTGGTGCAATGGAAAATACATCTGCCACATTGTTTGGCGATTTTTTTGAAGTAGATGCAAGAGGTTACAATGATAGAAATTATGTTTCGGTAAATGCGCACGAATTGGCTCATCAATGGTTTGGCGATCTGGTAACTGCCCGCTCAGGTAACGGAACATGGTTGCAAGAAAGCTTTGCAACTCATTATAATATTTTGGCAGAAGGAGAATGTTTTGGAAGAGACCAGTTTGATTGGGCACGACGTTATGCTCAAAATGCAGCAATAAATACAGCCGATAAAAAATCTATTTCTCATTCGGAAACCCCAACGTCAAACATTTATCAAAAAGGTTCGCAAGTATTACAAATGCTTAGATACGTTGCGGGTAATGAGGGCTTCAGGAAAAGTATCAAACGTTATTTATTGGCTCATAAATACGCGAATGTAGATTCAGACGATCTATTGAATGCATTTCAAGATGAGCTTGGAATGCCGTTGGATTGGTTTTGGGAAGAGTGGGTTTATAAAGGTGGTGAACCTACCTATAATGTAAGTTTCGAAGATCAAACGATACAAGGAAAGCATTTTACACAATTTGTTGTGTCCCAAACTCACATTGTAAATGATCTTACAGGATTGTTTAAAATGCCTTTTGTGTTTGAGGTACATTACACAGATGGCAGCGTAGATAGTAGAACAGAATGGATAGAAAAGGAAAGTCATGTTGTAAAAGTGGCAAATGCCTTGGGTAAGACAATTGATTACGTTTTATTTGATCCTAATAGCGAAGTGTTGAAAACAGTTATATTCAACAAGCCTTTTGACATGCTAAAGGCTCAAAGCATCAAAGCGCCAAAATTATTGGATAGATACGACGCGGTTTATGCGATGCGAAATTTTCCAACTGATCAAAAACGCGCTGCCTTGATAGAAGCGTTTCAGAAAAATACATTTCATGGTATTCGTAGTGAAATTGTGATGCAATTAATAAATGATAAGAATGATAACAGTGTTCAGCTTATCAAGCAGGCCTTGCATGATAAAGATGTACAGGTAAGAAAAAGTGTGATCCTAAATGCAAGTTATATTGAACCAACATTGTTATCAGATTTTGAAACACTGCTTTTAGACTCGTCGTATATGACGATAATGACAAGTTTAGATAAATTGTGCTTTCAGTTTCCGCAAAACACACAAAAGTATTTAGATAAAACTAAGGATCTGGAAGGAACAAGTGGCAGAAATGTGCGCGTTAAATGGTTAGAAATTGCCTACTCAAGTACAAATGATAAAAAGCATATTGATCAATTGGTAAAGTATACGTCAAGATCTTACGAATTTTTAACACGAGGAAATGCGATGGCGAGTTTGCGTAAATTGAATTATTTTGATGAGAATGCATTACTGAATTGTTTGGGTGCGGTTGTGAGTTCAAACGGACGCTTGGCCGGCCCTGCTGCAGAAACCATAAAATATTTTTATGCGCAACCTAAGTTTAAAAAAATGATACTTGATCAAGTAGCTGCAAAGCCAATGAAAGATTGGGAAAGAGAGATCGTAATGAAATTACTACAGTAGCAATTATTTAATGTGATTGAATTGCTTAAGTATAGGTATTAATTGCTTAGCGTAATCGGTACTATTATTACTTACAATAACAATACTTAGTTCGCTTGAGGGAATTAATATAAGTTCAGAGCTATAACCACCAATTTTGCCTGTGTAGGAAATGTTGGGGCTTTCAATGTCGGGTAATTGATCTTTAAACCAGCAATAGGTGTGTGGAGGTCGATGTGGGGAATACCAATTGAATGGTAAAAGCAATTCTTGTGATAGTTTTACATTATCGCATTTTAAAAATAAGCAATATTGCAAGGCATAGAGGTATTTTCTTAGGTCAACCACATTGCTCCACATTCCGCCGTTAACAGCGGTATACATTTTTGGAACTTCGCCCTGATCGTATTCAGAATAAACGCCTTTTATTTTTCGGTAAGCATTGGCAGCCTCAATTTGTTCACCGGGCTTGCCGCAGAATTTTGTAAAGGTCATACCGGCAGGGCCACATATCTTTTGTTGAATGAATTCCTGCCAAGACATCCCACTTGCTTTTTCAAGTATCATCACAAGCGCGCTAAATGCCTGATCAGAGTACAAAAAATTATTTCCGGGTTCAAATGCAAGCGTGTTCGAATATTTCACAAGGTTAAAATTCTCCTCATCTTTGATGTTCAAAAAGTGCGCGCTATCCATTTTTTGCATAGGAAGATCTTTAAGGCCTGATGTGTGTGTCAATAAATGCCTGATCTTTATTTTTTTCGCGAATTCCTTATTTTTAAAATCCGGAATATATTTAAGGATGCTATCTTCTAAATTTAATTTACCTTCTTGTTGTAGAATTAAAATGCCATAGGCGATAAATGTTTTTGAGATCCCACCAATGTTCACTAGTGTATAATCATCAAATTGTTTTTTACTTTCAATATCGGCAACTCCAAACGGTTTGTAATAAAGCATTTGATTTCCCATCTGAACATAAATATATCCACCGGGATCATTTGGGTTAATGGAAGAATAAACAGAATCTAGTTTTAATTTTAAAGGTTCAGTATATAGTTGAGAATAGCATACGCCCAAAACGAGCGAACATAGTATGCTATAGAGGCCTTTTTTCATTTGGCTTTAAAGGTATTGAAAATATTGTTGTTTATGGATGAACTTAATGAAACACTTATTGAATGAGTGGTTTTTACTTGCCAGATGTTTTTTTCTTCCAGTAAGCGGTGATCTTTTCTAGTTGTGGTTTATCGAAATAGAATTTATGATCGCCATTTTTCTTGTTTTCATATATCACAAATCCTTCTCCTTTTTCTTCCCCAAGAAAATATACATTTACTTCTTCACCATCTTTAAGCATGGTTTTAGGTCCTGCAAATGTAACTACATGAAAATTGATCTGGCAAAGTGCCCAATGAGCAATAACGCTTTTATCGGGATCATTGAGTGCTTCTATTAATTTTGAATTTGCTGATCTACGAATGCGTAATAGTTTTTTGGCGGACTTATTTTCAACTTTAAAAGCTGCTTTTTTTTCATGATCAATTATAAAATCTTTATTGCTAATGGCTTTAATACATTGATCTATTTTTTTGGATTGCGCTTGTACAACATATGTACTTATAAGCAACAAAATTGTAATTATCTTTTTCATCTCTTTTTCAATTAGCAAAAAGCTAACCAAAAAATAAATTTTGGCTATTTTTATATATTATACGATTTTTACAAGCTTAGGTTGCGATGTAAACATTTAAAAATCAATGTATTAAACTATGTTAAAAGTTGTTCTTTTGCCTCAAAGAAAAACTGTAAATTAGTCGGTAGAACATAAAAAAATTATTTCTTATTTCAACGGCGAACTCAACGATTTAGTTTATGAAACAGCTTCTTATTTTAACTCTACTGCTCTTTTCTATCTTCAATTCAATTGGTTCTAATAAAATTGGAGTTTACTTGGTTAGTAAGAATGAATATAAAGACCTCGAGGCTGGCACTAAATTAGTGGATA
>Ga0315900_10009399_pt1 | contig 12400 bp, 12 predicted proteins | sample LakEriMetagenome_FD_203521 | JGI IMG/M metagenome (GOLD analysis project Ga0315900, IMG submission 203521) | Freshwater fungal communities from buoy surface, Lake Erie, Ohio, United States - Buoy 12 MA114 | ecosystem: Environmental > Aquatic > Freshwater > Lake > Lake biofilm | place: USA: Lake...
CATCACCGTAAACAGTAAGTTGGTGTAGCCATATTCTTTGGAGCCGGGATACCAGACAAACCCGTGCCCTTCTGAAAAATTCAGGGCATAACGAAAAGCAATGTAAGCATCATCGAGATAAAACCAGTTTGCATAGCCGAAATAGGCACCGACCAGTAAAATGGTCGGCAATAGCAGACGCCTTATTTCCGGCCGATTACACTGCCGTTCCAGAAAGGTCATAGGCATCTGAACTATCGATTCTGACTTTGATGATACTGCCCGGCAACACCCTGCCCTTCAGCTTCACATGCACCACGCCATCAATCTCCGGTGCATCAGCAGGAGAGCGGCCAATCGCCGCTGTTTCCGACACCTCGTCAATCAGCACCGGCAGTGTCTTACCAACATGGCGCTTGAGCCTCTTGGCGCTTATCTCTTGCTGCGTTTCCATGAAACGCTCCCAGCGCTGCTGCTTTATCTCTTCAGAAACATGGCCAGCCAGCGCATTGGAATCAGCGCTGGAAACATTTTCATAGCGGAAACAGCCCACGCGATCGAGCTGCGCCTCTTTCAACCAGCCCAGCAGATACTCAAAATCTTCCTCAGTCTCGCCGGGGAAACCGACAATGAATGTGGAGCGAATAGTAAGATCCGGGCAAATGCTTCGCCACTTTGCGATGCGCTCCAGCACCTTTTCCTGATTCGCCGGGCGCTTCATGGCTTTCAGCACTTTCGGGCTGGCATGCTGGAAGGGAATATCAAGGTAAGGCAGGATTTTTCCTTCCGCCATCATTGGAATCACTTCATCCACATGCGGATAAGGATACACATAATGCAGCCGCACCCACACACCGAGCCTGCCTAATTCCTCGCAGAGATCATAAAATTTCGCGCGCACTTCGCGGTCTTTAAACCGGCTGGTTTCATACTTGGTATCGATACCGTAAGCGCTGGTATCCTGCGAGATAACCAGCAGTTCTTTGACACCGGACTGCACGAGCTTTTCTGCCTCTGCAAGCACGTCTGCCGCCGGGCGGCTGACCAGATCGCCGCGAAGCTTGGGAATAATGCAAAATGAGCAGCGGTTATTGCAGCCCTCGGAAATCTTGAGATAAGCGTAATGACGCGGTGTGAGTTTAATACCCTGCGGTGGCAGCAGGTCAAGGTAAGGATCATGTTTCGGCGGCAGCGCTTTATGCACCGCCTGCACCACCGATTCATATTGCTGCGGGCCAGTAATCGCCAGCACATCCGGATAGCGACTGCGAATCAGCTCCGGCGTGGCGCCCATGCAGCCGGTCACAATCACCTTGCCATTTTCACTCAGCGCCTCACCGATGGCTGAAAGCGATTCCTCGCGGGCGCTGTCAAGAAAGCCGCAGGTATTCACAATCACCAGATCCGCCGCCTGATAGCCGGACGAAAATTCATACCCTTCCGCGCGCAGCTGCGTCAGGATACGCTCGGAATCAACCAGCGCCTTGGCACAACCAAGGCTGACAAAACCGACTTTAGGAGAAATCTGGGCTTTTTTAGGCATCGCGGCGTTATAGCCGCGAGCCGGCCATAAAGCAAGATTTTAGGGGTTGAAAAAGGAAGAAATTATAGTAAACCTGCCGCCTGCGGCTAATGGGGGATCGTCTAATGGTAGGACAACGGATTCTGACTCCGTCAATCTAGGTTCGAGTCCTAGTCCCCCAGCCATCCGCCTTCGCTTGCGCTACGGCGTGATTGGACAGACACATAAAATATGCTTCGCCTGACCGACATCAAACTACCCCTCGACCACCCGCCGGAGGCGATTGAAAAAGCAGCCATAAGCCGCCTGAAAATAGCGCCTTCCCAGCTGCGTTCATGCCAGATTTTTCGCCGCGCCCATGATGCGCGCAAGAAAAGCTCCATCACACTCGTCTATACCCTTGATGTCGAACTGGAAAATGAAGAGGCCATCCTTAAGCGATGTTCGGGCGACAACCATGTCAAACCTGCGCCCGATATGGACTATAAGTTTGTTGCCAAAGCACCGGCAGGGTTTAGCAAGCGGCCAGTGGTGATCGGCGCGGGGCCGTGTGGTTTGTTTGCCGGGCTGATTCTCGCGCAGATGGGCTTCAGGCCGATTATTCTGGAACGGGGAAAAGTGGTTCGCGAGCGCACCAAAGACACCTGGGGTTTCTGGCGTAAATCCATCCTCAATACAGAATCCAATGTCCAGTATGGCGAAGGCGGCGCTGGCACCTTTTCCGATGGCAAGCTCTACAGCCAGATCAAAGACCCGCAGCACCTCGGCCGCAAGGTGCTCACCGAATTTGTAAAAGCTGAAGCGCACCCGCATATCGGCACATTTCGCCTGGTGAAAATGGTAGAAAATATGCGCCGCACCATCGAATCACTCGGCGGGGAATATCGCTTTGAAAAGCGCGTGACCGGGCTGAATATTCAAGCCATGCCGGATGGCACCCGCCAGCTGCGCGGCGTCAGGCTGCATAACGGTGAGGAGATTGAGGCGGATCATGTGGTGCTGGCCATCGGCCATAGCTCCCGCGACACCTTCCAGATGCTGCTGGATAGCGGCGTGTATATAGAGCCCAAGCCGTTTTCTATTGGTTTTCGTATTGAGCACCCGCAATCGCTGATCGACCGAGCGCGCTTTGGTGATTTTGCTGGCCACCCGATTCTTGGCGCGGCGGATTATAAGCTGGTGCACCACGCCAGCAATGGCCGCGATGTGTATAGCTTCTGCATGTGCCCGGGCGGCACGGTGGTGGCTGCGGCTTCAGAGGCGGGGCGCGTGGTAACAAACGGCATGAGCCAGTATTCACGCGCCGAACGCAATGCCAATGCGGGAATTGTTGTCGGCATCAGCCCGGAAAAAGATTATCCCGGCTCGCCGCTGGCTGGCATTGATTTTCAGCGCAAATGGGAAGAAGCCGCATTCAGGGCAGGTGGCGAAAGCTATGCGGCTCCGGCTCAGCGTGTGGGTGATTTTATTGCTGGCCGCCCAAGCGCTTCTCTTGGCGAGGTGATTCCTTCTTATAAGCCCGGCGTTACCCCCACCGATTTGTCAACCTGCCTGCCGGACTATGCCATTACCGCCATTCGCGAGGCACTCCCGGCATTTGGCAAGCAGATACGCGGGTTTGATAGGGAGGATGCCGTGCTGACCGGCGTGGAAACGCGAACCTCGTCGCCCATTCGTATCAAGCGTGATGAAAGCTACCAAAGCCTGAATACTAAAGGGTTATTTCCCGCTGGCGAAGGCGCTGGCTATGCGGGCGGCATTCTTTCGGCCGGGGTTGATGGCATTAAAGTGGCGGAGGCCGTTGCAAGAAGCATGATCGAGCCTTCGTGAAAATGTTTCACGTGAAACATTTTTAGTGACCCTCACCCTACCCTCTCCCTATGAAGGAGAGTGAAAGGTAAGCAAAATGTTTCACGTGAAACATTTTTGAAAAAACGAACGCTGGGGTTAGTTTGATTTTTGCTCTTCCTGAGCATACGAAATTGTGCCATGCGCGGCGCGGCGCAGGCGATCATTGATCGCCATACCGAGGCCTTCCTCCGGAATCGGCATCACCGCGATAGCACTGACAGCCGCATCATCCAGCACACGCATCATGCGAAACAGGTTTGCTGCCGCTTCCTGCAGGTTTTTGGTTTCGCTTAAGTTTTCAACGATACTCGCCCCCGCAAGCGGCGCGCCAAATGCCAGCAGCCCCTCGCCCTGCCCCACCGATGATGCATCCATACGCAGCGGCTTGGAAGGTGCATAATGGCTGGCAAGCATGCCCGGCGCCCTGATGATGCTTTGCGCGGCTGCAAGCTTACCGAGCACCGGCTCCAGCATCTCGGCAGTGACCGAACCATGACGAAGAATCGCTGGCTTTGCGCCGGTCAGATCAATCACCGTTGATTCTAAACCCACACGGCATGCACCGCCACCCAGAATCATCACATCATGGCCGCCAAGTTCGCGCTCCACATGCGCTGCTTCGGTCGGGCTGATGCGACCAGAGCGATTCGCGCTGGGCGCCGCCAGTGGCAAGCCTGAAGTCTCGAGCAGCTTTCTCGCCACCGTATGATCCGGCATGCGCACCGCAACACTATCCAGCCCCGCACTCACCAGCAGCGAAAGGCCGCATGATGGACGTCGTGGCAACACCATCGTCAGCGCGCCCGGCCAGAAATGCTGCGCAAGCAGCGTTGCGCGCTCATCCACCACCACATATTCCGCCGCATGATCCAGCGAGCGCACATGAACAATCAGCGGATTAAACTGCGGCCTGCCCTTGGTGGCATAGATAGCTGCCACCGCCCTATCTGATAGCGCATTACCGCCGAGGCCGTACACCGTCTCGGTTGGGAATGCGACGAGCCTACCTTCCTTCAGTCGCGTTGCTGCTGTCTCAATATCGTTCATATGGTGTTTTTCTTTTGCACTGATACTAAATATAGTTGTATGGTCGTTAGAGATTCTGTAAGGGTTGAACTAGAACTTTCAAAAAACGAGGCGCACTATGGCAAAAATCATTACCATTGCACAGCAAAAAGGTGGCGCAGGCAAAACCACACTGGCCGCGCATCTGGCGGTGGCACTCAGCCAAAAAGGCAACCGTGTTGCCATTGTCGACATCGACCCGCAGGGCAGCCTCTCCTACTGGCACAAAATCCGCGAAGAAAAATTTGGCGAAGGCTATACCGGCCTCACCTTTACCGCACTTTCTGGCTGGCGCGTGGGCAGCGAAGTGGCAAGGCTTCAGAAATCACAGGACTATGTGATTATCGATAGCCCGCCCCATACCGAAACCGAAGCCCGCACCGCCATCCGCAGCGCTGACTTGATTATCATCCCTGTTCAGCCAAGCCCCACCGACCTCTGGGCAACTAAAGCCACGCTGGAGCTGGCCAAGGCAGAAAAAATTCCGGTGCGCGTGGTGCTGAACCGTGTGACTGCCAATTCCAAGCTTGCAAGCGTCATCTCGGATGAGCTGCCGCAGCTGGCTGACACCACCATCGGCAACCGCGTGCTTTTCGCCTCTTCGCTGATGGAAGGGCGCACCGCCACCGAGCTGGAACCCACCAGCCAGGCCGCACGCGAAATCAAATCGCTGGTGAAGGAAATTCTAGCACTCACGCAGCCGCGCGAAGAAGAGGAAGAATCCTCTCCTAAAGCAAGCGCCAGGTCGGTGATGGAACCGGCTTGAATCTGTAGCCATCTGCGCGCATAACGCTTGACGTTATATAACGCAGTGCGTTATATTAGCATCGTGATTGTGAGTTTTGCGTGTGAGGAAACAGAGTCTATCTGGGAGGGGCTAACTTCCCGGCGCTTCCCATTCGATATTCAGCAAACTGCGCGCAGAAAACTGCGCTACCTTCACCACGCACAACACATTCATGATTTAAGGGTGCCGCCGGGTAATCGGCTGGAGGCACTAAAAGGCAGTCGTAAAGGCCAATACAGCATTCGCATTAATGACCAGTGGCGAATTTGTTTTTCCTGGCATGATGGCGATGCGGCACATGTTGAAATCGTTGATTATCATTGAGGTTATTATGGCTAAGAAACTCAGCAATATCCATCCGGGTGATGTTTTACTTGAAGACTTTCTGCTACCGATGGGCATCAGCCAGAACGCGCTGGCAAGAGCCATTGGAATCTCACCGCGCCGTATTAACGAAATTTGCCTGAAAAAACGCTCCGTGACAGCCGATACCGCGATCAGGCTGGCAAAGTTTTTTGGGACATCCAAAGAAATATGGCTGGGGCTTCAAGCCAGCCACGATTTGGAAGAAGCTGAAAAAAGGTATAACTACAGCCATATCAAGCCGGTTCATGTGACGGCCTGATCTCAATCGCCAGCGCATGCAGGCCGGTTTGGAATTCACCCGCCAGTAGCGCATAAATCTTCTGGTGAGCCTTTACTTTACTCAGCCCTTCCAGCTGCTGGCTGGCAATAATCAGCTGATAATGCGTCTGCCCGCCCGGCGCGGCGCCGCTGTGCCCCGCATGTTTATGCGATTCATCGATGATTTCAAGGTGACAGGGGCTCAGTGCCTGCGTTAACATTGTGTGGATTCGCTCGTAACGGCTCATGAAAAAACCTCGTAAAAACGCTCGTCAGGACTTTGCCCCCCACATCCCACCGGAACAAGCACCGATGTGCGAAGCGCCGGGCTGCCGCGAGCATGGCGTTTATAAAGCACCGAAATCAAGTAATCAACTCCATGACTATCGCTGGCTATGTCTTGATCATATCCGCGAGCACAACGAAAAATGGGATTACTTTCATGGCATGAACGCCAGTGAGATCGAAGCCTTCATGCGCGACGCCATCACCGGCCACCGCCCCACCTGGAACCGCGAAACACGCCTGCGCGAGCCGGTCGCTAACCTTCATGACGCGCTGTATGAGTTTCTCTCAGGCAAAACCAAGGCGAAAAAGCCGCAGCCGCAGCTTTCCACCAAAATCAGAAAGGCGCTGGCACTGCTCGACCTTGAATATCCGTTTGATAGCAGGCAGCTCAAACGCCGCTACCGCGAGATGGTCAAAAAATACCATCCCGACATCAATAAAACCGACAAGCTGGCTGAAGATAAATTCAAAAAAATCACCGAATCCTACCATTTGCTTGCTGCACATTTGAAAGCATCCATGTATAAAGCGTCACCATGAACCAGACCGCAGCCACCATCATGCCTCAGGACACCCCGGATAAAACCGTCGCCACAGAAAAACTTTTTGGCGTGAAAGTGAATTTCGCCGTCCCTGCTTTCAGCAAGCGTGATGAGCATGTGCCGGAGATTGACCCGGACTATCAGTTCGAACCCGCCGTCACCACCGCTATTCTCGCGGGCTTTGCCCATAATCGCCGCGTCATCGTGCAGGGCTATCACGGTACCGGAAAATCCACCCATATTGAGCAAATCGCCGCCCGCCTTAACTGGCCGTGCATCCGCATCAACCTCGATAGCCACGTCAGCCGCACCGATCTGGTCGGGCGCGATGCCATTACGCTGAAGGACGGCAAGCAGGTCACCCAGTTTCAGGAAGGCATTCTGCCATGGTCGCTGGCGCGGCCAGTAGCGCTCGTGTTTGACGAATATGATGCAGGCAGGCCGGATGTGATGTTCGTGATCCAGCGTGTGCTGGAGGCGCAGGGAAAATTTACGCTGCTCGACCAGAACCGCGTCATCACCCCCCACCCGTTTTTTAGGCTGTTTGCCACCTCCAACACCATCGGCCTTGGCGATGCCACCGGTATCTATCACGGCACACAACCCATCAACCAGGGACAGATGGATCGCTGGAATATCGTTGCCACGCTCAATTACCTGCCGCCGGAAGAAGAGCTTAAAGTGCTGATCGGCAAGGTGAAGGATCTTGGAGCAGCCGGCAAAACCAAGGAGCTGCTGCGCAGCATGATCGCCATGGCAAATCTCACGCGCCAAGGCTTCATTCAGGGCGATTTATCGACCGTGATGTCGCCGCGCACGGTGATCAACTGGGCGGAAAACACCAAAATCTTCGGCGATGCGCACCTTGCGTTCCGCCTCGCGTTTTTCAATAAATGTGATGAAAACGAACGCAGCCTGATCGCTGAGTATTATCAGCGCTGCTTTAATGTTGACCTGCTCGCGAAGGCATAAATGAACGCAGGCGGCGACAGGCTCACCTCCCTCCGCCAGGAACTGCTCGCCACGACGCGCGCGCTGGCCGGCGAAAAAAAAGATTTTTCGCTGCCCGTGCTCACCAAACCGCCAAGCGATGATGACCTGCCGCTAGTGCGCGCGGTCATGGACGAGCAGGCCATCCGCAGCCGCCACCATCAAAGCGCCCTTCACCGTGAGCTTCGCCCGGCGGATCCGGCCTCGGCAGCACTCTTTGATACGCTGGAAAATATTCGCCTCGAAGCCATCGGCAGCCGCGACCTCGCCGGTGTTCAGTTCAACCTGCTGAAAAAATTTGAACGCAGCTGGGAGATGAAACAAATCGCATCCGATAGATTGACGGTGAATGCCGCCGCTGAGCTGCTTGCCCGCGCGCACATCGCCAGCAGCATTTACCACGGCGCCGCAACCACGAAAGCCCGCGAAATGCTCGCGGATGCAGCGGCTCATCTGGAGCGCCTATCGCAGCTGACCGATTCGCAGCAGGGCTATGGCCGTGAAGCACTGAAACTGCTTGAAGCACTCGCACTGCTGAAGGCCGAAAAAGAGCCGCAGCAAGGCAGCGCGCCGCCCCCACCCGCGGCCGAAGACCATGCCAGCACCGATGAGGCGCAAACGAACATGGAAAGCAGCATGTCATCGCCCGCCAGCTCTGACGGCGCTAAGGAAGAATCATTTTTCCCCGTGCTTGCCACCCTACCAGCCGAAGCCAGCGAAGCCCCCCCCGCCGGGAAGGAAGAAGCCGGCGAAAGCCCGTTTCCCAGCGGCCACAACCATACGCGCATCGCCCCCGCCCCCTATCATGCTTACACCACCCGCTATGATGAGGTGATTCTGGCCAGCCAGCTTGCAAGCGCCGAGGAGCTTGCAAACCTGCGCGAACAGCTGGATGCAAAGCTCGAGCAATTCCAGAGCCTGACCGCGAGGCTGGCGAATAAACTACAGCGTCTGCTGCTGGCACGCCAATCGCGGCGCTGGGTGTTTGATGAAGAGGACGGCATCATCGACAGCCGAAAATTATCGCGGCTGATTACGCATCCCGATGAAACGGCGATTTATAAGCGCGAAGACGATACGGATTTTCGCGATACCGTGGTGACGCTGCTGATTGATAATTCCGGCTCCATGCGCGGCAGGCCGATCACCATGGCCGCACTCTCGGCTGACCTGATGGCGCGCACGCTGGAACGCTGCGGCGTGAAAACCGAAATTCTCGGCTTTACCACCCGCGAATGGAAAGGCGGCGCATCCTATAAAGAATGGCTGAAAGCCGGCAAGCCGCCGCAGGCAGGAAGGTTAAATGACCTGCGCCACATCATTTACAAACCCGCCGAAACCAGCTGGAGAAAAGCCAAAAAAAATCTCGGCCTGATGCTGAAGGATGGTATTTTAAAAGAAAACATTGATGGCGAAGCGATCATGTGGGCGGCGGAGCGCCTGCTTTCACGCCCTGAGCAGCGGCGTATCCTGATGGTGATTTCCGACGGCGCGCCAGTCGATGACAGCACGCTTTCGGCCAACACCGGCAACTATCTCGACCTGCACCTGCGGCAGGTGATTGAGCTGGTGGAAACTAAAATGCCCATCGAATTACTCGCCATCGGGATTGGGCATGATGTGACGCGCTATTATCGCCACGCTGTGACGATTTCGGAAATTGATAAGCTCGGAGAAACGATGACCGACCAGCTAACGGGGCTTTTTCAAAAGAAGAAGCCTTCCCGCGCATAACGTAAGGTCATAACATCAAAATAAGATTCCTCGCTGGCGCTAGGAATGGCAGCTTTACTTATGCCGCTTTTTTAGCGATCTTGCGCTCGATCTGGCGCTTGAGTTTCGCCGCTTGCGGCGCGAGTGTGCGCGAAGAGTGGCTGGTGAGGTAGCCATCAAGACCACCGTTATGCTCAATGCTGCGCAAGGTTGCCGCGGTCACACGCAGGGTTACCGTTGCGCCCAGAACTTCGCTAACAAGCGAAACCTTCTGCAGGTTAGGCAGAAAACGCGTTCTGGTTTTGCGGTTGGAGTGCGACACCTTGTTGCCAAATTGCGAACCAGTGCCGGTAACAGAACAACGCCTAGACATAAAATCACCTATCATTAAAGAATTTAGAGGTGGGGATTTGTAGGTAAATCCGCACGATAGGTCAAGGAAAAAAACAAAGAAAAGCAAAAAAAATCCCCGCCTTCGCGGGGAGAATAAGGTTACTTAACCTTATGAATGTTATTAATGTAATCTGACCAGAAGCGCTCCAGCTGCGAAAGCGACGCATTCAGCGCTGAAAGCCTCACAGCATCGGTTTCCTTGGCAAGTGACTCAACATTACGCTGATACAGCTCATCAATCTTTTTACAAAGCGCAAGGCCTTTATCGGACAGCTTAATGCGGGTTGAGCGCTTGTCATGCGGCGCGCGCTCCTGAACGAGATAGCCATTTTCAACGAGCTTTTTCACGTTATACGAAACGTTAGAACCCAGATAATAACCACGGTTCGTCAGCTCGCCGATGGTCAGCTGCTCCTGATTGATATTATATAAAATCAGGGTCTGCACGTTGTTGATATCGTCGATTTTCAGGCGATCGAGCTCGGTCTTCACCACATCAAGAAAACGGCGGTGGAGTCGCTCAATGAGCAGGATGCATTCGCTGTATATATCCTTCAAGGGAACCTCTTGTTTATTCAATGTGAACAAGGATACTCTACCCCGTGATTCGTTAATATTCTGTTTATAGACGCTAATCTAGCGGTTGATAACCGGATTCAGCGGGGGGAATCAGCGGAAAAATAAGCCTTACCAGGCTTCCCTTGCCCAGTTCGCTCTCCATTTCAATGCGGCCGTAATGCAGCTCCATCAGCTTTCGTGTCAGTGGCAGACCTAGCCCGGTGCCCTCATATTTGCGGTTCAGGCCGCTATCGACCTGCCCGAAGCTCTGAAACGCCTTACCAAGATCTTCCTGCGACATGCCAATGCCTGTATCCTGCACCATCACCACAAATTCGCCGCCATCCTGCCCAGCTTCGTTCAGCTTAGCAGAGACATGCACCCTGCCCCCCGGCTCTGTGAATTTGACTGCGTTTGACATGATATTCAGCAGAATTTGAATGAAGCGAAGACGATCCACAATAATTGGCGGCAAGTGTTTGGGAATATCCACGGAGATCGTTACCTGCCCTTTTTCAGCACGCTCCGCCAGAATCGTGACGCATTTATTGACTGATTTGCCAATATGCACTTCTTCATAGTTGATGGAAAGCTTGCCCGCCTCTGCTTTCGAAAGATCAAGGATATCATTAATGATATCGAGCAGATGGGTGCCGGATTCGTTGATATCTTTAGAGTATTCAAGGTATTTATTGTCGCCCAGCGGCCCAAACAGCTGATTCATCAGTATGGATGAGAAGCCAATAATCGCATTCAGCGGTGTGCGAAGCTCGTGACTGATATTCGCCAGAAACTGTGATTTCGCACGGTTGGCGCTTTCTGCCACATCTTTAGCTTTTTCAAGATCGATATTCTGCTTTTTGAGCTGCTGATCACGCTGGCTGATTTCACTGAGCATGTCGTTGAATGCTTTGGTGAGCACCACCAGCTCGTTTTTATCCTCCCCCATCGAATCACCAACCTCAGGCGCGCGAATCGAATAATCTTTTGCATTCGATACTTTTCGTGCGGTCTCAGCGAGGCCAAGAATGGGGTTTGAAATGGTCTTCTGCAATGATACTGCCAGCATGTAAGCGAGTATCATCGCGCCAAAAATTACTATGATGGCAATGATAACCTGCTTACGGATATATTCGTTGATCTGCTCCAGCGTTGAACGGATATAGATCGAACCAACACGCTGAAACGAGCCATCAACAATATCTTTCATGATTTCAATATAACTACCGCCGATAATCATGCGGGGCGTCAAATCCTTCGGGCAATCGGACGCATACCCGTCACGAAACGAATATTCGGCAACGTTTTTATCGTAGGTAATGGCTCTGTTTTCGTCGATAAACTCGGCTGCATAAAGGCAAGCCAGAACAATCTGAGGTTTGGCACCAAAGACATTCATGCTCTCCGGAATCTTGTCGTAAATACTGAACTCAAGTGCAGATCTGTTTGACTCCCCCACAATGGTTGCAGAAACATTCAGCTCATTGATGATGTTGTTTCGAATGTTGTAGATTCCCACCATCGAGATCGCAAATGAGGTGAGCAATACAGAAATAGCGCTGATTGCAGTGATAATCAGATTCAACCGATGCTTGATGGAGATATTATGGTTTAGAATCCGCATAGATCAGCTCTTCCCACCCGGTACAGCGAGATCCAGCACACGAGGATCGACAATCCTTAGCCCCGAAGCCTCAATTGCTTTTCGATTGATAGTAAAGCGAATAGATTCACCGACATATATCAGACCAAACATGCCCCCTCGGGATACAAAACCCTCAATGGGGCTGATGGTAAGAACGGGGAGACGGCCTATTGAGCCGATGATCGATGATAGACGGCGCTCCTGAGATAAACCAATAAAGACAGCATGACAGTTAGCCGCAACAAAAGCATCGTCCCTATCATTGGCATCAACGACCACCAGAGGAACATTCAGGCGCCATTTCGTCGCAGGTGGTAGCTTGACTTCTGACTCTGCGCCAACCACACAAAAGTTAAAACCATCCTTCTGTTGAGGAGAAATGGTAGAAGGCCAGGCAAGACTGGCTACAAAGTGACGTGAATACTGGCCATAAATAACTTTTG
>Ga0315900_10009403_pt1 | contig 12398 bp, 14 predicted proteins | sample LakEriMetagenome_FD_203521 | JGI IMG/M metagenome (GOLD analysis project Ga0315900, IMG submission 203521) | Freshwater fungal communities from buoy surface, Lake Erie, Ohio, United States - Buoy 12 MA114 | ecosystem: Environmental > Aquatic > Freshwater > Lake > Lake biofilm | place: USA: Lake...
TTGATGGCGGCCATGATGGCCGAGGGGCCTTCGGCGAAACGTCCGCCCCATTGCTGGTTCGCGCTGCTGCTGCTCATGCGAAGGGAGTGTCTTTCGTGCCTGTTTTGAACCGCCGTTCCGCGATGTTCTGCGCCCCGGCCTTGATTGGGGCGACCCTACTCGCGCCCGGTCTGTCGCGGCAAGGGTGGGCGGCTAAGGGGCTCGAGAAATTGCGCGAAGCCGCCAGCCCGGCGCCGGCAGCGGCGATTACCTTCACCGATGCAGAAGGTAAGGAAACCGGGTTGGCGGCCTTCGCCGGTCAGGGTTTAGTGATCAATCTCTGGGCGACCTGGTGCCCCCCATGTGTAGCGGAAATGCCGGCGCTGGACCGGCTGCAAGCCATGCTGCGGGCGGAACGCATTACCGTGCTGGCGCTGTCTTCCGACCGCGGCGGGCGCGCGCAGGTGGAGCCCTTCTATCAGCGGCTTGGCTTGAAGGAACTCGCCATCTGGCTCGACCCACGCGGCGCGGCAGCGCGGGCCTTGGGGGCGCGCGGTCTGCCGACCACGGTGATTATTGACCGGGCGGGCCGGGAAGTGGCGCGGCTGGAAGGCGAAGCGGCCTGGGATGCGCCGGAATTGGTGGCGGCGGTGCGGCGGCTGGTGGGCTAGGCCAGCGGCCATTTTTGCTGATCAGGTGCTGATTTGATCTGAGTCAGCGCCGCAAAGCACAAAATCGGATTTGAAGCCCCCGGCGCCATAAAAGCGCTGGCGCCGCCGCATGTGCCGAAAGCCCATGCCTGCAAGCGCTCAATCCATTCTGGGAAGGTGTGACCCATGCAGATGCAACTGGACCGCGAGGCAGGTGTCCTCGTGATTGAACCCGTGGCGCCGCTGAGCCAGGCGGATCTGGCAGAGCTTTCCGGCCTGCTTGATCCCTATCTGGAAAAGGCTGGCCGGCTGAAGGGGCTGATGATTGATACCCGCGCGCTGCCAGGCTGGCACGGTTTGGCATCCATGCTGGCCCATAAGGATTTTATCCGCATCCATGCCGGGCGGATCGATCGCGTGGCCTTTGTGACCGATAGCGATATCGCCAGCATCGTCGCGAAGGTGATTGATTTCGCCCTGCCGCCGGCGGCGCGGCGCTTCCATTGGGATGAAAGGCCAGCGGCCTTGGCTTGGCTGCGCGGTGACGCCACGGGGTGAAGGGGCTGGGGCATTTGAACAGAAGCGCGTCGTAACCTTTCACCTTGACGGCCCTTCATGGCATGATGGTTTCCCCAAACAGGAAACCAGACCATGCGCCTTGCGGTGATTTCCGATATCCATGGCAATCTGGCCGCGCTGGAAGCGGCTTTGGATGATATCGCACGGCGCGGCATTGAAGACATTATCTGCCTTGGCGATTGCGCTTCCGGCATGTGCTGGCCCGCGGAGACGACGCGGCTGCTGATGGAGCGGAATATTCCCACCATCCGCGGCAATCATGATCGTTGGCTGACAGATCGCGTGGCCGAGGGGCTGAAGGGCCAGGATGGCTTTGCCTTTCAGGAAACCACCGCCGATCAGCGCGCCTGGCTCTATGAATTGCCAGAACGTCTGACGCCCGCGCCCGGCGTGCTTGCCTGCCATGGTACGCCATCATCCGATGTGCGGAACCTATTGGAAGACCCGCGTCATGGCATTCTGGTGCCATCGCGGCTTTCCGCCATTCGCGAAAGACTGGGCGAGGATGGCATGGCCGCGCGCGTGGTGCTGTGCGGCCACAGCCATCAATCGAGCATCATCCATATGCCGGGCGATGGCCCCTTGGTGGTCAATCCCGGCAGCCTTGGCCTGCCCGGCTTTCGCGTGACGCGCGGCGATCATCCGCACCGTGCCGAGGCACGATCACCCCATGCACGCTACGCCATTATTCATGTGGCGGAAGGGGTGAAGCCGATGGCCGAGCTGGTTTCCATTGTCTATGACTGGGAAGCTGCGGCCCAGCGGGCCGAAGCGGTGGGCGCCAATCACGCCTGGCCGCATGTGCTGCGCACCGGGTATTTGCCGGAATCACTGGACGAATAGGCAGTCGGGATTGATCCAAAACCGGCACAGATTATCTACTTGACGCGTGTGCTGAAAGGCGAGTTGCTCATGACCCAACGTGTCATTACCGGATTTTTCTTGTTGATTTTTATTCTGCTGCCGTTTGGAACTTCGGCCGGCCTGCTCCCCGCGCTCGATACGTCGAGCCCTTATGCAACCATGCGATCCTTCCACCAAGAAAAGCAGCGTATCGCCACACTTTATGAGGCCTACCGCTCTAACCCTAGCGACCGTACCCAGCGCGCCCTGATCATCGCGGTGCGGCGCGCCGCCGATCAATTGCTCGACATGAGCAATGTACCACCTGCGACACAAACAAAGGTGGGAGCGCGATCATTGATTGAGCTCGCGGATATTTTTTGCGGTTACCCGATATTGCGGCAGAAACCATTCCCGGCGCTCCGGAGCAGGCAAGCACACCGATCCCCAGCCGTTGGACCATTCCCGGCACGGAGCTTCGTATTAAGCGGGTAAGTCAGGGTGATGCGCCGCCCGATTTTCGCTTTTCTGCAGCGACTGTCGCGCGCTTGAGCTAATACCATCTTGCGATCATTGATCACCCGCCCTTGAGACCTGCCATACTGACACATTGGCGGCGGGCACAGATTGAAATCGCTGGCCCGCTTGTCCCGCAGCGCATGATTGATAGCCTGCCTCAATGGCTCCGTAGACCCATTCTGGAAGCGGCCACGTGGAAAATTCTCTGCTCAATGACGGTGTTTGCTCTGGCGCTTTTCCTGGTTTTCATCTGGATTCGCAGAATTCGGCGCCTAACGCGTGGCCCTGCGCAAATCCCCCGGATCATGCGCTGGCTAACTGTGCCAGCGGTACTGGCACTTTCGATCAGCCTGTCGCATTATGTAATTGATCGCCAGATCAACCTTACTGGGCTCCTTTCCGACATTGAATCCCTTGCGACAACACTGCTTCTTTATGTTGCCGCTGCCTGGGCCACAGCGCTGACTTGCCGTCTTTTGGCCGAATCTATTATTGCTTCCCCGCGTATCCCGGATGACGGCTATGACGCGCATCTATTGCGATTGCTGGCGCGCATTTCAGGCTTTATCAGTGGAGCAACAATATTGGTCTATGGTGCCAATGATCTGGGCCTGCCGGTTCTTGGCGTTGTCGCGGGCCTCGGTGTTGGCAGTTTGGCCCTTGCTCTGGCCTCTCAGTCAACTGTTGAAAATCTCCTTGGTGGCGTGGCCATTTTTGCTGACCGACCCTTTCGTGTGAAAGATGCCATCCGCTTCAATGACCTTAATGGCGTTGTCGAATCGATCGGTCCACGTTCCACACGTATTCGCGCAACAGATGGCACGCTTACAACTGTGCCCAATGCCGATATCGCCCGTGCATATGTAAATAATCTTTCGGCACGTAGAAATTTTCTCTTTGAACATCGCGTAAATCTGCCTACCGGGGCAAATGTATCGCAGACAATAGCCTTGCTGGCGACCCTGAGGAAATTACTGGAAGAACACCAAGCAATCGAAAAATCAGGCGGGCTGCCGCATGTTCGCTTGACCGCGCTGGAACATGATGCCGGCGCCATTCATTTTTTCGCCCACGTGGCTGTAAGGAATGAGGAGGAATTCCTGCAAATACAGGAGGATCTTTTGCTACGTATCATGGAGCTTCTGTCCGAGAATACCAAGACCAGCACCATTTGATGCTGTTCCGCGACCTGCGGGCCATTTCTGCTAGTGGTCCGGTCGCTGCTGTCGATTCCCAACAGCGGCGTGAATCGGCCCATCAAATATAGGGCTAGTGGTGCGCGGGGGCAGTTTTGGGTAGGGAAAGGTTAGCATGAATCGCACCATCAGGCGCCTGGGCATGTTGACCGGCTCCGAAAAACCGCGCCCGTCGCATTCGGATTCAAGGATCAAGCCGCGGCCCTGACCCGGGCCAGAGCCACCACGCGACGGTTTCTCAAGCGCCGCAGCGCCGCCCGCCCGAAGCAGATTTTGAGGCGTAGAGGCAGGCTGTTGATGCGCAAATCAGCGCGTCCATCCATGGTGATCATGACCTGGTCCAGCGCGTCTTTATCCAAAGTTCCCTGCCAGGCATCGCCGGCATCAGCGCCGCTATGCGAAAGCTCATCATTCCTTGCAAATGGGCTACTCAAAAAAGCGTGTAACTGGCAAGCAAGGGTGGCTTGACTGTCAAGGATACTCTAGATTCGGGAGCGAATCGCACCAGAAGGGCCCTCGCCATGCTGCGTCTTTTCGTCGCCCTTGCCTTGCCGGCCGCGCTTCGGGCGGAAATTGCAGGCCTGGTTGGCGGTATTCCCGGCGCGCGCTGGGTGCCGCCGGAGAATTACCATCTGACCTTGCGCTTCATTGGCGAAATTGAGCCCTGGCGCGCCCAGGAAGTGGATGACGCGCTGGCGGCAATTCGCGCGCGGCCCTTCACTTTGCAGCTTGCCGGCGTTGGCACTTTCGAGAAAGCTGGTCGCATCCAATCGCTTTGGGTGGGTGCGGAGCGCAATGACGCGCTGACCCATTTGCAGACCAAGGTGGAAACCGCTTTGCAACGCGTGGGCCTTGCGCCGGAACGCAAGCGCTTTTCGCCCCATGTGACGCTGGCACGGACCGACCGCGCCACGCCGGAAAAGCTGATGGCCTTTGTGCAGGCCTATAATCTGTTCCGCGCCACACCGGTTGAGGTCGAGCATTTCACGCTTTTCTCCTCCCGCTTAGGGAAGGAGGCTTCGGTCTATACGCCGGAAGTGGATTACGATTTGGTGGCGAGGGTGGCGGCTTAGGCGCAAGACTTGGCAGCCACCGCCTGCCGGATTAAGCACAACCCCGTGAAACGCCCCGCCACCTTCTTCGCGCGCCTGATCGCGGCACTTTTGCTGATGCAAACCGTGCTTGCGCCAGCGCTATGCCTGGCCCATGCGGCAAGCGCTGGGATGGCCACGGTCATTTGCTCCCCGGATGGGGATCGCACCGTGCATTTGGGGCCGGATGGTGAGGAATTGCCCGCCCCGGAAGCCCATAGTGGCTTCTGCCTGGCCTGCCATGCCCTGCCGCAGGCCGATCTCCCCGCCGCGCCCATGCTTTCCACCCCGGCGGAACCTGGCAGCCCCATCATGTGGTTCGCCAGCGGTGATGCCGGCTGGCGCCCGGCGGCCCGCGCACCGCCTTACGACCCAACAGGTCCCCCAGCCTTCTCCTGAGGCCGCCCGAATGCGGGTGGCCAAAAGCCGTCCCGTTATTCGACCTCAGGAGATTTTTCGTGTTCCACATGCATCATGCGCGGCTTTTCGCCGCCGCTGCCGCCTTGGCGGCCAGCGCCTTTACAGCACAGGCGCAAACCAGCCCTCCGGCCACACCCAGCGCCACGCTGCCGCCCACCATCGTCACCGCCGCCCCCATTGCGGGCAGCCTGACCCGGCCATCCGATGAAGAAGCCGCCGAGGAAGCGCGCCGCAACCCCGGCAATGTCACCATCGTCCCGGCCAGTGATTTCCGCGACAGGGCGGGGGCGACCACCATCCGCGACATGCTGCTGTACACGCCCGGCGTCTTTGCCGAGCCGAAATGGGGTGAGGATTCAAGGCTTTCCATTCGCGGGTCCGGCATCGCGCGTAACTTCCACTTGCGCGGCGTGCGGCTTTTCCAGGATGGGCTTTCCGTCAATCAGGCTGATGGCAGCGGGGATTTCCAGGAATTGGACCCGCTGACCTTCCAGCGGGTTGAGGTATTGCGCGGCGCCAATGCCTTCGCGCTGGGCGCCAATACGCTCGGCGGGGCGTTGAATTTCATCACGCCAACAGGCCGCACCGCGCCGGGTACCATCCTGCGCGGGGAAGGTGGTTCCTTCGGCTTTGCGCGTGGCCAGGTGGCGCATGGCTGGGCGGAAGGCGCGCATGATGCCTGGGCCAGCTTCAGCGGGATGACCCAGGAAGGCTATCGGGATCACAGCGCCGGGCGCGCTTATCGCCTGAATGGCAATACGGGCTGGCAATGGGCAGACAATGCTGAGACGCGCATTTTCATCGCCTATAACAATATCTGGCCGCAAATCCCGGGCGCGGTGACGCGCAGCCAAGCGCTGAATAATCCGCGTGCGGCGGCCACGGCCAATCTGGTCGGCAATTAAATGCGCAATGTCGAAGCGACCCGCATCGGCACCGTCACCGCTATTCGTCCGGAAGAAGGCGTGCTGGTGGAAGCAGGCGGCGGTTTCGTCAATCGCGAATTGGATCACCCGATCTTCCAATACATTGACCAGCGCACGGTGGATGTTTCCGCCTTTGGCCGCATGACGCTGGAACGGCAAATCGCCGGCATGGAAAACCGCACCATCATGGGGGTGAATGCCGCGTCAGGCCGTATTCGCGCGCGGCGCTTCAATAATGTGGGCGGGCATGCAGGCGCTACCATGAGGGCCAATTCCATTGATCGCGCCACCAATCTGGATGCCTATCTGGAGAACAGCCTGCACGTGGTGCCTGATGTTGCGCTGATTGCCGGGGCTTCCGGAGGCAAGGCCACGCGCGAAAGTGAGGATAGCTTCCTTTCTGATGGCAATAATTCCGGCAGCGGGGATTGGACCTGGATCAATCCCCGCTTTGGCGTGCTTTGGCAGGCGGCGGAAGGCGCACAGGTTTTCGGTAATCTGTCCTGGACAACGGAGCCGCCGACACTGTCAGACTTAACGCCACTTACCACCGCCGGCGGTTTTTCCCTGCTGGACGCGCAGCGCAGCGCAACATTGGAAATCGGCTCTCGCGGCAAGCGCGCTGATATAACCTGGGAAGTCGCGGCCTATCACTCCCGACTGCGCGATGAAATCCAGTTGCAGAATATTGGCCCCAGCATGAATCAAGCGCGCAATCTGGACCGCACCATCCATCAGGGCATTGAAGCCGGGGCGGATTGGGTGTTTCTCCGTGATATCGGAACAAAGGGAGATGGGCTGAGCTTCCGCCCCGCCTATACCTTCAGCGATTTCCGCTTTGATGATGACGCGACCTTCAAGAACAACGAACTCCCCGGCGTGCCGCGGCATTTGTTCCGGGCGGAGATGCGCTACCGGCACCCCTCTGGTGCCTGGTTCGGGCCGACGACGGATTGGGTGCCGCAAGCCTATTACGTGGACAATGCCAATACGCAAAAGACCGATAGCTATGTGCTGTTTGGTCTGCGCGCCGGCTGGGATTTCGAAAACGGGCTTTCGGCTTTCTTGGAAGCGCGCAACTTGGGCGATACGCGCTACATCTCCTCAGCCTCGGTCGCGGCGGTCGCCAATGCCAATTCCGCGCTTTACGAACCCGGCACGGGACGTTCCGTCTTTGCCGGCCTGCAATATCGCTTTTGAGAGAAGGTTTCGCATCATGAAGAAGGTTTTTGTTCTTGCGGCGCTTCTGCTCGCCACGCCCGTGGCAGCCCATGTCACCATTGACCCGCCCCAGGCCCAGGCCAATGGCCATATGCGCGCGGCGTTTCGCGTGCCGCATGGTTGCGGCCAGCAAGCCACCATCCGCGTGACCGTCACGCTGCCGGAAGGCACCACCACCGCGCGGCCCATGCCGAAAGCCGGCTGGCGCATCGTCATCACCCGCCAACCACTCGCCACCCCCATTTCCGATGGCCATGGCGGCATGATCACCCACGCGATCACCCAGATCATCTGGGAAGGCGGCCCCCTTCCCAATGAACATTACGATGAATTCGTCATCATGTTCCGCACGCCAAACCGCCCGGATGAAACCATCTGGCTGCCAACCGTGCAGCATTGCGATGGCGGCGGCACCGCCGCTTGGGTAGAAATCCCCGAAGCCGGGCGGCGGACCACCGATTACCGCTTCCCCGCGCCATCGCTCCGCCTGACCCCACCCCGCACTGCCGGAGGCCACTGACCCATGCGCACCATCATCAAAACCCTGCCACTCGCCGCCCTGATCCTGGCCGCGCCGCCCTTGGCGCGCGCCTGCGATATGGAAGCGATCAATGCGGAAATGACCACGATTTGCCTGGGCGCGCTCAACCCGACCCGCGCGGCGGCCGAGGCCATCATGGCGCAACTGCCTCCGGCGGAAAAAACCGCCCTGGCGGCCGCACTGGCCCGTGCCGGAGATGCCTGCGAAACTGGGGACCCCGCCCAGGGCACGCGGGAGGCCGCCGGCATTATGCGGCTGGTTGGTCATCTCGAAGCCCGGCTGGGCCTGGCCCCGCCCCCCATAACGCTGCAAAGGCTGGGCGGCATTGCCCCTGCGCCGCGCGGCTGAAACCCTTGAAAAGAAGGAAAACCCAATGTCCTATTTGAACCGCCGCGCCCTTGGCGCCCTGATCCTGGCTCTGCCGGCCTCGGCTGCGCTCGCTCATCATGATGTCACCAAGGGCGACCTTGTGATCGGCCATCCCTGGACCCGCGCCGCCGGCGCCAATACCAATGGCGCGGGCTTCATGACGCTGAAGAATAATGGCGCAGCGCCTGATCGGCTGATTTCCGCCAGCAGCCCCGCCGCCCGCGTGGTGGAACTCCATACCCATATTCGGGAAGGCGATGTCATGCGCATGCGCCCCGTGGCGGATATCCCGATCCCGCCGGGCCAGACGGTGCATCTCCGCCCCGGCGGGCTGCATATCATGCTGATCGGCCTGACCGAGCCACTCCGCCAGGGGGCCACGGTGCCGCTGACGCTGCGCTTTGAACGCGCCGGGGAGGTTCAGGTGACGCTTGGCGTCGAATCCGCCGGCGCCCGCGGCCATGCCCACTGATCGGGCTGCCTTGTGACAGGCTTCGCTTGCCTTTGGCCCCCTTTCGGGCCAAAGAGCCTCCCGATCCTTCACTCCTGATTCTGCATGGAGGGCCTCACATGGCCTCGTCCTTCGACCGTATCGCCGATATCATCGCTGAAAACAGCGAAGTCCCGCGGGATAAGATCCTGCCCGATAGCCATGTGATCAATGATCTTGGCATTGATAGCCTGGATTTCCTGGATATCGTCTTCGCTATCGACAAGGCTTTCGGCATCAAGGTGCCGGTGGAAGCCTGGACGCAGGAAGTGAATGCGGGCAGCGCGCCGGCGGAAAAATACTTCGTCATGAAGAACCTGGCCGAGCGTGTGGATGAGCTGGTTGCGGCCAAGGCCGGCTGACCCCATTCCCAAGCCGCGCGCCACCGAAACCACGGATCCCTGACGCGATGCGCCTGGAATATTTCCAGATGATAGATCGGGTGGCAGCGCGCGAAGGCGATGCCATCATTGTGGAAAGCCGCATCCCGGATGCCTCCCCGGTATTTGAAGGGCATTTCCCCGGCCATCCGCTCATGCCTGGTGTGCTGTTGGTGGAAACCATGGCACAGGCTTCCGGTTGGCTGCTGCTTGATCTGATGGGTTTTGCCCGCATGCCGTTTCTGATGGCGGTGAAGGAAGCGAAGTTCCGCAGCTTCATCGGCCCCGGCACGGCAGTGCGTGTGCATGCCAAGCGCCTGCATGATGGATCAGGCTTTGCGGTGACCGAGACGCGGATCGAAGCCGATGGCAAGCGCATCACCGATGCGGAGCTGACCTTCCGCATCATGGATTACCCCGCGCCCGAATTGGCGGATGCCATGCGCGGGCGGGGCCGGGAATTGGGGCTGCTATGACAAGGCGCGATGTCGTCATTACCGGGATTGGGCTGGTATCATCCTTGGGTGAGGGGCCTGAGGCGCATTGGGAAGCTTTGACCAAGGGCGCCAAGCCGGTGGTGGATGCGACAAGCTTCGCGCCCTTCCCGGTGCATCCTTTGCCTGCGCTCAGCCTAGATGCGCAAATCCCGAAAAAGGGTGACCAGCGCCAGATGGAACCCTGGCAGCGGCTTGGCACCTATGCCGCCGGGCTTGCGATTGACCATGCCGGGGCGCGCGGCCTCGTTTCCGATATGCATTTGGTTGTCGCCGCTGGTGGCGGTGAGCGTGACATCGCGGTAGATGAGGCGATGACGGCCGCACTCACCAGCGCCACGCCGGAAACCTCCGGCGCATTGCTGAATGAAAAGCTGGCGACTGAATTGCGGCCGACGCTGTTCCTGGCGCAGCTTTCCAATCTGCTCGCGGGCAATATCTCGATCGTGCATGGCGTGACGGGATCGTCACGCACGCTGATGGGGGAAGAAGAAGCGGCTGCTGATGCGATTCGCATCGCGGCGGCGCGGCTTGCCGAAGGGCGCGGCGAGATTGCTTTGGTGGGCGGCGCTTTTGCGTCTCAGCGCTGGGATATGGTTCTGCTGTATGCGCCAGGTGGCGTGCTGTGGCAGGGCGATTACGCGCCGATTTCCGCGCGTGGCGATGCGGGCGGGCTGATCCTTGGCGGCATGGCAGCGTTTCTGGTGTTGGAAACTGCAGAACATGCGCGCGCGCGCGGTGCCACGGCACTCGCGCGGATTGGCGGCATTGCCAGCGATGCGGCGCATCAGCGCGCCGGCGGTGGCAGTGCCGCAGCAGCCACGGCGCTTTGGCAAGGCATGTCAGCGCCACAAGCCGGGCTTGGCGTGATTTCCGGCATGACCGGTGTGGCGGAAGCGCGGGTTGAAGAAGAAGCCTTCCTGGCCGGGCTGGGCAGCGTGCCGGTACGGCGCAGCGCTTCGCTGCTTGGCCATGGCGTGGAAGCGAGTTTTCCGGCCAATGTCGCGCTCGCGGCACTCGCGCTTTCGCGCGGTGGTTTCTACCCGGCGATGGATCCCGCCGATGCCGGCGATGGCGCGGTGGAGCGCATTCTGGTGACCGGCTTCGGCCAATGGCGCGGTGAAGCGCTTGCCCTGCTGGAGAAAGCGCCATGAAGGATCATCTGGGCCGCCCCTTGGTGGCGGTGACGGGGATTGGGCTGGTGAGCCCGCTCGGCTGGGGGCTGGATAAGAATTGGGCGGCGCTGCTGGCGGGCACTTCCGGCATTACGCGCATTCGTCGTTTCGCGACCGATCATCTGAAAACCACCATGGCCGGCACGGTTGATTTGCCTGAAGAAATCGCGGGCGCCGAGCCCGTGCCCGCGCCGGTGCGCGTGGAGCGCATGGCCGCTGCCGCGATTGCGGAAGCCTTGGTTGCGGCGGGCATGAAAGAAGGCGCGTTTGATGGCCCGCTCATGCTCGGCATGCCGCCGGTTGAGATGGAATGGCCGCAGCGTGTGGCACTCGCCCGTCGTGCGGGTGGCAATGGCCATGCGGCGCTTTCGGTCGCGAGCATTGGTCAGCGTGATTTGTATGAAACCTTTCTCTATGGCGGCGTCGGCGAAAGGCTCGCTTTGCGCTTTGGCACCAAGGGTGCGCCGATTGCCATCACCACCGCCTGCGCCACCGGCGCTTCCGCCATTCAATTGGGTGTTGAAGCGATTCAGCGCGGAGAGGCGAAATCTGTCATCGCACTTGGCACGGATGGATCGGTGCAACCGGAAGCGGTGATCCGGTTTTCGCTGCTCTCCGCACTATCATCACGTAATGAAGACCCAACCAAGGCATCGCGCCCCTTCGAGAAATCCCGCGATGGTTTTGTGATGAGCGAAGGTGCGGCGGCGCTGATCCTGGAAGATCTGGACCATGCCCGCGCACGTGGCGCCACCGTGATTGGCCTGGTCAGTGGCTGTGGCGAAAGGGCGGATAATTTCCACCGCACGCGGTCCAATCCCGATGGGTCATCCATCATTGGCGCCATGAGGAATGCCATTGCCGATGCCGGCCTTCAGCCTGGCGATATCGGCTATGTGAATGCCCATGGCACCAGCACGCCGGAGAATGACAAGATGGAAGCCCTTGGCATGCGCGCCGTATTTGGTGAGGCGCCGCCGCCGATTTCCTCCAACAAATCCATGATCGGCCACACGCTTTCCGCGGCTGGTGCGATTGAGGCGGCCTTCAGCCTGCTGACGCTGCGCGATCAGATCCTGCCGCCGACCATCAATAATGTGGAACCGGACCCCACACTTGGGCTGGATGTGGTGCCGAATGCAGCGCGGCGGGTTTCCGGCCTACGCCATGTGCTGTCCAATTCCTTTGGCTTTGGCGGGCAGAATGTCTGCCTGCTGCTGAGTGCCGCGCCATGATGCGCGCGCTTCGCCTGCATGGGGATCGTGATCTGCGCCTAGAATCCGTGGCGCCTCCGCCGCCGCCTGCCGCGCATGAGGTGCAGCTTCGTATCCGCGCTGTCGCGCTGAACCATATTGATGTCTGGGGCTTTCGTGGCATGGCCTTCGCCAAGCGCAACCTGCCGCTCACGGTTGGCGCGGAAGCGGTTGGTGAGATTGTCGCGGTCGGTTCCGGCGTAACCGGCTGGAAGATTGGCGATCATGTCGCGCCCTATGGTGCGGCGACCTGTGGCGTCTGCAAGGCGTGC
>Ga0315900_10009405_pt1 | contig 12398 bp, 3 predicted proteins | sample LakEriMetagenome_FD_203521 | JGI IMG/M metagenome (GOLD analysis project Ga0315900, IMG submission 203521) | Freshwater fungal communities from buoy surface, Lake Erie, Ohio, United States - Buoy 12 MA114 | ecosystem: Environmental > Aquatic > Freshwater > Lake > Lake biofilm | place: USA: Lake...
CACAGGCCATTGTACACAAGCCATTCGAATGCGTTCAGGCCGATCGAGAGGCCGGTCACCGTGGCGACCGGATCATTGATGTCGCTCACCACGCCCGTTCCGCTCACGAGCGTCCATGTGCCCTCGCCCGGGAAGGTGGGCACGGTGGCCTGCATCGTGGTGGAGAGTTGCGGTGTGCAGAGCTCCTGGTCAGGACCCGCGTCCGCATTGGGCGCCTGCGGGTCATAGATGACCACCTGCATGGTGTCCGTGAGCAGCCCGTTGTTCGGGCAGGGTCCGAGGTCCAGCGTCCATACGAACGTGGAGATCCCCACGGACAGGTCGTTCACCAGCGTGGTGGGGTTGTTGGGCTCCGCGATGGTGCCCGTTCCCGCGATCAGCGTCCATGTGCCCGTGGCCGGCGGTAGCGGCGCCTCGGCCTGCAATTGGGCGAAGGTGAGCGGCAGGCAGGTCTCGAGATCGGGTCCTGCGTTGGGTGCGTTCGTGCTGTCGCTGTACAGGATCACCGTCATGGTGTCGCTGGTGATCGCATTCGCGCACGGACCGTTGTCCGTGGTCCACACGAAGGTGTTCGCACCGATGGCCAGGCCGACCACCTTGGAGTTCGGGTCGCTCACATCCGCGAACGTGCCCGCACCCTCGATGAGCGTCCACGTCCCCGTGGCCGGGAAGATGGGCGTATTGCCCGCGAGGAAGATGCTGTCCTGCGGCGTGCAGATCTCCACGTCCGGACCCGCATTGGCCGGCGGGTTGTTCTCGTCGAAGATGAACACGCTGATGCTGTCGGTGCTGACACCACAGATCCCATTATCCAGCGTCCATACGAGGATGTTCTCACCCACGGAGAGGTCGCTGACGGCCGTGTTCGGCGATGCGGCATCGGCGAACGTTGCAGTGCCTTGCGCAACGCTCCAGATACCGAAGCCTGGCGGGGTCGGATCGTTCGCCCCCATGACGGCCGTGGAGGCCGGCGTGCAGAACTCCTGGTCAGGACCGGCCTCGGCCGGCGGAGCGTTCAGGTCGAAGAGCGTGATGCTCACCGCATCGCTGGTGAGCCCGTTCTCGCAGGGCCCGTTGCTCACCGTCCAGGTGAACACGTTCTCCCCGATGCCCAGGCCGGTCACCGTGGTGTTCGGATCGCTCGCGTCGGTGATGGTGCCCTGACCGCTCGTGAGCGTCCATGTGCCCACGGCCGGGAAGGTCGCCGGGCTTCCGGCCAGCGTGGCGCCAGTGAGCGGTGTACAGACCTGCTGATCATTGCCGGCGGCCGCCACCGGGTTGTTCGCGTCGTACACGAAGATGCTCACCTGGTCGGTGGTCAGCGGGTTCGCGCAGGGGCCGTTGGTGACGGTCCAGAGGAAGATGTTCTCACCCACGGCCAGGTCGCTGATGGCCGTGTTGGGGTCATTGGGGTCCGCGATCGTGCCCTGACCGGACACGAGCGTCCACGTGCCGGCTGCGGGGAAGGTGACGCCACTGCCCGCCATGGTGGTGGTGGTGCTCGGGGTGCAGAGCTCCTGGTCGGGGCCGGCATCCGCCACGGGGTTCGCTTCATCGAAGAGCAGGATCGTCAGCGCATCATCGGTGATGCCGCTCTCGCAGGGGCCGTTGTCCACCGTCCACGTGAGCGTGGTGGAGCCGACGGACAGGTTGCTCACCGTGGTGTTGGGGTCGTTCGCATCGGCAAAGACCACGTTCGGATCGCTCGAGGTCCACGTACCCACGGCCGGGAAGATCACGATGCTGCCGATGAGCTGGGCGCTCGTCGTGGGCGTGCACAGCTGCTGATCATCACCGGCGTCCGCAAGCGGGTTGTTCGGCTCGAACACCTGGATGGACACTGTGTCGCTGGTGATCCCGTTCGCACAAGGGCCATTGTCCACGGTCCAGGCCAGCACGGTCTCACCCACGCTCAGGCCGATCACGCCGCTGTTGGGGTCCGCCGGGTTCACCACGGTGCCCGTGCCGCTCACCACCGTCCACGTGCCCGTGGCCGGGAAGGTCGCCACGGATCCCGCGAGCGTGGTGGCATCCTGCGGAGAGCACAGCTCCTGGTCATCACCGGCGTTCGCCACCTGGTTATTCGCATCGAATACGAAGATGCTCACCTGGTCCGTGGTGGGTGTGCCGCAGGGGCCGTTGCTCACGGTCCATTCCAGCACTGCTTCACCGATCACGAGACCCGATACCGTGGTGTTGGGATCATTCACATCGGCGATGACAGCCGTTCCACTGACCAGTGTCCATGTGCCCACAGCCGGGAAGGTCACCGGTGAACCCTGCAGGGCTGTTGTGCTGCTGGGCGTACACAGTTCCTGGTCGTCGCCTGCATTGGCGCCCAGATTCAGGTTGTCGTAGAGCAGGATGGTCACCGTGTCACTGGTGATCCCGTTCGCGCAGGGGCCGTTGCTCACGGTCCATGCAAAGACGTTCGCACCAACGCCCAGATCGGTCACGGTGGTTGCGGAGTTGTTCGCATCGGTGATCGTGCCCTGGCCGCTCACCAAGGTCCAGGTGCCCGTGGCCGGGAAGGTCACCGTGCTTCCCTGCAGTATCGTCACTTGCGTCGGCAGGCACAGCTCCTGGTCCGGGCCGGCGTTCGCGGGCGGGTTGTCCGCATCGAATACGAACACGCTCACCTGGTCACTGGTCACCCCGTTGGCACAAGAGCCATTGATGACGGTCCACTGGAAGATGTTCTCCCCGACGCTCAGGCCCGAAACGGTGGTGTTGGGATCGATCGCGTCAGCGAACACGCCCGTGCCCTGGATGACCGTCCAGGTTCCGGTGGCCGGGAACGTGTAGCTGCTGGCGGCGAGCTGCGTATCAGCGTCGGGAGTGCAGAGCTCCTGATCCGTACCGGCATCGGCCGGTGGGTTGTTGGTATCGAAGATGAAAATGCTCACCGTATCCGTGGTGATGCCAGACCCGCAGGGACCGTTGTCCACCGTCCACACGAGGATGTTCTCCCCGATCGCCGCGGCTGTCACCGCCGTGACCGGATCATTGGGATCGGCGATCGCCAGGTTGCCCTGTATAAGGGTCCACGTACCCACGGCAGGGGCAGTGACCGCACTTCCGGCCATGACCGTGGAGGAACCCTCGCCACACAGCTGCTGATCCGGACCGGCACCGGCTGTGGGTGTCGCTCCATCGAACAGGGTGATCGTCACCTGGTCCGCAGTGCTCCCGTTCGCGCACGGGCCGTTGCTCACCGTCCAGGCGAACACGTTCGCACCAGGCCCCAGGTCATTCACCACCGTGCTCGGGTCCGTGGCATCCACGAACGTTCCCGAACCGCTCACCACGGTCCATATGCCCGTGGCGGGGAAGATCAGGCTGCTGCCTGCAAGTGCAGCGGAGGTGACGGGGGTGCAGACCTGCTGATCAGGTCCTGCATCGGCCGATGCATTATTCTCGTCGAACACGCTGATCGCGACATCATCACTGGAAACAGGATTGGCACAGGGTCCGTTGTTCTTCGTCCAGCGGAAGATGTTCAAACCCACGCCCAGTCCGGTGACCTGGGTGTTCGGGTCGTTCGCATCGGCGAATACGCCCGAACCTTGCACGATGGTCCATTGCCCGGTGGCCGGGAAGGTGACGGCATTACCGTTCAGTGCGGTGCTTGTATTGGGGGTGCAAAGCTCCTGGTCGGCACCGGCGAACGCCACATCCTCATTGCCGTTGTAGATGAATATGCTCACCTCATCGGTGGTGAAGCCTGGCGAGCACGGCCCGTTACTTACCTGCCACTGCAGCACGGTCTCGCCAACGGAAAGTCCGGTGATGGTGGTCACCGATGAGTTGGGGTCCGTGACCGTACCCGTGCCGCTGAGCACCACCCATTGCCCCCCGCCCGGGAAGATCGTAGCGCTGCCATCGAGGGTCACGGTGATACTGGATCCATCATTGCAGATGGACTGGTCGGGACCGGCATCGGCGGCACCCTGGCTCGCGTCGAAGACCAGGATCGTCATCGGGTCGCTGCTGATCCCGCATGCACCATTGTCGATGTTCCATACCAGCACGGTGGCCCCCACCGAGAGACCGGTCACCGTGGTGTTGAACGCCGTCGGATCGGCGAAGGTCGCCGTACCCTGCTGTACCGTCCAGAAGCCCGTGGCGAGGCCCGTGGGGGCGTTACCCGCAAGCGTGGTACCACCCTGATCACTGCAGACCTCCTGATCGGGGCCCGCGTCGGCCGGCTGGCCGTCGCCATCGAACACGTTGATGACCACCTGGTCGGACGTCGCGCCGGGCACGCATGGCCCGTTGCTCACCGTCCATTCGAACACGTTGTTCCCGGAGCCCAGGCCCGTGATCTGCGTGTTCGGGTCGTTCGGTGAAACGATGGTGCCGGAGCCGCTCACAAGGGTCCACGTACCGGTGGCCGGTGCGATCGGTACACTGCCTGCCATCACGGTGCTGGTGATCGGGGTGCATACCCCCTGGTCAGGACCGGCGTCAGCCGCCGGGTTCGCCGCGTTGAACACGAATATCGTGACCTGGTCGCTCGTGATCGGGTTGGCACAGGGACCGTTGTCAATGGTCCATTGGAAAACGCTCACACCGACATCGAGACCGGTCACCGTGGTGGTCGCCGCATTCGGTGAGGTGATCGTACCGGTGCCGCTCACCAGGGTCCATGTGCCGATGGCCGGATAGATCACCGGCATACCGTTGAGCGTGACGGTGTTCGGGAAGGTCGGGATGCAGATGCTCTGGTCGGGCCCTGCGATGGAGGCTTCCTGGCGGTTGTCGTAGACCTTGATCAGGACATCATCGAACGTGGTGGGGCCGCAGGGACCGTTGTTCACCACCCAACGGAACACATTGTCCCCTACCGCCAATCCGGTAACGAGCGTTGTGGGGCTGTTGGGCGATACGATGGTGCCCTGGCCACTGATCAAGGACCACGTGCCCGTGGCCGGGACGATCAGCGCACTGCCCGCCATCACCGCCGTGGTGTCCGGACGGCACTTCGATTGGTCCGGGCCAGCGTTCGCGGGCAGGTTGGACGGATCAAAGACCAGGATGCTCACCTCATCCTGGGTGAGGGGGTTCGCACAGGCACCGTTGTTCACCGTCCAACGGAAGGTGTTCACGCCCACCGCCAGGCCCGTGACCGTGGTGCTGGATGAGGAGGGATCGCCGAGCACACCCGAACCGGAGACCAGCGTCCACAGGCCCGTAGCCGGTGCGATCAGGTTGCTGCCCGTGAGGGTCGCGCTGCCGTCCGGCGAGCAGAAGGACTGGTCAGCGCCCGCATTGGCCGTGGGGTTACTGCTGCTGAACACCTGCACGCTCAGATCATCCGACGTGGTGCCGCAGGAACCGTTGTTGATGGTCCATCGGATCACCACGGTGCCCACGCCCAATGCCGTCACCGTGGTGGTGGTGCTGCCGGGGTCGGTGATGGTGCCTGTTCCACTCACGATGCTCCACGCACCTGTGGCCGCACCCACCGGCGCATTGCCGGTAATGGTGACCACCGGGTCGGTGGAGCAGACGCTCTGGTCAGCGCCGGCAGCGGCAACCGGGGCGGCCTGATCGAAAATGGTCACGGTGACCAGATCATCCGTCGGGGACCCGCAGGGTCCATTGGTCACGGTCCATCGGAACACATTGGTACCGATGCCCACGTTCGAGATGGTGGTCGTTGGTGAGGACGGGTTGGCGATCGTGCCGCTGCCGCTCACCAGGCTCCAAGCTCCGCTGGCAGGGAAGGTAACGGCACTGCCGGCCATGGTCACAGTGGTGAGCGGTGTGCATGCGCTCTGGTCGGGTCCCGCATCCGCGACCGGCTGGGCGGGATCGAAGCGGGTGATCACCACCTGGTCGCTGGTGATCCCGTTCGCACAGGGGCCGTTATTCACCGTCCACTGGAACACGTTGGTGCCGACACCCAGTCCGCTCACCGAGGTGAACGGCGATCCCGGGTTGGCAATGACACCTGCACCACTGACAAGCGTCCATGTACCCGTGGCGGGCAATGTCGGTGCACTACCCGTCAGGAGCGCAGTGGCCGAGCAGATCTGCTGATCCGCGCCGGCATTGGCAGCCGGGCTGTTGGGGTCGAAGACGAACACCCGCACCGTATCCTGGGTGAACGGGGGCACGCACGGACCGTTGTTGATCGTCCAGACGTAGGCGTTCACACCAACGCTCAGGCCGGTCACGGTGGCATTGCGGTTGTTCACGTTGGAGAATGTGCCCGTACCGGAGACCACGGTCCAAGTGCCCGGTGCCGGCTGCGCGTTCATGCTCACCGCTGCCACCGGTGCGCAGAAGAACTGGTCAGGACCTGCGTTCGCCGCAGGCAGTGCGAAATCAAAAAGCTGGATGATCATGTCATCCGAGGTCGGCTGTCCACATGGGCCATTATCAATGGTCCACCGGAACACGTTCAGGCCGATCGAAAGACCGGTCACCGTTGAGTTCGGGTTGTTCGGCTGGGTGATCGTACCCGTACCGCTCACGAGGGTCCATGTGCCGACGGCCGGGGGTATCGCTGCATTGGCGGACAGGGTGGCCGATGTACTTGGCGTACAGAGCTGAAGTGGTCCTCCTGCATTGGCTGCTGGCTGGGCCGGTGAAAAGTTCTCGATGACCACCAGGTCGTTCGTGGTGCCGCACGGACCATAGTTCAAGGTCCACTGCAGCACGTTACTTCCCACGGCAAGCCCCGTCACCGTGGCGTCAGGTGCGTTCACATTGCTCGGGCTGGCCGAACCGGAGACCACGCTCCAGATACCGGGAACACTGCTGAACGGTTGCTCAGCCTGCATGACCACCGAACCGCAGGCCTCGAGATCCGGTCCGGCGTTCGCCGGGGTGAGCGGTGGCACCACCGTCACGGTATAGCCGAACTGGTTGGTGCCCACCAGCGGGCAGGCATTGTCGCTCACGGTGACCGCGAACGTGTTGTTGCCCAGGTCGGCCACCGTGGGGGTCCACGAGAACGTTCCGCTCTGGAACGGGGAACCGCTGGTGGTGAACGTCGCTCCCGGAATGCCGTTGTTCCAGACCAGCGTGGTGCTTTGACCCGGGTTCGGATCACTGGTGTTGACGGTGAAGTTCACCGGCGTGCCGGCGCATACGGTGATGTTGTAGGAGCCGGTGCCATTGATCCCGGATGCGGTCGGCGCGGAATTCCCCGTACAGGCCCGTACGACGAACTGCACATCGCGGGTAACCGAGCCGATCTGGACCCCGTTGCGGAACTCGCGCACCAGGTAGGTGACCACCGCCACCTGCTGGATGCTTGGCACGCAGGTCAACGTACCCGTGATGGGATTCAACACCACGGCGTTGGCCCCTCCGCTGTTGCGGATGGGCTGTGCAAGGGAATAGTTGGCCGCGAAGGGGATGGGCTGGTTGTTGGCGGTACGCGGCTGGATAAGGCTGTAGGCGAGCGAGTCACCATCAGCATCCACTGCGCCGGGATTGTAGCTGAGGGGCTGACCTACACAGTAGTATGGCGTGGGAAGGGTGGTAAAGGCCGGTGAGTTATCACAGGGAACAAGCCGTGCGTTCAGGTCGCTCCTCAGGTACAGGTTCTGGTTGCCGGGATTCTGCAACGAGGTGACCGCATTGTTCCTGCAGCACAGCGACCAGCTGAACACCCAGTCCGTGCCTGTTCCACAGTTCGCCCATTGCGACAGGTTGACGATCCTTGAGAACGTGTATTGTTCAACACCGAAGGTCCCATTGGCGTTCAGGCAGCGGTCCACCTCGGTGGGGCAGATCGGCGTGATCACCTGCACGCTCTCCAGCGTGAAGCACTGGTCGAAGTTGGCGTTGCAATTGGCTGAGCGCACATTGAACTGCAGGCCATTATTGCAGTTCGTGGGGGCCGCCACCCCATTGCAGTCGCGGTAGAATTTCAAGGTGACCTTGTACTGGTTGTTCCCCAGGCAGGTATAGCTGAGCTCGCCGCCCATCGCGTGGGTCGCATGGGCCTGATGAGGCATCAGCATCAGCGCAAGGGCAACGAAGGCCAGCGGCCGGAGCACGTTCCACCTGATGCGCGATAGGGTCGGGAATGCGGGTCGGGAATGAGCCATGTACCTGCGGTATGTTGGCCGCCTTGATGCGCACAGACGGATTTTCGATCTTCACCCGTTCCGCTGTTCACAGCGGTCCGGGCAGCATGCGCGCATAAGGTGCCGGGCAAACGTAGCCGGGTGCGTTGGCGGTGATTTTCAGCGTGGTATGCACTTGTGAACAGCGCGCTGTTCGGCACAACCAGCACATATCATGTACTTCCCATGTGCGGACCTACGCAGATCAGCCTGGTCGGCGCGGTCATCGTGGACCACCGATACGCTCGGAACGGATGCAGGTATGGAGCGGACATGTCGGGGCATCCGGATCGCGCGTATACCGCATGTCGAACGCGATCACGCCGTCCGACCATACTTCGGGTAGCATATCCACCTGCGCACGGCGCTCATCCAGGAGCCGCTGCAGCTCACGGTCGATGCGGATACGATAGTTCCAGTCCCCGTCCACCAGCCCGCCGACCATCCTGCCTTGCATGATCAACCCACCATCCACATCGAAGGCACTGTAGGCACCCGACTGCTCCCCATCCTGCATGCCGTACTCCGTACGCAGCTGCCCGTTCGGATGATAGACACGCTGTGTCGCTTCCAGCCGGCCTGCCGCATACTGTCGGCGTGAACGGATGTTGCCGTTCTCCCACCATGCCGTCCACGGACCCTCCCGCAGGCCATGTTCGAACTGGCCCTGCTGCTTCAAGCCACCATCCGCACGGAACTCGCGGAACGCACCGTGCGGCACACCATGATCACAGTTGATGATGAGCATATCGCGCTTCCCCTTGCGCACCACCGCGCGTTGCAGGGTGCCATCCGCATTGAACTCCGCCGTGGCGCTCCGCTGGTGCATGTCGTGGCTCGTCACCCGAAAGGAGCGCCTGCCCCTTCGCGGCACCGCGCGCGCCGCGAGCTCATGCTCGATCAGGAAGATGCGCACGAGCGCGTCGAGCTCGGCCTGTGCTTCGTGCACCATGGTGCAGTTGGTGCATCCCTCCGGGGCACCACCGGCCACCGGATCCACCGCATGTGCGATGAACATCCAGCGATCGAACCAGGCATCCAGGCCGATGGTGCCAGCATCCGCCGCCACGGTGTACGTCCGGAGCACATGCCGCAGCTCGGGGAAATACATGCACCGGGCCGTTCCATCGGCAGCCTCCACGGCGAGCCCGATCAGGTGGGCCTCCACACGGTGCGTCGAGTCGTTGTAGGCGAAGTCCGTCTTCAGCAGGAGCGAAGCCCCCATCAATGGCAGGTAAGCCTGCTGCTCCAGCGGCTCAAGGAAGGTGAGGTCGCGGAACAGCGTGACCTGCCCCGCACGGATGCCCGTGTTGATCACGTCCAGCAAGGTCACCGGCCCGGATGCGCCATGCACTGCGGTCAGCGCGGGGTTCCCGTCCAGGAAGATGCGGTGGAAGGTGCGCATGGTCCAGTACCGCGGCTCGTCCAGCGTGTAGTCCCGCAACGCGGTGCTGTGCGCCCTCACGAAGCCTTCGTCGGGGAGCAGCCCCTCCAGCGGGGATGCGGGCACATTGAGGATGAAGCGCTCGTTGATGAACGGTCCATCGAGCACCAGCTGGGCGGCCAGCCCGGGGGCGAGCGCAAGCACCACCGGAAGCATCAGGAAGCGCATCGGTCGCAAAGGTGGAGCGGGCATCCCGGCGAACACCCGCCCCCCGGGAATGTTCCTTCCACATGGATGCCATGGAACGCCTGTGCACGCGTGTCTCGCTCATCGTACCCGTTGTCGCCCTCACGGTCCTCCTGGAGGGCCCTGGTCGGTGGGTGTTCACGCTGCTCGCCGCCTCCCCGCTGATCGTGGTATGGATGGTCCTGCGCGTTCTGCGCAGCCCCTCCCCCGGCATGCAGGAACTGCCCGCGGGGCACGCGTGGGGCTACCGCGACCGGCCCGACATCCGCCCGACGGACAAAGGGCGTTGAGCGCTACAGCCCCAGCAGCACCTCGCCCGGGTCCTTCGCGCCGAAGATGAGCTTCGCAGGCTCCTCGATCATCTCCTTCACCTTGTACAGGAAGCTCACGCTCTCCTTGCCATCGATGATGCGGTGGTCGTAGCTGAGCGCGACGTACATGATGGGGCGGATCACCACCTGGCCGTTCACGGCCACCGGACGCTCCACGATGTTGTGCATGCCCAGAATGGCGCTCTGCGGCGGGTTGATGATGGGCGTGCTGAGCATGCTGCCGAACACACCGCCGTTGGTGATGGTGAAGGTGCCCCCGGACATCTCCTCGATGCCCAGCTTGCCATCGCGGGCCTTCACCGCCAGCGCCTTGATGCCCGCCTCGATCTCCGCCAGGGACATGCGTTCGGCGTTCCGCAGCACGGGCACCATCAGGCCCTTGGGCGAGCTCACGGCGATACCGATGTCCGCGTAATCGTGCAGCACCAGTTCATCGCCATCGATCAGGCCGTTCACGGCCGGGTAGAGCCGGAGCGCCTCGGTGACCGCCTTGGTGAAGAAGCTCATGAAGCCGAGGTTCACTCCATGGGCCTCCTTGAACCTGTCCTTGTACTTGTCACGCAGCGCCATCACGGCGCTCATGTCCACCTCGTTGAACGTGGTGAGCATGGCGGTCTGGTTCTTCACCGCCACCAGACGCTCGGCCACCTTCTTACGCAGGGTGGTCATCTTCTGCCGGCTTTGGTTCCGGCCACCACCCCATCCGTTCATCACCACGGCATCGGCCTTGATCCCGCCCGCGATGTATGCGGTCACATCGCTCTTGGTGATCCGGCCGTTCGGGCCACTGCCCTTCACCGCCGTGGGGGCGATGCCCTTCTCCTCCATCATCTTCTGGGCCACGGGGGTGGCATGCGCGGCAGCAGGCGCGGCAGCAGGCGCGGCAGCAGGCGCGGCAGCAGGCTGGGGGGGTGCCGGCTTCGCGGGCGCTGCCGTAGCGGCGGCCGGCTTCGGCGCAGACTTTTCCGCCTTGAACGATGTATCGATGCGGACGACCACGTCGCCGACGTTCACCGTCTGGTCCTCCGCCACCAGCAAGTGCACCTTGCCTTCGGCCTCTGCGGAAAGCTCGAGCGTGGCCTTGTCGCTGTCGATCTCGGCCAGCACCTGGTCCTTGTTCACCACATCACCCTCCTTGACCAGCCAGCGGGCGATGCGCACCTCGCTGATGCTCTCCCCGGGACTGGGCACCTTGATCTCGACGATGGCCATGATCGCTTGTCTGTTGTTCGTTGTGGTTGGTCAGGCTTTTGTCCTGGCGACCCTGCCTGCTGCCGGCCGAGGTGCGCCGGTGGCGAACGCCCTGGTCATGATCTCCTCCTGCTGCTTCGCGCTGCGCTTGCTGCTGCCTGTGGCCGGTGCGCCGCTCGCCGGGCGCGCCACCACCTCCCAACGCACATCGGGGAAGTGCATGGCCATGTGGCCCCAGGCCCCCATGTTCAGCGGCTCCTCCTGCACCCATACGTACCGGTCGGCCTTGGCGTACTTCGCCACCACGGCGCGCATGCGTTCCACCGGGAGCGGATGCAGCTGCTCGATGCGGACCAGCGCGGTGTCGGTGATGCCGTTCTTTTCCCGGTGCTCCGCGAGGTCATAATGCACCTTGCCCTGTGTGAAGATCACCCTGCGCACGCGGGCCGGATCGGCCGATGCATCGTCGATGAGCTCCTGGAAGCCGCCGGTGGTGAGCTCGTCCAGCGCGCTCACGCATTTCGGGTGGCGCAGCAGGCTCTTGGGGGTGAACACGACGAGCGGCTTGCGGAAGTCCCAGGCCAGCTGGCGCCGCAGCACATGGAAGAAGTTGGCGGGCGTGGTGCAGTTCACAACAACCATGTTGTGGTCGGCGCAGGATTGCAGGAAGCGTTCCATGCGCGCGCTGCTGTGCTCGGCGCCCTGGCCTTCGTAGCCATGGGGAAGCAGCAGCACCACACCGTTCTGGGTACCCCACTTCTCCTCGGCGCAGCACAGGTACTGGTCAAGCACGATCTGCGCACCGTTCACGAAATCGCCGAACTGGGCCTCCCAGATGGTGAGCGCATGCGGCGAGGCGAGCGCGTATCCATACTCGAATCCCAGTACGGCATACTCGCTCAGCAGCGAATTGTAGATCTGCAGCAGGGCCTGGCCGTCGCGGATGTGCTTGAGGTGGATGAACTCCTCCTCGCTGTCCTCCACCTTCACCACGGCATGCCGGTGGCTGAAGGTGCCGCGCTCGACGTCCTGCCCGGTGAAACGCACCGGATGTCCTTCGAGCAGCAGTGAACCGTAGGCGAGCAGTTCGGCCATGCTCCAGTCCAGCACGCCGGTCTCCATCATGCGGCGGCGATCGCCCAGGATCTTCTCCGGCTT